>Ga0247764_1000494_pt1 | contig 13758 bp, 11 predicted proteins | sample UWRJL051202B4_FD_179932 | JGI IMG/M metagenome (GOLD analysis project Ga0247764, IMG submission 179932) | Plant litter microbial communities from Arlington Agricultural Research Station in Wisconsin, United States - UWRJ-L051-202B-4 | ecosystem: Environmental > Terrestrial > Plant litter >...
TATCGGCGCGAACGTGCGCGCGTTGAACGGGGCGTGCGCTAGCGTCCGGAGTCATCGGATGTTCGTGCGGGCGTCACAGAAACGTCCACGGGCCCGCCTAGCGTCGCGCCTCATGACCTACAGCCGACGCAACTTCATCAAGACCGGCGCCTACGCGCTGACCCTCACGGGCAGCATGCAGACGCTGCTCGGCGCGGGCCGAACGGCTCACGCCCATCCGCGCCCGCGCCCGTTCCGAGGGTACGGCGAACTCGTGGCCGATCCCAAGGGCATCCTGGATCTACCGAAGGGCTTTTCTTACAAGATCCTATCGCCCGAGGGAGAGGCGATCACACCCAAGATCAAGGTGCCCGCCAGCCACGATGGTATGGCCGCGTTTCGGGCCGGCGCCCATGCGTCTTGGCTCGTTCGCAATCACGAGATCGCGCCCGACGATGTCGAAGAGGACGGCGTCGCTCCCATCGCTCCCGTGCCGGGCGCCACGTATGACGCGGAAGGTACGGGCGGCACCACCACGTTGCTGGTCAGCCGCGATCGTCGTGTGCTCCAGCAGCGCATCAGCTTGGCGGGCACCGTCAACAACTGCGGTGGCGGTCCTACGCCTTGGGATACCTGGCTTACCTGCGAAGAAGACGACAGCGTGCTCGCGAAGCCGCACGGCTACATCTTCGAGGTCGATCCGGTGCTGGGCGGCAATCCGCAGCCGATCAAGGCGCTGGGACGCTTCGAACACGAAGCGATCTCGTTCGATCGTCGGGGACGTGCGTATCTGACCGAGGACGCTGGCGAGCCCTTTGGTTGTATCTACCGATTCTTGCCGCGCTTTCCTCACGGCGGTTGCGGCAGCTTGCACGGTGGCGGTGTGCTGGCTGCCCTGTCCGTGCACGGCGTGCGGGGTGACTTGTCCCTCGTCCAGAAGCCTGGAACCGTGCTACCGGTCAGCTGGCTGCGCGTGCCCAATCCGGATCCGGGGAAGAACGACGCCAAGGTGCGCGAACAAGTCATCGCGCTCGGTGCCACGCCGATTCAGAAGGCAGAGGGAACCTGGGTTGATCCTGACGGCAGCATCTGGTTCGTCTCCAGCTACGGTGGTGGTCCGGAAGCGGAGGACGAGGAAGATCGCAGCGCGGTGGCACACGGTGGTCAGGTCTGGCGCTACGATCCGATCAAGGAAAAGATCGAATTGGTGCTGGTGTTCACGCCCGATTCGTCCTTCGACGGACCGGACAACATCACGGTCAGCCCCTACGACTACGCGCTGGCCTGCAGCGACGGTGAAGACGAGCAGTGGTTATTCGGTATCAACGACGAGGGCGAGACCTTCCCGTTTGCCTTCAATGCCAGCGGCGACGACGAGTTTGCCGGCGCCACCTTCTCCGCCGACGGTGACACGCTGTTCGTGAACATCCAAGGTTCACCGGCGCTCACTTTCGCGATCCAAGGACCGTTCGGACCGCGTCGACGCTGACCCTGTCGCTCAGGACGAGATGGGCGCGCGCTCCGCACGGTCGCGCTCCCATCGTTCTCGCTCCAGCCGATACACTGCGCAATCGTCTTCGCCGAACGTTCGTCGCTCGATGAAGCGAAAACCGAAGCGCTCGTAGAAGCGACGCGCGCGCAGATTGCTGAACAGCGGATCAAGCAGCACGGCCTCGACGTTCGGAGCGGCGAAACAGCGGTCGAGCGCGAGCTTCATCATCTGCGTGCCGAAGCCACGATTCAAGTCCGAGGCTTCGCCGATCCAGATGTCGATGGCACGCAGGTTGGGTGGACTCTCGCCCCAGTAGCGTTCCTCGTCCCGAGCCGGATCGAGGATTTGAATGAAACCGATCGGTCTGCCATCGTGCTCCGCGATGAAGGACTCCCGCCACTCGACCTGAGGCGCGATGTCGGCTTCGTAGTCCCATTCATCATTGGGGTTGGATTCAACCACGTGCGGCGCCGTATCCCAGCGCCGCAGCAGTTCGACATCTGCCAAGTTGGCCGTTCGCAGGTGCATGCTGCAAAGCCTGCACCCACGAGTGCTCGCGGCAACCCCCGTTACAAAAGGAACGACACGCCCAAGGAAATCGCGGGATAGCCCGCACGAAAGGTGAGGGCCACGCGATCAGCCAAGCGCACGCGCGCACCTCCGTACACCGTGAAGTCGGGTCGTGCGCGGCGAAAACGTTCCTCAGTCCAATGAATCGCCACGCCCGGCTCCGCGAACACGGACCAACGCTCCGTCAGCCAGAAATTCCACTGCAATACCAGGGGTACGTAGGCGTGATAGCGCGTCCAATCGAGGCCAAAGCCGAGACCGACGCTGTCGTTGATGCTGCGGATGAAACCCTCATGCGCCAAAGTCACCGTGCCACGGAAGCCGACACCAGGAACCAGGTCTCCGTGTCGGTGCCACGGTGAGAGCAACGCATGTGGTTCGGCTTCGAAGGCGTGATGCGGGTGCCGCTCCGGATCCCGCACGATGTTTTCTGCCAGTGCCGTGCCGCCCAGCGACATGGTTAAGAGAAAAGCTGCGACTCCCACGCTGCAAACCGACTTCATCATGTTGATTTGACAAAGCGAAAGCCGTGCCAGAAGTCGGAGTGGACGTGCAGCCACGTTCACGACCGATGAAGCGCGAGAAATCCCCGGCGATCGTGTGGCGAACGTGACTCCCCGAGGCGTCCTGCAGCGATGGTCAACAGCTGGCGCTCAAGCCCCCATCCACCGGAAGTTCGATGCCGGTGATGAACGACGCGTCGTCGCTCGCCAGGAACAGCGCTGCCCGCGCCACCTCTTCGGCGACCCCGAAACGCCGCAGTGGAATGCGCTCGGTGAACGCACGCTGGCTGGCTTCAGCCACTTCAGCCGGCAGACCAAACTTTGCCTGGATCGGCGTGTGAATGCAGCCGGGGGCGATGGCGTTCACGCGAATCCCTCGCGGCGCCAGCTCCACGGCCAAGGCGCGCACCAGCGAGCTCAGCGCGCCCTTGCTAGCCGAATACACCGACATGTACGCGGCCCCACGCAGCGCAGCGAGCGAGGTGTTGACGATCACCGAGGCGCCGCTGCGGAGCCTGGGCAAGAGCGCGCGCAGCGTGAAGAGCGCGCCGCGGACGTTGGTGTCCATCTCGGCCTCGTAAGCGGCCACGTCCAGCGCGTCGAAGGCCGCGATCCTGGCGATGCCTGCGTTCAGGAACAATACGTCCACACCGTCGTGCTGGCTTGCGATCGTCGTCGCGAGCGCTTCGGCGTCCGTGTGACTGCGCGCATCCGCACGCAACACCAGCACGTCGGCACCGAGCTCCGCCCGTGCTTGCTCGACACGTTCTGCGTGTGCGCCCGTGATCGCGACTCGGGCCCCGTGCTGGCGGAAGAGCTCGGCGCTGGCGCGTCCAATGCCGGTCGTGCCTCCGGTGATGACGGCCACTTTTCCGGTGAGTTTGAGCTGATTCGGTACTTGTGATGGCGTGTGCATGAGGCAAATCCCTTATTTGAATGATCGGTCAAAAATGCCGCGCGCAAAAAGTGGAGCGGCGTACAATCAGGTCTAATCCAGCAGCTTTCTGGCTGAATCCAGGATGGTCCGGAGGTAGCTGCGCTCGCGCGACAGGCGCGCTGCTGCCGCCAGGCCTTGGCCCAGCACCAGCAAGGTCGTGGCCGTCTCGCGCGGGTGCAGCGTCGCTCCGACCTCACCATCCGCGACGGCGCGGCGCAACGCCCGCGTGAGCGCATCCTCCATCAGCTTCCATTTACGCTGCAGCAACTCGGTCAGCTCGGTGTCCGTCGAGCGCAAGTCCGTGACGGCGTTGCCGACCAAACAGCCCTGGAACCCGGGCGAGCAGGCGTAGTCTTCCCAAGCTTTGAACAAGCGCTCCAAGTTCGCGCGCGCCGAGCCGGGCGCGTCGAGCACGTCGACGAAGTTGGGTTTCAGCACATGCGCGAAGTAAAACTCCACCGCCTGTTTGAACAAGCTCTGCTTGTCACCGAAGGCGCCGTACAAGCTCTGCCGACCGAGCCCGGTAGCCTGCTCCAGATCGCTGAGGGAAGTGCCTTCGAAGCCTTTGCGCCAGAAGATACCCATGGCCCGCTCTAGCGTCTGTTGAGCATCGAAAGAGCGCGGCCGTCCTTGCACGTGAGTCGTGGTTTAGGGTATTTTGAATGGACAGTCAACAATAGATCCACTCCTCACATTCTCCCCACCCGCGGCGGGACCGTGGACGCGCGACGGTGCTATGCCAAGCGCGCATGGCTTTTTCTACGACGGAGCTTACTGGGTGGGGTGCTCACCTACGCAGCCACGCCTTCTTCGTGTCGCCGGAGACGCCTACGGACGTCATCGCGCGCATGGACCCACGCGGGACCATCGCGCGTGGGCTCGGGCGCAGCTACGGCGATCCAGCCATGAATGCGGGGCACCAGGTGGTAGGGCTGGCGCGACTGAACCGTTACCTGGACTTCGATCCCGAGACGGCGCTGCTCACGTGTGAGGCGGGCGTCAGCCTGGCGCAAATCATCCGTGACTTCACGCCGCGCGGCTTCTTTCCGATGATCACGCCGGGGACGAAGTTCGTGACCGTCGGCGGGTGCATTGCCAACGACGTGCATGGCAAGGCGCATCACGTGGACGGCTGCTTCAACACCTGCGTGGAGTCGTTCACGTTGCTCTTGGCTGACGGCAAGGTCGTGCTCGCCAGCCGCACCGAGAATTCAGAGCTGTTCTGGGGTTGCTTCGGCGGCATGGGGCTGCTCGGCATCGTGCTCACGGTCACGCTGCGTTTGCGCCGCATCGAGACGACGTATTTTCGCAAGCGCTCCATTCAGGCGAAGAACCTGGAGCAGATGCTGGCGGCGCTGGAAGACAGCGACAAGTCATTCCCCTATTCGGTAGCCTACGTGGATCCCTTCGCCACCGGCGAGAAGCTCGGCGCTGGCGTGCTGATGGTGGGCGATCACGCCAAGCTGGACGAGTTGCCGGCGACGCTGCGCGCCTTGCGTTATTCCGTGTCCCCCGATCCCAAGCTCTCCGTACCGTTCGAACTACCAGAAATCACGCTGAACCCAGTGACGATGCGCGTCGTCAACGTGGTGTCGAAGCTGAAGTTGTCGAGCTCTGCTGCCTTCGATCACTACGAGAATTTCTTTTACCCGCTCGATTGGATCGCCAACTGGAATCGTGGCTACGGGCGACGTGGTTTCACGCAGTACCAATTCGTCATTCCGTTCGACAACGGACTTTCGCGCATGCGGGAGATCCTGACCGCGATCGTCACCTCCGGTCAGTTGCCGTTCCTGAACGTGCTGAAACGTTTTGGGGCGGAAGGGCAGGGGCACTTGTCGTTTCCGCGTGATGGCTACACCTTCGCCATCGATTTCCCGGTGCGCTCTGGCACCGCCGCGTTGATGCGCCGCTTGGACCGCATGGTGCTGGATGCGGGTGGGCGGATCTACCTCGGCAAGGATGCTTACGTCGATGCGGAGACCTTCCGCGCGATGTACCCGCGTTGCCAAGAGTGGCTAGCGTTGAAGGCCAAGGTCGATCCCAACGGCGTGTTCACGTCGGATCTGGGGAGGCGCGTTGGTCTGGTTGGTGCGACCGCGAACGCGCTCCCCGCGCGTGGTGCCGAGCGCGTCGCGCCCACGAACAGCCTGCCGCTCGCAGTCGAGCCATAAGCTTGGACTCGCTCAATTACCATCATCTGCGTTACTTCTGGGTGGTGGCGCGGGAAGGTGGGTTGGTGCCTGCGGGCAAGGTGTTGCGCTTGTCGCATCCCACGCTGAGCGCTCAGATTCACAGCTTGGAGGAGCAACTGGGCGAGCGTCTGTTCAGCAAGGTCGGGCGCAAGCTCGCGCTCACGGAAGTGGGCCGCGTGGTGTTTCGCTACGCCGACGAGATCTTCAATCTCGGTCGCGAGATGGTGGATACCGTGGAAGGTCGGGACACGGGTCAGTCGCTGCGCTTGAACGTGGGCGTGGTGGACGTGGTACCGAAGCTGGTCGTGCGAGAGCTGCTTCACCCGGCGCTGCAGCTGACCACCCCCGTGCGCCTGATCTGCCATGAAGGCAGCTACGAAGAGCTGCTCGCCGACTTGTCGTTGCACGCGATCGACATCGTGATCGCCGACGCGCCCATTCCGGCTGGCAGCAACGTGCGCGCCTTCACACATTTGTTGGGAGAAACAGGGGCGAGCTTCTTCGGCACGCGGCCGCTGGTTCAGCGTTACCGCCGCGGCTTCCCGCAATCCCTCAATGGCGCGCCGATGCTGTTGCCGCTCGAGAACTTGACGTTGCGCCGCTCGCTGAATCAGTGGTTCGCGCGGCACGACATCAAGCCGCGCGTCGTCGCGGAGTTCGAGGACAGCGCGCTTTTGACCGTGTTTGGCGCCAACGGGTCTGGCGTGTTTGCGGCGCCCAGCGTGGTGGAGGATGAGGTCGTGGCGCAGTACGGGGTGCAGCTGCTCGGCCGCGTGCCAGAGATCCGTGAACGCTACTACGCGATCTCCGCGGAGCGCCGACTCAAGCACCCCGCGGTGCTGGCCATCAGCGAGCTCGCCCGCGCCGAGCTGTTCGCGTCGAAGAGCTCGAGCACACCCAAGTCCAGCCGCAGCCGTCCGAAGCCAACGGAGATGCCATGAGCGAGTCCGCGCCCATCTTCAGCGCCACGGGGCCGTTCGTACTCGAGCCGATCGGCTGGGTCCGCTCCCCGTATCAGCGACGGTTTGGCACCCCTCAACAGGCCGCGGCCGCGAATTCGGAAGCCGAGGCCGTGCTCGCCATGGACCCGGAGCGCTTCACGGAGCTCGCCTTCGCAGATCTGATCGGCATCGAGCGCATTTGGATCCTCAGCTTGCTGCACCGGAGTGGCACCTGGGCGCCGCAAGTGCGCCCGCCTCGAGGAGAGCGCAAAAAGCGCAGCCTATTTGCGACGCGCTCGCCGGACCGACCGAACCCGATCGGTTTATCCGCGGTGCAGCTGATTGGTGTCGTTGGCTTGGAGCTCCATGTGCGCGGCGTCGATTTGCTGGATGGAACGCCCATTCTGGACGTGAAGCCCTACGTTCCCTACGCCGACGCGTTCCCGAACTCGAAGGCCGGTTGGATCGACGAGATTCCGCGCGACGCTCCACAAATTGCCAAGCGCCCGGTTGGCCCAACCGAACACGAATGATAGAAGGGTGCCCATGAAGCTGCACGTGAACCCGCTGTCCTCCAATAGCCGACGCGTGCTGGCGGTGACCGCCTACTTGGGGCTCAAGCCTGACATCAAGGTCTTGGATTTCGGCAAGGGCGATCACAGAAGCCAGAATTTCTTGGCGCTCAACCCGAACGGCGCCGTCCCGGTGCTGGAGCTGAACGACCGCGTGCTGACGGAATCGCGCGCCATCATTCATTATCTGGCGTCGTTGAAGCCGGAGGCGCGTTTGGTGCCGACGGATCCGCTCGAGCAGGTGGAGGTGCTGCGTTGGCAATTTTGGGATGCCGCTCACTTCAGTCCACCGCACGGCACCTTGTTCTTCCAGCGCGTGCTTCAGCCGTTGATGGGCGGCGAACCAGACGAAGGTCGCGTGCGGGACGCGGAAGCTCAGATCGAGCGGTACTCAAAAGTTCTAGACAACTACCTGGGCGGCAAGACCTGGCTCGTAGGTCGCAGCATCACCGTTGCGGACTTCACCCTCGCGGCCAGTTTGGCGCAGGGGCTCGACGCGGGAGCAAAGTTGGATCGCTTCGGCAACGTCAAGTCTTGGTACGCGCACATCGCCGAGCTCGACGCTTGGCAAAGCACCGCAGCGTCCAGGGGCTGAGCGCCCGAGCGGTCCTTGAACGCCGGTTGACAGCGCGCCGCTGGGTTGCACATCTACGGGATGGCCCGTAGTCCCATCCTCGGTGTTCGCCCGCTCGGCTTTCAGTGGGAAACGGTCGATCCGTTTCTGTTCTGCGTGCACCACGACGACGCGTATCCCGCAGGTAACGCGGAGTTCGGGCCAGCTGTGTCGCTCGCCGGCCGTGACATCGGCCAGGACTTCGAGGGCAAAGACGGCTGGCGGATGTATCACGGCCAGGTGGTGCCAGGCTTCCCGGCGCATCCGCACCGTGGCTTCGAGACGGTCACGATCGTTCGGCGCGGCCTGATCGATCATTCGGATTCGCTGGGCGCTCGCGCACGCTTCGGTCAGGGCGACGTGCAATGGCTGACCGCGGGCAACGGCATCGTGCATTCGGAGATGTTCCCGCTGCTGGATTCGAGCGGACCAAACCCGCTCGAGCTGTTCCAGATTTGGCTGAACCTGCCGCGCGCCGATAAGCTGGTCGCGCCGCACTTCTCCATGTTGTGGAGTCATCAGCTCACGCGGCAGCGCTTCGTCGATAGCGCCGGTGCTGCCACCGCGGTCACGTTGATCGCCGGCAAGCTGCACGATGCCGTCGCACCGCCACCGCCACCCAAGTCTTGGGCGGCGCGCCCAGACAGTGATCTTGCGATTTGGACGATACAGATGGAGCCGCGCGCGAGCTGGACTCTTCCGCCGGCGCTGAGCGGTACCAATCGTACGCTGTACTTCTTTGCGGGGAACGCGCTGCACGTCGCGGGCGACGCCGTCGCGGCTCGCTCGGGTATTCGCCTCCAGCCCGATCAACCCGTGGAGTTGCGGAACGGCGATCAAGCAGCGGAGCTGTTGCTGCTGCAAGCGCGACCGATCGCTGAGCCCATCGCGCAACACGGGCCGTTCGTGATGAACAGTCCGCAAGAGATTCAGCAGGCCTTCGCCGACTACCAGCGCACGCGCTTCGGCGGCTGGCCGTGGTCGAGTCACGGTCCGGTCCATGGGCCGGACGCGCGACGCTTCGCCGAACACGCAGATAAGCGCGTGGAACGCATCGACTGAACTGAACTGGGCGCCGGCGGACGGAAAATGTCCGCCCGATACTGGAAATCCGTTCAGTGTTCTGGCACAACGTCAGGGATGCTGAAAACGCTGCGAGTGCAGGGCCTTTCGCTCCTCAGCGACGTTCGGATCGAGCTTGGCCCTGGGTTGAATGTCTTCACTGGTGAGACCGGCGCCGGAAAGTCGCTGCTGGTATCGGCGCTGGGACTGTTGTTAGGGCGCGGCAGTGGTCCGCGCACCGGTGATGCGGAGATTGAAGCGGAGTTCTCGACGCGTGGAGGCGCAGGTGCGCGCGAGGGCAACTCGGCTCGGCTGGTCCTTTCCGGCACCCGCGCCCGCGCCAGCATGGACGGGCGCGCCGTTGCGCTCACGGACCTGCGGAGCCGTATGGCGGAGCTGATCGCCCTCACTGCTCAAAGCTCCGTTCGGGAACTCGCAAGCCCAAAGAGCGTACTGAGCTTGTTGGATCAGCGCGCAGGCCTGGCAACAGAGCTTTCGCAATATCGCACGCTGCGTTCGGAGTACTTGGCGCTCGGCGCGGAACTGCGCGGCTTGCAAGCTGAACTTGCGGTGCGCAGCGCGCAGGGTGAACGCACCTCAGCGCTCTTGGAGGACTTGATCGCCGCGGAGCCGCGTCCGGGCGAACACGCTTCGCTCGAGCAGCGCATTGATCTGGTGTCGAAGCGGCAACAGTACCTGGAGCTCTGCGCGCGCGTTGAGCAAGCCCTGTCGTTGCGTGACGAATCGATCGAGCGCGAGCTTGGCCAGCTGCTCTCGGCGACGCGCCGCTCGGCGGTGCAGCGCGCGTTGACAGAGCTGTCGGATGAGTTGGCACACGCTCTCGACGCCGTTGGATCTGCCAGCCGTATTGCGGCGCATTTGGCGTCGGATTTGGACAATGAGTCTCACGCGCTGGAACCGCTGGAGCGGCGGCGGGAACAGCTGGAGCGACTGGCGGCGCGAGTTGGCTGTTCGGTCGACGCGTTGCCTGATGCCGCTCAACGTTTGGAATCCGAGCGCGAACAGGTGATTGCATCGGAAGAGCGCGTCTCCGGTTTGGGGCAAGCGTTGGAGCGGATGAAGGCGGAGCTCGAACAAGCTTGCGACAAGCTGCACGCTGCGCGTGAGAAAGCGGTGTCGCGCCTTGGACGCGATCTGGAGGGCGAGCTGTGCGGCTTGTCGCTGGAGAATGCAGTGCTCAAGCTGTCGCTGTCACGCCGCGCGGAGGTGTTCGGTCCCGACGGGCAGAGCGCGCTCGAGCTAGCGTTTTCTGCGAATCCCGGTCACAAGCCAGAACCGCTGGAGCGCGTGGCTTCCGGGGGAGAACGCTCGCGCTTCGTGCTAGCGCTGGCCTGCGTGGGCGCTGCCGAGGGGCGTTGTTTGGTGTTCGACGAGGTGGATCAAGGCGTCGGCGGCATCGCGCTCGAGCGCATGGCCGATCGCCTAGCGGAGCTTGCGCGGTCCCAGCAGGTGGTGTGCGTCACCCACCAGGCCGCCATCGCCGCGCGCGCGGACGTGCACTTCCGGGTAGAGAAGGCCAGCGCCGCGGGCGTCACGCGCACGTCGGTGTTGCGCTTGGATGAGTCGGAGCGCCTGCAAGAGATCGCCCGCATGTTGGCCGGCGGTCGCGCGCCGGACGGCGCGAAGGCCTTGGCTCGCCGCCTTCTCTCCTCCTCCCGACCGGCGGCTTGATCAGCGTTAGGTCTACTTGGCGATGGGAAGATTTTTGCTGCCAGCCTTGCCGCTGATGATGTCCGCGAAGAAGTCGTTGCCTTTGTCGTCGACGACGATGAAAGCGGGGAAGTTCTCGACTTCGATTTTCCAGACCGCTTCCATGCCGAGCTCGGGGAACTCGAGTACCTCGACGTGGCGAATGCAGTCTTTGGCGAGGCGAGCCGCCGGGCCACCGATCGATCCAAGGTAGAAGCCGCCGTGTTGGTGGCAAGCAGCCGTGACGGCAGGGGAGCGGTTGCCTTTGGCCAGCATGACTTTGCTGCCGCCCTGGCTCTGGAATTGGTCGACGTAGGCGTCCATGCGTCCAGCGGTGGTAGGACCGAAGCTGCCAGACGCGTAGCCTTCCGGCGTCTTGGCGGGGCCGGCGTAGTAGACCATGTAGTCGCGCAGGTAGCTCGGCATGGCTTCGCCGCGATCCAGCGCTTCTTTGATCTTTGCGTGCGCGATGTCGCGCGCGACAATCATCGGCCCTGACAGCGAGAGGCGCGTGCGGATGGGGTACCGCGTGAGCTCGGCCAGGAGCTCATTCATCGGGCGGTTGAGATCTAGATGCACCACCTCGCCGCTGAGCGCTTGCGGCTCCACTTCGGGCAGATATTTGGCGGGATCGGTCTCCAATTGTTCGAGATAGATGCCGCTGCTCGTGATCTTACCAACGGCTTGCCGATCCGCCGAACACGACACGGCGATACCGACCGGGCAGCTCGCGCCGTGGCGCGGCAATCGGATCACGCGCACGTCGTGGCAGAAATACTTGCCGCCAAATTGCGCGCCGATGCCGCTGGCTTGCGCGAGACTCAGGATCTCCTTCTCCAAACCGACGTCGCGGAAGCCATGACCGAGTTCGTTGCCGGCGGTGGGGAGAGCGTCGAGGTAACGCGCAGAAGCGAGCTTCGCGACTTTGAGTGTGTACTCGGCGGAGGTGCCGCCGATCACCACGGCCAGGTGGTACGGCGGACACGCGGCGGTGCCGAGACCACGGATCTTCTCCGCGATGAATTTGAGCAGACTCTTCGGATTGAGCAGCGCCTTCGTCTCTTGATAGAGGTAGCTCTTGTTCGCGGAGCCGCCGCCCTTGGCCATGAACAAGAACTTGTAAGCGTCACCTTCCGTCGCGAAGATTTCGATCTGCGCGGGCAGGTTGCTACCGGTGTTCTGCTCCTTGTACATATCGATCGGCGCGAGCTGCGAGTAGCGCAGGTTCGAGGTTTGATAGACGTCGAACACACCGCGCGCGATGGCCGCTTCGTCGTTGCTGCCGGTGAACACGCGTTCGCCCTTTTTGCCCATGATCACGGCGGTGCCCGTGTCCTGACAAGACGGGAGCACGAAGCCTGCCGCGATGTTGGCGTTCTTCAGCAACTCGAGCGCCACGAACTGGTCGTTGGGCGTGGCTTCGGGATCTTTCAAGATATTCGCCAACTGCGTCAGGTGACCTGGGCGCAGCAGGTGCGCGATGTCGCGCATGGCTTCACGGGTCAAGAGCGTGAGCGCTTCGGGCTCGACCTTCAGAAACGTCTGCCCGCCCGCTTCGAACGTAGAAACGTAGTCCTGGCTGAGCTTTCGGTACGGCGTCGTGTCTTCGCCGAGCGGCAACATCTCTTGATAGGCAAATTCGGCCATGCCCATCGCATAGGCCGCGTTGCAGGCTTTGCCAAGCAGCATTCTCGTCGGAAGCGGTCGAACTCCGAAACTTCGCGTTACGGCTTGAGCGCGCCCGCTGTGTTGCGCGCGGCGGCCGCCAGTTCGCGAGCGCGCGCCGCGGCCCGCGCATCGGCCAGGAGCGGCGCAGCGCGCGTGAAGGTCTGCGAAATTTCCAGCCAAAACGCAGGGTTTTGTTGGGGTGGCGTGAGCGAACGCACGAAAGCGAGATCGAACAATGCTTCGCCCTGGCGTGGACCGCGTCGCGCGGCCAGTGCCTCCAGCGCGTCGACAGGACCGAGCGGTCCGGGCAGGCGCGCGCCGGCGAGCATGGATGCGGCGATGTCTTGCGGTGCGTGGGCGAGCGCACGCGCCACCGCGTGGACGAGCGCGGCGTCGGGCTCCGCTGCGCGGGTGGCGGCAAGCGCTTCGGCGTGGGCGAACGCGGCGCCGGAGAAGTAGAGCATGCCGCGTCGCAGCTCCAGCGCAGCGTACAGCGGGCCTGCGTCCGTTGAAAGTTTGCCCTGATCCAACTGGACGCGCACCAGCGCCGGCACTCCGCGCGTTGCAAACGCGGCGAGCTGCGCCCGCTCGGTCCAACCTGGATTGGAAGCCAAGAAGCGTCCGGCGTAATAACTTGGCAAAGTCGCGGCCAAGCGCTGTTCGAGCGTGGTCGGGGCAGGCGTTCGCAGCTCCGGCACGAGCAAGCCGTCCAGCGCATGGACGCGACTGCCTCCGTAGAGCTCGGACAGCGCGGCGCGCGCTCGCGTCACGCGCGCATCCGCTAGCACGCCCAACTCGGAGAACGCGCGCAACCCCACCAGCGCCGCGTCGCGTCCGCGCTGCTTGCGTGGCTCCAGCGCCTCGTCCAGCGCGGCGTAGTACACGTCGCGCAGCTCAGCGTCGCGCGCTAGCTCTTCGGGCAGGGCGACTTGGCGCGCGGCACGCACGAAGCTCAAATCAGCGATGCCTGCTTCGATGGCCGCGATGGCTCGACCGTATCCCTTGAGCTGAGCCGCGCGCTGCGACAGCTCACCGATGGCCAGTGCTTGCGAGACTATCCACGGCTTGAGCTCCTGCTCGAAGAAGCTCTGAAATCGTGGTTTGTCGAAGGGCGGCGTCAACGTCGGCGGGGCCCTGAGCAAGCGTTGAAGCTGGGCCGCCAGCATCACACCGAGCAGGGTCGATTCGTCCTCCGGGCTCAGCGCGCGTGCCGTTTCTAGCAGCGGCGCGACGATGGCGTCGCCGCATTCGAGCGGCGCGAGCTCGGCGCGTAGAGCGCGTAAGCTCGGCGCCAATGCTGCGTGTTCGGCTTCGATGCAGGCGAGCGCGACGTCGCGCGGGACTGGTTCGTTTTGCTCGAGCGCCGCGGCCAATCGCTCCCAGCTGCTGCCCGTGGCGACGCAGGATGGTTGCGGAGCCGCTCCGAACTCTGCGCAGCTGGCAGGTGCGGGCGGCACCGCTGCGGGCGCGGGAGGTGGAGGTGACGCTGATGGCGCCGGACCGGAGCCGTTCGCCG
>Ga0247764_1000495_pt1 | contig 13757 bp, 8 predicted proteins | sample UWRJL051202B4_FD_179932 | JGI IMG/M metagenome (GOLD analysis project Ga0247764, IMG submission 179932) | Plant litter microbial communities from Arlington Agricultural Research Station in Wisconsin, United States - UWRJ-L051-202B-4 | ecosystem: Environmental > Terrestrial > Plant litter >...
GCCGAAGCGAGCAGAACGGGTGCACTCCGGCAGGCGTTTGGTAGCATCCGACACATGGCTTCGTTCGCAGGACGCACTCTCTCAATCACTGGGAAACCGTTGGTTACCGCATGCCTCGCCGGACTGGCCCTCGTCTCGGCGTGCGACCGACGCGACAAGCCTCAGCCGGGTGTGGCCGCCAGTAGCAATATTTCAGCGGAAAAACCGGGAGAACTGTTGGCGCTGGGCAGTCCGCTGCCCGCGGTCACGGCCACGGCACACACGGGTGAAACCGTCCGGATGCAGGAGCTCAAAGGTAAGCCCGTGATCGTCTACTTTTATCCCAAGGACGATACGCCCGGCTGCAGCGCCGAGGCGCAGGAGATCCGTGATTTGTGGACCGAGCTGCAGAAGGCCGGCGCGCTGGTGGTGGGTGTGTCGAGCGATGACGCGGCGTCGCACCGCGCGTTCGCCGATAAGTACGCGCTGCCGTTCTTGCTCCTCCCGGACGAGGACCAGCGCATCGCCAGCGCTTTCAACGTGCCAGTTCAGAACGGCCGAGCGCGCCGGGTAAGCTTCGTATTTGGCGCCGACGGCAAGCTTTCCCGCGTGTTCCCCGCCGTGAATCCACGTGGGCACGGAAAGGAGTTGCTGGCGGCGCTCCAGTAGGGCAGTGGGTCACGACCCTTACGAACGATGACGGAAGTTGCAAGGTTCGATGGCTGTGAGGTGGTCGAGCGCCTGCACAGCGGCCCGCTCTCGGAAGTGTATCGTGCGGTTCAACGTCCACTCGGACGATCCGTATTGATCAAGGCGATTGGCGCGAGCATCTTGCCGTCATCACCGTTTGCCGCGTCGCTCGAGCGCGAGGCGCGGCTGCTGGCCGAGCTGGATCATCCCAACATCGTCAAGCTGCACGACTTCGTGCGGCGCGACGAGCGCATGTGGATGGTGCTCGAACACGTCGACGGTTGGACGCTGGAAGAGCTGCTCAAGAAGATCGAGCGCCCTGGGCCGAATGGCTCGAAAACTGCGGGACGGCTGGACCAGGGCGTTGCCGTGAGCATCGCGCTCGAGGTGGCGCGCGCGCTGGCTCACGCGCACGAGCGCGGCATCTCCCACCGCGACGTACGTCCGCGCAATATCGTGATCGCGCGCAGTGGCAACGTCAAGCTCACCAACTTTTCGGTGGCCTCCGACGAACGCATGGCCACGGCTCCCGAGCTGCTCGACCACGGAGCGAGCTACGTCGGCCCTTCGTACATGTCGCCCGAACAGATCTTGGGCGAACCATCGGACCCGCGCAGCGACCTCTTCTCACTCGGCGTCGTACTGTACGAGATTCTGTCCGGCGAACGCCCCTTCAAAGCGCCGGACGAACGCAATGAGTCCTTGCGGATCCGCGGCGAAGCGCCGCCGCCGCTCGGTCGTCGCGTGCAGGAGCTCTCGCCCAGCGTGGAGCGGATCGTGGCGCACTGTCTGGAGAAGATGCCGAGCGACCGCGTGCAGTCGGCGTCCGAGCTACTGGATACGCTGCAGCGCGCTGCGCGAGAGTTGGGAGTCCGCGAGTCCGCCGAGACCATCCGCGAGGCGCTCGCCAACGCGGGCTTGTTGCGTGGCCGTGGCGAAGGGCGTCCCTCTTTGCGCTCTGCGCCGATCATCCCGCGCAGTCAGCCGCTCACGCTGTCGCGCGCGGTGAGCGGGCTGGTAGCGGCCTTGTTGTTGTTCGGGCTTGGCGCGGTGCTGATTCAACTGGTGTCGCAACGCGGCGAACAGCGCAGCGGCACTCAAGGTGGAGCCGCGCGCCTCGAGCTCGTGCCGCAGACGGTCGCTTACTTGCGCGTGGTGGTGCACCCCTGGGCGCACGTGATCGTGGACGGGCAGTTCGTGGATACCACCCCGTTCGCGCGGCCAATCCCGCTGAGCGCGGGCACGCACTTCGTTCGCTTCGAACACCCGAGTGCGCCGGCGGAGCGCCGCACCGTCAAGTTGGTAGCGGGGGAGACTTTGCTGCTCGACGTGAATATGAAGCTTGCGCCGAGCGCGGACGCAGGCCGCGAACCGCTCGACGCCGGCCCGCCCGAAGACGCGTCGCCTTGAGGTTACGCGCGCTGTTCGAAGGAGAGAACAGCAAGGCGGGAAGGCGGAAGGTTTGGTGGGGATCGAGCGGTTCGGGAGTGGCCGGACCCAGCCAAATCCCAACGTTACTACATCAGCGCCGAATAATTCTTTGGGGGCTGCGTGTGAGTGCGTGTGACTGCGTGCGTATGAATCCCACATGCACAGAAGTTGCCGATTCATGACTCCTGCGGTGTCTGGGCACGGCGCGCCGTTCCATGGCATGGTCGAGATTCGGTTTTATGACGGCCAGTTTGCTTTGGCAGGCTGGACTACTCGCATACTTGGGCGGCTCCCGTGGCGCCGCTCGCGACGATGGAAGAGCTTTCTACCGGTTCGAGCTTAGGGCGCTATGAGCTCTTGGTCCGCCTGGGGCAAGGCGGCATGGCGAGCGTGTGGGTTGCCCGCGATCGCAGCAATGGCCAGGCGCCGCTGGTGGCCGTGAAGGCCATGCTGCCGGAGCTCGCGCAACACCCCGAGTTTCGCGCGATGTTCCTGGAAGAGGGGCAGATCGTGCGCAGCATCGAGCATCCGCACGTGGTGCGCGTGCACGAGGTGGGTGAGCAGCGCGGGACGCTGTTCATGGTCATGGATTGGGTCGAGGGCGACTCGCTGCGCGCGGTGATTCGTGAGGCGCGCCGCCGCCGGCCGATTCCTCCCGAGATGGCGGTGAAGATCATCGCGGACGCCGCCGCAGGCTTGCACGCGGCGCATGAGCTCAAAGGCTGGGATGGAGAGCTGCGCAATCTGGTGCACTGTGATGTGTCGCCACACAACATTTTGGTGGGGCTCGACGGTCGCGCAAAAATCGTGGACTTTGGCGTGGCCAACGCGCGCCTACACAGCGACGTAGATTCCGACGACCGCGTCAAAGGCAAGTTCGCTTACATGTCGCCGGAGCAGGCCCGCGGCGAGAAGGTCGATCGGCGCAGCGACGTTTTTTCCCTCGGCATCGTGCTGTACGAACTGACCACCGGTGAACGCCTGTTTCGCGGTGACAATCCAGCTCACACGCTGTCTTTGGTGTTGTCCGGAGCGGTTCCGGATCCGAGGCAACTTCAGGCGGACTATCCGGCCCGGCTCGCCGAAATCACGCTGCGGGCGCTGGCCCCAGAGGTCGAGGAACGTTTTCAGTCTGCGGAAGCCATGCGCCTCGCGCTGGAACAGTATCTGGTGGACGAGCGTATCCTGGTCTCGCATTCGGGCGTGGCGAAGCTGGTGAGCCGCGTGCTCGCGCCACGCACGGAAGCTTTGCGTCAGTCGCTGCGTGAAGCGCTGTTGGCGCGCGACGCCGATTTGCCACCTGAGCTCGAAGCAAAAGCTCCCGCCGCCGCGCCGAGCTCCTCGACCAGCCACGCGGTCGCGCACACCAAACATCCTTCGCTGTTCTCCAACACCGAAGGACCACAGACTTACGAAGCTCCCCAGCCCGAACGCACGAACTGGTCGCCACTGTTCGCGGCGGTTGGTGGGGTTGCGGCTGCCACCGCCTCGATCTTGTGGGCCATGCAGCGTCCCGTGGGGAGTCAGCTTTCGGTTGGCGCGGAACCTCATGCCGCTCCAGCAAATCAAGCCGTGGCAGCGCGCGCCGAGGATTCGCGCGGCGCAGAGCTCGCGCCTCCAGATCCCGGCGTCGAGTTGTCGAGTCTGCCGTTGGCAGCGACCACCGCCGTCACGGCGCCCCCGGGAGTGCATCGCCCGCTGGCCCGAGGCGCGCGTGGCTCACGCAGCGCAGCGACGGTCGAACGCAGCGCGCCACCAGAAGCGGAGCCGCATCGTGTGCGTCCGGAGGGAATCACGCTCGAAGAACAGGCCGCCCCCACCGCGCCCAAACCAAGCGCAGCTGGAGCGGCCGCATCGTTCAACCGTGGCGCCGCGATGGCGCAGTTGGGTTCAGCTGCTGCTCGCGCAACCAGCTGCAAGCGCGCGGGCGGACCGGGCGGCAGCGGGCGGGCCACCGTGACGTTCGCGCCTGACGGCACGGCAACGCGGGTCAACATCTCCGCACCTTTCGCGGGCACACCAGCAGGTGCGTGCCTTTCGTCTGCGTTCGCCAGCACGCGCGTGCCCGCGTTCACGGGGAGCGCGGTGACGTTGCCTTGGAGCTTCCGCATCCCGGAATGACGGGCGGGGCAGCTCCTTCGGACTCGTTAGGCGAGAGGCTCCGGTCTCGCCTTGGCTTCAGCTGCCGGGGATGCGGCTCTTCCAGATGCGGCGTTCGTCCTCGAACAAGCGGTAGATGCGGCGCTGTTCGTGCAGGAAGGCGCCGTAGGCGCGCGGCACGCGTGTATCCGGCAGGAAGGCGAGCAGAACCTTGAGCGCGGCCTCGGCGTCGTCGAGCGCACGGTGGGCCTGGGGGATTTCGATGCCCAAGCGTGCGCTGACTTCGCCCAGGGATTTACCCTTTTCGTTCTTTTGAAGTTCGCGCGCCCAGAGCAGCGGATCGAGCCACTCCACGTTGCGGCGCAGGCAGGGGGGCTGACGCTGCGCGGGCCGCGTCAGGCGCGCGATTTCGGCGTGTATGACCTTGCGATCGTACTCGGCGTTGTAGGCGACGGGCACCGCGCCCTCCATCGCTTGCAACACCTCATCCATGATATCTCCGAGCTTCGGCTTGTCTTTGACGTCGTCGTCGCTGATGCCGTGGACCTCGAAGGCTTCTTGCGGGATCGGGCGCTCGGGGTTTACGAGCCAACTCTTGCGCGCGATGACCTCGCCGTTTTCCCACGTTACGCAGGCAATTTCGACGATGCGATCCACGGTCGGATCGCGACCGGTCGTCTCCGTATCGATCGAGACGAAGCGCAGGGCGTTGACGAGCAGGTCGCTCGAAAACTCCTCCGCCATCCCGGTCGCCAGGATGCGGATCAGGTGAGCGATGCCGGGGTAGTGACGACCGGTCGGAAAACAACCGACCGGCTCCGCGTGCCTCATGGCTTCGCCGCGCTCTTGCCGGGTGCGGCCTCGGGCTTCGCAGGTGCTGGGGCGGGTGACTCAGCCGCCGGCGGCATCGGTACGACGCCCGACTTGACGAGCTCCAGCTCGAGCTTGATCCAATCTTCCAAGTCCGTCTGAAATTCGCCAGAGGACACGAACGCGCGGCCGTTGATGAACAGGGAAGGTGTGCTCTTGAGCGCCAACACCTCGCCCTGCTTGCGATCCCGTGCGACCGCGTCCGCTACGGCCTCGCTGTCGCGATCTTGAACGAAGCGCTTCAAATCCAGCCCAATCTCCTTGGCGTAGCCTTCCACCTGCTCGGGCTCGAGCTTTTGTTGATTGCTGAAGAGCTGCGCGTGCAGCTCCCAAAATTTGTTCTGACGCTGCGCCGCGACGGCCGCTCGCGCCGCCTTCTCTGCGTGCGGATGCATGCTCAACGGGAAGTGCTTGAACACGATGCGCAGGTCGCCGCCGTTCTTCTCCAGCATGGTTTCGAGCAGTGGGCGCACCGCGCCGCAGGCAGGGCATTCGAAGTCAGCCCACTCCGCGATCACGACCTTCGCGTGCGTCGCGCCCTTGCTGGGCGAACCGCTCAAATCCAAGTTCTGTACGGCTTCGGCCGAAAACCGCGCCTTGTACGCCGCCTCCACCTGCTGGCGAACCTGACCGCGGCGAGAGAGCCCGACCAGGTAGTTCGCCGCCGGCACGCAGGCTGCACACTTGCGTGACTCCTTCACGCATTGAGCCAGGCTCACGGGCTGATCGGCGCACGGCGTGAGGAAGTCAGAGACGTAACGCGACCACTCGGATTTTTCACGACCAGTGAGGGCCGAGGTGTCGACTCCGGGCAAATTCACGTCCACTGCTTCGGTCTTACTCGGGTTGGGCTCCGTGCCTCCTTCACCCGGGCTCCGACAGGTCGTCAGCCGCGCGCTCGCAAGCGTCGCGAAGCCGACCAGAAGGGCTGCTTTCAGGCTCCACATCGCCGCCGAGCCTAGCCTGTGCTGGGGAGCTTGGCGACAACCTGTGCGGCCGATCCTTGGGCGCACCGGCGGGAGCAGCTGAAGCCGTTCGTGCGGCCCCTCGACCAACAGGGCTCGGCTTCACGCGCCGATGGTGGCCCCCTGCGATCGCTTTTCAAGCGTGCCCCCGAAAAGCTCGGCCATCTGCGCGGTGTCGAGCGAGGACCGGAGCGGAACGTACGACTGTACGTGAGCACCGGAAGCGCAGCGAAACCAAGCAGATGGCCGAGATCTTCGGGGGTGGTATCAAGACGCGACCAATATCTGGAGATAGTGGTACATCGCTCGCCCTCGGCCGATGATCGACACGGTTCCGCCGTCCAGCCCGCCTCCCAGCTTGCCACCTCCTACGGGTGTGCGGCACGTGCTCGCCGTGATCGGCGGGCGCGGCGGCGTGGGTGCGAGCAGCCTCGCCATCAATTTGGGGGTGTACCTGGCCCAGCTCGGTCGACGCGTGTTGCTGATCGACGCGGATCCGACTGGTGCGGAGCTGCACACGTTGCTCGGCTTGGACCTGCCGTCCTTGCCGATGTCCGAGGACGACTCTGACGACTTCGAAATGGAGCCGCGCCCGACACCGGTACCGGGGTTGCTGCTGCTCCCCCAGGCTTACCGTATCGGGTCGACGCTACCGATTCGGCCGGGACGCAAGCCGCGCTGGGCTCGCCGGCTGCGTCACCTGGACGTCGACTACGTGCTCTTGGACCTTGGCGCGGGCACGGCGCCGTCGACCTTGGACCTGCTGCTGACCGCGGATCAAGCCGTCGTCGTCACCACGCCCGAACCGCCCAGTGTGGAGGCTTCCTACCGCTTGCTGCGCGCGCTGTTCTTGCGCGCGCTCAGGCGCAGCTTGGTGGAAGATCGCTTCAAGATGCGCATGGTGGAGCGCGCTCAGGCGGAGCTGTCTGCGCTGCCCTCGCCGATCGACCTGGTGCGCACCATCGCGCGCTACGACACCGCGGTCGGCGCGCGCGCCGCGATGGAGCTCTCGCAGCTACGTCCGCGGCTGGTCGTGAACAATTTGCGTCTGCGCACGGACTCCGACCTTGGTCAGGCCATGGTGGATATGTCGCACCGTTACCTCGGCGTGCGCCTGGATCACCTGGGGCACATCGAGCAGGACGACGCGGTTTGGCTCAGCGTCGTGCGGCGCCGGCCGCTACTGATCGACAGCCCCACCAGCAAGAGCGCGCGCAACGTGGAGCGCATCGCCCGCCGCCTGCTGGCGCTCGCCTCTGCACGTTCTGAACAGCGCCCCGAGCCACCGATCCCGATCGTACCGGACGAACCGAACCTCTACGATGTGCTGTGGACGCATCGCGGCGCCAGCGACGAAGAGCTGCGGCGCGCCTACAAACGCCAGCGCGAGATCTACCAACCCGGCAGCTTGCCGCTCACGTCGCTGCTCAATGAAGCGGAGCTGAAGCGCGAACAAGCGCGCGTGGAAGAAGCGCACGAAACGCTGCTCGATCCCCTGCGCCGCAAGGCCTACGACGCCTCCGTGTTCGTGGAGGACGCTGCCGTCAGCGTGCCGGTGCAGCAACCGCTCGACGCCGCGCTGGAGGCCGAACGCGCGCTGTTGCGGCAGGAGCTCGCTCGAGAGATCAGCGCGGAAACCGAGTTCACCGGACGCTTGTTGCGCAAAGTGCGCGAGGCACAAGGCATTGAACTCGCCGACATCTCCAAACAAACCAAGATCGCGCTGGCGCACCTCAAAGCGCTGGAAAACGAAGCCTTCTCCGAGCTGCCAGCGTTGGTCTACACGCGGGGCTTCGTGCAACAGCTGGCGAAGTATCTGAAGCTCGATCCGACGCAGGTCTCGCGCACCTATCTGCGGCGCTTGCGTGACGCGGTGTCCATGCCCGAGGAGGATCCCCCGTCGTGAGGCGTGGCGCCTGGCCCGCGCGCTCGAGTGAGTTTGGGTTCTTGCTTGCGCTGCTGCTGGTGGCGTTGCTCCCGCGGCTGTACGTCGCGGTGGCCTGGTCGCGCGAGCCCGTGTGGGATGGGCACTATTACCACTTTGGCGCCGAGCGCATCGCCGCAGGGCTCGGTTACTCGGAAGATCTTTGGATCCGCGGGCAGTGGGCGTGGCGTCCCTGGATTCACTATCCGGTGGGTTACAGCGGGCTGCTCGCGGGTCTGTACGCCCTGTTCGGATCGCAGCTGATCATCGCTCCGCTGGTGAACGCGGTGTTCGGGGCGGCGCTTTCGCCGTGCACCTACGCGCTCTCCGTGCCGCATCTGGGCACGAAGCGGGCTCGCATTGCCGGTGCGCTGGTGGCGCTGCATCCGGGGCTGATCGCCTACAGCGCGCTGGTGATGACGGAGGTGGTGGCGGCGGCTCTGCTGGTCGCAGCTGGGCTGTGCTTGGTCGCTTGGCGCGGGACTTATCGCGGAGTGATCGGTGCGGGCGTTCTATTGGGGTTCGCGACCTTGGTGCGCCCCACGTCCCTTATGCTTCTCCCGCTCGCGTTGGTGATGGAGCCAGGCGGCTGGTTACGTCGTGTTGGGCGGGGCTGCCTGCTCGGTGCCACCACGTTGCTGGTGATTTTGCCCTGGACCTTGCGCAATTGTCAGCGCTTCGACGGCTGCGCGTTGGTTTCTACCAACGGCGGCTGGAACCTGGCGATCGGCGCGATCACCAAGACCGGCCGTTTCGAGACTTTGCGCGCCTCCGATGGCTGCGCGGTCGTCTCCGGCCAAGTGCAGCAAGATCGGTGTTGGGCCGAAGTGGGACTGCGCCGCATTCGTCAGGATCCGCTCGGGTTCTTGGCGCGCATGCCGAAAAAGTGGTCGGAGACGTTCAGTCACGAGTCCTTCGCCGTCGAATACCTGCATGAAGCCGATCCCGTGAGCTGGACGGAGGGCCGCCGAGTCGCCGGTCGCGGACTGATGAGCGGCGTGCATCGCTGGCTCGTCGTGATCGCCGCGCTGGGCGTGCTCGCGTGGCCGCTTTCGTTGCGTCGCGACAAGCCTGAGTTTTGGGTTCAAGCGTCGCTTGCCCTGGTCGTGGTCCTGCTGACGTTCAAGGCGTTCTGGGGTTGGGATTACCCCGTTCACTGGCTGGTGTTGTTCATCGCCGTCGTCGGCGCGTTGCCACTACCGGGGCGCCCTACGCTGGGGCCAGCCGGAATTTTCGTGATCGGATCGGTTGCGAGTGTGCTGATCACGCACGGGCTCTTCTTTGGCGAAGATCGCTATCACATGGTAGCGAGCCCGCTGCTCTGTGTGCTCGCCGCCGGTGCGCTGCGGCCATCCGCGGCGCCCGTGCGAATCGGGAACTAAATCAGCATGTGCGCGCTGGTTGGTGCGGACGCGGGCGCCGGGCTCGCTGTCGCTGCCGCGCGCACGACCAAAACCGAGACGTCGCACGCCGAGAGCAGCTGCTCCCTCTGCACGCCCAGGATCGGCTCCAGACCAAGATCCTTCCCCGCGCCGACGAGCATCAAGTCGTAACCCTCACGCAGTTCGGCGACGATGGCGTCTATGGGATTGCTGGCGTCGGCGAGCTTGCGCGTCACCGCTGTCTGTCCGTCGACCCAAGCCAGTAGCCCAAGCAGCGCCGGATTTGGCTTTTCCTGGCCCTTCTCGCGCAGCTCTAGCAACGTGAGACGCGCGCCGCTGGATTCCACGAGGCGCCGCGCAGTAGCCAGCGCCGAGAGGTCGTGTGCGTTGCCCACGAAGGGCACCAGCACGCGCTCCACCCGTGAGAGCCCTCGGTCGATCAGCACGCCGGTGTCGCTGCTCGCGCCGCGCATCACGGCGCGCACCACGCCCCCGAGCAAGCTCTTGCCCACCAGCGGTTTGTGGCTGCCCAACAGGACCAAGCTGGCACGGCGATCCTCAGCCACGGCCCGAATATCCTCGGGCGGCGACGCCGACACGAAGCTCAGCGATTGCACTGGCAGCGATAGCTCCGCCGCGCGCGCCAGCAGCGGGGCCAGCGGACTCGTCGGCTGTGGGCTGCGCTCCGACAGCACGCCCCGATCGGCGGGAGGGCTCAGGCTGAGCGCGTAGATTTGGTCTTGCTCGCGCGCGGACAACGCGCGCGCCAGTGTGGCCAGGCTCGGCCCGACGCGCTCGTCCGCGACGCAGATCAACACGGAGTAGCCGGGTTGCGTCGAGGCGAGCGTCTCGGGCACGGCCGCCTTGGTGAGCGAGCGGGTCACGTCCGCTGGCGGGAACAGCCATTGGATCAAGGGGGTGGTGATGAACGTGGTGACCAGAGCCATGATCACCATCATCGTGAACAGCTTCGGCCCTATCACCCCGAGGTCGAGGCCGATGTTCAGCACGATGAGCTCCATCAGGCCGCGTGTGTTCATCAACACGCCGATGCCAACGGCCTCGCGCCACTCCACTCCCGTAATACGCGCAGCGAGCGTGCTGGCGCCGAACTTACCGACGCTGGCCAGCAAGATGATGAGCCCGCACATGGCCCAGTCGGCCGCGGTGCTGACCAGTCCAATCTGCGTGCGTACGCCGCTGCACGCAAAAAATAGCGGCAGCAACACCACGAGCACCACCTCTTCCAAGCGGTGCGCGAGGGCAGTGGGGAGGTTGCCGTCTTTCGGCAAGATCACGCCCAACAGGAAGGCACCAAACAACGCGTGAATGCCGATCGCCTCGGTGACCAGCGCGGACACCAGCAACAGCAGCACGACCAGCGCTATCATGTTGGAGGTCAGCGCCTCGGCACGGTTCGCTCGCGCGGAGAGGCGTGACAGCAGCGGACGCACCAGCCAGAACATCACGCCGATGTAGGCCAGCGCCAACGCCGTCGTGATCAGCGCGGATTCCAGGCCGCGTGAGCGCGTGATCGCGACCACGAAGGCGAGCAAGCACCATGCGGTCACGTCATCCACAGCGGCGCACGTCAGCGCAATGCCGCCGACGCGCGTCTTCAACATCCGCTGATCCGTCAGAATACGCGCCAACACGGGGAATGCCGTGATGCTCATGGCGATACCCATGAACAGCGCGAAGGCCAGCGGCCGCGCCGACGTTTCGCCGCCCAAGCGATCGCCCATGGTCACCGCCAGCCCGGCGCCCAGCGCGAACGGCACGATGATGCTGCTGTGGGAGATCGCGATGGACGAGTGGGTGCGCCCCTTCAGCAATTTCGGATCGAACTCGAGCCCGACCAGGAACATGAACAGCACGAGGCCGAGCTGACTCACCAGCGCCAGTACCTTCACCGAATCGGCTGGAAAGATGGCTGCGTACGCCTCTGGCCACAGCCTGCCGAGCAGCGATGGCCCCAGCAAGATCCCGGCGACGATCTCTGCAATCACCAAGGGTTGCCCGATGCCACGCGACAGCTTGCCCAGCGCGCGCGACACCAACACGATCAACCCCACTTGGATCAGCAGCCGCGATAGAGGATCATGAAGGAGCTGGGCCAACATTCCCTCGCGGATAGCACGCTTTTGGCGGCTGTCGCAGCGCGACTTGTGCGAAAGACCCGGGAATGCGAGGCTCCGCCCCGGTATGGATGCGAGGACCTCTGGGAACGCGGCCGAAGTACAGGCTCGCCCCAACGCTTGGCTTGCTGGCGGTGGCTTCACCCCACTCGGTGAACGCGCACTCACCTGTGTCTTTCTCGGCCTCGAGGGGGCAGCGTTGGCGTTTGGCTGCGCCAGCCTGCTCTTGGGCGAGAAGTTGGTGGATCTGCTCACCAAGAACACGCTCGGACGCGACCTACGGGTTTCGATCGCCGTTGCAATGTGTCTGGGCTTGGTCGCTCCGATTGCGGCCGTCCTGTTCGCGGCGTTTCGCTCCAAGCAGGGTGTGTGGGAGGTTGCTCAACGCATCTCGCGCTTGGCCCTGCCGCTCGTACCGCTAGCCGCTTACCCGAGCTTACTGGCTGCTTCGACCTGGGCGCGTCAACCGCTCAATTTCTTACTGCTGCTGGTGCTGTTTGGCTTCGGTTTGGAACGCGCCCTGATTACGGCGCTGACCGCTTTACCAACCGCGCTGGAGCTGGCGTTGTTCTCGAGCCTTCGCAGCGCACTGGAACGTTCGCGCCGCGGCGCGTTCGTGACGGTGTTCGCCGCCGCCAGCGCGTACACCGCGTACACCGCCTACCTCACGATCCTGAATCATTACCGCTTCGGCACTGGCGCCTACGATCTGGCGATTTTCGATAACTTGATGTTCAACGCCCTCAAGGGCGAGCCGTTCCGCTCCACCGTCATGTTCGGAGCGCGCGGCGGCAACTCGCTGTGTACTCACGCCGAGTACGCCATGCTGTTGTTCACCCCGCTATACGCGCTGTTCCCGCGCGCGGAGGCGTTGTTGGTGCTGCAGGCGGCCATGCTCGGCTTCGCCGCGGTGCCGCTTTACCTGTTCGCTTCGACGCAGCTCAGGCGTTGGCAGGCGCTGCTGATTGCCCTGCTATTCTTGTTGTTTGCTCCGCTGCACGGCGCGGAATTTTACGACTTTCATTGGTTACCCGTCTCCACCTTCTTCGTGTTCCTGTTGTTCTGGGCGATCGCCACGTATCGGAACAAGCTGGTGCTGGTCACGGTGCTGATCTTGTTCGCGCTGCGCGAAGATCTGGCGCCGGGGCTGTGCGTGGTGGGTTTGTTCTTGTTGCTCAGCGGGAATCGGCCGCGGCTTGGCCTGGCCTTGGCGCTGATCGCACCGGTCTGGTTCGCGGTGAACAAGTTCGTGATCATGCCCGCCATGGGCAAGTGGTGGTTCGAGGCGCTGTACAAGGACCTGGTGGCGCCGGGTGAGCAAGGCTGGGGCTCCATCATCACCACGATCGTGATGAACCCAGTCTACGTGCTGACGACCGTGTTCACGGAGGCGAAGCTCGAGTATGCGCTGCACCTGTTTGCGCCGTTCGTGTTCTTGCCGCTGCGGCGACCGCAGTACATCGTGCTGTTTCTGCCCGGGTTCTTGGTGACCATGCTCACCACCGGCTACGGCGCGGCGACCGATATCCTGCATCAGTACACCACGCACTGGATCCCGTACCTGTTCGGAAGCTTCGTGCTGGTCGTGCATCAGCTGCAGCAGCAATCGTTCCGGCGCGCCGTCGCGGCGCTGGCGACGGTGTCGCTGGTGCTGGTGGCACACAGCAACGCCTTTGGCGTGGTGCTGAGCCCCAGCGTGTTCCGCGGCGGGGTCAAGGAAATCAGGTTCTCGCTCACGGCGGACGAGCGTCAACGTTACGGTGAGCTGCGAGAGCTGATCGACCTGATCCCGCCAGAGGCGTCCGTCTCCGTCACCGACTTCGAGGCGCCTCATCTGTCGAACCGGCGCGATGTGTTCGCGTTGGCCCAGGAGGACTCGGCCGGCGACTACCTGCTGCTGCACACCGACAGCTTCAAGCTGGCTCGCACGGTCCAGAACATTCGAAAGATTATGGCCGAGCGGCGCTACGGTCTCGTGAAGCGCATCGGCAAGAAGTGGTACCTGTACAAAGTGGGCCATGAGTCGCCGGAGACCGAGGGGGCGATTCAGCAAATGTTCCGCCAGCAGTAGCCGGTTTCGGGCGAATCGTGCCGCTTTGGCGCATCATCCCGAGGAGTGGCTGGCGGGGCAGAGTTGTGCCGAGCCGCGGAATGCATGGTAAGTCTTTGGAATGGCAAAAGACGGACCGAACGCACCCCCGGCGCCGGATGCCCCCACCCGCGACGTGGCGTTGATTCACGGCGTCACTGAACAAGGTGACTTGCGCGTGTTGCGCCA
>Ga0247764_1000497_pt1 | contig 13708 bp, 12 predicted proteins | sample UWRJL051202B4_FD_179932 | JGI IMG/M metagenome (GOLD analysis project Ga0247764, IMG submission 179932) | Plant litter microbial communities from Arlington Agricultural Research Station in Wisconsin, United States - UWRJ-L051-202B-4 | ecosystem: Environmental > Terrestrial > Plant litter >...
TCGATCTCCGTGCCCATGTCGCCGTGATTGGCGCCGAACACGTCGAGTTGATTGGAGTTGTTGCCGGAGCTTTGGCCTTTGCCCTCGAGCTCCCCCAAATACAAACTACCGGCAGCGCGGAATGTGGTGTGAGTCATCAAGGTGAGGGCCAGCACCCCGGCCGACAGTAACAACCCGCTCAAGCCGACCACCCACCAGTTTTCGCGCAGGGTGCTCCACAGGTCCGCAAGATCTACCCCGTCTTCTGCGGGATGCTCGACCACTTCGGGCGGCGGAGGGGCGAGTGCCACGATGCCGCGAACGCCGGTCCGCGCGCGACCCGTATTGCCGGTTTCGACTTGGATATTTTGCATTAGCGGCTCGGTGTCGAGAGGTATTTGATTTCTACGAAGGGCGTCAGCACGCCGGAAAGGACCTGCAGCGTAGGCAGGATCATCTGCATGGCTTCATTCCAGCTGGCGAGCGCTGTTTCGGGAACGAACACGACATCGCCTGGCATGAGCGGGAACGAACCCACCTCCCCCTTCAACATTCGAGCCACGTCCACGATGAAGACCTGCCCGCGATCTGCCTCGCTGCGCAGCACGTGCGTTTGCGAAAGTTTGCCCTGCGCTCGTTCGCGGATGCCGAAGCCCGCTTGCGAGAGCGCCTGCAACAGATCGAGCCGGCCGTTGACGAACGGCACGGCGCCGCCACGAATGTTGCTGCCGACGGCTCCGCCGAACACGAACGCTTGTTCAGCCGTATTGTCGGGCACGACGATCACGTCCCCGCTGCGCAGGCTGATGTTTTGGCGCATGTCTCCTTCGCGCAGTAGCCGATGAAAGCTGATCGGCAGGCGCTTGCCTTTCCGCGTGACGTAGGCGGTGCGGAGGCTGGCCCTCTCGAGCGCGACGCTGCCGCCGAGCGAGAGCGCTTCCAGCAAGCGCAGCGGTCGGTCACTGAACTTGAGCCCCGGCTGGCTGAACTGCCCGAGCAAGTAATAACGAATGCTGCCGTTGAACACGACCTGGACGGTGACCTTTGGATCCTTCACGAAGCGCGCGAGTTCTTGCTCCAAGAAGGCGCGCATTTCGTTGCTGGTCTTGCCCGCGACGTTGACGGCACCGATCAGCGGCAGCTGCACCGTGCCGTCGTTGTCCACCGCAAGGCCAGCCAGACGACCGCCTTGGAAGTTCGCCACGGCCCCCGCGTAGGGCGCAATCGATAACTCCGGATGCCCGTACACCGCGACGAGCAGGGCGTCTCCGGGACCAATGCGATAGGCGTCCCCCTCGCGCGAGCCGACTTCGGGCTCGAGTAGCTTGGGATCCAGAGATTCTTCCGTGCGGGTGACGACGGGAGAGGGCAATGCTCGTGCGACGACCGGCTGCTGACTGGCACATGCCGTAAGCCCAGCAGCCAAAACGAGCGCGAGCGCAGCGCGCCAACGTTCAGTATTCAAGCGACTCTCAATCTCCTCATGACGAAAGGGACACAAGGCGTTCCACGCGCGCCGCTGCGAACGCAACGCGAGTCAACAATGCGCATATTACACCCAACCACACGCGTGCCTATACCGCTTCGTGCAACAAGTTCGCTTTCTTAGCTGTGGTGTCAGAACGCCACAGGTTCGCGTTTTTGCCCCGCTAGCTTTGCCACGCCCAGCGCAAAACACGTTTCCAAAAATGTAAACTCACTTGTTTCAATACGAGATCAAGTCCGCAATTCCAAAGTAGACGGATAGGCAGTGTTTCGAAAGTCGAACGTGGCAAGCCAGGCCGTCCAAGTCGCAAGTCTACTCGGCGATGCGAGCGGCGGCGCGGTGCGCGTCGGCATCTCTGGTTGGTCCTACAAGCAGTGGCGCAATGTTTTCTATCCGCCCGGGCTGCGCCTACGCGACCAGCTGAACTTCGCGAGTCGCGCGTTTCCGAGCATCGAGCTGAATGGCTCGTTTTACTCGCTCCAGCGGCCAGAGAGTTATCGTAGCTGGCGCGATGCCACGCCCGACGGCTTCGTATTTTCGATCAAGGGCGGCCGCTACGTGACGCACTTGAAACGTCTGCGCGAGGCCGAGCAAGGCTTGGCCAATTTTTTTGCGTCCGGCGTGCTGGAACTGGAAGCCAAGCTGGGACCGATCTTGTGGCAGCTCCCACCGACGCTGAAGTTCGAGCCAGAACGATTGAGCGAGTTCTTCGCGCTGCTGCCGCGCACTCACGAGCAGGCGGCCGAATTGGCCCGTCAGCACTCGGACTGGTTAGCCGGACGTGTCGCCTTCGGGGCCGGTGGCAGGGCCAAGATCCGACACACGTTGGAAGTGCGCCACGAAAGCTTCGTTTGCCGCGAATTCGTGGCGCTGCTCAAGAAGCACCAAATCGCCCTGTGCGTCGCCGATTCCGCAGGCCTGTACCCGCTGATCGAGGATCAATCGGCAGACTTCGCCTACGTGCGTTTGCACGGCTCTACGCAGTTGTACACGAGCGGGTACACACACGCGGAGCTTGCCGACTGGGCGCAGCGAATCCACGCCTTTCGCAGCGGTCGTCACGCGCCGACAGCGCGTCTCGCGGCCAGCTCTGCGGAGGCCGACGGGCGCAAGCGCGACGTTTACGTGTACTTCGACAACGACGTCAAAGTGCGAGCGCCCTTCGACGCTTGGAATCTGGAGCGACTTCTGCGCGGCGATGCGCCGCGCGATCCGCCTGAATCGCTTGCAAGCGTGACGGAGGAACCGCGCAGCGTGTGGGCCGCCTGGCGCTGAGCGATCTCAGTCAGTAGAGTCGTCCACACTGCACTCTACGCCACGTGCAGTGAGCAGCGCGCACAACCGCACCAGTAGCTCGCGCTCCGCTGGTAAGATCCTGCGAGCAGCTTCGGCGAAGCTGAAGAACTGCGCGCGATCTACCTCCGGGAATTGAGCCGATTTCCCGGAACGAGGCGGCCATTCCAGAGTAAACAGGTTGCTCTTGACCGCGCTCACGTCGAGGTCACCTTCTGCAGCCCACGCCAGCACCACCTTCCCGCTGCGATGCTTGACGCTGCCCAACTCGACGTACTCAGAGCTGGGCGGAGGCATGCCGAGCTCTTCCGCAAATTCACGTTTGGCGGTGGCGAGCGGCTCTTCACCCGCGTCGATCTCACCCTTGACGATGAACCAAGCGCCCACGTCTTTTTTCGCCCAAAACGGGCCACCAGGATGAACCAGCAACACTTCAGGCTCTCTTCCGCCAAGTCGATAAAGTAGAACGCCTGCGCTCGTCTTCTGTGGCATCGCTTGCTGATCCTAATCCCGCTCGAGCGGGCCCAAACGCGGGTCAATTTGCCACCATTCGCGACCCTCGCGCGGCGCGGTACGGACCGTAACCGTCATTGCTGGGCAGATTGCACCTCAAGCAATTGAAAATGCAGAGGTTTTTGGTTTACCTTTGGTTTGCAAAAGGTTTCCTATGTGGCCTTTTGCCCTGTATACAGCGCTCCGGGCTTCGTCCGAGACTCTCCAGCGTTCAGCGCGTTCACCACGAAAGTCGGTTCCACGATGATCGCAAGTCTCACGCGGCGAATGTCACTTTGCTCTCCGCAAGATTGTCGGTTGTTCGCGAACGCAGAGCGCTGCGTTGCGACCTGGAATCTCGGAGCAGAAGCTCGTGCTTAAAGATGGTTCCACGCCGCTCTATGACCAGGCAGAGCTGCGTGAAGACAGCGAGGTAGTGCGCGATTCAGCGGAGCATCTCACGGCGGAGGAGAGCCTGCGGCGAGTCGAGGAGCAAGTGCAGCAGCTGTTGGATGCCGTGAGCGACTGCGCGTCGTTCCGAGTGGCTGTGGACGGTCGCGTTGTCTCGTGGAACTCCGGCGCAGCGCGTATGTTTGGGTACCAAAGCGACGAGATCACCGGTCGCCCTTTCGGGCTGTTGTTCGCGAAGGAGGCCGGCGCCGCGGGTGAGCCGGAAGACAGCTTGCATCAAGCGCGTCAGCACGGACGAGTCGAAAAGCGGCACTACTGGCACGCCCGCAAGGACGGCACGTGCTTCTCTGCGAACGTGACGCTCACTGCGCAGTACGACGAGCGGGGTATGCTCTTGGGCTACGCTTGCGTGACTCGCGATCTCACGGAGCAGCGCCGGGTCGAAGAAGTCCAACGCCGACTGAGCTTGGAAAAGGCCGCGCGCGGCGCTGCGGAAGACGTCAACCGCATGAAGGACGAGTTTTTGGCCACGGCCTGCCACGAGCTCAAATTGCCTCTGAACGCGATCGTGGAGTGGACCTCACTGCTCAAGGCACAACCCACCAGTTCGGTCACCGCGAAAACCGTGGACGTGATTCACCAGAGCGCGGAGACGCAGCTCAAGATCATCGAAGATATCCTGTCCGTATCACGCATCATGAGCGGCAAGCTCAAGCTCGAATTGAACCTGGTGGACGCGGCCATCACGCTCGATACGGCCTTTCGGTTCAACCGCCGCAGCCCGAGCGACACCTGAGGCTCGCCCCCTCACGTGTTAGGGTGAGGCATGGACTTGTTTGGCTTCAGCGTCGCTGGCGTGGAGACCTGCTTGGAGGTGCCGAGCTTGCGGCTGGTGCTCGACCTGGGTCGCTGTTCGCCGTCGGCGGTGACGCTCCCGCTGGCGTTGCTCTCGCATGGACACCTAGATCACATGGGCGCTATCGCCCTGCACGCCGCTCGCCGCGCGTTGCTGCATTTGGGAGAGAGCGTTTACGTCGTGCCGCGCGCCGTGGCGGAGGACGTGGAACGCCTGTTCAACGCGGCCGGCGCCCTGGATGGTCAAGTCATTCCTCGAAAAGTCGTGCCGCTGGCACCAGGTGAGAGCTACGCGATCGGCAAGGGGCGGTTCGTGCGTCCCTTCGAGACATTTCATCGCGTACCGAGCCAAGGTTACACGGTGTGGGAGCGGCGCCAGCGCCTGCTCGCCGAGTTCCGCGGCCGAACAGGTCAGGAACTGGGTGAGCTCCGGCGCGCCGGAGTGCAGATTGAGGAGAGCTACGAGGTGCCGTTGTTGTCTTTTACTGGTGACACGCGGGTGGAAGTGCTGGAACGCACGCCGGAGCTGACTCGGTCCGAAATGCTGATCGTCGAGGCGAGTTTCTTGGACGAGCGGGTCTCGGTCGAAGAAGCGCGGAGCATGGGCCACATTCACTTGGACGAGTTGGTCGCGCGCGCGGAGCTGCTCACGCAGAAAGCCGTGGTGTTGACGCACTTCTCGGCGCGTTACACCCAGACCGAGATCGAGTCGCTGGTGCAGCGCCGTGCCTCGGCGGCCTTGGGTGAGCGCGTGCGCGTGCTGCGGGAGGGAGCCCCGCGCGCGTTGGGAGCCTGATTTGGAAATGAACCAGCGGAAAATCCACGGTTTGAAGGCCGATCCTCCCGGCCTTAAATCCTGATTGGCGCGGGGCGCCCACCTCGGTACTCTCCCGGCTCGAAGTACGGCGTTTGGCCGCGCGTGCTCCGGCGTCGCACAGCTCGTGACGAAGAACGAATCTACTCCACCGGCACCCCGCGAGCCTTCGCAGCCCGCTGCAGGCAAGCCACTCGTGCGCGACGCGCGCGCGCAGTTCGACGAGAACGTGGACGTTTCGAAGGTCGTTCCCACGAACACGATGACGCGAGAGCGGGTTCAGCCGTCCGAGCGCCCCCCGGTGCCGCGGCCGCGACAGACGTCCGTGCGGCCGGTGCTGAAGAGCGTGGACCGGAACGCGCAACCGAAGGCGGCGCCGCCATCGCCTCGGAGCAGCTCGCCCCCTCCAAACGTCGCTGACCCGACCGCGGAAGCACAGCGCAGCGTGGATGATCACGTGCGCACGCTCACGGGGCTGCCCGCGCCGCACCCGAACCCGCAACGGGACTTTCCCAGCTTGCACGAACGCTCTCAGATGAACCGGCAGCCGACGGCGATCGCGTTCCCGGCTCCGCCTCATCTGTCACCCGCGGCGCCCAGCGTGGGCGTCGCAGCCGCCCCGCCCAGTTCTTTAGAGAGGCCTTCTCGGCAGCGGCGCGCACACTTCGCCAACGTGCCGGCCGTCGTCGAGCTGGATGAAGACGGAACGCGTCCCGCAGCGCGGGGACGCGCGCCGCAGCAGTCAGGTCTGCTGAGCCCACGCCGCGCGCTGGCTTTTTGCGGCTTTTTGGTGTTGGGTTGCGCGGTGTCCTGGTACCTCAGCAGCGCTTATCTAAACGGTGATCCGCCGACGCGCCCCGAAGCGCCGGTTTCGGGCGCGCCAGCGCAGCGCTCGCCCGTTCCGCCGGCGGCGCCCACAGTTCAAAACCCCAACTCGGTGAGACCTGACAATACGGGTCAGCGCCCCCCCGCTCGCCCCGCGACGCAACGGCCGACCGAAGCTTCGGCTCCTCGCGCTGCGAGCCACGAGGCGGGCCAAAACACGCTGGCGAATTCCGCGCGCACCACGTCCGCCTTGCCCGTCGGTTCCTCTCCAAGCTCCACGGCTTCGGGGCAAAAGGCGCCCCCTGCCCGCAGCGCCAGCGGCCCAACGCTACCCTTCGGCGCTCGACTGGCTTCGCCCGAGGACTGAAGAATCGCGAGAAGCGTATCGCTGCGGCGACAGAAGCGGCAAGCTGATGGCCACCACAGTAAAAGACATTCTCGATGGCTCGATTCACTAGCAGACTGAGCGCACTCTTCGTCTGCGGCTCGCTGCTGGGCTGGACACTTCCGTCCCAAGCAGAAGAGACGCGATCTCAAGCGATCGCCGCAGCTCAGCGCATTTACCGAGAAGCCCACGAGGCGATGGATCGTGGGGATTGGCTCAACGCGCGACGCTTGTTGCTTCACTTGTGGCAAAAGTCCGAGACGTACGATGTGGCCGCTTCGCTTGGGGAGGCCGAGTACGCGCTGGGCAACTATCCGGACGCGGCGCGCTACTTACAATTTGCCATCGCGGAAGCGCCGCCCAAAGAAAAGAAGTCTTTGATCGACGACTACCAACGCGCCCTGACCGAGGTCGAGAAGCGGGTGGCCAAGCTCCGCGTCCGCGCGGAGCCGGAGGGCGCGGAGGTCGTCTTGGACGGTCGCGAACTCGGTCCGGCTCCGTTGCGCGCGCCGGTCTACGTCAATCCCGGTCATCACGAGTTCAGCTTGCGAACGGAGCGCGGCGTAGTGAACAAAGCCATCGAGACTACGGCGGGGAACACCTATGAAATCCGCCTCGCCTCGCTGGCGGAGACGTCTGATTCTTCCTCTGCGACGGCGCAGAACGAGCCAGCGAGCCCGAGGACGGAGCTCTCGCTGTCTGGTCCCGTCGTTCCACCTGACCGCGATTTCGCAGCTCGAAGCAGCGCGGCCAAGTACGCGCCGTGGGTCAGCGGCGGCATCGCACTGGTCGGCTTCGGTGTGGGTGTGGGATTTTTGTTGAGCTCGGCGCATCAACGCGAGGACATGCGCGAGGTGTTGGATGGATTTCCCGAAGCGCAGCCGTGCGCGGCCAATACGCCGCACGTGACGGAGTGCGGGCGGGTGAAGGAATTGGACCGCGACGCGCGTTCGCACCAGCTGGTAGGTTTGGTCAGCATCGGCGTGGGCGCGGCTGCCGCAGTGACCACGGCGGTGTTGATTCTGAGCAAGAGCGGGAGGCGAGAGGGAGCTTCCACTCGCTCCAGCACGTTGGTCGTGCCCGTCTGGCAACCAGGTCGGGCCGTTCTGAACGTACAGGGTCAGTTTTGATGACCGGGATGCGCACCAAAACGCGGAGACTCAGCGCGCTGCTCGCAGCCAGCTCCGCCGTGCTCTTTCAAGTTGCGGCCTGCGGCTCCAGTGATTGCGCCGAGACGCGTTCGTGCGGCGAATGGGACGGTTCTGGCGCCAGAGCGGGCAACGCGCGCGGCGGCAATCATTCCGCGGGCACAGGCGGCGCCGCGGGGAGCGAAGACGCCGGCGCTTCTGCCGGTGGCGTGTCCGGAGGAGCCCCGCCCAGCGGGAACGCGGGCGCGGCAGGCGACTTCAATGCGGCCGGGAGCGGCGGCGCACCCTCCCCGGCGTGCGACACCAGCAAGAGTCCCAGCGTCGAAGCCTGCATCGTCAACGACGAGTACGCCGTGTTCGTTGCGCCCAGCGGCCGACAAGATGCGGAGGGCACGCAGGCCGAGCCGCTGCTCTCCATCCGCGTGGCGATCACGCAAGCGTTCGAGCAAGGCAAGGTCGTGATCGTGTGCAACGCTGAGTACGACGAAGCCCTGTCGATCGGCTCGGCGGCGCGCGTTTACGGTGGGTTCGCCTGTCCCGATTCGAAGTCATCCGCGGCCTGGGCCTATCAAACAGGCGCTCGGCCGCTGATCGTGCCGAGCGCGCCTCGCGCTGCGTTGACGATCGAGGACGTCGCGGAGCCGATCGTACTCGAAGATTTGGAGTTCGAAGCTCTAGATGCGGTAACGGAGGGCGAGTCCAGCGTCGGCGCGATCGTGGTCAACGCGAGCTCAGTTCAACTGACGCGCGTGAGCATCAGCGCGCGCAACGCTGCCGCGGGCGCGGACGGCGAAAGCGGCAGCGCAGGCGAGGACGCCACCGCCGCCGGCACCGCCCAGCGCGGCCGCGCGGCGGTGTGCGGGGCGAGCGCTCCCGTGGTGCAGGCCGGGGGGAGTTGGCCAAGTTCAGTCTGCGGATCGCGCGGCGGCCCCGGGGGCGTCGGTAACTTCGAGACCGACGGATCACCGGGAATTCAGGGCTCCCCACAAGAGAATGTGGTCGCGGCAGACGGCAAAGGAGGCGCGCCAGACACTACGGGTGGCGCCGGAAAACCCGGGTCCATGGGGGCCGCTGGGGCCACGGCGGTCGTCAGCAAGGTGACCGGCACGTTCACTCCCGCCGGCTACACGCCGCACGTTCCAACTAGCGGCGGCGATGGTTATCCCGGACAGGGCGGCGGCGGCGGCGGCGCCAGTCACGCCAGCGGCAACATGTGCACTGGCGCCAGCGGAGGCGCCGGCGGACTTGGCGGCTGCGGCGGCAAAGGTGGCCAGGGTGGCCAAGGGGGTGGTGCCTCGATCGCGCTGCTGAGCTGGAGCAGTCAGATCACTCTTCAAGATTGTGATCTGCGCTCCGCGAGCGGCGGCAAAGGCGGCAAGGGCGGCGCGGGCGGCCCCGGCGGCGAGGGCGCGTCCGGTGCCGAAGGCGGCCTTGGCACTTCGGATCTCAGCATTGGGCGAGGCGGCTCGGGCGGCCCGGGGGGTGATGGAGGTCCGGGCGGCGCGGGTGCCGGTGGACACGGCGGACCGTCCTATGCACTCGTCTTCCACGATGGCCCCGTCAGCGATGCCGGCGGTAACACTTGGATCTCGGGCCCCGGCGGGGAGCGCGGAAGCGGTGGCGGCAGCGGCGCTCGCCAAGCGCCGAACGGTAACGCGGGCGCGAGCGAGCAAGAGTTCGAAGTCGACTGACAGCCTGGGGTAACACCTTTCTCCAAATCCGTGTCACGTCCGGGCGCTGTCCTCGCCAGCGCCCGGCTCGCTGCTCATTTTTTCTCGCGCCTTTGCCGGCGTTTAGGGTCGCCTTGAAGCTGGGCGGTCACGGACCGTTCGCGGTGTAGACTGCTCGAAATGTCGGAACGGCTGGTGCGCTTTGGAATCGCGATGGAAGCCTCGCTCTTGCGCGAGTTCGATGACGTGGTGGAGGCGCGTGGCGGCACGCGCTCGGAAGCGTTCCGTGATCTAGCTCGCGGCGCGGTCATTCGTTCGAAGATCCGTCGCGGTGCCGAAGCCGTCGCTACGTTGACGCTGGTGTACGATCACCACGTGCGGGATTTGACTGAAAGGCTCACGCAGCTGCAGCACGACCTGGGCAGCCGCGTGCGCTCGACGTTGCATATCCACTTGGATCACGAGAGCTGCCTCGAAGTGATCGTGATGCAAGGACGCGCGGATCAACTGCAAGCCATCGCCGATCGCATCGTGGCGCTCAAGGGCGTGAAGCACGGCGGCATCGAGCTGTACGCGGGGCTCGACGAGAACCAGCACCACGGTCACGGCCCGGAGGCTGCTGTGGAGCACCATCACGCTGCTCCGGCTGCCTCTGTTTCGGCCGCCAACACTCGACGTAAGCCCAAGAAGGCGCCGGCCGAAACGTCCGGCCGCAAACGGAAACCAGCTAAGATTTCGTAATCGCTAAAGAATATAGACCCAGACCACAAAGCATAAATCTGCGCGTCCAGGTCCTTCGTATCTAGTGCGAGGCGAGGTTCACGCGCTTGGTTCCAAGGGCGGCGTGACGCTTTCGTTCGAACGATGCGTAGCACGATTCTATCAAATGGTGGCACGATGCCGCGCATGGCGACGTCTCGAGCCCGCGTGTTCCGCTGCTGCGGCTCGTCGTTGCTACTCGCTGCCGCGCTTTCGTTTTCGCACGCTGCTCACGCCAAGATGACGTTACCGGTGCCCTTGGACGACACCATCGTCGAGTGGCCTGCCGAACACGCGCGTAGCGAGGACTTGCTCGTGCCGGTGACGTTGGTCATCAGTTCGATTGGCAACGTCACCAGCGCACGGATTGAGCAAAACCTAGGCGAACCATTCGACTCGGCGGTGCTGGCCTCTGCGCGCAAGCTCCGCTTCACCCCCGGGCACGACGAGCGGGGCGCACGCGCCGCTCGCATTCGAGTGTTGATGCGCTTCTTGGCTAACAGCAGCGCGCCAACGTCCGCTTCCAGCGCAGAAACGCTGACCACAGCTGCGTTGCCAGCGGCTGGCCCGGCCGTGACTCCCGCAACGGAGCCCGTCGCGGCCCCTCAGTTGGAGAGCGCGGCACCAGTGAGCGCTCCGCGTGAGATCACCGTGTTGGGCACGCCGCCGCCGCGCAGCGCTTCCGACGCGCTGATCAGCAGCCCGTGGCTGCGCGCCGCACCACACAAAAATAGCAGCGAGTTGCTGCGTGTCGTCCCTGGCGTATTCGTCAGCCAGCACAGCGGTGAGGGCAAAGCCCATCAGATCTTCTTCCGTGGCTACGATGCCGTCCATGGTCAAGACGTCGAACTTTGGGCCGGCGGCGCGCCAGTCAACGACGTCTCCAATATTCATGGCCAGGGCTACGCGGATTTACATTTCTTGATTCCGGAAGTCGTGCGGACAATTCACTCGACTCCCGGGACGTACGATCCGCGTCAGGGTGACTTCGCGATCGCCGGCAGCTTGCGGTTCGATCTCGGCTACGACGAGCCGGGCCTCACCATCAAGGGTTCGCTCGGGAGCTTCGGTACGCGGCGTTACTTCATGGCGTACCGACCGCGCACGGCCAACGCGGACAGCTTTGGCGCGTTCGAACTGCGCAGCACGGACGGTTTTGGCCCTGCGCGCGCTGCTCGCCACGCGTCGGCCATCACCCAAGCCTACTTCGCCCTCGGCGGCGGTGTTCGCGCAGGTTTTCAAGCTTCAGCCTACGCTGGGCGTTTCGACTCTGCCGGCGTCCTGCGCTTGGATGACATCGAGAGCGGGGCCGTCGACCGGTTCGAGAGCTACGAACCAAAGCAGGGCGGCGCCTCTTCGCGAGCGCAACTGGTGCTCAGCTTGTCCAAAGACGCAGAAGCCAACGCAAACCTGGGCGATCACAAGGAGCGCTGGTCGATCGCACCCTTTCTGGTGCTGCGCTCGCTCGAATTGCGGTCGAACTTCACCGGCGCGCTGACGAGTCCAGATGGCGATTCAATCCAACAGCGTAACGATGCCACCAGCGTCGGCGCTACGGCGGCCTACACTCGAAGTCTGCCGCTGCTGTCCTCGCGCGACAGTTTGGAAGCCGGTCTGTACCTGCGCAGTGACTTCATCTCGCAGTCCCAGCATCGGCTGGCCACGCAGGATGATCGCGTGACCGACGACGCACGCAGCCCCGGCATCGATAACGAGGTGCGCGCCAGTAACGTGGCCGGCTACGTGGATCTCAGCCTGCACCCGGTTCCGCGCGTGACGCTGCGCGGAGGGCTGCGTGCGGACGGGCTCTCCTACCTGACCCAAGAGAACGGAAGCGAAAGGGGCCAGGCGCGTTCAGCGCTGGGAGCGCAACTCTCGAAACGCGCCACGCTGGACGTGGTCACGCTGCCCGGCCTGCATGCCTTGCTCAGCTACGGCGAGGGCTTTCGTTCACCCCAGGCGCGCAGCCTGAGCGACGGAGAAAAGACTCCCTTCACGCGCTCGGTCTCGATCGAAGCGGGACTGCGCTATCGCCTCGATCCATCGCTCGAGGCGAGTTTGGCCGTTTATCACACGCGCCTCAGCGACGACCTAGTGTTCGACCACACCACCGCCCGCAACGAGCGAGTGCCGAGCACCAGCCGCACCGGTCTGGCCGTCAACTTGTTGGCTCGCCCCACGAGTTGGTTCTTGTCCAGCACCAGCTTGACCTACGCGCGCGCCGTGTTCGAACGCGGCAACGCCCAGTACCAGCGGGGCACGCTGCTGCCCTATGCACCCCAATTGGTAGTGCGCTCGGACGTGGCGCTCAGCCCGACGCTGGGCAGCTGGAAAGCGCGGCCGATCCAATCGCACTTCGGCGCTGGCCTCAGCTACATCGGTCGGCGTCCGCTGCCGTACGGCGAGTTCGGGCGCGATCAGCTGGTGATCGATGCCGGCGCGGAGCTGCGCTGGGGACCAATCCAGACAGGCATCGAAGTGTTCAACCTATTCAACGCCCAGAGTTACGACGGCGAATTCGTGTACGCGTCGAAGTTCCGAGGCGCCGCCGCGTTGGTGCCTGTACGTCACGTGACGGTTGGGGCGCCGCGGACGTTCTTGTGGACGCTGTCGCTGTTCGTTTGACCGCGGAAGGCCTGAAAAGATGATGCAATTGCGATCTCATACCATCTTGCCGCGTCTTGGCCGGACAACGCTGCTGTCGTTGTTGCTCGCCGTCGGCTCTCCGGTGGTCACGGTAGTTCTGGAGGGTTGTAGCGGCTCCAATCAAACGAGCGGGAGGCGCCTGACGCTCCACACCCGCGTCGGCGTCGCCGACAACGCCCGCAGCTTCACGACGCCGCTTGGCTGGCACGTAACGTTGCAGCACGCCGTGATCGCCGGCGGCCCTCTCTACTACTTCGACGGGGCGCCACCGCTGGTGCAGCGCCGCTCGACTTCTGAGTGGCGTTTGGCGCAGCGCTGGTTCGGCCTCACGGTCGCGCATGCTCACCCAGGGCACTATCAGGCAGGCAACGCGCTTGGACAAATGCTCGAACCCTGGAGCACCGATCTGTTCGATGGCAGTCAGGTGTTACCGGACGGCGACGGCGTCAGCGGCAACTACCGCTCGGCTCGCTTCAGCTTCCACGCTCAGCCAAACGCCGCGGTCGCAGAGGTCACCGGCATGGCAGAGCGTGACGGCGACGACACGCGCTTCTTTCGGGCGACCGCGGAGTTCGCAGACGTGGCCAAGAGCGCAACCGAAGCTGGCGTGGACGGTTGCGAGTTCCGCGAAGCGAACATCGATGCGGACGGAACCGTGAACCTGGAAGTGCACCCGGAAGTGTGGTTCGAGCTGGTCGACTTCTCGGAGGCGCGTGTTGGCGCTAGCGAAACGCCTGTCGAGTTCGAGGTCGACTCCCAACCGAAGCTTGCGTTCGTTCAAGGCGTGGCGCAGCTCTCGGCCTACAAGTTCTCTTTTACGGCTGATTGAAAGGGAAAGGTGCCGAATGAACTCGCGTGTCCTTAAAAGCTCACTAACCAGCGCTGCGTTCCTTGCGGCGTTGGCCAGCGGCTGCGGCAGCTCGGATCCAGTGGAGTCCGGCGGCT
>Ga0247764_1000498_pt1 | contig 13669 bp, 9 predicted proteins | sample UWRJL051202B4_FD_179932 | JGI IMG/M metagenome (GOLD analysis project Ga0247764, IMG submission 179932) | Plant litter microbial communities from Arlington Agricultural Research Station in Wisconsin, United States - UWRJ-L051-202B-4 | ecosystem: Environmental > Terrestrial > Plant litter >...
CTTCGTTGCTGGTGGAGGTGACGAGCAATTCAACTAAGGATTACGACCGCGGCGAGAAGTTGAGTCACTATCAGCAGTGCCCAAGCGTGCAGGCCGTGCTGTTCGTTTCTCACCGCCGGGAGCAAGTGACGGTGGTCACGCGCGATGGCGCTACCTGGGCCGTGCGGGAGTTCCGCCCTGGTGAACGCGCCGTCATTCCGGGGTTGTCACTCACATTCGCCGTCGACGAATTGTACGCAAACGTGACGCTCGACGAAGCGTAAGTGAGGAGTGAAGGGGCCATTCAGCGGCGCCTCGAGCGTGACCTGTTCACCCGGGCCAGATTCGTGGATTTCCCAATGACCGTTGGCGTTGCGGCGCTGCACCTCGACACGCACTTCACTCTGCGACACGAGCACGTACTCGCGGAGCGAGGGAATGAGACGATAGTGTGATGCCTTGGCCCCGCGATCGTAGGCTTCCGTAGAGTCGGACAAGACCTCGAACAGCACGACGGGATTGAGCATCGGGTGGTCGTCATTCGCGGCGCGCTGAAGCTCACCGCAAACGACGCTCAGGTCGGGGTACGTCGTCAAGTCGGTGGCGTCAACCCGGACGCGCGCGTCTGCAGAGAAGACTCGGCACGGCCTGCCGCGGAGGGCAGCCCCCGCATCGCGCGCGAGGGCGGAGGCGAGCGCAGCGTGCTCCAGCGAACCGCCCGCGATCGCGAATACCGCTCCGCGCAGGTACTCGTGTCGCTCATTGGCCGTGCGCTCACCAGCAACGTACTCCACGTGGCTCATCCGCGCGATTGGCTCACGACTCGACACAACATCGAAGTAGCACGACCCAATGGGTGGGGCACCCACGTGCCCCTCACACTGCGAAACGCCGCAAGGCGAGCTGTGCGGAGGTCGACCTTTCGGCGTCTCCGCTGGGCCGCCCGAACGCCCAAGCTCGACAGCCCCGCCCTGGATCTGCTTCCGCGCGTACGGTCGTACGTTCCGCTCCGGTGCTCGCCAAAGCCTCGCCAAATCCCGAACTTGCCGGGCGGGTCTTGGGCACGTCCGCTCTTGGGTCCCCCTGTTCTTCTGTGCTTGTGTTGTCATTGTCGACTCCTTCGACAGAGGTGTCCGCCTGTGTCCGGCTGTTTCCTGCAGCGCGGGGCCCGCCTACTTCTTGGGTCTCGGCTTCTTCGGGGCAGCGCGCTTGCTCTCCAACTGCGCGTGATATGCGACAATTGAAGCGCATGGTAGGGCACATTGGCGCTTAACGCTTCGGGCTAGGAGCCAGACCTGAGCTAAGATTACGTGGTGGATTCATCAAACGCGTGGCTGGTGCTGGCCTTCGGAGACGAGCGCCAATACGCTGGAAACGCGGGATACGAGGACGTGCTCACGACGCACTACCGCTACGACACTCACGTTCCAAATCACGGCCGCGTTGCCGCGAATGACATTTTCGTCATCCGGGGACCACAGGGGCTCGAGGGCTTCGCCCGCGTCGTCGCTATCACAGACGAACAGACAACGAAGCGCACGCAACGCTGCCCAGAGTGCAAAACGACCGCAATCAAGACCCGCACGACGCGGCAGCCGTTGTACCGATGCGACAATGGCCATGAGTTTGACGCGCCCCTCATCGACGAGGCTGCCATCACCATGTTCACGGCGCACTTTGGCGACACCTATCTCGCCGCACCCGGGTACATCTCCCTCGAGCGTCTGCGAGCCGCGTGCCCACGATGGAATGGGCAACTCGCCATCCAGAAGCTTGACCTGCAAGCGATCGAATCAGACCTGCAGCAGCTCGCCAATTTCACGGAACGTGTGCTCGGGGAGGACGCAGACTCTGAGCTGACCGCAGAGGATGCAGACGATGCAGATTCTTCGGCCCCGTATGTACCTGAAGACGCTGACACGAGGACAGTTGCCCTTCGACAAGTTCGAGAGCGTCGCGGTCAGGCCGCCTTTCGTAGATCTCTCATCGAACGCTACGGTCCAAGTTGCTTGGTTACCGGCTGCGCAATCCTCGACCTGCTCGAGGCGGCGCACATCAATGCCTATCGGGGCAACAACGACAACCACGTCGACAATGGCCTGCTCCTTCGCGCCGACGTTCACACACTTTTCGATCTCGATCTGCTCGGCATCGATCCCGACACCCTGAAGATTGACACTCACCCGAGGATTCGCGAGGCCGGCTACGAGCACATCCGCGGCTGCTCTCTACGCTGCGCACCCCACCGGCCAGCACGGCCAGCGCTGCAAATGCGTTGGGCGGCCTTCCAAAGGCGGTTGCTTCGGGCGTGAATGCCACTCCGTTCAGACAAACGACGCGAACGGGGAACGGTTAGCGATCGGCATACTCGACGTGCATCCAGGTTTCGTAGCCATCGCCGAAGGTGTTCTTCAGGGCCTGGATCTCTTCGCTAGCTGCGCGGAGTTGCTGTGCTTCGTGACGGACAAAGCGATAGCCGACCATCAACCTGATGAGGAAGAAAGACATCACGTCCGAGATCAACCTCGAGGCGTGTGCCACGTGGACAGCGTCCCTCCGTTCGACCGGGCGAGAGTCGTGTTCGAAAGGAAGAATCGCGCCGACGTAGTCCACATGATGGACGTGGCTGGAAGTTGCGTACCCATGCGCGAGCGCATTCACCGCTTCGACCCGGCCTTCGCCCGGCCTGGAGAGCGTGCCCATCATGCGCGCGAATCCCCACCGAGCCTCGAGATCGCGGCGCCCCGCAGATGGATGGGCCGCACGGAGTTCCTGTAGTTCCTGGTCGCCCAGCAACCGATCACGAATTGGCTTCCACTCTTCGTCGTCTGGGTTCGAAACTGACGCGAGCAATTCCTCAGCCTTGCCGTGATCCTTCAGAAGGGCGACCTGAAGCAGATCGTGCGAGTACTCCTGGTACCGCTGCTTGAATGTGTCGCGGCTCTGAAGAAGGTAGGCGAACTTCAGAGTCCCCTCCGCCACCGAACGGACGAGGATCTCGGCATCCCAAAACTGGCCGTATGCGATGAGTAGCAAGCTACTCTCGCTCGAGCGGGCGCACGCCGTCAGGACGTAACCCAAAGTGTTCATCTCGTCCCTCTCCCAACCCTCGTACGCGGCTATGGGCACAGTGAGGGAGAGGAGCTTCCGCAGCAGGAACAGATTCTGTTCGGCCGATGATCGTATCCGGGCAAGGATCCCTTCCGAAACCATGACGTGTTACCCCGCAGGGAAGCGAGTCTACCCGCCGGACGCGGGCGCGCACGTCAGGGGCGCTAGTCGGGCGCGCGGCGACTGCAGCGCTGGTGTTTGGACCCAGAGCTAGCTCGAGCTGCCCCGAATGGCGCCTCGGGCCGCAGGGCCGCCTTGTGCGTATTCCGACAGCATTTGCGCGCTCTCCGCGCAGCCGCAGGATCTCTTGAATCCTTCTCATTGGCAGTCGCTCCGTTGGCGTTTAGGGGCTCCTTAGAGACCCTTGGTCGCAGAGCCGACTCGCCCGCGTCACGTCGTTCCTAGCTACCGTTCACAATGGCGTGATTTCCGCGTTCACGATGGGTGACCTTAGTGTTCACGATGCCCTGATTTAAGCGTTCACGATGCCGTGTTGCTGGCTGCGTGAAAGCGCGTGAATCTGGTCGCCCAAACTTGGCGCAGCCGCGCTTTTCTGGCTTCAGCCGCGCTTCTTGGCCCTGGAGGCGGATTTCGCGGCGGAACGTTCCTTGGCTTCCTTGAGGCGAAGTCGGCGATGGACTTGAAGTTGCCGATGCGCGCTGAACGGAGCCGTCGTTCTAGGCTTCTGCGTTTGCGCTCCTGCTCTTCGAGAGCGGCAAGCTTTGGGAGCCACGGCTCCAGCGCAATATCGTTCCAAGATTCGAGTAGGCCGAAGAAACCGAGGCGCTGAACACGGTCACGAAGAGCATCAAAGTCATTTTGCGTGGGTCATCGTTGGGATCCTTTCGAAGGCTGTCGTAAGAAGCGAGCGAGTGCGGGCGAACGACGAGGCGGTCGAGGCGCGGGTCGTCGGGTAGCGTGAGGCGCACGGGTGGCGGCTCGTTGCGATCGGCGCGTGCCTTGTCGAGAAGCTGTCGAATGGCGCCGAGGTGCGGCATGGATTGGAGCAGCGCTTGTACGATGGCTGCGTCGAGCTCTGAGGGAGTGAAAGCGCTGCAGCAGCTGATCTAGGCGACGCGTGTAGCTGCCGATGTTGCCACCTCTTTCAGTCACGACCTGCAGCAACTTGCGGCTGTTTGGCGCGAGATGGTGAAGACGGTCGAGGGTGCGGTGCTCACGGCTGCGACGTTTGCTTCCGCGAGTTTCTGGAGATGCGCAGGGTCTTCGAGCTGCTGCGCACGGTCCCAGGAGCGGGGGTGCGACGCGACGACGTCTTCGCCATCGAGAACGCGAACGACGTCGGGCGAAGCGAGCACAGACAGTGAGCGCTGGACGCGATCATGCGGCACGGAATAGTCGTTGAGATCGAAGCGAGCGTACGGAGTCTTTCCGACTTCCACCTCGCACCGCTCCTCGGTTGGGAATTCATCCGGTGACAGCACGCAACGGGCGCGTTCCTTGGCTTACTTGAACCGGCAGGTGTCGGCTTCAACGTCGATGATTTCGGCGCGGTGCAGGAGGCGGTCGATCAGGGTGATGGTGCAGGCGCTGTGCGGGAAGACCTCGGACCACTCGACGAAGGGCTTGTTGGGGCTGAGCACGATCGAGCGTGTGCCGTCGCTTCTTAGCCACCAACACGGGTCGGACCTTGAGCCATTCGCGGCGAGCAAGTAACGGTAGCGGAGCACCTGACCGAGACCCAGGCGGAGTTGGCCTACCGGATTCACCACCGTCTGCTCTTCACCTCCGCGACGAAGGTAATGCCCTCGGTCTTCCACGCAAGGTCGAACCGGGGATCGCCTTCCTGGTGGGCCAGCGGGTTAGAGCCCGCGCTCGGAGAAAGTGCGCGACCGCGGCTTGCGTATCGGCGTGAGCCAGGTTTCCCGGATGGAGCTTGTCAGGAGCGACTTCAGAGGATGCCGTTAATCGGTAGTGGACAACGCTCGCTGGCCTTTCCCGAACCGGTTGGTGCGTGACGAGCCGGCCACTGATTTTCAATCACGCTGAGCTTGGGTCGATCAAGGCGCAGCACAAGCCACCGCTGTGAGCCTCCGACGTTGACATTGGAGACCGGTACTATAAAACCTTCACCATCAGCATGTTCAGTGAAACGGCTGCGGGCGAGAATGATGGTTTCGCGGCGCTGGTGAGGCGGGTTCGCGCGGCGCGGGGGCTAACCCAGGAGGCACTCGCGCGAGAGATGGGCGTCTCGTTCGCCACGATCAATGGCTGGGAGAACGGGCGCCATCGCCCCATCGCGGCCCTCGCTCGGCTTCTCGAGAGCATGGAGGACGTAGCCGCAGGACCTTCCGGCACCACGAACGTTGCGCCGGAGCATCGCGAAGAGCGGGGAGTGCGGGACCTGCTTGCGGCGTCTGGATGGCCACCTGACGGTCGCGAGGCTCGTGACTTCTACAACCAGCCTCGGGAGTTCCCAGGCGAGGTGTCGCGATGGCGCGCCCGGATGGTCGAGTTGGTGAGGGGCGAACCGAAGCAGTTCCCTGGGGCAGCCGTCGCCCTCCGCACTGTTGCTGGCACCCGTGGACGCCCGGCGCGTGCCGGGGGCAACCGTGACACCGATGTGCTGCGCGGACTGGTGGACGAGGGCATATCCTACCTGCGTGAGGTTGCGAGGATCCTCGCGCTGCTTCACGGCACACCCGATCTCGGCAACAAACACGACCCAGTCGATGAGCTCGTCTATATCATCCTATCCCGCAAGACACGCGAGGACGCCTACCAGCGAACGTACGAGTCGCTCAAGGCGCGCTTCCCCACCTGGGACGCTGCGCTCGTCGTTCGGCCCCAAGTCGTCGAGAAGCTCGTCTCATCAGGCGGGCTCGGTGCGAAAAAGACGGCGAGCGTTCTCGGCGCTCTGCGGATGATCAAGGCACGCTTCGGCAGCTGCACGCTCGAACCGGCGCGCGGATGGCCGGATGAGGAGCTTGAGGAGTTCCTGTGCTCGCTGCCCGAGATCCATCGCAAGAGCGCCTACTGCGTGATGATGTACGCATTCGGGCGCAGCGTCTTCCCGGTGGATACCCACGTGGGCAGGGTCCTCTCCCGCCTCGGGCCCTACCGCGAACTCGGACTCTCCCTGGGCTCGCTGGACCACAAGCAGCTGCAGGGTATCCTTGCCGATCTTGTTCCCCCGAACCTGCGGCACTCGCTGCACGTCAACCTCGTGGTGCACGGCCGCGAGGTGTGTCGTTCGCAGAAGCCGCTCTGCGGCGAGTGTGAGCTGCGGAATTTCTGCACAACGTTCAGGGCCCAAGAATCGAGCAGAATTCAGAGCCTCGAACGTCCGAGGATAGCGGACCTCTTCACCGGTGCGGGTGGTCTGTCGGAGGGGTTCGAGCGTGCAGGATTCGCGGTGGCAGCCGCGCTCGACCTGGACGCTGCGGCGCTGCGTACCTACTGGCTGAACCATCCTGCAGTGAAGGATGAGCGCGTGCTCCATCGGGACGTGCGAGACCTGCAGGCAGGCGAGCTTCGCCGGCTGGTAGGACGGAAGGGTGTGGAAGTGCTGATCGGTGCGCCGCCTTGCCAGGGATTCTCGCACGTCGGGCATCGTTCGAAGACCTCCCTGACTGGCTACGACGTCATCGATGACGAGAGGAACTTCCTTTATCGCCACATGATCCTTGCCGCGAAGGAACTCCGACCACGCCTCTTCCTCATGGAGAACGTCTTGGGCATGAAGAGCGCACGGAAGGGCGACAGCTCCTTCGTCGATGCTGCTGCAGCGGCGCTCGAGAAGGAGGGGTACCGGACGGCGGTGTGGCGGCTGAATGCTGCGGCCTTCGGAGTTCCGCAGGACCGCCTGCGTATGTTCCTGGTTGCCGCCCGCAATGCGCCACTGCCGCGCCGTCCTCCTGAACCCTACCAGGACAGCTTCGCTCGCGATGCAGGTCCAGGCGCGCTCCCCCCCGTGACGCTGGAGGATTCGATCTTTGATCTGCCTGCCGTGGCCGCAAACGAGCTGACTGTGATCAGTCTGTGGCCGCGCCGGCTACCGCAGGGACCGAGGCACCGGCGCTACCTCTCGAAGTTCGGTCTGCTCTCACCCTCCCGTCTTCTCTTCAACCACACGGTCAGGTACCACAACGATCGGGACTTGGAACTGTACGCGCTCCTGAAGCCGGGCGAGGACAGCATCCACGCGCTGGAGCGTCACGGTCGGGGCGACCTCATGCGCTACCGAAGCGATGTCTTCGATGACAAGTATGCTCGTCTTCGCGGCGATCGGCCTTGCAAGACAATCGTCGCGCACCTCGCGAAGGACGGGAACGGCTACATTCACCCATCCCAGGTGCGGTCCATCAGCTTCCGCGAAGCTGCGCGGGTCCAGTCGTTCCGGGATGACTACGTATTCTGCGGTTCCGCGTCGGATCAGTGGGTCCAGCTCGGCAACGCAGTGCCGCCGGTGATGGCCGAGGCCATCGCGCGCAGCTTCATTGCAGCCCTCGGGGAGAAGAACGGATGACAAGCAGACTGCAAAGTGGACAGGTAGCATTTAGCCCGCGCGCGAGGCTTCTCAAGCTCATCGGTGCCGAGCTGATCAGCGACGAGGTCGTCGCGATCACCGAGCTCGTCAAGAACGCACACGATGCTGACGCATCTTCGGTGTCGATTGAGTTCTCAGGAGTCACCGCATCGGGTGGTGAGATCCTCATCCGCGACGACGGGATGGGGATAAACCTCGACACGCTGTTGACCCGATGGATGCAGCCTGCGGGCAGTGCGAAGGGACGCGCCGGAACGCGATACACGTCCGGCGGCAGGCGGGTCCTCGGAGAAAAAGGGGTGGGACGGTTCGCGGCTGACAAGCTCGCTGCAAGGCTCGAGCTCGTTTCCCGGACGAAGCGCGAACCCCTCGAGATCCGGATGCTCTTCGACTGGGATGAGTTCGATGGCGACGAGAAGATGCTGTCCGACGTTCGTAGCCGCTGGGAGCTGCGCAAGCCGGAATGGCTGGAGGCGCACGGAACCGTGCTGCGTCTCTCTGGACTCCGCGCACGCTGGACGGAGCGTATGTTCCACCGGCTTTCGACGAGACTCTCGCGCTTGGTCTCGCCATTCAGCTCCGACGCCAAATTCGGGATCCGCATCGAGTCCGACGAATTCCCCGAGTACGCCGGTGATGTGACGGGCGGCTACCTCGATTCCGCCCCGTACCAGGTCGATGCGGAGTTCGACGGGGACGGCAAGGTGGCGGTGCGCATTAACGGCGGCCGTGCCCTTCGCCGACCGTGGAGCGGAGATGCTCAGCTCACCTGCGGACCGGTGCGAGTGCGACTGTACGCATTCGATCTCGAGACGGAGGCGCTCGCGAAGATCGGTCCCCGCACTGAAGTCCGGGCGTGGCTGCGAGAGTGGTCCGGGATCAGCCTCTATCGCGATGCGTTCCGCGTGTGGCCCTATGGAGAGCCAAGTGACGACTGGCTCCGCCTCGATCAGCGCCGCGTCAACAACCCCGTGGTACGTTTGAGCAACAACCAGATCGTCGGGTTCGTCGAGGTATCCGCAGACAAGAATCCGGAGCTGCGGGACCAGACCAACCGCGAGGGACTCATTCACAACGCGGCCTTCGCGGATCTCCAGCGGTTCATCCTCTCGTGCATGCAGCTGCTGGAGGCAGAGAGGCAGTCTCTGCGCCATCCCGGAGGCAAGAAGAAGGACCGGCGTCTCGCGCGTTCCAGCGCCGATCCAGAGCTGACATCGCTGCCAGCTCTGCTCGAGAAGCTCGCAGAGAAGGTGGGAGCGCCCGCTGCGGCCGACCTGCATCGAGCAGCGACGAAGGCGCGAAGTCAGCTCGCCGCACAGGAAGCGTCGAGGCGACGGATGCTGGACGGGTATGCAGACCTGGCGGGACTTGCGCAAATGGCCACGACCATGGGAAAGGCCGTCGAGATTACCCTCGCCGATGCACACCGCAGGTCCACCGAGCTCAGGGCTTCCATCACCCGGCACGGAACGACCGACAACCATGCGCTCCGCGAGAGTCTCGCCGAGCTCGAGCACGTACTGGCGGATGCCGTCGCCAGGCTCTCGGTCGTCACCTGCACACCGGCCGGGCCAGGGAAGAGACGACGTGGACTCGATCTCGCGGCGGAGCTTGACCGTATCAGGGACCTCCTCCTCCCCTTGCTGGAGCAGTCCAGGGCCCGGCTGGATATCGAGTGTGAGAAGGGTGCCGTCCTTCGCACGGAGATGCGTCCGGAATCGTTCGCGACGATCGTAAACGCACTCGTCCGGAACTCGCTCGAATGGGCCAGTGCGTTGCGCCCACCACGGCTGGTGATCAGCGCGCGACAGGTGGCCGAGGGCGTGGAGCTCGTCTTCTCGGACAACGGCAAGGGCGTCGCCCATGCGGTGGAACGAAAGCTTTTCGAGCCCGGCGTTTCGGGACATGATGGCGGTGCGGGCATGGGTCTGACCATCGCCCGGAACGTGGTGATCGGGCACGGTGGGACCATCTCTTTTGTTTCCGACCGCCGGCGACGCACAGGCGCTACCTTCAGAATCCTACTATCCCGTAAGCGCTCACGGGCGACGTAATTGTCCGGTCAGCTGCTGGTGCCTTTGGGCCCGCAACGCTCGGAAAGCCGCTTTGGCAGCGGCTTGTTGGGTGAGGGTAGGTGGACCATGATGCGGTAACAGCACACTCTGGCTGTCGCAGGGACCGTCAGAAAGCCGAGCTTGACGTACGCGGAGGGAACGGCGATTTTCCATGCCAGTGATCTCAACGGCTAGGTCTCTGATAGTGCGTACTCAAGCCGCGGGGCTCGACCAAGCCACGCAGGCGGGGCGAGCCCAAATCCTGGAGCTCCGGCGACCTGGCGAGATCTTCATGGGGGTCGCCAGGTGCCGGACTAGGTATCGCCGGGCACGCCAGTCCCCGACGAGCGCTTAATGGCCGACCGCTTCGACATCGCCGAACCGCGGGCAGCAGCGATGATCGAGGCTCTCCGCGCCGTGGGGTACAGTCTCGAGACTGCGGTCGCCGACCTGATCGACAACAGCATCTCGGCCTCGGCCCGCAACGTTCACCTCGAGTTTCAGTGGGCGGGCCCACTATCGACGATCGCGATCATGGATGATGGGAGAGGGATGACGGAGGCGGAGCTTGTCGATGCAATGAGACCTGGGAGCCGCAACCCACTCGAGGCTCGCGGAAGCGCCGATCTGGGGCGATTCGGCCTCGGGCTCAAGACGGCTTCCTTCTCGCAGTGCCGCATACTGACTGTGGCATCGAGGAAGGCGGGCGTCACGTCCACCAGGTGCTGGGACCTCGACTACGTGGGACGCACAGGAGAATGGCGTCTGCTGAAGGACGCCCCGCCCGGCGCAGAGGCCCACATCGCCAGGCTCGAGACGATGACATCGGGGACCATCGTGCTCTGGCAGAGCCTGGATCGGGTCACGGGAACCGCCAGCATCGAAGATAGGCAAGCGCACGACCGCTTCCTCGGGCTGGTGTCGCACGTGAAGGCCCATCTCGAGATGGTCTTTCACCGTTTCCTCGACGGCTCGAGATCGCGGCTCCGCATCTGGATCAATGGCAGGGATGACCGTCACTGCCTGAAACCATGGGACCCATTCCTGGAAGACAATCCTGCGACGATGGTCATCGCGGGCGAGGAACGCATCCCGTGCGGCGACGCGACCGTGACGGTGAAGGGATTCGTTCTCCCCCATAAGGACCGCCTTTCCGCTCGCGACTTCCAGATCGCCGCCGGCCCTCGGGGATGGCATGCGCAGCAGGGTTTCTACGTCTACCGGAACCTGCGCCTGCTTGTCTCCGGCGGATGGTTGGGGCTGGAACAGATGGCAAGCGAGGAGCACTACAAGCTCGCCCGCATACGGATCGATATCCCGGGGTCGCTCGACGGCGACTGGGCGATCGATGTGAAGAAGTCTCGCGCGAGGCCGCCAGGCAAGCTGCGGCAACGGCTCCGTGAGCTTGCCATCGCCGTCCGTTCCCGGGCTCGCAACGTTTACGTCCACCGTGGTCGGGAGAGTTCGGGTGGAGTGAGCGAACCGCTACGACGCGCGTGGCTGAGCACCGAACGAGACGGCCGCATTACGTACCGGATTGACCGTCAGAACCCGCTCGTCAGATCGGCTCTCGCCGGTGGGCCCCGGGAGCAGCGCGCAGCGGTCGAGGCGATGCTCAAGCTTCTCGAGGCCACTGTTCCGTTCCAGCAAATCTGGCTCGACGCCATCGAACGCCCCGACGTTCATGCGACCCCGTTCGAGGGAGACGATGCCTCGAACGTTCGCGAGGTGATGGTCGCAATCTTCCGTGCGTTGAGAGCGGATGGGGTCGGAGTTGAACTTGCGAGACAGCGCCTTCGTGGAATGCCGCCTTTCAATCAACACCCAGAGATCGTGGGCAGCCTGATTGACGACGAGGAGTAAAACATTGGAGAACTACTATCAGCTGGCGAAGAGCGTTGCGGTGAGCCTCCTTCGAAGCCCGCGCGGGACGCTGACTAGGGATATGATCGCCGAAAAGGTCGCCGCAGCTCTCTCCCTCGATCCGCGATGGAAGGCAGAGGTTGACGCTGATGCATTGGTCCGCGATCTGGAGTCTCAGTTCTCCATCTGGATCGGTCGACCGCATAGTCTTGATGACCCCACCGGTCATCTGGCGTGGTTGCTCCAGAAAAAGAGCAGTATCAGGTGGCAGTACTGGGAACGCTACCGCGAGATGCTTAAGGAGACGTGGCCACCGGCGAGCGTCGATCGCTTGGACGAGATCACTGACGAGGTGCTCATGCGCTTGGAGGATCCAGACCGGGCCGGTCCCTGGGATCGGCGCGGCTTGGTGGTGGGCCACGTGCAATCCGGAAAGACGGCAAACTACATCGGGCTGATCAACAAGGCGGTGGACGCCGGCTATCAGCTAGTTGTCGTTCTCGCCGGCATACACAAGAGCCTGCGCAGCCAGACTCAGATCCGCTTGGATGAGGGCTTCCTCGGGTATGAAAGCGTTGCTGCTGGTGCGAACCAGGGGGTCAAGGCGATCGGCGTCGGGCGGATCTCTCCGGGCCTGAAGGCCAATACCATAACGAATCGCAGCGACGGGGGTGATTTCAAACGAGCAACCGCCGAGCAGTTCCAGATTCACCCGGGTGGAAAGCCCCTCCTGTTCGTCATCAAGAAGAACGCTTCGGTTCTCAAGAACCTCCTCGACTGGGTCGAGTGGGTAGCCGGGGAACCTGTCGACGGCAGGCGCCGCATCCCAGACGTTCCACTTCTGGTCATTGACGACGAGGCGGACAACGCCTCGGTAGACACGAAGCAGCAGGCGTTCAATGAAGATAAGGAGCCCGACCCAGAGCACGACCCGACGATGATCAATCGCCGCATCCGGCGCTTGCTCAACTGCTTCGAGAAGGCCGCGTACGTCGGCTACACGGCGACTCCGTTCGCCAACATCTTCATCCACGAGCAGGGGCGCACCCGCGATGAGGGAGACGACCTCTTTCCTCGCAGCTTTATCGTCAGCCTACCGGCTCCGTCGAACTACGTGAGTCCCCTGCGTGTCTTCGGCATGGCCGCAGATTCCGAATCCAGCCCGCCGTCGGCAACAGGTCTCCCCATCGTTCGCAAGATCTGCGACCATGGTCCGCTTGGCGACGCGGAGGAGGACACGGGAACGGGGTGGATGCCGTCGAGGCACAACAAGGAGCATCGTCCGATGAGCGACGGCGTTCCCGAGCTTCCGCCCACGCTGCAGGATGCAATCCTCTCGTTTCTGCTGGCGTGTGCAGCCAGGAAACTCCGCGGTCAAGCACCCGCTCACAACTCGATGCTCATCCACGTCACGCGATTCACCGCCGTGCAGGAGCTGGTGTTCGAACAAGTGAGCCAGTTTATGGAGCAAGTAAGGAACCGCCTCCAGTGGGGAGAAGGTCAGGCACCGTCGCCCCTGGTGAAACGTCTACGGGCCATCTGGGAAGAGGACTTCCTGCCGACAAGTGCGGCCATGGTCGCACCCGCGCATGGCTGGGATGACGTCGCGTCGGTGCTCTGGGCCGAAGCGTCTGCGATCACCGTAAGGCGGATCAACGGTACGGCGCCGGACATCCTAGACTACGACTCACACAAGGCATCCGGCTTGTCGGTGATCGCCATCGGGGGTGACAAGCTCGCCAGAGGACTGACGCTTGAAGGGCTAACCGTGAGCTACTTTCTTCGCGCAACGAAGATGTACGACACGCTCATGCAGATGGGTCGATGGTTCGGTTACAGGCCTGGCTATCTCGACCTCTGCCGCATGTACATGACCGACGAGCTCAAGGATTGGTTCGAGCATATCACTGCTGCAAGCGAAGAGTTGCGGCAGGAATTTGAACGCATGGTTGCTGTGGGCGGGACGCCCCGTGACTACGGGCTGAAGGTGAAGACGCATTCGTCATTGCTGATCACGGCTCGCGTGAAGATGAGAAATGGCGCGGATGTGGACCTATCGTTCGCTGGCGACATCAGCGAGACGAACGTGTTTCTGACGGACGAGCGCTCGTTGAGGAACAACTTAGAGGCGGCCAGCCACCTCATCGGCGTGCTC
>Ga0247764_1000499_pt1 | contig 13664 bp, 10 predicted proteins | sample UWRJL051202B4_FD_179932 | JGI IMG/M metagenome (GOLD analysis project Ga0247764, IMG submission 179932) | Plant litter microbial communities from Arlington Agricultural Research Station in Wisconsin, United States - UWRJ-L051-202B-4 | ecosystem: Environmental > Terrestrial > Plant litter >...
TCTACCGCAGCGGCTACTGCACCATGGTTATCGGTGCTCTCGAGCTCCTGTATACGCGCAATGTACACCCGTTCCTTACGTGACACCTCTTCCTGTGTAGCTTGCAGCTCTTCCATGTTCTGACGCATCTCCTCCTCCTGCGCCCGCATCATCTCGGTCTGCTCCTGGAACTGCTCTATCAAATGACGGTTCTTTTGAGCTCCCTTTACCGTAGCCAACGTAGAGGCAATGGTCTCGCCCAAACGCTCCACGAATTCGATCTCGTGAGGCTGGTACGGATGGAACGATGCCAGCTCAACAAGCCCGTATACATCCTTGTCTACCTTTAACGGCACGATAAGTATGGATCGCGGGTTCGCGTCGCCCAGGCCGGACGTGATCCGGATATATTCCTCCGGAAAATCAGTAAGATACGTGGTTTCCTTCTCCAGGAAGGTTTGTCCAAGAATGCCCTCGCCGAGCTTGATCTTACGGTCCTCGAACTTCTTGATATCGAAGGCAAAGAGCGAAATAAGCTCCAGGTGCTTGTCGTACTCGTTCTCGTCGTTCAGCAGATACAGCCCGCCCTGATTGGAGTTGGTGTATTTTACAAGATTGGATATGATATGATCGCCGAGAATCGAAATATTGTCATCCGAGGCACGCAGAATATCGACAAAACGTGTAAGTCCCTCGTTGGCCCACTGCCGCTTCTTTTCTTCCTGGTTCAGACTCTTCAACTTGTTCTGCATGTTGATGAGCGAATCCGCCAGCCGGTTCTTTCCAGGAACGTAGTGGTGGTCAAATGTCTCCTTATAATCTATCTCCAGTTTCCCTTCGCCTATTGCGCCTACAAATTCAGTGGCGTCACGCAGGTTTTCAAGGGTGTGGTTCATTTCGCCTGCCAGGTTGCCGATCTCGTTCGGTGGTATATTCAGCGTATGCAGATGCTGTGTCGTGTTGATGCGGATCGTATCGAGTGGCCGTAATACAAAGCGATAAAAAGCAAAATACAATGCTGCGAGCGTGGCAACATCGAATATGATGAAGAATAAACGCCAGCCGTTAATGGCAGAGCGCTTGCCTGAGATCTGTTCCTCCAGGTCTCTTACCAGCTGGCTATAGCCATTGGACACTACCTGCCATTTCGTGGCTGCGGCAAGTGCTTTGTCATATCCTGTAGTGGGAATTATGGCGTTAGCCGTTTGGCGTGTACCCGTAGAGTCGGCAGTGGCCGCGGCGATAGTTTCACTCTCACCCTGATCTTTCGTAACAACTCTGATAATACCCGCACGGTATTGCATCCAGTGTTCCATCAGGTTGTCGTAAGTGATGCGCGGCAGGCGCGATAAAGGCTTTAGAAAAACGTCGGTACCGTCTACGCGGCCGCCTTCGGCCAGGATTCTAAGGCTGTGATCCTGCTCTTCAATGCCTACCGTAATATCTGTGGATATGGACTTGTCCCCCTGCTGGTACCGTTGTAGCTGCAGGGCAAGAGCCTGGTGACGAACCTGTATGTTTCGTGTGAAATCGATCTTTCGCTCCGCCTCATCCATCCGGCCGATCTCGTAGGATACTATCCAATATTCTACGCCGTAGATCAGCAACAAAAATAGGATACAGTAGATACCGAGCTGTTTAAGCGGCTTATCGCGCAAGAAGTTCATATTCCTCAAATAAACTAAAAATATGGAGAAAGCAGAAAGTTGCAGCGCAGAAAGCTGGGGCTAAAGATTGCGGAGGTAAGAACCAGCCGGAAGTTGTTAAATTTTCAATGTTCGGAATGCAGGTTGTCCTTCGTAAAGCAGTAGGGCAGGAGAGACTCCGCTGACGGGGCCACCACCCATTGGTGCTCCGCCGCCTGCATAACCACTGTTAAAGGCTGTTGCTGCCGGCTTTCGAACTCCAGCATCACCTGTCGGCACGGGCCGCACGGCGTGGCCGGTATCAGATCCTTACCACTCTTCTTACGTGCCACCACAGCCATTTTGGTAATAACCGCACCGGGATGCAGCGCCGCAACCGCGTAAAGCGCCACCCGTTCCGCACACATACACGACGGGTAAGCCGCATTCTCCTGGTTCGAGCCCGAAACTACCGAACCGTCCTCCAGCAATACTGCCGCCCCTACATGAAACTTTGAGTAGGGAGCATATGCCTTCTGCAACGCCTCCTTCGCTTTGTGTATGAGGTGCTGAGACTCTGTATCCAGAGCATCAATGTGGTCGTAGGTCTGAAAAGTACTCATCGTGCGCAGGGAAGGTATAGAGGAAAAGTGAAAAGTAAAAGAACCACGCTAATAAAGTACGCGAACGCTTGCCGGCATTTGGCGTTTTGGATTAAGCAGGTAGTTTTGTCTAAAGCATAACACGCACATGAACACGATACTCGTTTTGGGCGCTGGCCGCTCGTCATACTCACTGATCACTCACCTTCTCCAACTCGCGCCCGCTGAAGGTTGGAACGTAATAGTAGGCGATGCTTCCCTCGATGCAGCCCGTGCCCGCGTTGGTAACTCCCCATATGGCAAGGCCATAGCGTTCGATATACATGCCGAAGAAGCCAGCCACGAGGCCATAGCTCAGGCGTCTCTTGTTGTGTCGTTGCTTCCCGCACACTTCCACCCGCTGGTGGCCAAACATTGCCTCCTGCTTGGCAAACATCTCCTCAATGCCAGCTATGTATCCGACGAGATCCGCCAGTATCATGACGAAGCGCAAAGCAAAGGTCTGTTATTCCTCTGCGAATGCGGCCTTGATCCCGGTATAGACCACATGAGCGCTATGCAGGTAATAGATCGCATCAGGCACGATGGCGGTCAGCTGCTTTCGTTCGAGTCGTTCACCGGTGGCCTCATCGCTCGTGATACAGATCCCGGTAATCCGTGGCGATATAAATTTACCTGGAATCCCCGCAACGTAGTCATGGCCGGTCAGGGCACAGCCAAATTCCTCCGCAACGGCCAGTATAAATATATACCGTATCAGCAGCTGTTCAAACGGATTACGCCTGTAAACGTACCTGGCTATGGTCAGTACGAAGGCTATGTGAACCGCGATTCCCTGAAGTATCGTGAAACGTATGGCCTTCAGAATATTGAGACCCTCGTACGCGGCACCTTGCGCAACGAAGGCTTCTGCTCTGCCTGGGATATACTCGTGCAAGCCGGCTGCTGCGACGATACTTACCTTATGGAAGGAGTGGACCGCATGACTCACCGCTCGTTCCTCAATGCCTTCCTCGAGTATCACCCTACACGCTCTGTAGAAGAAAAGCTCGTGGCCCGGTTTGCCCTTCACCCTCATGGTGGCGAGCTGGATCGTCTGCGTTGGTCCGGTCTTTTCAATGAAGAGCCTGTTGGCCTCACGCAAGGCACGCCCGCACAGATACTCGAATATATACTGAATAAGAAATGGGCTCTAAATACATCCGATAAAGATCAGATCGTAATGTGGCACCGCTTTGTTTATAAGCACGGGGTGGCTACACGCGAAATACAGGCTTCCCTCATTGCCACCGGGCAGGACTCAAACCTTACGGCGATGGGCCAGACCGTCGGTCTCCCACTCGCCCTTGCTGCCCGGCTCGTTTACCGGGGCGAGGTGAAAACACGCGGCGTCGCCATTCCCGTGGCCAAAGAGTTTTACGACCCTATCCTCGCGGGCCTCAAAGACCTCGGCATCGAACTCCAGGAACGATATATCTGACGATATACATAAACCATCATGCTGCCCATATAAAACAGAATCGTCTGCCCGATATTCTCAGACAGACGATTTTGTTTTATTCCTACACTCCGCACTCACCCTGTTTTTCCTTTCTCTCTCTCGTAATTTGAATCGGCCAACAAATGCCCGCTATTCGCCGCGGCCACCGCTAACCGATCACACCGCTCATTCTCCACATGCCCCGCGTGGCCCCGTATCCACACAAACTTAGGACTGAACTTCTGATGCAAAGGAATATAAAGCTTCCAGAGATCGGCATTGGCCTTGTCCTTGAAGTTCTTCTTCACCCAACCCCATATCCAACCCTTCTCCACGGAGTTCACTACATACTGTGAATCTGAATATATCGTGACCGGAATACCATCCTTCTTAATCGCTTCTAAACCTTTGATCACCGCCAGAAGCTCCATACGGTTGTTGGTCGTAAGCCGGAATCCTTCCGATAATTCTTTCTCGAAGTCCTTATACTTCATAATGACGCCATAGCCACCTGGCCCGGGATTACCCTGGGCTGCACCATCGGTATAGATCTTGATCATAGAGTTAAAGCGTGGGTCTTGAAAATTTTAACAGCAATCGCCAGCAGGATAACGCCGAACACGCGCCGCAATACAGCAAAGCCGGAGTTACCGATCCTGCGCTCCAACCACCCAGACGAGCGCAATACAATGTATACAAACACAAGGTTCAGCAGTATACCTATCAGTATGTTCACCTCTTCATAGACAGCGCGCAACGACAGGATAGTAGAAAGCGTACCGGCACCTGCGATCAGGGGAAACGCCAGCGGCACAATAGAGCCCGAGCCACGCCCCTCCGGATCATCCTTGATAAGCGTAATGCCTAGGATCATCTCCATCGCTACTATAAAGATCACTATAGAACCCGCCACGGCAAACGATGGTACGTCCAAACCAAAGAGCGTCAGGATCGACTGTCCCAGGTACAAAAAGCTTACCATCAGCGCCGCCGATATAAGCGTGGCTTTCTCTGTGTAGATCTTACCTTCACGCTTACGGATCGTGATAATGAAAGGTATAGACCCCACGATATCGATAACCGAGAACAAAATAAGGGTAACTGAAAAGATCTCCTTCAGGTTGAACATAACCGCAAAATTAAACAAAAATGCCGGACTTGCGCCCGGCATTCAGCCTGTGTAAATCTTATTTAAACCTAAACTTAAACCGAAATCCGCCAGCCGGGCATACACAGCTGCCACAGCAAACGATATCTTTCATTGCCCACCCTATCCGCCAACCGGCAGGGAAGAGGGAATTTATTATCTTACTATGCCCGATCGGCGGAGCGGATAGTTTAGAACGAAACCTGGTACTGCATCACAATCTGTCCCTTCGTTCCGTCTTTCTCCAGTGCTGTTCCATTCAATTTATAGTACGGGCGGTTCTGATAGTCCAGTGAGATCTTGCTGGTGTGACCTTTGATCAGCCAGTTTATCCCCAGGTCCACCACATTCATGCGGTCACTCAGCCGGTCAAAATCGCCGCTCATGATAGAAGCGTAAGGCATCAGCGTGCCGTGTTCCTCGCCCAGCAGATCCTTTTTCAACAGGTAGCCTAGCTGCGCATAGATCACGTTGCCCGTGCCGAACATCGGGAACGCATTACCCTGGCTGCCGCCGGCCGGCATATTCACGCCGCCATCAGCAGGGTTCATAATGCCGTTGTAACGCAGGTAGCCTTTGCCATAATCCAGATCAAAATAACCCGCATAAGCCGATAGCGCTGTGCCCTTCTCAACATTCAGCGGTGCATCGTAATACAGCGCTACAGACCACAGGTTCATGTCGTAATACTGGTGGTTTGTGATCGCATTGTTGGGCTCCGTAGTACCGGTTTCCGTGGCATTCTTTTGTGTCATGAAGCCGGCCTCGATGTTAAAGATCTTTTTCTTTCCGAGGTGCGTGCCCGTCATATACGGTGTAGTATGCGCCTCTTTGTCAAAGAAGTTATACATAAAGAACCCCTGGTATTGCTTATGATGCCCCGTCTGGGCAAACGTAGCGCTCAGTTCGTTCACCACGGGTAGCGCCGCGCCATTCGTACGTAGCGGGAAGGGATCGCTCAATACCACGCGGTAGTCGAACTTACCCAGTTGGCCCCGTGCATAAACGCTTAGCTTACGGGCAAACTCGTCTGTTTGATCCACCGTAGCCTGTGCAAACACCGGCACGTCCAGTGTCATGATCGTGCTTACGCTCGGCTGGCTGAATCGTGATAACCCGTTGGCTATCGTAAGTCCGCCGCCAAATTTTAATTTATCGTTGTCCTTCCAGACCTTGTACTCGCCAAGCGCGTCGTGGAAGAAAACCTGTAGCTTCCGGTTGCCAGCGTTGTTCGACAGGAAGTTAAAGTTGTTCTGCCCGAACTGCGTATAGAAAGATACATGGTCGGTGATCTGACCATAGAACTGAATACGCGTTCTGCGCAAACCGATATCGAACGTATTGTCAGCGTTCTCACCCAGCACGGTAGTGCCCGGGTTGCTTTGATTATAACGAAGCCAAACCTGGTTAAGGAAAACCCACTTCAGATAATGCGTCCCATCATCGTTCAGCTTTAGCCTCATTTCATCGATCTTGTTCTTGTGCGGGTCGGTGGCGGCCTGGGGGGAAGGCTGCTGCTGTACCTGCGCCTGCATAGTAAACGTTGTTATGCAAGCTGCCAGAAACGTACCGATTACGATCCTTTTCTTCATGCTTTGTGATTGTGCGCTGCGAATCCCGCAGCAGGTTTTGGTTACTAATGTTAAAAAAGCAACCAAAGTTAGCACGCTACAACCACTCAGCGCAGTTCTGTCAATCCGTTTTTAGGCCCTTACTGACCCAAAAACATACATCTAAAAGAATCAAAATCAACGTTTCCCCTGATATCTGTAGTAATGGCCTGGCTTTGACCGACAACCGCCGATGCAGGCGAGACCTGTATTTTTAGTATTGGTAAGATAAAATTTTGTCGAGACGTAAGCCGTTCGCAGATGCGTCACCCTTGGCAGCAAAACAAACCCTGCATTTCTACTGCAAATTTTTGCTTCCGGTGATCCAACCCCCTAATACTTCACCCGGAACTGGCTTACGCTCGACAAAATCTTTAATGCCTATACATATTGTGCTTTTCGTGCTGAAATCTTTACAAACGCTGCAATAAACCGCAGCACCTGCTGTATCTCCGTTGTCATCAGCGGCTCCCGCTTCATATAGACCAGTAGCTTGTTGCGATGCGACTCGATATGCAGCTGCTCGTGTGTCTCCAGGAAATGGATAAGCCCATTGTTGAAGAAATTGCGTATAGCCGCCTCGTCATCGCCCCGTAAATAATACCGGCTCGAAAACTCAGGATGATCCTTGAAATCGATGTCTTTGCCAAACGTGAGCTCTGAGAATTTCGTCCACAAACCTTCTGGCTCCAGCGCAAAATCCGGAATCGTCAGGTTGAGGTCCGATACGTGCACCACCGTCATCTGCAAATCATTCTGCTCCTGGCGCACACCCTCGCTGAGCGTAATGTCGCTCACTTCCAGCTTGCCGTAATCGGCATACTGACTGAGAATATTTTCTTCGTATAAGATCTTGTTGCCTTTCTGGATCGGAAAATCCTGGTATTTGGCAACGTTTCTTACCTTCTGCGGATAAAAATTCAACCCTGTGTTCTCCGCCAGTATACGCAGGTCTACCTGCCGAGGCGTGAGCTTCATCTCTATCCGGCTCTCGGCGTCCCTCGAGATCCGACGTGCAGCCAGCGGGTGATTCGAGAACGGACTGAACTTCTCAAGGCCCGTCCACGCGATGTGCCCGCCTGCGTGGTGAACATCGTCTTCCAGCTGCTGAAGCTGCTCCATAAACGAATGGTCTACGAATTTCGCTTCGGCAAAATCGAAGTAGATCGTCCGGCTCAGATCCAGCGATTTCCAGAGCCTCCGGTAACCCAGGTAGTTCGAAAAGGTAGCTGCGCCACGTACCAGGATCGTATAGCCATCGCTGGTTTCGCTCAGCTCGTAGTCGGCTTTGAACAGGCTGCGCAGCGGAGCGCCGTTAACCAGGTGGAAAATGATCTTGATGGCAACCCCTGCAAACACACCCACCAACAAATCTGCCGTTATCGCTACGATAATGGTTACCAGGAAGATCACCAGTTGCTCCGGGCCAACCTTATAAGTGCCGATAAACTCCTTGGGCGAGGCCAACCTGTATGCTACGGCGATCAGCATGGCGGCCAGCGCGGCATTCGGGATCATCTCTATGACCGGAATGAGCAGAAGCATGGCAACGAACAAAAACAGCCCGTGATAGAAATTCGCCCAGCGCGTCCGTGCACCATTGCTCACGTTGGCCGAGCTTCGCGCAACCTCCGAGATCATGGGAGGCGCGCCGAGTATACCTGCCACGGCGTTGCCAATGCCCACTGCAATAAGATCTTTGTTATAGTTGGATTTGCGCTTGTACGGATCAAGACCATCGATGGCCTTCACCGTCAGCAGCGATTCCAGGCTGCTCACAAATACAAGTGCGAAAACATACTTCCAGAATATGAACGTGCCGATAGCGTCGAACTTCGGATAGAAAGAAAAGCTTTCTGTGAAGTTGCCGATGGTCATCAGCGAAAATGACTTGCCCTCATCATCTGTGATCGAGCCGAGATCCATAAAGATTCCCAGGGGAATCGCTACGATCAGTACAATCATCGGCGCAGGTATTCTTGCGAAAATGCCGCCCAGCGCGGGTAGTGCGAACAGGATCAATACACTCAGCACACCGATCAGCGCAATCTTGCCGTTTGCTTCCAGAATAAAATCAGGCACGTGTGCATACAGCTCGATATAGCTCATGTCCTTCGTGACCTCCGGATCGATGCCCAGTAAAACCGGGAACTGCTTTGCAAAGATCAGAACACCGATAGCCGCAAGCATTCCGTGTACTACCGACAGCGGAAACAGATCAGTCAGAGCGCCTAACTTCAGCAAGCCGAACAGAACCTGTATTACACCCGCCACAACAATCACACCGAGCGCGAGCTGCCACCCGTGGGGGCCGCCACCAAGATCGATAATGCAGCCGGAGCAGATCGTAATAAGACCAGCCGCAGGGCCTTTGATAGTCAGGCGTGAGCCCGCAAAGAAACTAACAACAATGCCGCCGACGATAGCCGTAAGCACACCCATGGCAGGAGGAAACTCACTGGCTTTCGCAATTCCCAGGCTCAACGGTAAGGCCAGCAGAAACACCAGGAAGCCAGACAACATATCCGTTGCCCAGTTCTGTTTCATACCCGCCAGACCATCCTTGGGAATTTCTAATGCTTTCATAGTTGTTTCACCCGCCGAAGCTTTTAGCGTAGGTGGGCTGCCCGCCATATCTCCCCGTTCAGGAGGTACTTGCCGGGCACAAGCAAATCTGCCAAACGCAGATTATCACGCGCTTAGAATGCCATTAGAAAACTGTTAGATTTAATATAAGGGTATCAATCAAACGATTTCAATAAACGCTTCAGCGTTCTGATCTCGCTGATCTTCAGCGCTGGAAAATTGGCGATGCGAAACGTAGTGGCCTTCCATTCGCCGTAGCCTTCGCCAAGGAGAATTCCCTCCTTCAGCGCTTTCTTTTTTACCGCTGTCAGCAGCTCTGCTTCCGCGGTAACGGGTATAACCGTGTGCGAGTGAACATCCGTATTGGCAACCAGATGCCGCAGGGCTTTACGCTGACTCAGAAACGTTGTCCAGTCTTTGTACCGGCTTTCCAGCTCCGCATATACCTCGGCTATCGGCGGCATCTTCTCCAGTACACGCATCAATAAATAAATGCCGAGCACGTTCGGGGTACACGATGTTTGCCATTTGGCCATCATCTCCGCCAGGAAGTTGAGGCTGTTGTAATGTTTATTCTCACCAAGCTCCTCCGAACGTTGCAGCGCCGCGGGTGAGCAGATCATAAGGCCGAGCCCCGCAGGCAAACCGAAACACTTTTGTACCGACGCAAACCATACGTCGGCGGCTTTGAAATCGAGCGGAATACCCGCCATCGAAGAGGTGGCATCCACAGCGATGATATGACCTGGATATGCCTTGCGTATAGCGCGGATGGTACGGTTACTAACCTGCGTGCCATTGGAAGTTTCGTTTTGGGTAATGCAGATCATGCCCGGATCTGTGCCGATTTGCAACTTTTTGATATTCAGCTGCTGCTCGCGATCGAACACCAAAGACTCGGCGCCCTCATGCAAACGCCGCGTGTAATCATACCACTTCTGTCCGAAAGCGCCATTGTATACATGGTGGCTCTTGCCGCCGATCAGCGATTGCGCAATGATCTCCCAGCACTCCGTAGCCGATGATGTGTAGAAGACAGTATAGTTCTTCGGAATAGCCAGCCTGTCTTTCAACAGCGTAATAGTCCGCTCCGACATTTTGATAAACGTCTCGCTGCGGTGGTTGATGCTCATGATGCCAAGCGTAAACGCGTCGTTTACATACCGTGGAATCTCGTTGTGAACCCGCGAAGGGCCCGGATAAAAGGAAATCATAACGCGGCGGTTAAAAGGTTAAATCTCGTCGATATACACGCCATTCGGAACAGAACCGTTGCATAATTTTCAGTAAAACTCCCCGGCGTCCAATAAAAACTTTCTGTATAACCCATTTTATGACGATACGATACCACCTTCGGTGATTTGTGATACGCCTGAAATACTTATCTTGACGCGCCTTTACAAAAACCTAATTCATGAGCGAAACAAAGTTTAAGCCCGTACTCGGGTTGTGGGATGCCACAATGATCGTAGCGGGGTCGATGATCGGCTCCGGTATCTTTATCGTTAGCGCCGATATATTACAAAACGTGGGCAGCGCTGGCTGGCTCATAGCCGTATGGCTCATTACCGGGTTCATGACCATAACCGCAGCCGTAAGCTATGGCGAGCTCAGTGGTATGTTTCCCAAAGCCGGCGGCCAGTATGTATACCTCAAGGAAGCCTATAACCCTCTCGTGGCGTTTCTTTACGGCTGGAGCTTCTTCGCCATCATCCAGACCGGTACTATCGCTGCCGTGGGTGTGGCATTCTCCAAGTTTACCGCGTATCTCATACCCGGCGTAAGCGAAGACCTCATACTGCTCGATCTCGGCTTCCTCAGAATATCGCCCGCACAGGTGCTCTCCATCATTACCATTGTAATCCTCACGGCCATCAACACACGTGGGGTGGAAGGTGGCAAAGCTATCCAGACCACACTTACCGTAACCAAGCTGCTCAGTCTCTTCGGTCTGATTATCTTCGGCCTGATCATGATTCGCAGCGACGTATGGTCTGCCAACTGGACCGACGCCTGGAATCTGCATAAGCTCAACGCCGATAATAGTACAGAATCCTATACTACCGCGCTTGCCCTGGGTGCCATAGCTGCCGCCATGGTGGGTTCTATATTCAGCAGCGATGCCTGGAATAACGTAACTTTCATTGCCGGCGAAATACGAAACCCGCAGCGCAACATCGGCCTCAGCCTCTTCCTCGGTACGCTTATCGTAACGATTATATATGTAACGGCAAACATCATGTATACCGCGGTGTTACCCCTTCATGGAATAGCCTTCGCCGAAAAGGCCCGCGTGGCCGTGGCAGCCTCCAACGAGATCTTCGGTGACGTCGGTACGATCATCATTGCCATCATGATCATGATCTCTACATTCGGTTGTAACAACGGTCTCATTCTCGCCGGAGCCCGGGTGTATTATACAATGGCCAAAGACGGCCTCTTCTTCCGCCAGGCCGGTGAGCTTAATAAGTTCAATGTGCCCCGCCAGGCACTCTGGGTGCAATGTATACTCGCCTGTATCTGGTGTCTCAGCGGTAAGTATGGCGATCTTCTCGATATGGTGTCCTTCGTAGTGGTGCTCTTCTATATACTTACCATCATCGGTATTTTCATCCTTCGTAAAAAACGGCCTGAAGCCAATCGTCCTTACAAAGCATTCGGTTATCCGGTGCTGCCTTTGATATACATCCTTATGGGCGCAGCGTTCTGTACGCTCCTTATCATCTACAAGCCGAACTATACCTGGCCCGGGTTGATAATAACCCTGATCGGTATACCGATATACTACATCGCTCTTGCTAACAAAAAAGCAAAAGCCTGATAAAATAAAGAAGCCGCCCAGATCAGGACGGCTTCTTTATTTTTATACGCGGGAAACCGGCGTAAGCTCAAGGCGAAAGGGCTAATTGAACAGGTATGAAAAATACTGCTCTACATTTGTATAGGCTATCGTAGCGCTGATATCCTGGAATGCGTCGAAAGCATCGTCGGCACCGTCACAAATGTATTTTCCGACGTTAGGGTCAAATACATGTATCGGGTTGCCTAGTATAGAGGTCGGTCTGTAAATTCCTATGGCATGTCCCCAATACTTGCCTTTTAGATCCTTGCCCTCGATGATCACTATTTTATATTTCTCATCGGCTTCGAATAGCTTTTTTTTGATGTCTATTGTTCTGGTATTGTCAAACGGTGAGTGGTGCCCGCCATTTGAGATCTTCGAAAACAGAATCCCCTCGTTTTCCAATAACTCCTTTGTTAGATCAATTTCGTTTCTTTCTGGATTTGGGCCGGAAACAGCTTTGTGAAATTTATTTGCTTTAGCGGCATAGCCTACGCCAAGTAAAGGCGCATTTTCGCTGTGCTTATTGCTGGCCTTCAGATCGATCCAGAACTGGCTTTCATTGTCTCCTATGTATTTGGAATTCGAGATAAGCCATTGAATAACTAATCCTAAGCAAATGCCTTTCGGGAATTGACTGCCCGTAGCGAATATCAGATCACTTTGTTTAAATGGAATTTCTAGTTTCATAATATAATCGTTGAAACGTGATGGAATGTTGAATGGGAATGTGTTGATAATTAGGCGTCATACTTCTTGCTGAACAATATGACGCCCAACCGGTTTGCAGTTTTTACACCCGTACCGGCATCAGACTATTGGTCGTTACGCCATTCAGTAAGGTTCTGAATCTTGCGATTTGTTGAAGCATGAAGTCGATAGCATCCTGCATTTTTTTAAGCTTCCCGAGATCCGGATCTTCTCTTGCTATCTCGTCATCAAACTGATTTTGTTTCTTTCCCATGGAGTCAATCAGTTTGTTAAGTTGTGCCGTATAGGCATCCATCACCGTTTTTGTACCCATTGTCTTTTCCTGTTCCGCGCTCCAGATCAGTTTGTAGACGAAGATATTCTCCTCTATAGAATGGCCGCCGAAATAGTTGGTGGATTGATAACCCGCATTCATAACAAAAATATGTAGTGTTAAACCCGGCAGAATGATTGCATGATTGGATGTACAGGTATACGTGAGTTCTGTTTTACTTGAAAAGATCTCCAGGAGATTAGTTACCAGTGTCATCGCGGCCTGCAGAATGAGCGCTTTTTCGCCGCCGGCAAGGAGGGTCGGCAGCTTCGAGGCATCACCTGTTTTTGTGCTTCCTGCGGGTAATTTCTCGGTGCCAAAGAAACCATCTACAATTCCTTTGATCGCCTTTGTGATACCGTCGAGAGAGAACTCGTCGGATTGTTTATAATCCGCATGTTCACCCTGACCCATAAGGGTCATTTTCCAGTTATTGTCACTGTAATACTTTGTTGTAACCTTTTCAAACGATGCTAAGTCTTCAGAGGCACTGGCTTTCAGATTTTTTACACACTGTGCCAGGTATTCTGTGTATGCCGTATTGTCGGCCATTTGGGTTTTAATCGAGTTTGAATGTCCCATGATATTGGAGTTGAATGGTCCCAAAAAAAGGCCTTTGGGTAAGCCCCCGCGTTAATAATCTGTGCGGGCCAGTCCGTTTTTTAAAGTGAGTTCTGCTTCACTGTTCAAATGCATTTGATATAACAAATGTGGCAAGCAGACTTCATCCCTTTAAGCGGACTTTCCCGTGTTTTAGATATCACGGGTT
>Ga0247764_1000500_pt1 | contig 13663 bp, 7 predicted proteins | sample UWRJL051202B4_FD_179932 | JGI IMG/M metagenome (GOLD analysis project Ga0247764, IMG submission 179932) | Plant litter microbial communities from Arlington Agricultural Research Station in Wisconsin, United States - UWRJ-L051-202B-4 | ecosystem: Environmental > Terrestrial > Plant litter >...
GCTCGTCCGCGAGGATATTGGGCGCCACAACGCCGTCGACAAGGTGGTCGGTCGGCTGTTCTTGGACCAAGCGCTGCCCGCTGCGGGCTCCGTGCTGGTGGTCAGTGGTCGCGCGGGCTTCGAGATCGTTCACAAAGCGGTTGCAGCAGGCATCTGCGGGCTCGTTTCGGTTTCCGCCCCAAGCTCGCTCGCGATCGAAACCGCGACCCGCTTTGGCTTGCTGCTCATCGGTTTCGCTCGCGACGGCGGGTGCAACGTCTACGCCGGACGAACGCGCCTGGCCGACGTTCCGTAAAGCAACGACCGTCCGGATGGAGCGTGCTGCCGGCTCTCCCCGTTAGGGATGTGACACGAGCGCGATCCGGAGCCATATAGGGACGTATGACGGTTCGTCTGCGCAGCGCCGGCAAGTCTGACTTGGACGCCGTGCTGTCGCTCCTGCGAGAACTGGATGAATCGCACATAGAGCTCGAACCATCCATGCTTCAGACCTTCAGCGAACCGCCGCGGCCGCGCGAATGGTTGCTGAGTCGTTTCATCGAGCCCGGTGAAGCCTGCTTCGTTGCGGAGTCCGGTAGCCAGGTGGTGGGCTTCGTCTGGGCAAAAGTGCAGAGCCCGCCGGCGATCCCAGCGTTCGTTCAGGAACCGCTGCTGGTGGTGGCGGATCTGGTGGTACACGCTCCGTTTCGAAACCGCGGCATCGGCCATGCGCTCCTGGAGCGAGCCATGGATTTCGGCCGCGCCCGCGGCGCCTGCCGCGTTCAATTGACGGTCTTCGACAAGAATCACGGGGCCCGCTCGTTTTACGACGAGTTCGGCTTCCGCCCGCTCAGCGTCGTCCTTACCCGGGATCTGTGACGGACTCCGTGGACATTTGAGCAGCGTCACGGCGCTTCTCGCGCAACTCAAATACCCGGAAACCTGCCTCTCGCCTTCTGGAAAGCCCCTGGAAACGGCGCTCGCGTAGATTCACGACAGACCCCATATCCAGACCTCTTTCCTCAGGTCGTCGGCTAATCCCATCGTCGTGCCTCCTCGAGAATCGGTCGAGTGTATCTCCTTGGTCGTCGCCCCTCCTAGTTCGGGCCGCCGATTTGAGGATCGAGGTTTCGATATGGGGTCGCAAGCAACACCCGCGCAGGTACAGGCATGGCCTCAGTCGTCCCGCTCGTCATCGCGCCACCCCGCAGTATCAAGGGCTCCGTGGAAGAACGCACGCAGGTGCCGGACACGGTCATCACTCGCGATGACGTGACGGTCAAAGTTCTAGGTAAGTGTCTGCTCCCCTCACCTGTCGCTGTGCACCTAGGTGAGCACGCCATGCACTTCGTCGGCGAGGCCGACAAAGTCCTGCTGGACGATACGCTTTCCCACATCCAAAGCTACAACGGTGCGCTGGAGACCTTGCCAGCGTTCGAGCTCGCCGGTCCGCGCAACCGTATCTTCTTCGACCCTCGCACGGTGCGCGCGGCGATCGTGACCTGCGGCGGGCTCTGCCCGGGTTTGAACAACGTCGTCCGTGGCCTCGTGCTGGAGCTGGTCAACGGCTACGGTGTGCGCAAGGTGATCGGCTTCAAGTACGGCTACGAAGGCGTCATCTCGCGCTTCGGCCACTTGCCGATGGAGCTGACGCCCGAGTCGGTCGCCACGATTCATCATCAAGGCGGAACGGTGCTGGGATCTTCACGCGGCGCGCAGGACCCGGTCGAGGTCGTCGACAACTTGCAAGCGCTCGGAATAGATATCCTGTTCGTGATCGGCGGCGATGGAACCATCCGCGGTGCCATGCAGATCACCAAGGAAGTCGAACGGCGTGGGCTGAAGCTGTCCGTGGTCGGTGTGCCGAAGACGATCGACAACGACATCCACTTCATCGATCGCAGCTTCGGCTTCGAAAGCGCGTTTTCAGCAGCGGTCGACGTGGTTCGCGCCGCCGGCGTGGAGGCGCGAGGTGCTGCTCGCGGGATCGGCTTGGTCAAGCTGATGGGCCGGCACTCGGGTTTCGTGGCGTGCCACGCAGCACTGGCCTGCACCGACGTGGATTTGGTGTTGATCCCGGAGGTAGCCTCCAGCTTGGAAGGGTCGCGAGGCGTTCTGGCCTACTTGGAAAAGGTGCTGGATCGCCGCGGCCACGCCGTCGTGATCGTCGCCGAAGGCGCCGCTCAGGACCTGATGGAAGACAATCCCCTGGAGAGCACCGACAAGAGCGGCAACACCCGCCTCAAGGACATCGGCGTCTTCCTGCGGGATCGCATCGTGCAGCACTTCAGGCGCGCCGGTCGCGAAGCTACACTCAAGTACATCGACCCGAGCTACACGATTCGCAGCGTGCCCGCATCGCCCTCCGACAGCGTGTACTGCTGGAACATGGCACGTAACGCGGTGCACGCGGCCATGGCCGGCAACACGGAGATGCTGCTTGGTCGCTGGCACGGCAGCTTCGTCCACGTGCCTATGCAGCTTGCCACGCAAAGCAGGAAGCAAGTGGATCCGCTGGACGATCTGTGGTCGAGCGTGATCGAGGCGACCGGGCAGCCTCGCGGCTTTCTGTGAGGGGCCCGGCTGGCAGCCTCGGCGTCTCGGGTAACGCCGCCAAAGCCCACGTTTATTGCACTACGCTGCCTCTCTGCTCGTAGCACTGGCCAACGACCAGCCTGTCACGCTATGGAGGCGCCGAACGGATGGGTGTCGCGGGAGACTCGACGGTACAGCCAACTCTGAAGGTGCGCACGGCGCATCTTCCTGCTTGGATCCGCTTTGGCGTGACCGTGCTGGCCGTCTTGTTCGGCCTGGGTCTGGTGGTGGTGCTCGCGCGCAGCATCGAACCGCCAGCATTTCGCTCGCGGTTCTCACGCGCCGAGACCCGCAAGCTCCAGCGTGAACGGCCAAACGTCGTCTTGATCGGCAATTCGATGGTGCTGACGCGCTTCCATCCGCCGACGTTGCAGGCACTGCTCGCGCCGCGCAGAGCCACGCTCCTCGCGTACAACGGCGCCGCGTCGGCGGTCTGGTACCTGCTGCTCAAGAACTACGTGGCCCCGATGAAACGCAGGCCGGATCGCGTAGTGATATTCTTCCGCTCTGACGAGCTGACAGAACCCCGACTGCGCACGACTGGCAAGTACCAGTCCCGGATCGAGAGTTTCATGCCGGCACCAGATCCCCAACTCCAGCGCAGGCTGACGCCCGGCCTGGAGCGCTGGTCTGCACGCTTGGCGTACACGTTGGCTGAGTCAGCTCCGCTTCATCGGCTCCGTCCTCAAGTGCAGGAGCCGATCACTCGGTTCAGCCACGGTCTCACGGGCCTCTTTGCCAACGGCCTGGACCAAGAAGCGCAGAGCCAGCAGGTAAACGACGTGTTTGCTCTCGCGCAGCTGCGCTCCAGAGCGGAGCCACCCGACCCGGGCTTCAACGCGGACTTCCCGGCAGCCGTCGAGAACTCGTTGTTGCCAGACATGATCGCGATTGCCAAGGAGCGCGCTCTCCCGCTCACGTTCGTGCGAATCCCGCAACCGTTGCTGCCACAGGACGAGACGGAAAAGACTCGACTCGCAGGTTACCTCGCTCAGCTAGAAAAGTATCTCCAGCGGCACGGCGTAAAGTACTGGGACATGCAAGACGCAAGTTGGGAGACGGCGGAGATGCACCTCGATGAGTCCGGCCACCTGAAGCGACAGGAGCTGCGTCGCTACACACAGCTCTTCGTCGAACACCTACCCCACGTGTTGGAGTAGCTCGCGCGATGTTGTTTCACAGCCTCGACTTTGCCGTCTTCCTGCCCTGCGTTCTGTTCGCGTATTGGCTGCTGCCGCGCACCCCGCAGAACGTCCTGCTGCTGCTCGCCAGCTATTTCTTCTACGGCTACGTACATCCTTGGTTCGCGGCGTTGCTCGCCGCTTCCACCTTGCTCGACTACTCGCTGGCGCGCGGGATGGCGGCGTTCCCCGACAAGAAGCGCGTATTCCTCGGGCTCACGCTGACGGCGAATCTCGGGCTACTCGGCTTCTTCAAGTACTTTGGCTTCTTCGCCACCAATGTGAGCTGGGCGCTGCAACGGATCGGCCTGAACGTCTCGACGCCGACGTTGCAGCTGATGTTGCCGGTCGGTATCTCGTTTTATACGTTTCAGTCGCTGAGCTACACGATCGACGTGTACCGGGGTCGCCTGGAGGCTCGCAAAAATCTGCTGGAGTTTGCCACGTTCCTGGCGCTGTTCCCGCAGCTCGTCGCAGGACCAATCGAGCGTGCAACGCACGTGCTACCGCAGGTAGAAAGCCGACGGCGCTTCGAGCCGGATCTAGCTCGACTCGCGCTGATGCTGATGGCGTGGGGCTTCTTCAAGAAGATCGTGGTCGCAGACAACGTCGCCGTGGCCGCGAACAAGGTCTTCGCGTTGAGCTCACCGAGCTTCGCGCTGGTGTGGGTCGGCACGCTGGCCTTCTCCGTGCAAATTTACGCAGACTTTTCGGCCTACAGCGACATCGCGCGGGGCACGGCCCGCCTACTCGGCTTTGATTTGATGCGGAACTTCGACCACCCATATCTGGCGCAGACGCCGGGTGAGTTCTGGCGCCGCTGGCACATCTCCTTGTCGACCTGGTTCCGCGACTACGTCTACATTCCGCTCGGCGGCAACCGCTCCAAGCACACACGCAACATCCTGCTCACGTTCCTGGTCTCGGGCCTGTGGCACGGCGCGAGCTGGAACTTTGCGTTGTGGGGGATCTATCACGGACTCTTGCTCGTGGTTTATGAAGCGGTAGGTCGCAAGCTGCCGTGGCTGTTGCAAGCGCCGTGGCTGGCCTGGCCACGGCGCTTGTTCTTTTTCGCCTGCGTCAGCGTCGGCTGGCTGATGTTCCGCGAGACTGACGGGATGCAGCTGATCCGCGACCTGACGTTACGACCGGGCCTGGGCAGCGCTGCGGAGCAGATGGCCGCGGTCAACCTGTTCGCGCTGGTCGCGCTGTACGGCTTCCCGCTCTTGATCGATGACCTGTTGGCGCTCTGGAAAGTTCAGGAACGCGCCAAACCCAGCGCAACTTGGGTGGCTGCGGAAGCGGGGCTGGTAGTGCTGCTGGTAGCCGGCACCGCGTTGCTTGCCAGCGACGCGCCGAGCGACTTCATCTACTTCCAGTTTTAGAAGCGGCGGGCCTCAGCTCAGCTCTTCAACTGCATCAGCGATGACAGCATTTCGTCTGCCGTCTGAATGACCTTGGAGTTCGCGCTGTAGGCGCGTTGATGCTGGATCATGTCCACCATCTCTTGCGCCAAGTCGACGTTCGAGTTCTCGAGCGCGCCCGCGCTGATGCCGCCACGACCACCGGATCCAGCCTGACCCAGCGTCGCAGCGCCGCTCGCTTGCGTCTCCACCCACAGGTTGTTGCCAGCGCGGGCGAGGCCGTCTTCGGAACGGAAACTCGCGATCACCAATTGTGCGACCGTCAGACGCTCGCCGTTCGTGTACTGACCTTCGACGGTGCCGTCGCCCAACACCGCTATCCCGCTGAGCGCGCCGGAAGCGTAGCCATCCTGAGAGGAGGACGACACGCCGCTCGGCATGCTGAACTGGGTGGTGCCGTCCAAACCGCTGCCGCCGTTCACCACCTGCGAACCAAAATTCAAGCTGATGGTCTGCGACGGCGTCGCCCCCAGGAAGTCGATGGTGATAGGCGAGCTCTCGGAGACCTGATCCAGCGCGCCGTCCGTCGTGAAGTACAAGGAACCGCTGCCCACCTCGACCGGCTCGGGCACGAGCGAGCTCAGCTCCGCGCCGTTCGCGACGGCGTGATAGTCCCACTGATTATCCGTTGTCTTGTTGAAGTACAGCGTGAGCTCGTGCGCCGCGCCCAGCGAGTCAAAAATTTGGATCGAAGTCGAGTAATTGGCGGTGTCGCTGGCGTTGGCGAGGTCCCAAGGCAAAGCCGGGACGGCGTCGCTCGAGTCCAAATTCGCTGCAACTTCGATGGCTTCCGTACGATGCGCCGGGATCTCCCCGACTGGGATGTTGATGGGAGCGACGGACGCCGACAACGTACCGTCCGGCTTGGCGGTCCTGCCCATTAGCTTCATGCCGGAGGCGTCCACCAGATTACCCTGAGAATCCGCGCGGAACTGACCAGCTCGCGAGTAGAAGGCGCCCGTCACGCCATTGACGGAGCCGGTGACCATGAAAAAGCCGGAGCCATTCAGAGCCAAATCCGTGGCCACGCCCGTCTGGGACAGCGCACCCTGCGTGAAGATCTGCTGAGTGCCGGCGTTGCGCACGCCAGCGCCCGATCCTTCGCCAGAACCGCTGCGATTGACCAGATCCTCGAACTGGGAGCGCTGACGCTTGAAGCCCGTCGTGCTCAAGTTGGCGATGTTGTCGCCCACCACGCCGAGGGCTTCGCCTTCTGCGCGAAGACCGGACACGCCGATATTGAGGCCGCGGACAGTCATGGCTCGCGTCTTGTGCAAGGCGCGAGCCAGTTGTTTGATGGGTCGAGGAGAGTTCGATGTGCGCGCAGCGCGGACATGCGCATCCTGCGCAGACTCTCAGCCTGGAGAGGACTCCCGCGCCAGCGCCGCGACATCGAGGCCGTAGCGCTTCAACTTGCGATAGAACGTGTTGCGCGGGATGCCCAGGCTGCGCGCGACCTGACTGACGTTCCAGCGCTGAGCGCGCAACGCACCCAGGATGCGCTCGCGCTCTTCGTGCTCGAAGTCCAGACGATTGTTGCTGCTTCGTTTGCGCTCACGGGCGCGCCGCAGCTCGAGATCGGACGCTTCGATGCGCTGCCCGCCAAACACCAGCGCTCGAGTCAGGATGTTCTCGAGCTCGCGGACGTTGCCAGGAAAATCGTAGTTTGCCAGCAACCGATGCGCCTGCTGCGACAATTCCGGCGGCTCTCGACGCTGCTCCCGAGCGAGCCGCTCCAGGATGCTCTGCACCAGCATCGGGAGATCCTCCAAGCGCTCCCGCAACGCCGGCAACTGCAGCACCACCACCGCCAAGCGGTAGTACAGATCTTCCCGAAAGCGCCCGCTCGCGGCTTGGGTCAACAGCTCACGATGCGTCGCTGACACCAGCCGCGCGCGAAAAGGCAGCGAGCGCGTCGAGCCCACCGGGCGCACTTCACGTTCCTGTACGGCGCGCAGCAATTTGGCCTGCATCCCGAGCGGCAGCTCACCGATCTCGTCCAAAAACAGAGTCCCCTCGCCGGCCTCGAGCAGCAGCCCGGTCTTGTCGCGCTCCGCTCCAGTGAAGGCGCCCCGTACGTGCCCGAAGAGCTCGGATTCCAGCAGGTTCTCGGGCAGCGTTGCGCAGTTGACCCCCACGAACGGCGCCTCCCGGCGCGGGCCGTTGAAGTGGAGCGCACGCGCCACCAGCTCTTTCCCGGTCCCGCTCTCGCCTTGAATCAGCACGTTCACGTTCGCGTCGGTGACGCGATCCAGCTGCGCGAAGACGTGACGCATGGCCGCGCTGTTGCCGACGATATTGCTGTAGTCGTAACGAAAGCCCAGCTCGCGCGCTTGCTCGATCACGCGCGCCTTCAAACGAGCCAATTCCCGCTCCCTGGCGGAGGCCAGGCGCTCCACCGTGCGTTTCTGCGTCAGCAGCTCTTCACGCTGCGTTTGCAGCGCCTCATGGAGCCGCGCATTTTCCACCGCCACCGCCACTTGATCGGACAGTGCGACCAGCAGCTCTTCGTGCGCGGCGGAAAATCGCGCTCGATCGAGGCGACTGTCCACGTACAGCGCCCCTAGCAGTCCGGACGGAGTCACGATCGGCACGCACAGCACGGATTTCAGACGCAGCGCGTGGATGGAGCCGCGCCGCTCGAGGCGCTGGTCGGCTTGAGCGTCGGTGGTCAGCAACGCTTGTTCGGAGGCCAGCACCCGCGCGACGATGCTGTGACTGGGCGGCTCGTCGCTGGGACGTTCTGGATAACGTGCACACAAGCGCGGCGCGCCATCTTGCAGCAGCAACAAGAACCCGCGCTCGGCCAGGCTCAGCTCCACCGCCGCTTCCACGGCGTACGTGAGCACGCGCTCCAGCGACAACGACGAGTTCACCCGTCGGCTGAGCGACAACAAGCGGCGAAACGCCTGCGCGTCGCCAGCCGCGGCCGTGGTGGCCAACTCCGGCCGCGTGCGGCGCTCCACGGGCGCTCTGCGCGGGTCGCGCCAGAAAATGTCCCGCAACGCGTCCGGCAACTGCGCCGCCAAGCGATCCCATGAGCGACGCGCGCGCGTCGCCCATTCGGAGGCTTCCGCGTCGCCATGCGCGCTGGCCCAGCTGTAGAGCAGCGTACCAATCTCCGCCTCCAAAGCGCGCTGCCCTTGCGCCGTCGCTTGCGCCAAACACGCGAGCAAGTCGGCCTTTGCGCTCGGTAGCGAGCGCGCTACCCTAGTTTTGGCTGCTACGAAGCGCGCCAGCAAGGCAAGGTCCTGGGCGCCCTCAGCGTTGGCAGCGGCTTCGGCCGACTGCGCGCTGCGTTCGGCCTGTTCGAGCTCGCCGCGTGCAAGCCACAGCTTGGCGAATTGAACCTCGACCTCGGCGAGCTCACGCTTGAGCTCACGCTCGGAGAACGTCGCCTGCGCTCCGCGCAGCTCTTGCTCCGCGCGAGCCAGCTCGTCGCAAGACATCGCGATTTCTGCGCGCAAGAGGCCCACCGCAGGAGCGAAGCGCGCGCGCTGTGGCGCGGAAGCGCGGCGCTCCAGCGCGTCCAGCTCTGCCGCGGCACCGGATTGATGCCCCAGCGTACAGCACAGGTTGGCCAGGTTGTAGCGCAGGGTAAGCTCCGTGCTTTCGCGCCCGATGGCATGCGCCACCGCTAGACCGCGCTCATAGCTGCGCAGGGCCGCAGCCAGCTCGCCGAGTTGCTGTTGCGCCGTGCCCAAGTTGAGCAAACACACGCTCACCAAATCATCGAGCGCGTGACGTTCGGCAAGCTCGAGCGCGCGCGCGTGGTCCGTCGCCGCCTCCGCCCATTTACCGGCCCGAAAGGCCGTGATCGCGCGCCGCCCGAGCAAGCGGCAGCTGTCCCGGGGTGCCTCGTTCTCCACCACCTGGCTCAGCACGTGGGAGAACAGGCTGGTGGCACGCTCGAGCTGTCCCAGGTAGCTCAGGGCAACCCCCTGCGCCTCCAGCAACAAGCGCCGAGTATCGCTGTCTTGTACCAGCTCCAGGCCCTGTTCAGTGAAAGTAAGCGCAGCGCGGGCGTCCCCGCCTTGTAGACGCGCGCGGGAGCTGCGCTCCAACGCTAGGGAGCGCGTCGCGGCGTCCACGTGCGCAGCGCACCAGCGCCGAACCAGGCGCTCGGCGCGCGCCCCGCGCCCCAGTTGGATCAATGCTTCAGCTGCTTGAAGCTCACACGCCGCGCGCAGTTTGGCTTTTGGTCGTCGGCGCAAGGTCCAGGACAGCGCGGACAGCGCCGAACGAAACTCGCCGGCCCGCAGACAGAGCTCGGCGATCAACACCAAGCACGAGCTGGTCGCGGCCCGCAGCTGGTCGAGCGGCAACTCGGCAACGAACGTGCGCGGCGCCCCGGACCAGATTGGCCTGAGCGCTTGTAACCGCCGTTCAAGCTCTTCGAAGCGCTGCGCCAGCGCCAGCTGCCGCAACATCTCCGCCCAGTGAGTGGCGGCGTGCACGGACGCGCGCGCGCGACGTTCACACAGGGCAGCTGCGCGTTCATGTGCTGCTCGTAGAACTGTCGGGTCGAAGGCGGCCGCCACGCGTACGAGCTCCCTCACTCGCAAGCGTCCGGCGTCGCGCGTGATCCAGCCAGCCGCGATCGCAGCTCGAAAGTCGTGGGGCGGAAGCTCCAAAGCGTGGAGCTCGCTTTCCCCGCCCATCGCACAGAGCAGCGCAAGGCCGTCACGTTCTCGCTCGGGCAACGACGACAGGTCGAGCGCAGGCAACGCACTCCCTGTCCTGACGCGCGCGCTGGGTTGGTGACCGCGCTGCTGCGCGAGCCGCAACAGTTCGAGTTCGATGCGACCCGGCAATCCTGTCGAACGAGCCAACACCTCGCGCAAGACGCCGTCGGAGAGTGAGCGCCGCGTCCATTGGCGCAGGCAATCGAGATCGAGCGGGCCGAGCTCCAGCGTCTCGGACTCGACGTCGTGGGGCGCCCTCAGACCGGCGATGAGCAGCCCGACCTTGGCGGTCGAACGCAGACAGCGCCCCAGCGCCCACAAACCGTCCTGCTGCTTGATCGGCAGGCGCTGCGCTTCCTCGATTACCAATAGCAGCGGAGTGGGGCGCTCGTTGAAACGCGCCGCCGCGTCGAGGATCTCGGCAACACCGGCGCCTTGCTGGAGCGAACCCGGCTCCAGGGCTCCGAGCAACCAGCTCAGCGGTTCGACTTCGCCCGCGCGAGCTCGCCAGACCTCCAGTTCGAGCTCTGCGCGCGCGCAGAGCTCTTGCGTCAGGCGGCTCACGCCCGCGGACGCGGCCCCGATGATGCACACTACCCGCGGAGCGCCGCGCCCGGTGGCGAGCTGCTCCTGCCAGCGTTGAAAGCTCAGCAGCTCGCGCTCGCGCCCCAGCAAGCTGGCTGAAGCGCACGGTAAGCTAACTTGCGGCCCGAGCGCACCACCTAGCTGCTGCAGGACCTCCAGCGCGGAGTTGGGGCGATCGCTGGCGCTGTGCGCACTCAAGCGTGAACACAACGTGTTCAGCTCGCGGCTCGACGAGAGTGCGCTTCGTTCCAGCAGCGCGCGCAGCGTCATGCCCAGCGAGTAAAGGTCAGCACGCGCGTCCGCGCTGCCCGTGGCCAGCAGCTCCGGCGCGATGAAGCCAGGTGTGCCCGAAACGTTCGCGCCGTGCCAATCGAGCGGACGTGCGCAGCCAAGATCGATCAGGGTGGTTCGACCGCTCGACTCGACCAGAATGTTGTCGGGAGTCACGTCCCCGTGCCGAATACCGAGAGCGTGCAGTGTGGCCAGCGCGTCCAGCACCTCCACGACGACTTGCTTGATAGCCGGCGTGTCGGTGAACTTTTGGTTTGCGAGCGCCGTGCCCTCGATGAAGTCGGCGGTATAAAAGTGGCTCAGCGCGTCGTCCGCGCGAAACGAGCCGAAGTCACGAACGCGCACCAAGTGCGGATGCAAAACGCGCGAGAGCAGCGCGAACTCTGCGCGAAACCCGGCGAGCGCCGCCTCGCCGCTGAGTTCGAGCAGCTTGAGCACGCACTCCGTTCGCGCGCGCTCGTCCTCGACCAAGTAAATGGTCGCGGCGCCGCCAGAGCCGAGCGGGCGCAGCACGCGAAAGCGGTTGGAGATGCGGTCGCCGGGCAGCAGTGCCACTTCGAAGCTGTACCATTTGTACTGGCACAGGTCATTTTGGTACACTTTGGAACAGACTGCTTGCGTGTAACTACTTGTAATTCCTATAGTTTCATGTTTGTTTCGCCATGGCACCAAGGTTGCAATTGGTCCTGAGCACTTCCCGGTTGTTTGGGCCGCGCACACCACGTTCGGCCTGGAGGGCTCACCAACATGCGAAAGATCATCGGTCTTTTCTTCATCACGCTCGGCTGTTCCAGTCCGACGAACGGTACCCCGAGTTCCAGCGAGACATCGAAGCTGGCGGCCGCCGAGGCGCACGCCAAAGGCACCAGTACCGCCGACGCCTGCGCCAGCAACGCCTGGTACGGCGACGGCGAGTGCGACACCTTCTGCGCCAACACCGACACTGATTGCATCCCCAAGAACGACGACTCGCGCGGCGAGCCGATCCTGTGCGCGGAGTTCATCGAGCAGTCGGACGGCGTTTGCAGCCGCAAAGACAGCGACGCCTGTCGCTTCCAAGATCCCGACTGCGGCAAGCAGGGCACCGTGTGCGCCACCATCAGCGAGCTGCCGGACGGCATTTGCGGTCGCAAAGCCGACGATCCCTGTCGCTCTCAAGATCCGGATTGCAACGAGGTCGGAACCAGTGACGTGGACTGCGACCTGCGGCAGATCAAGTGCCAGACTTTCGCGCCGGTCACGTGCGGCGACGGCAAAGTGCCGAGCGTCGTGAACGGGTGCTACGGCCCCTGTGTCGACAAGACGCAGTGCGCGGCATCGAAACCGGAAGGATCCGGCGGAGCGGGCAACGGCGGCGGCACGCCGAGTCGCAACAACTGCGACCTGAGCCAAATCACCTGCAAGACTCTGCTCCCGGTGACGTGTCCAGACGGACAGGTGCCCACCGTACTGAACGAGTGCTACGGGCCCTGTGTCGATAAGAGCGTGTGCGCACCGCGCGAGGGCAACGGCAACGGCGCGGGCGGCTCCAGCGCGGGCGGCAGCGACGGTAAGGGCGGCGACGCCGCCAAGCCCGAAGGCGGCAGCACGGCTGGGCCGAGCAAGAACAACTGCGACTTGCGCCAGATCCAATGTCAAACGTTCGCACCCGTGATTTGCCCAGACGGCACGGTGCCCACGGTGGTGGACGGTTGCTACGGCCCCTGCGTGCCGAAGAGTGACTGCGCGGAGGCTCCGAGCGAACCGGTCCCGGCGGACGTCGACTGCGATCAACGCAAGATCACCTGCCAGACGTTTGCACCCGTCACCTGCCCGGAGGGTGAAGTGTCCAGCGTCGTCAACAACTGCTACGGACCCTGTGTGAAGAAGGATCGTTGCGAACCGATCGCGTGCGCCGCCTACATCGAAGAGTCGGACGGCGTGTGCAAACGGCCTGATACCGATCCGTGTCGCGGACAGGATCCCGATTGCATCAAGCGATGAACGCGCGGGGCGAGCGACCACTCACCCACTATTTTTCGAACACCCATTGCGCTCGACTAACTTGGACTTAAGTAATCAATCAACGGACTAGAGAGGTTCGGGTCCACCATCTGCAGCCCGCTCACACCGGGATCCTGCGGAAGTGTTCCCCGAACTTCGACCGGTAAAGCTACGATCGCTGGGGTTGCTCGTCCCTCCCTGTCCCCCACCAATCCCCCTCCGGGTGGCCTTGGCGATCTCACCCGCGGCGCGGCCGTAGCGCCGCGCCGCGGGTGAACTATTATCAAGAAGCCCCCGTTGATTTCGCGACCTCGGCGACCAAACGGACAACGCTTTACCCGATCAGTCCTATGACTTCCTTCGCACCTGCTGCCCAACGTCGCGTCCTGCGCGCGGGGGCTTTCGCGACTTTAGCGCTGTGCTCGTGCGCGTCGCAGGAAGCGACGCCGATGCCGGAGCCGCCGTCTTTCGACGCTTCGCGCATCGTGGGCGTGATGTCCGTGGCGACGGGACCGCGCCTGTTTCAAGGAGCGGCAGGAGCGGTGACCCCTCGCGCTGTCGTGCGCGTCACCAACCTGGACACGCAAGACGCGTCGGTCGCGACCACGGCTGGCGCGGACGGCAGCTTCTCCATCGTCGTGCCAGTGCCGGCTGAACGCAATGAGCTGCGCTTCGAAGCCATCTTGAACGACGTGCGCTCCGCACCGTTGGATCTGAGCGACGAAACGGGGTTCGCTCCCAGTGAGCGGTTCCCGTGCGTGAAGGTCAACCCGGGACTCGCGCTGACTATTCCCAAGGCTGGCGCACAACTGAACATCGAAAACGGCTGCTCGAGCCCGCTCGAGATCTCGAACCCACGTACGCGCCTCGACCTACCCGCGTTCCCTGCTCCCGCCGCAGAACAGACACTCGCCCCCGCGCGCGCGCCAGCATCCCTTTC
>Ga0247764_1000501_pt1 | contig 13655 bp, 10 predicted proteins | sample UWRJL051202B4_FD_179932 | JGI IMG/M metagenome (GOLD analysis project Ga0247764, IMG submission 179932) | Plant litter microbial communities from Arlington Agricultural Research Station in Wisconsin, United States - UWRJ-L051-202B-4 | ecosystem: Environmental > Terrestrial > Plant litter >...
GCTTCTGGAACAGATCTTGTTTAATTTCGGTTGTCAGATACATCTCAAAAAATGTTATTCCTTTATTTCAAGGGGCAAAGGTAAGCTTTTCCTTCCATTTTCCAAATCCTTCCCCTTCTATTGTCGCACAGTCGCCATCTTCGACGTCCTTCGCTGCGCAAACCAACGCTTTATCTTATCAAATACAACACTATAAAAATCAGCCTCGAACAACCTCGCATCACGACGCGCCTGACGAAGGAAAAATAATCCTGCAATCAACAAAATAGCATCCGCCATCCACACGCCAAAAGCCGCACTCACCGTTCCCTGCTTCGCAAGCTTCTCACCCTGCATCGTCAAAACATAGTAAATAATGAAAAACAAGATCGAGATCAGGAACGGAACCCCAAGACCACCGCGCTTAATAATCGATCCCAAAGGAGCGCCGATCAGGAACATCGCGATGCATGCCAGCGAGCTGGCCAGGATCTTGTGCCACTGGATCTCAAACGTAACTAGCTCCTTGCCGTAGTTGTCAACCGTTGTATTCGCGTTCTGAACCTGGCTTTTTACCTGGCGAGCCATATTTGCCGCCCCCTGCATAATGTCGCGATTACCTTCCACATTGAAGATACTGTCAATATGCGCCACCCGTAGAGAATCCCGGTTTATACGCTTAACAGGCTTCACCGGCTTTTCCACTTTCGCCACAGTTGGCTTCGCCGGTACCACAGGCTTCTTGGTTATCTTTGGCTTGGTCGCAGCCTTCTTTCGCCTGGCCGTAAGTTCTGACGGCCGCTTTCTTACTGGCTCCTTAATAGGCTTAACTACAGCCGTTTGTGCCGGTGGAGGGGATTGAACCGCTGGTACTTCCGTAACAGGCTTCGGGCTGCTCTCAGGCAGCGGCGCTGGCTTTTGTGGAGCCGTGGCCACTTCCGCTTGAGACGGAATCGGCGAGCTCGATGGCACTGGTTCAGGAGGCAAATTGGCTAGAGAATCACGTTTACGCTGAAACCGGTACACCTCTAACGGATACACTAGCGAATCCTTCTTCCCGTAATACGAAAAATAAGACTGCTTATACGAATAGTAATTTAATCGCTGCGTTAAAACTTCCTTCTGTATCGAATCAATATCACTATCCAACTCAGTTAAATTGCGCATGATCCGATTCCCCTGAAACCACTTCTTGTCAGTTCGCTCCAACTGAAACGACGACAAATCAAAAACGATCTGCGTTTTATCGAATTTCGTACGCGTCAGCGTTTCCGCCCCGGCCCGCCCCTTCTGCCCCACTACCTCACGCTCCGAGTTTCCCCCCTCGTTATAATGATAACCACGAAATAATTCGAACTTCAGGTAACGCTCATTCAGAATCGTATACATCTTACCAGAATCGGCAACAGTCACTTCCTTATTACCATCGTTCTTCCGATGATCATAAACAATAACATCCTTTAAGGTGATGCCATCGGGAAACTTCTTATTGACTTTGATACTGATATCGTTTATCCCCGTATAAAACGCCCCCTCTCGCAAATCCAACGCCGGCTTCTTTTGCTTGATGTCATAGAGAAGACTGTACGCCTCTAACGCGGCCTTCGGAACAAGATTATTGTTCGCATAAAATGCCACCCCTGTCAACAAGATCACAAAGAAGAAAATAGGTCGCAGCGCACGAATCAGCGAAATCCCCGAAGCCTTAATAGCCGTCAGCTCAAAATGCTCCCCCAGGTTCCCAAACGCAATTAACGACGATAAAAGCACCGCCAGCGGCAGCGCCACAGGAGTCATAAAGATCGCAAAGTAGAAAAGCAACTGCCCGATCACATCGCCGCCCAACCCCTTACCAATAATGTCGTCGAAATACTTCAACATGTGCTGCGTCAGAAGAATAAACACAACAACCAGGAACGTCATCAAAAACGGCCCAAAAAACGCACTTAAAACAAGTTTATCTAATTTCTTCATGTCGGCAGAACTAGTCCCGTTGCAGACTCAAAAATAAAGCCAACCCGCTCCCGAACAACAAAAACACCTCAATATTTACAGATTATCTCCCGTTAAACAGGTATCACCACCAGCTTTGTGCGGGCCAGCTCACCCACCGGCTGACACATAATCATACCCGAATCACCCCCATCAGAGCGCCTTCAGATTCATGATAAACCCGTATCATGCCTGTATATAACTTATACATTGTCCAGACTACCTCCACACTCCCTCCAGTCATGGTCCACTCACCCTCCGGCTTTTTGTCTTTAAAAACTGGTAGAATAAAAAGGAAAACTTATCTGGGAATATAACCGTAAATGGCACGTAAGATCATCCTGAATGATCAGATATCGGATACAAAAGAACGGAAAAACTAATTATAATAGTACGTACTCAGACAAAAAGATCGGAAATGCTCTGTTCTAAAGAGAAAAAAATACCTTCATCATTGATCGCAAAACTTCGGATGAAACGAGAAAGCTATTTCGGCGAGCCATGTCAGATATAGCACCCCAGATTACAACAGTAATTTAGCAACCTCTCGCCAGTTGTTCACACGCGGATTCCAATCCTCATTTATATTATGAGGTGACGTAAACAAAATACCCTGCCCTCTGAAATGCTTGAAGTGACGAACATGGTCATCAATAAGGTAGTCAGCATTTATAATACTCTTATCGCCGCAAAACACAATATTCGTCCACGGTATAAAAGGAAAATGCTCCTTCAGCCACTCGAACTTATGCACAAACGACGTCTTGAATTCCATCGCCGCGCTGGCAATAAAAATCTCATACTTTTTTGAAAGCTCGAGAATCACCTCCTGGCTGTCCGCCATAACTGGTAAGTCCTTAAAAAAGCCTTCCGTATGCGGATATTTTACAACTGTAGACCTATGATCCGCCGGTACAACATCACGAAGATATTTTCCCGTTATCAAATGCTCCTCGATCTTAAGATTAAAGTCCCTTTTATACCAATCGAAAAAACGTTGATTGGCATCCGCAATCACTTCGTCCATGTCTATAGCTATTCGCTGCATATATAGAAAGATAGAGTATTATCGCTCACTCGCCCTGTATTTTACGTACAACTAAGCATTTGGTTATCCACCCACTGCTTTTCGCAATACATCTACCAATCCATGCCATAGATCATGAAGCTCCTCCACGTCATCAAAATCTGAGTAATCAAAAACTTTTAGAAAAACCGACTGTGTCAATTCATTAAACTCCAGGCGCATCTCCACGTAAGCTGGGTCCTGCTCATCCTCAGCATCCTCCGGAAGAAATTCGAATCGCACAAAATGATTCGTCCGGAAAGCAACTTGCCGTGCCACATGCTCTTCGTGGTCCCACGCGAACGTAAATGTTTTCTTTTGATTGTTGACAGATACGTCATCTGCAAACCACTCCGCAAGTCCACTTGCAGACTGCAGATAGGGATACAGCATCTTTATTGACGCATGTATCTCATAGTCGCCGGTAAATAATGTTTTTTTTGGCATACCCGAACGGTCATCCTCATGCCGGATAATCGGTTTATAAGATATACCATTTTTTGGATCAAGACAACTAAACCTGACATTCACTTCATATCAAAATCATTCCCGGGAAGATCCATGTAGCTTCCCGTCAAAATTTTCAGCGCCAAGCTGCCGCTTAATCAACAACATCCGGTACAATTCATCGTAAGCATCAGTCACCGAAGGGTCATAAGCAAGCCACCGCTCCGCATATCGGAAGGCTTCCTCAAATCTCTCAGCATCCGAATACCAAAAGCTTAATAGCAAAAAGACATCGGCAAAAACAGGATTTGGAACCATCTCATTCGCCTGATACTGATCGATGATTGGCACACAACGTTCATACCAACCAACAATTTCTTCTGCCCTGGCCTCTCTCGAATATGCCTTGCAACGGATAAGACATAACTGAGCTTTGAATTTGTAGATCAAAACCAGCGCCGTAAAACTGTCATCCAACTCCGCACACAATACATGCCGCTGTAATATCGGCTCGTACGTGTCTATAAAACCACTCGCCATTTGCTCATTTTCTTCGGCTGCGGTAATCGCTTCGGCCTCCATTAATAAATCATCAGGCACAAAGTCAAAGGCTCTTTCACTACTGTCCACCTTCCAAACATTAGAGAAACAGCAACTATCACTCTCCTGAAAAGAAGTATAATACTCCAAATCAGACTCTATATGCTGCCAGGTTACATTTGCAGGATACAAATGCAACTCCAAAGAGCTGTCCCTCCCCCAGCAACCATAACGCCCCAACCCCGGTAGCCACACTGGAATACCTTCTATATCCGCACAACCAGGTGCTTCAACAATACTTGTATAGCCAGTCGCACAATAAAATCCTGCCCTCCCGGACATATCACATACGTTATCCCGCGTCACAATAACAGTAACACGTAGCAACGTTCCTGCTCCAGTTAAAATAAACCGTCCATAATCCGTATCAACATTTCGATACGGATCCGAAACACAAGGCACATTCCCAGAAATCATATCCATATATTATCGGCTATTGTTAGAAATCAAAATTGGTCGAAGTTCTGAAAGTACAAGACTGATATAATTTTCTACTGTACGCCTCGAAATATTAAGTTGTCTCGAAATTTCCTGTATCGTCTTATATTCAAAACGACTCAATCGAAATACAAAGCTGGCCCTACTCGGCAATTTATCCAGGATACAATCTATAGATTCTAAGATATGATCCACACACACCTGATCATCGATTGAATTAATATAAATATCTTCATATACCATCTTCATCTCATCAAGGTATGATTGACGAATCCGAGCCCAACGCTGGTAATCAAGAACTTTAAATTTCGCCGCACCAAATAAGTACTGTCGTAATGAAGTCTCGATCACTAACGAGGATCGCCTCTGCCATAAAGAGATAAATATCTCCTGCACAATTTCCTTGCTCACATCGGTTAGCTCCGTTCGGCTATATACAAACTTGTACAAAGCCTGAGCGTAAAGGTGGTGTAACGTTGCCAGCGCATCCTCGCTCCCTTCACTCAATTTTTCCAATAATACAGAGTCACGCCGCCATGCGGCACCGGAAAGTGTACTCACTTTAAAAATAGATTAATAAAAAAAAGAATAGAAATTACAGCTCAGGCACTACACCCTACGATCATTGATATGTGACCTTTTTACAAAGACCAGTACGATAAACTCAATAGAATAAAACAGAACTTATCATCCATAAGTATACCCAACCGAAACACGATCCGGATGAACATCAGATAAATTATTAATGCAGAGATTTGTCATGTGGTAAAAGCTCATGTTCGTCACTTCCAATTTTAAATTGAACATAACGGTATGATCACGCTGAAAGATCATACCCAGGAAATATAAATGAGCCAATAGAACCCGTCCGTACCTACAAAAGCACGACACGGGGCTCTACCTTTTTCGATCTGGATGGTACGCTAATACCTGAGAGACACGAATAAGGAGAGCACCCGCGCCGGCCTGTACCAATGCACGCGAGCACCTTCACCTTATTGCCTCTGTCCCTCTTGAAATTTAGCGTTTTTCCAGATAGAGGCTCGAAGTGAGAATGCTTCCAAATTTTTTATTTAAGAAGATTCCACAAATCTATAAAGATCCTACATATATACTTATGTCTTCGACTGAATATTAACAATACTTTATAATACTACAAAGGTGATACTTCATCAATATACAGTCAACCACCGCGGATGATTCTTTAAATTACATAAAGTGCTAATCGACATGAGCCCAAGGATAACAAGAACAGATTTACCACAAATCAGACTAAAAATCACTCATTGAAAATCCATGTCCTGTTTGGACAGAACAAATCTGGTCAACCCTATCGCCAGGCAAAACACAAAACAACACATCACAAATGTGTCATACTATTTACAACTTTTTCTTGCTCCGAAATAATTCGTTTATCTATATTTATGAAACAACAAAATACCTGCGTTACACACTAAACTTATAGCATGGGTTATAGATGTATCGACAATAGTTGGTTTTAATACTCCCACCCCAGCGTGGTAGGTCTCTAGATCCAGATAGAGGTATGACAGGTCCAGCACCTGCTTAAGACAAGTACATGCTCCATTATATATAATATCAAAAACTATATCCAATCAACGACGTTGCAAACCCAAATCTCATGAACCCAGGCGCACACATCTCTCTCGAACGCAACATCACAGCCATAATGCGTTCGCTTCGCGAAAGCCATCAATTCAGTCAGGAATATGTCGCTGCAGAGCTCGGCATAAATCAAAATACCTATTCAAAACTCGAATCAGGTCAAACCCAAATTACAATCAAGAGACTTGAACAACTCAGTAAAGTATACAAGGTGGAGCTTACCGTCTTTTTTAAAGAACCCGAACCCTCAGAATCAACAACGCTTCATGCAAAACGTGTCCTCCCTAAAATGGAACCCGGAAAAATGACCACACTATTGCAAATCCTCAGAACACATTATGATTTCGGCGCAGCAAGAATCGCTTCCGAACTAAAAATAACCGAAGCTGAGTATAATCAACTCGAAAACGGAAACCTCAAGCTAACCTTCCGACAAGCCATCATTCTCGCAGACCTATACAACATAGAACCATCTCACCTTCTCGCCACAAACAATCCCGTTATAAATTACAACATCGGGCCTAAAAGCCGCGGCATCACAAACGTAAGCCATTATTACGAAGATGCTAATAGACGCCAAGACACTGCCTCAAAAATCACCCACCATGTCTTCAATACCGATGGTCATCTCCATCAAAATGATGGAGCTTGAGTCCATCATCATACGCGACACAAAAAAACCATTATTCTAATGTAAATCTGGCACCAAAAAAGAGCTTCGTCCCCTGTATGGGCGCATAGTTATAAGCAGTATCAAAAGTATAGCCGTTAGGATTATTCTCTGACACGTGTTTATCGAACGGATCAAAAGGCCGCAACAATGCAGCATCGCGCTGAACGAAATTAAATATGTTCTTAAAACCACCGTAAACCTCCCAATGATTCCCATCTATAGCGTGCAAGTGCCTCGTAATTTGAAGATTAAATAAAGGCACCCAGGGAGATTTCGCCGGACGGAAATCTCCCGGCACAACAGGCATACTCATCGGCCCGTTAACCCGCCCGGTGATGTCAATAGCCCAGTGACCTTCTCCGGGCGATGTATAGCCCGCCGCCAACGTGCCTGATACTCGTGGTGATAATAACTGTGGCACTCGCTCATATCCCTGACGCCCCACCCGGTTTTGGTATACATCCAGAAAAGTAACCCCTGCAATGAATTTCAAGCCTGAATCAAAGTTTACGTCCATATTCACAGTCGCACCCCGCGATACCGCATACCCTGAAAGATTATCGTAAATGATCTTTGTAGCATCTGTTAAGAAATCACCCACAATCTTATTTCGGAAATAAGTATAGAAAACAGAACCATCCAGGCTTACAAACCCGGTCCCCAATACGAAGTTCCGCATATAATTGATATTCGTATTCCAGGATCGCTCCGGTTTCAAAGCGTTTAAAACAACAACCTCCCGGGAACCCGTCAGTGCAGCATGATCCTCGGTAAATAGGTTCACTACACGATAACCACTCCCTGTGGTCAGCCGTAACACATTCCTGTCATTCGGAGCAAACTTGACACTCGCCCTGGGGGTAACGATCCCGCCATGAACAGGATGATGGTCATATCGGATTCCCAATAAAGTAGTCCAACCTTGCCAGAGTTTAATCTCATCCTGCACAAATACACCCGGCAACAACACCTTCGAAGGTTTATTCCCCCCCTCCCCGGAAGCCGTCCCCGGAGTATTATCATCATAAAATGTATATCGAAGAGGCAGCCCTACAAGCCAGTCATGCCGCTCCGTCGCCCTGTTCCAACGAAGTTGGGTAAACCCTACACGCTGGTCAGCCATATATGGCGAAATTCCATAAAACGAATTCTGATGATGAAAATTAACCGAATAATCGATCTGCAAACCCGGAATGGAAAAAAACGGATGACTCCCGATAAGCTCCCAACGCCGGGTATAGATCGATTCACCGTAATATATATCCGTGCCGCGATAAGCCCGCGCCCATTGTAACTCACCCCCCCAACGATCCTCGTAGTAAAATCGCGCGGCCAACGACGAACTCCTCCCCGACGATGCAGAAAAATTCCACTTGTTAAACAAAGAAATCCGCTTCTGAAGCGTAACATCCGTAAAATTATCTGAATTGATATCGCGCTTCTGATTATATATAAAGTAGTTAATACCAATAAGCCCCGTAGCCTTGCCCGCACGCACACGCACACCAGCATCAGCATTCATTTCGCCGATACTCGTTCCATAAACATCGGCGTACACGCGCGGCGCAGACGTTCCATCCTTTGTAATAATATTGATAAGCCCACCAACAGCTTCCGAACCATATAAAGTAGATGCTGGCCCTTTCACAACCTCTACACGGCGAATCATACTGTTAGGAATTCCGGATAAGCCATACACCGTAGACAGACTGCTTACAATAGGCATCCCATCGATCAGAACCATAGTATAAGGCCCATCAAGACCATTGATTCGGATATCACCGGTATTACAAACGTTACAATTGATCTGCGGCTGAACACCGTTAACAAGATTCAGCGATTCAAATATGTTCGACGACGCATTCTTTTTGAATAATTCCGACGAATACACCTCAACCGGTATCGACGACGACATCTTCGAAACCTCTTTCATCGTCCCCGTAACAACAACCTCGTCCAATGCTCGCAAATGGCGCCCTAAATTCAAACTTATCCGAACCTCCGCCGTCTGAAGTATTACCTCTTGCTCAACGGACTCATAGCCAACAAACGATGCAACAACAACGTAGCGTCCGTACGGAACATTCTCGATCGTAAACTCCCCTTTAGGGTCTGTCTTGCCGCCGTATGAAGTACCTTTCAAAACCACGTTGGCAAACTCTATAGCTCCTTCCTCGCAAACCACGCTACCAGTGAACACCGCAGTCCGATCCTGGCAATAGCTCCTGCACATCACAATCAAAACTAAACAGATAAACAAAACGGTTCCACGCATAGTATAGATGTCAAAATTTATTTAATAACATCGTAAAAATAATTATTTAGATCAATCTAAAAAAATAATAAGAGTAACACTAGAATACGAAAAAATAAGGCCAGGGCGTAATTGAGGTAATGTTGTATCAGAAACTTGGTAGCCGTAGTGCACACAATGCTCCAAAAGCAGCTAATCCGGATCACCTGGACGCAGATCTCTGACGATTTGTTAATTTTTGAGAAATATTACGGAAAAATACCGGGCACGAATACCAAATATTATTTTGCTAAACAGAACAACAACGCTACTTTATCCCGCAACAGACAGATTATCAGGACATAATTTCAATAGCTGAAAACCCGCATATCTTTGAAAGTTGTTATTGGTAAACCCGATCAGATCCACCATCTTGCGACGTTGAACTATTTTAAAGCTTACACGTGTTTCCCATTCGATGAGACAATTAAAGATCAGTAAACAAATTACGAACAGGGAGAGTGAGTCCCTGGAGAAATACTTACAGGAGATCGGTAAAGTAGATCTTATTACCGCTGACGAAGAGGTAAAACTGGCAAAACGAATAAAGGAGGGAGATCAGGTAGCGCTGGAAAAACTGGCAAAAGCAAACTTGCGCTTTGTCGTTTCCGTGGCCAAACAATATCAAAATAATGGTCTGTCGCTGGGCGACCTCATAAATGAAGGAAATGTCGGGCTTATCAAAGCGGCAAAACGCTTCGATGAAACCCGCGGATTTAAATTCATCTCATACGCCGTTTGGTGGATTCGTCAGTCTATCATGCAGGCATTGGCAGAACAATCACGTATCGTACGCCTGCCACTCAATCGGGTAGGCTCGCTGAACAAGATATCAAGAACATTCTCTGAGCTCGAGCAGAAATTCCAACGCGAACCGTCGCCCGAAGAATTAGCTGAGGTCCTGGATGTTACGGCAGACGAGGTAGTCGATACCATGAAAATATCAGGCCGCCACGTATCAATGAATGCTCCCTTCGTACAAGGCGAAGAGAACAGCTTGATCGACGTTTTGGAAAACGACAGCGAAGAGACACCAGACTCCGGCCTCATTGTCGACTCACTCCGTCGCGAAGTACAAAGCGCGCTATCGACGCTCACTCAGCGCGAATCCGACGTCATCATCCTCTATTTCGGTCTCAATGGAGAGCAAGCTCTCACTCTGGAAGAAATTGGAGAAAAATTCGGGCTCACCCGCGAACGCGTTCGTCAGATAAAAGAAAAAGCAACACGTAGACTCAAGAACAGTGCCCGAAGCAAAACGCTGAAGTCATACTTGGGATAAGCGATACAGCCAATAATAATAAAAGGCCGGGCCCTGAAAAGGAGCCCGGCCTTTCCCTTTTATGACGAAACAGCCATGCTGCGCTCGTGTAATGTCCGAAGCGTCTTCACGACAGAGTCGGGAGTAACAGAAATACTGTCAATACCCTCCTCCACCAGGAATGCAGCAAAATCAGGAAAATCCGACGGCCCTTGGCCGCAAATACCAACTTTGACATCGTGCTCCTTCGCCGTCCGTATCAGTTGAGAGATCATCCGCTTCACAGCCTCGTTCCGCTCGTCATACAACGGCGCGACTAATGACGAATCCCTGTCAAGTCCAAGGGTAAGCTGCGTAAGGTCATTCGAGCCGATCGAAAAACCATCAATATAACGGGCAAACTTATCCGCTAAAATGATATTGGACGGTATCTCAGCCATAAGATAAACCTCAAGCCCATTATCACCACGCTTCAGCCCATAATACTCCATCACCTCGTAAACCTTGATCAGCTCATTTACCGTACGGCAGAACGGAATCATCACAACAACGTTCTGAAGTCCCATCTGCTCCCGCACACGGCGTATTGCCTTACACTCCAGACCAAAAGCCGCTCGATATTCCTCCGAATAGTAGCGCGATGCCCCGCGCCAACCGATCATCGGATTCTCCTCTTTCGGCTCGAAATATTTACCACCCAATAGATTCTCATATTCATTGGTCTTGAAGTCCGAGAAACGCACAATAACCTTATGGGGGTAAAACGCCGCGGCGATCTTGCCTATGCCATACGACAGCTTATGAACAAAAAACATCTCCTCATTCTCATACCCACGGATCAACTCCTTGATCTTATTGGTAAGCGCCTTGTCTCCAAGCTCGCGGTGCTTCAGCAATGCCAAAGGGTGCACCTGTATATAATTATTGATAATAAATTCCTCACGCGCAAGCCCTACGCCGGAGTGAGGTATGCTTGCAAACTTGAACGCCAGCTCAGGCGAAGCAACATTGAGCATGATAGGGGTATCAACCTTAGGCAGATCTTCAAGGTCAGTCTCCGTACGATCATATAAAACCTCGCCGTCATACACATAGCCAACATCTCCTTCACAACACGATGCCGTAATAAATTGGCCATCACGCAACACATCTGTAGCATTTCCTGACCCCACAATAGCAGGAACTCCAAGCTCACGCGCAATGATCGCAGCATGGCACGTACGTCCCCCTTTATTTGTAATGATCGCGGAAGCCTTCTTCATGATCGGCTCCCAATCAGGATCCGTCATCTCTGTAACCAGAACATCCCCTGCCTCAAACTCAATACCATCCCGCGAACCATCGCGGCCATCAAGCGAATGCAAAACCACAACCTTTCCCGATGCAATGCTATCCCCAACGGCTATCCCCGTTAAGATGCGCTTTTCAGGGGCCTGCTTGGTAACGGCATATTCGATCAAACGACTTCCATCACGCTTTCGCTGAACAGTCTCCGGACGGGCCTGCACAATAAATAGCGTATTCGATAAACCATCGACCGCCCACTCAATATCCATTGGTGTCCACTCACCACGACGCTTGGAATAATAGCGCTCTATGTGACATACCCACTCCGAAAGCCGCAGAACCTGGCGGTCATTCAGACAAAACCGGTCCTGAGCCTCACGGGGCACACTGACAATCTTAGTGAACTGCCCCGGATCGTCGCCGTAAACCATCTTGTGATCCTTCTTGCCAAGCTTCTTTTCAATGATCGGCTCAAAATCTTTCTCAAGAGTAGGCTTGAAAACAATAAACTCATCCGGCGAAACAGAGCCCTGAACTACCATCTCCCCCAACCCATAAGAACCATTGATCAGCACTACATCCCGAAAACCCGACTCAGTGTCGATCGAGAAAGCCACCCCGGACGAAGCCAGATCCGAACGCACCATCTTTTGAACGCAAACAGAGATCTTTACATCGAAATGATCGAAGTTGAAGTGCTTCCGATACGAAATAGCTCGGTCTGTAAATAACGAAGCAAAACAATTACGCACAGACTCAAGAATTCCCTCCGACCCGCGCACGTTTAGATACGTCTCCTGCTGACCGGCAAACGAGGTGTCGGGCAGGTCTTCAGCCGTAGCGCTGGAACGTACAGCAACGTCCGTTGCCTCCTGGCCATAACGCAACGACAACGCCGAATACCGATTCTTGATCTCTTCTTCCATCTCTTTTGGAAAACGGCCGTTACGAATCAACTGTCGTATCTGCGTACCGCCTTTCCGTAGCGAAATCAGATTATCCACATCCATCTCGGAAACGATCTTCCTCACAGGTTCGTCCAATACATTATGGCGAACAAATGCATCATAGGCATCAACCGTGATCGCGAATCCATAAGGAATGTTAATGCCCAGCGGCGCTAGGTGCTGAATCATCTCTCCGAGAGAAGCGTTCTTTCCACCCACCCGGGAGAGATCGTCTAATGCAACTTCCTCCAGGCCGATAGTAAACTCCGTTTTCATAAATATTTGGGATTAAGTGGTCTTTTGATTCTGCAAAAAAAATCGTTTAAAACCATTCCGCAAACGTTTTCGGAGACTTTTTACAGTGCCCCACCCAAAATTCCTCAGTCAGTCCGCTTTTTTGCCCATAAATGACCAACAACAAAAAAGCCTCCCGACATCGTCGGGAGGCTTTAAAAGTCGTATCAAATCGAGAATTAGTTATCCGCGCCAAGCTCTTTCAAACGCTTGTGCACAGCTTCACTCTTCTTGTCGTCAGCTACGTAATAGTACAACAAAGCCAGCTTGCTCAATAACTCGATCTCAGTTTCACTGTCAGGAATTTTCATAGCACGAGACTTCTCCAGGTAAGGAATAGCTGCCTCGCTCTTCTTCACACGCTCCTGAACAAGCGTTTGCTTCTTCTTATTGTCTGCAGCTGAAATACCAAGACCATTGATCTCCTTTGACAGCTTATCTACATCCACCAGGTAAGTATTTGAAAGATAATACTGAGCTTCAAAATACCCCGGATCAACTCGCAAAGCCTCCTGGAAGTTCTTACGTGCATCATCCAGCTTCTCAAGTCTGGTATTCACATAACCCAGGTAGAAATGAAGAAGTTTGTTATTGGGATCTTTAGCAATAGCAGCTTCAAGACCCGCACGAGCTTCATCAACCTTGTTCAAATCGATGAGAAGTCCGATCTCTACTTTAGGAAGGTCGGCATTCGCAGGGAACTTCTTGATCGCTTCACGCGCGATACGTAACGCTTCTTCCTTGTTCTCTTT
>Ga0247764_1000502_pt1 | contig 13652 bp, 13 predicted proteins | sample UWRJL051202B4_FD_179932 | JGI IMG/M metagenome (GOLD analysis project Ga0247764, IMG submission 179932) | Plant litter microbial communities from Arlington Agricultural Research Station in Wisconsin, United States - UWRJ-L051-202B-4 | ecosystem: Environmental > Terrestrial > Plant litter >...
GCAGACAGGTGGGACCGCAATCCATGGCATCGAATTGTCTATAATACGGAAATGGCATCTTGCTTAACTTTTTTGGCTATCGCCATACCGGAGACAAAATATTTTTCAAGGAAATGGTAAACCACCAGTTCATATTTCCGCTGCTGACCGCTGAACAGTCTGTTGATGAACATATGGTTATAGCTGCCTAGCCAGTCACCTATCCTGTCCGTTTTACCGAGACCTTCCAGGAGAGGATATAGTTCCCGGACGACGCCGTGATTCATCTCCGACCGGATATGGAATACCTCGGCCGCTTCGTCGATCTCATTGGTGACATCCTTTTTGGGATCCATATGTTCAGCGATAAACCGCTGGTGCTTCCGGTATCGCTCGTTCAGCAACTTTTGCAACGCGGGACTGCCGCCAAACTCTTTAAAGCAGGCAGCCTGCTGCGTTTTTAAAAAGGCAAGTTTATGTTCCGGCGACAGGTGGAAATCAGCCAACAGTGCCGCGATGCCGCGCATAGCAAAAAGCAGCCGGTATCGGGCATCGTCGACACCATCCAATAAATGGATGATCCGCAGCACCGCCAGACTGTCGTTATAAAACAGGGTCTCGGTCAAGTCGATAAGCTCGGGCGTGTAGCGTTCCAGCTCCCGCTTATAGGTGTCTACCATGACCTTGTCGATCGCTCCGTTATCCATCCAGGGCTGCAAGGCTTGCATGAGTTTTTGGGCAACCGCCCATTGTTGGTCCTTATCCTGGTTGAAAAACCGGATGCGCAGGTGCCCGCCCTCCTCGTCGCGGTAACGAAGAAAAAAGAAGCGTTCAAATAGCCCCTGGTCCAGGCCTTCTTCTACTAGCGGTGAAAGGAGAGTGGAAAGCAGGTGCTCGTTGGTTTTTGACCCGGCATACACTTTGAAATAAAGCCATTCGCTATATGGCAGGAAGGTCCGCTGAACCCTTGTACTGGCTGGCAAGGAAGCCGCCGTCTTATGGGAAAGACCGGCGTCTGCCGCTTGCCGGTGGACAGGAATGATCACTTCGTTCGTGTAGGGGGCGCCGCTGGTATCCCTTACGATACAGTTATCTTCCGTAAAAAGGAACTCTTCGAGCGTTAAGTTCTTATAACGCCTGATATAATGAAGGAAAAGGCCGATCCCCCCGGGGCGGTCGAAGTCGATTAATAATTCGTTGTCCCCTTCCTTATAAACTACCCGCGCAGGCAGGTGGAAGCGATTTCTGAATACCCGGAACCAGGCCGGATATCCGGCTTCCACCTTGGGCATATCGGCGAGATCTTGTTCCCGGATCCGCCATAGCGCCTTGTGGATGATCAGGTTCTTATAGCTGACGCGTGGCAAGTGGTTCAGAACGGACAAATGTCCCCAATCCCATACATTCGGCATGGCCAATCCCTGGGTCTGCAAATCACAAAGAAATTTGTACACCGGCAGGCTCATCGTCGAGAAATTATGCGCCGTTGTCAGCCGGGGCAGTACGCGCCGGTTTAACTTCCTGCTGCGGAGTACTACCTCGTTTTGGCGGATGGAGACAAGCAGATCATCGACGGGTAGCTGATGATCTTTATCGGCGCCGGAAAAACCCATGTAAGGTATTTCATATTCCCTTAGTACGGGCCGCAAAAGAATGTTGCCCAGGCGCGGCTGCGGCAGATGCGCTACTTCTGCGAAAAGCACTTCGGGATGTTCCCGCTCCTCGAATCGTAAGACGTCTGTAATAAATTTGCCAAGTCCGGCATCACCCTGCGCGAAGCGACCCAGCAGGTTTACTCCCGAAGGACCTGTAAACCCGGCCAGGTCGAACCTGAAATGATCCGCATCCAGTCGTCCATCCTGTCCCAGCAGGCTCCCCATAAGACTCATGTTTCCGGGAAGCCGGAGATTGGTTGTATGCTTATCGAAAACGGCTATCTCTTCTTCCCGGATGACGATGCCATCCCCTCCGTTCAGGGCCCAGTCGTTGTATTTGGCAAGCGTAAACTGCTGAATATAGTCAAAAGGGGCTCCCCCCTGTCCTTGTCCGGCGACCACCGGCAGGTTGTCGATCAATTCTCCTCCCCCCGCCAGCTCATCCCGTAACCCGGCATAGCCGATACCCAGGTCCATGTCCAATGCCAGACATAGCGGAACTTCCGCGCCTTCATACCTCGCGTGGAATCTTGTCTTAAAATCCTGCAGATCCTTGAGGCCTACCTGCCGGGATAAGGCCTTTAGCTCACTGGCTTGCTGTACCAGGACAGCGACCAGGTCTTTACTGATATGGCCCTCGTTGACGGCAAGGAACAGGTCCGCCTGCAGGGTATTTTTGGGGACGGCGATATTCAGACCAAGACCTTGCAGCTTCTCTTCCACTTTCAGATAGAAGGATACCCCTGCTTCGGGGTGTTTAAGAAGATCCCCTATTTCGGTTAGCTGGTTTACTAATTCCGCCAGGTCCGGTATATCCTGCAATCCGGCTATCAATTGATCCAGGGGATTGTCGCCGGTTACCGAGGGCTCCAGTCCTGTGATCAGGAGTTGGGATTCACACAGATCGCCGATAAAACCTTCGGCTTCCTGCTGATCCACCTGTTCGGCCGTCATCAGTGTTTCCACCAGTTCCTGGATTGTCGCTCCGCGGGAGGCCCGGGCCAGAAGGTTGGCCAGATAGGGCGACTTGCCGATGGAAGTAAGACGGTAGGTGCGGGCCTGGTCGGCGCCGGAGGCCTCCGCATAGCGGTATCCGTCGGGGGTGTCATAAATACTATTGTTGGCAAAGAAGGTCAATCGCTCCCTTACTGCCGGCGATTGTACCAGGGCTTGTACGATGGCCGAAAGATAATTCATGTCAAGCCGCAGGCTGCGTCTATGCCGGTCGTTAGGTTGTAATTCCAGCAGAGAAGGCTTGTCCGTGATGGGGATCAGCGCCGATCCGGCAAAGGTACCGAAAGGGGTACAGCGGCTGCTGCTCCGCAACCAATATTTGGCAAAGCTGAGCTCCAGCTTTAGCCGGTCCTTTTCAGGCAGCTCGTCTTTTTTGAGAAGCGCTGCCAGAAATTCCGGCGAGGAAAGATAAAGTCCTTCCTGGAACACAGGATTGCCTTCGGCGGGGATCGTATAGGCCTCCCGCAGACTTTGCAATGGCGTTCTTAGCTGAATGTATGAGTAGGGTTGGTACATTGACTTAAACATTGGTTTGAAAAATAATATCCCAGTCAGGCGGGATAGCATCGTCGCAGGACAGAAGCACCAGCCCGATGCCGGCAATTCCTTCCAACAGCCCATAGCTGGGAACATGGACATAAGATCTGGTCGCTTCGTCGTATTTTAGGTGTGCATAGCCGCCAGGATAGTTATCCGGCTGGTAATAGCGCTCCTGTGTAATCGCGAGCCATTTGTCGGCCGCAGTTTTGAACCGGGTGTCTTGTGTTGACCGGTAGAGCCGGTCGTATTGATGTACTAACCCGATGGAGCCGTGGCAGAAAGAAGCATCGCCGCAACGGGTAGCTTCAAAAGGAATATGCGTTGTCTTCAACGCGATTGCGGTCCCCCGTTCCATCCAGTCTTCCCGGGACAATGCTTTGCCGCAATGAATAAGCGCGAGGGCCATACCGAGATCGCCATAACACCAGCCATGCCTTGATGGCAAGGATCTGAGTTCCGGCTTTAATTCAATAGACAGAGGGAAACCATAGCATTCACTCTTGTCCTGATGAGCGAGGAGAAAAGCACAACAGGAGGGGATTAACTCTTCTATGACGGTCCTGCGGATACCCAGGGTATATACCCCTGCCAAAAAGCTAAGCAGACCGGGCATGCCATGCGCCATGCCAAAATTATAATTATCTCCGTTATAGTGCCTGAATCCCGGGGTGACCCATGCCTTGCTCCCCTTTTCCGAAACGGCGAGGGCATTGAGCTGATCCACAATTCTTTCCAGGTATTTCCGTTCGCCTGTTTCCTTGTATCGCTCCAGGAAATAGATCCCCAGGCCGACCAGCCCGTGAAGGGGATCCCAGTTTCCGCTGGTGAAATCTTTTTGCCCCCCGTTAATGATCGATTCATCCAATGCTTCCAGGCCGATATCCTCGGAACTATTCAGGAGGCCGATGTTTCGCAGATGCTGGAAGACAAAGGCGATACCTGCAATACCCATTGACAGATGATGGGGCAGCTGCTGATTTGCCAGTGCCTCGCTCATTTTTTCCAGGTATTCCCGGGTGATCTGTTCATACGGGCCCTCCGGATCAGCGATAGTTAAATAGGCAAAGAACAATGCTGTACCGGCATGGCCGCCCAGTAAACCGCTTTCCTGGCCGCTGGTGTTCCTGTCCTCGTAAACTGAATGGGCGATCGCCCTGATTTTGTCTTGTAGCATAGTGCATCATTTAAGGAAAGAGATTGCCTGCGCGGCCGGCAATCTCTTTCTGGAGCATTATCTAAAGGTGTACTACTGCGGCACACAAAGATTGGTTACTGCGCAAATAGCATCTTGGGTTGCGCAGTGCGCGGTATCGACAGGCTGGCAATTGTCCTGTGTATTGACACAAGGATAGTTAGTGGCGCATTCGGTGATTCCCGAGGCGTCACAGTTGATCGTACAATGGGTATTTGTGCGCACAATCCCGCCTGCCAGTTTCACCTGCTGGGCAGGTGTCAAATTCGCAATCGTTTCTTTGTTGAGGACCAATTTCTTTTTAAGGTCCAAACTCCTTTTTTTCATAATGAATAATTAATGGTGCCTACTCTGAAATAGGGTTTTCGGCGACCCCCTTTAAAAAAGCCGGAACAAACCTGGCGAAAAAGCCGGGCCATTCGAACGGGATCTATCAGGTGGCGGTAATTTTTGATAGATGGTTGGTTTTCTTAGGTCCGTTGGATCTGATCGTCCACTAAGAGTGACCATTTAGATCGATCTGATTCAGCCGGTGATAACTGATATTGGCATAGTTGTTGGGGCCCGCACACGCATAATTCAGGGGCCCGTTTGAGAGGACAAACTTCAGGTAAAAGGAATGGCACTTGTACAAGACCTTTTAGATGGCGGGAATTTTCGGATAGATGGCTGCTTTCCGGATACGGGCCGACAAGACAACCAACAAAACAAAATGAGATCGCTTCTTTTTTTTCTGCTTATATCTTTTTGCGTCGAAAATAAATGTGTAGCCCAGGGCAGGATCATCGATAGCTTGCGTGCTGTACTCAGGCTATCCAAAGAAGATAGCAGTACGGCAAGACTGCTGGACGAGATTGCCTACGAATACCGGATTAAACAGCCGGATACCGGCCTGGCTTACGGAGAACGTGCGTTACTACTGGCGGAAAAGGCCAACTGGAAATCCGGTATGGCCAGATCTTATAATTGCATAGGAATCAATTACTACATGCTATCGGATGCGGATAGTTCCTTGAAATACCATCAGAAGGCGCTGGGCAGCTATCAGCAACTGGGCGACAGTTCCGGGATAGGGTGGAGCATGTGCTATTTAGGCGCCGTGTATGTCAACATTCTCAATGACTATCCCAAAGCATTGAGCAACCTGGAACCAGCACTGCAATTGTTATCAAGGATCAACGACCGGAAAGGAATGGCCAGGACCTTTGACAACCTTGGCATCGCCTATATGGATCTGGGAGAAGCCGGCAAATCGCTTGAGCACTTTCAAAAGGCCGAAAGGATAAGCGAGGAACTGGGGGATAAAGCGGCGGTGGCCAGCAGTGACATGCACATAGGCAATTTGTACACGGAACTGGTACAATATCCCCAGGCACTCGATTATTCTAAAAAAGCATTGGCTCTTTTTAAAAGCGTGGACAGCAAGGTGGGGATTTCGGGTGCACTGGGGTCTCTGGGGGAGATATATTGCGAAACACATAAATATAACGAAGGCATCGAATATTACCGGCAGGCGGCTGTCATCGACAAGGAGCTCGGCCAAAAGCTGGGTTTAGCACAGGATATCGCCAATATCGGGCACGCTTATTTGGGCCTGCAAAAATATGGGGAAGCGCTTGGCGCCTTGCAGGAAGCCTTTGCCCTCGAGAAAGTGCTGGGGTACAAGTCGGGAATGGCAAATTGTCTCTCCAGCATAGCGGGTATCTACATCAATTCGCCCGATTCATTTATGAACAGGTTGGGCTATCGGGGAAATAAAAGATATGCGATCGCAGAAAAGACTTCCAAAGAAGCCCTGGTGCTTGCTAATGATATTAACGCTATAGTTGATCAGGAATTTGCTTTGGAAATGCTAACCACGGTTTATGCGAAAGAAAAAGATTTTGCCAACGCCTATAAATACTATCGGCAGAAGATCGTCCTGGAGGACAGCCTGGTTGGCGACGAAAAGCGAAAAGAAATAACACGAAGGGAGATCCAGTACCAGTATGATAAAAAGGAAGATTCGTTACGCGCCGTCCAGGACAAAAAGGATGCCCTTTCTTTGGCGGAGATCAGGCGGCAGAAATTGATCCGGAATTATACCATCGGCATTGTAGCGACAGCCGGCGCTTTCGCCTTCTTAATGACCGTATCGTATAACAGGAGAAAGAAGTTGATTGCTGAAAAGCGCGTATCGGAACTGGAGATGAATGCCTTGCATTTACAGATGAATCCGCATTTTATTTTTAACTGCATGCATTCCATCAATAAATACATGATCGATAATGAAGGAAAGCTGGCCTCGGAATACCTGGTCCGATTTTCGAATCTCATGCGGCTTACCCTGGAGAATTCGCGCGAAAGGGAGGTCTCTCTTTCCAGGGACCTGTCAGCTCTTGAATTATACATGCAATTGGAAGCTTTACGATTTAAAAATAAGTTTCAGTACCGTATAGAAGTGGATCCCGGGATCGACAGGGAGAACACCTTGATACCGCCCATGCTGTTACAGCCTTTTGTCGAGAACTCTATCATGCATGGCATTAGCAATAAAGAGGGGGGGAGTATAAAAATAAGTGTTGGCAGAGAAGGAAACAGGATTCGTTGTGTGGTGGAAGACAATGGGGCAGGCAGGCAGCATTCCGTTAAGCTTAAAGTAGCCCAGGAGGTGAAAAGGGAGTCTTTGGGCATCAAGATCACGCAGGAACGATTGCAGATTATCGATAAGATAAAGAAAGTAAAGACTGGTATATTTATCACTGATCTGGCAGATATCGACAAGGATTTAAGTGGTTTGCGCATTGAACTGTTATTGCCATTCGAAAATGCTTTTTAAACCGATTTCTATTTTCATATGATCAAAGTGATTCTTTTGGAAGACGAGCAGCATAGCAGGCAGCTATTGTATGAAATGCTGACCGAACATTTTAAAAATATAGAGGTGCTGGCCGTATGCGAAAATACGGAGGAGGCGGCCATTGCTATTGCCCGGTATCATCCGGACCTGTTCATTAGCGATATTGAATTGGATAACAGCTCCGTATTTGACATGCTGCAGGGGCTGCAGAGCATCGACTTCGAAGTTATTTTTACCACGGCCCATGAGAAGTATGCTTTACAGGCCATAAAATTTTCTGCGCTGGACTATCTGCTTAAGCCCTGGGGCCTTGCCGATTTGAAGAGCGCCATCGATCTGTATCAGATCAAATCGAACAAAAGGCAATCTACGCAACAATTCGAAGTGCTCTTTCACAATCTTAAAGGGCTTCAGAAAGATACGAAGAAGATGGCCCTACCTACTCTGAACGGATTGCAGGTTGTTTCCCTGAAGGATATTGTCCGTTGCCAGGCGGAGGCAAACTATACCCTATTTTTCTTTGTTGCCGGAAAAAAGATGATGGTTACTAAATCCCTGAAAGAATTTGAAGAATTGTTAGTTGATTATGATTTTATCCGGGTCCATAACTCTCATCTGATTAATTTGCATCATATCATAAAATATACCAAGGGGGAAGGGGGAGTGGTAGCGATGTCCGATGGGTCTGAAGTGGATGTATCACGCAGAAAAAAAGAAGAATTTTTGCAACGCCTCGCAAAGATTTGATTCCGTCGCGCCGGGATTAAGCCTAAAGCTTCAGCAGGCCACGTCGCTCTATCCAGCTAAAATAAATGGACTTCTTTTTACTTGAGGAATGTGAGGCAAACGAATACACATTACACAAAAATGCCCGCATTTGCGGGCATTTTTAACGATATTTGGTCACTGGTTGATAAAATTGATCAACCAGGCGGGATAGTAATCCTCTTTAATTCGATGTAAAAGTAGTAAAAATATATTAATTAAATATTATTTTATCATAAACAGCTGATTTACAATTGCTTCTTACATACGACACCTATAGCAACCGAATATTATTTTCTAACCATATTTCAACTGGTATTCTACCACATTTTGCTGCAGCAATTCGGTTATGGCGTGAAAGAGGTCTGGCTAATTCTCTGACATTTGATTTTTCGAAGGTGTCAAAAGCGTTCGCAAATGGAATGCTTGGTATCATAGCAACCGCGAACAATTTGCGTTCTCAGGGCGTGGAAATATTAGTAACACAACCTTATAATCAAATAGCTAAGGACTTCTTTTCATCTACTAATAGGGCAAATTTATTAGACCCTCAGCTTAGGCGCATAAACAAGAAAAGAAACCATTTCGCTCAACGATTTTCAAGTTATGAAGAATTGCCGAGGGTGGTAAACAATTTTATGGAAGTTGTTTTGAGGCACATAAAAATGCCAAGAGATATTCAATCTGCATTGGAATGGTCAGTGAATGAGATATGCGATAATGTTATTAATCATGCCGAGACTGGCGCGGGTGGCTATTTACAGGTAATAGCCTACCCAAAACATAATCTTATTGCTTTTACTGTAGCAGACGCAGGACGTGGTATTCTGCATTCTTTACAAGAGGGAATTCCCTCATAGAAAAAAGATGTTCAGGCAATAGAAGAAGCTATCAAGGCTGGTGTCACACGTAACAAACAGTTCGGACAAGGAAATGGACTGGCGGGAACTTCCCGCATAACATCCATGACCGGAGGGTCACTGGATATTCTTACTGGCGAGGGAAGGCTTCTATTCGAAAGGCGTGGCAACAAGACCTTTGAGTATGGTAATAATCGAAGTTTTCAAGGAACTTGTGTAAGTGGCCAAATAGTACTAAGTCATCAATTCTCAGTTAGGGAGGCGCTGACATTTGGAGCCGTTCCATATGAGCCATACACTATTGTTGACCAAAAATATGAGATGCAAGATGAAGATGCTTTATTGGTAAAGATGAATGAACAGGAAGGTGGTACTGGTACCAGGGCAGCCGGTGGAGAGATGTATACGATGATCCTAAATCTAATGGAGGCAAAGCCCGATTATCCTATTTATCTTAATTGGGAAAATGTCCAAGTGATTGCGAGCAGTTTTGCTGATGAGTTCTTGGGCAAACTTTTTGTAAAACTTGGTCAATTGAAATTTGAAGCTATTATTAAAAACATATATGTTAATGACGTTGTTGAATATATTATCAGTAAAGCTATTTCGGAAAGGGCGTCGAATTAACTTCTACTTTTTTCGAAAGAAAACCAAGGGGTCGATAGGTATTTACAAAGAGGTGCCTATAGAGCCGGCCGGTCTTCATGAAAAATTTAGTGATCATGTGATCGAAGATAGTTTTGTAAGGCGATTAAGGAGGCGATAGAGCAAAGTTTATCGGATACGAATTTTACAGTTGAGAAGCTGAGTAAGATTGTTTTTATGAGCCACTCGCAAATGCATCGCAAACTGGATACCCTTACCGGATGTTCCCCCAATAAATTTATCCGTATGATCCGGTTGAAAAGAAGCAAAGAGTTGTTACAGGATTCCCTCAACAGCATTACATCCGTTGCGTTGGATTGCGGCTATAATGATCCCGGGTATTTTGCAAGGGTATTCAAACAGGAATATGGGGTAACACCGCAGGAATGGAGAGCTGGGGTGCGCTGATCGGTCGGGATAGCACCTTCCTGTTAATTGTCTTTGAATTTGAAATCGTCAACGTGCCTGAGTACTCCCTGCTCAAATTCCCCTACGTAATGGATAACCACTTTTTTCCCGTCCGGGCAGGTATGGGTGAGCTGCATTTTACTCCATCCTCTCCAGCGGGTGTCTCCCATGCTTTTCATGACAACAGCGCCTCTGGCGGGATCGGCCAGCGCTTCCCGCATCGCAAGGTCTTCGCAATGGTTCGCCGGCGCCGTTCTGCCGGTATGCCCACGACCCAGGGGTTGAAGTGAATGGACCGTAGAATCGGGCGCCTTCCCCGTATGTTTGTCGGTCGCGGCAGGAGGATCGTTTTCCGTCTCCCGGGTGATAGCCTTGATGACATCTACATCCGTCCAGGTGTCCACGGTCGTCGTGCCATCTTCATGTTTCGACGTTCGTTTGACCTCCACCGAGTAGGCCATATCGCCGAACGATTGGTGAGGCGGCTCGATCAGCCTGGGCACGTGTGTCGTTACGGCCAGCCCGCTGGTTTGCGAGCTCTTATCCAGGCCGGCGTAGTCTGCGTCCTTGAGATATTGCTGGAAGGCCTGCTCTTTGGTACGGAATGTGTCGGGGCCGCCGCTGCTTAATACAAAGACCGTTTTTTGCGCACAGACCGATTGAGCGGTGAAGAGCAGCAGGAACAGGCCCAATCTCAACACTGATAGGGCCGATTGAAGGGGAGATTTTCGTTTCATGGAAGAAAGGTAGCAATAGGTGCCGGGCCGGGGCGAAGCGCTGAGTGGATGGCGGGAACAAATGAGCAGGCGGAGTCCGTTATGTAGACAATATTCCCGATTAAGACAGAGGTAGATTGATAAATTAAACCTTCTTCGTGTTTTCCATTCATTTTTAACACTTTGCGGCGGTGGCATGCTTTTTTAAAGGTTACGTCTGTGAATCGCTTTTCACAACGCTCTCATACTAAAAATCTACTAATATGTACATTGGAATTGGCACCATCGTTTTTATCGTGATATTGTTTCTGATTTTCAGGAGAAGATAATTGTTTTCGAAAGCTTTCTTGCATTCACCATAGGAATACACCCAGGCGCCGTCATCGACCGCGAACTTAAGAAGCGGAACTTAAGCCAGCGTTCTTTTGCCATTTCCCTTCCCGAGCATCCTTAGAGTTTTAACGCCGTAATAAAGGGTAGAAGAAAACTGAATACCGGCTTAGCTCTAAAAATAGAACATGCCCTTGGTTTGGAAAAAGGTACTAAAAGATAGCCTGCTTGTTTTCATGCAAGCCAAAATTTTTATGGATTTCGATTGGTCGGAGGTACAGCACTTAGCCTTTATAAAGGTCATCGAATGTCTGTAGACATTGATCTGTTTACCGATGCCGAATACGATAGCATTGATTTTCGTAAAATTGATAAATTTCTGCAGCAATGCTTTCCTAAAGGGCAAATATTGGGAATTTATTAAAGAGGATTTTGAGGAGTTGGTGACAAAGGAATAAAATCGCCGGTAAAACCGGCACGCGACGGCCCCTGTTGTATTTTCAGGATTATTGGATTATCTTGATCCAAACAAACCTGCTGAAAATGAAAATTCGATTACTTCTTATGGCATGCCTGGTTTTGTCCATCGCCGTAAGAGCCCAGTCCGATAGCCTCCTCCAGAACCCCCTGCCTGCCAGCAAAGAAGAATTTACAGCCAGCGAGCCCCGGGTGATCAAAACCGTCAATTTTCTCGAAACGACGCCCATTGATAAACAGGGCGACGCCTGGAGGAAGCAGGCATCGCTGCTGGTGGCCTGGCTGACTAACTCTCCGGAAGTAACAATCGAGATGAACGAGAAAACGGTCACCTTCGGCAAAAAGAATCCGGAATTATTGATGATTTTTATGGGCGGATGGACAAGATATACATTGGATAATGGTTATTCCAAGGATAAGATCCAGGGGAATTTGTCCGGTATCAGAAGCGTCATTAAAGTATATAAGTTGGGTAATGGATTAAAGAAAGACAAGGAGATCGATAAGTTGATTAAATTGGACGATAGTGGCGGTTTAGAAGCATGGGTAGCCGAACAGCTGAGTCAAAAAAAGTAGAAAAGCCATATCTGGACCCGAAGTAAATCACCGCTCCCTCATCACCCCCCTCGCGGCCACCAGCGCCGCAAAGGTCACCAGGGCAGCAATGGACAAATAATAACCGACAGCAGAAAGGCCATAACTTTTGGCCAATGTGGTAGCCAGGTAGGGAGTCAATGACGCCCCAAGAATACCCGCCAGGGTGAAGGCCAGCGAAGACCCCGTATAACGCACCGATGCGGGAAAGATTTCCGCCAGGGCCGTTCCCAGGGGACCATAAGTCAATCCCATTAAAAACATACCCACAGAAAGAAAGAGCGTTGTCATTGCCAGGCTCCCGGCGCTGAAGAAGGCAGAAAAAAACAAACCAAAAATAAAAATACTCACCGTCGCCAGTATCAATATAAGACTGCGGCTATATTTATCCGCCAACACCGCCGATAACGGAATCGCAAGCCCAAAAAACAGCATAGAGACCATCTGGCCGATCAAAAAACCCGTCTTTGGGTAATGCAGAACAGAGGTGCCCCAGCTCAACGTGAAAATCGTCATCAGATAAAACAAAAGGAAGGTAGTAATCGCCAATCCCGTACCCAGTACAATTGTTTTGGTGTGCCGGACGAATACGTCGATGACAGGAACACGCACCCGTTCCTTATTCTCCACGATCTTTAAAAAATCAGGCGTCTCCGTGATCTTTAACCGTACATAGAGACCGACCCAGACAAGTATCGCACTGGCAATAAAAGGAATACGCCAGCCATAATTTAGAAATTGCTGATCACTAAGGGTTTTGCCAAGAAGCATAAAGGTACCGCTGGAAATCAGGAATCCGATAGGCGCCCCTAACTGCGGAAACATGCCAAACCACGCTTTTTTACCCTTGGGTGCATTTTCCGTCGCCAGCAGAATGGCGCCGCCCCATTCGCCGCCCAAACCCAGGCCCTGCCCAAAACGGAATAGCGCCAGCAGGATAGGCGCCGCGACGCCAATAGATTGGTAGGTGGGTAAAAGGCCAATCGCTACGGTAGAGGGGCCCATCGTCATCAACGCCGCCACCAGGGTAGCTTTCCTGCCTTTCCGGTCGCCAAAATGCCCGAATAGGACGGCGCCTAAAGGTCTGGCGAAGAAAGCCAGGGCAAAGGTCGCTAAGGATTGCAACGTAGCAGAGGTAGGATCGGCCGAAGGAAAAAATAATTTGGGAAAAACCAGCACAGCCGCCGTGGCATAAATATAAAAATCGAAGAATTCAATGGTGGTGCCAATAAGACTCGCCAGAAGTATGCGGTTGGTAGAATTTATTCCATTCATAGTCAAAAGATAGTCAATCAAATTATTATATTTAGAAAATATTAGATGAATAAATCAAACGAAATATATCGAAGCCGCATTAACAAGGTGATTGATTATATAAATAACCATTTAAACAAATCCATCTCGCTGGAAGAGTTGGCTGCTGTGGCTTTGTTCTCACCTTTTCATTTTCACCGGATTTTTGTTGCCGTGACGGGGGAGACGGTCAACAATTTTACTAATCGCATCCGAAATGAAAAGGCAGCACGCCTCTTGAAATTTTCTAAAAAATCGATTTCGGAAATTTCAATAGAGTGTGGCTTTTCATCCACTTCCACTCTTTCCCGGTTGTTCAAACAATACTTTGAGATCTCGCCCAGC
>Ga0247764_1000503_pt1 | contig 13646 bp, 15 predicted proteins | sample UWRJL051202B4_FD_179932 | JGI IMG/M metagenome (GOLD analysis project Ga0247764, IMG submission 179932) | Plant litter microbial communities from Arlington Agricultural Research Station in Wisconsin, United States - UWRJ-L051-202B-4 | ecosystem: Environmental > Terrestrial > Plant litter >...
TTCTTCGACTTTTGCGATGTGCTGACCGTGAGGCGTGAATTATAGTCTAGCTCATCACAATCTTGTCAGCGAGAACGCCGGAGAGATCTGGTATGCAGCAAGCGTGCTGACGGCTCTCTTCCTGTTCGGGTTGGCTGTATTTTTCTTCGTCTTCGGTGCGCTCCCGTACTGGTTCAAGGTTCACAAGCACTGGAGTGAAATCCTCGGCTGCTGGGCTCTGACCTTCCCAAACGGTGAGTATCGGAAGTACTGGTAAATTAGAACAAGTTTGACTTACGGCGGATGTTCACTTTTCAGTGGGCTGGATCGCATGTCTCCGACTTTTTGGAGACCTGTTCCAGATTCGGGCCTTCTATGTGATGCACCTCATCATGGTCGTCCTGATGTCCATCACCTGGGTGGTACTTTTTATTCTGACCATGATCGCGTTCTACAAGGGTGCCATTTTCCGTTCCAAGGAGGAGGACGTTTGGAGAGATGCACCTTTGCATGCTGATCAGGGTAAATCCTCTGGCCCGTCAATGGTTTGAAAACAACTCGGCGCCACTCATAGGGGCCTTCCGTTGTCCGTTGTCCGTTGTCCGTTGTCCGATGTCCGATTTTTGTTACTTAGATCCTAGAGCTTTCAACATTCAACCATAGATTTTCCCTCTATTCCCTCCTACCTATCTAGACCTTTCATCAAACTTCACGCTGTGACACTGGAATTGAATAAATTGTAGCCATATTCTGATCGCTAAATTAGATGACCCCATAGTCATTGTACCTGTAGATTCTCTGATCATTGTCAATGGCTTCGTGGTATTCCTGAGCCTCAACTTGAGATATGTATATATCGCTGAGTTGGGCGACTTTACATTCACTATGTATTTGTGATGCGAGAACCAATACATTAGGGGCATGTAAGCGAAGGTAGATGATATTTGAGATCGATTACTTTACTTGAAGATATTCCGGCGAGTGCTTCATCAGGTAAGTGTTTCCAGGAGTCGGATTCCAATGTCCGCAACGAGGGAGTACGAAGGCTATATGACAACCCAATGGACACCCGCTTCAGGGCGGGCCAGCCGTCGGGCTTACAGAGCATGTTATCGAGTTTATACCACCAACTGCCGGGTTCGCAGTCTGCCGTGAATTCGAAATCGAGTTCAAGATACTCGATTTTGTTCGCCTTTGCTGATATGAGGCCGAGTTGATTGACGAGTTTGTTTACACAGAGTCCACCCTCTGATCCATGGTTTAATGTTTCGATTCGAAGAGACTTCAATGTGGTTAAACTGTTGTCCAACAGTTCGGCAAGATATCCAAGCGATCTAGAATCCATGTCTATTCAGATATCGTTAAGTGAAGGTGAATGTCGGAGGTTCTTATTTAGACGTACATTGCAGGTAAAATTCCTCCAATTGCCTCGGCACCCTGATTAGAGGCTCAAAAGCCTCGAAGTGTAGATGAGGCGAGCTCTGCAGGGAGCCAATACACCTGAGGGCTCTGAAGTCGATGAGATGGTGTCCATCGGGTCGTCGTGCCCGGATGAGAGGTAGGATCTCTCTACCTGCATTGGAAAAGAACTGTCGAAGTACGATTGGTTTAGGCAGGGGCAAGAGTATATCCTCACTCCATTCATGTGAGAAAATGACATCGTCGAGGGTGAGATGTGAAAGGCTGAGGCAGTTGAGGAGAGACGGTGCCGAGAATCCAATGATTTGGCGGAGTAGCAGATGGGTTAATGTAGGAATTTGTAGTAGATGGTTAATGACTTGTTGGAGGTAGGGAGGTGGTCGAATGTACCCAAAAATTACATCGAGGGAGCGTACCTTGTTGAGTTTCAATATCGCCTCGATGAGCGCGACGTCATCTACGCCGATGGCGTCGGCCCGGAACGAGAACTTTCGGATGAAACCCAAGATATCGGGGGAGTCAGAAATGAGTCCTATAAATTGGGAGTGTAGCAGGGTGTTATATTCAACGCCATAGGCATCGGGAACAACGAGATGAATTGTTGAGAAAATATGTTTTCGAGAAAGGGTGGCCAGAGCATGGTTTGTGAGTGCACAAGCTTTCAGATCTACCAGACAGCGCCAGGGTTCATACACATCGTCTAGACCTGAAGCCAATGCGTCTATAATGATTTCAAGAACGTCGTAAGGGATATCGAGCATCAGTTAGATGGTGGTGGCAGTTCAACTTAACGCTCAGCAGCCAAGTAGCTCCAGGGGCAAGATTACGTAAGGCGACGAGAACCTTCTTCCATGTCACAGCCCTCGTCGTTGGCGCCGTCCGCGATGAACCCCATTTCTAATCGGTACTACCACCACCACCACGGTGACCTCGGCCAATATGGCTGAGAGGTCCTCCATTGTCGGATCGATCGTAGAACGGAAGCCAACATCAGGGGCTGCTAAACCGAAATCTTCAATATCAAGCAACACTGGATTTCCAACAGTTCAGCATCGGTCAAAAAGCGCTTTTGGTCGTAGCCGTGAAGGAGGCCGCAAACCTGGGCTATTAGCTTCCGGATCCCGAGTGCGAAACCCTCCGGTGATCGCAGTATCAAGCAACCTTGCCTCTCCAAAACCAGCGTCTACGAGTGGCAGCCTAGATTGGAGAGATCAGATCAGCAAGGAGAATGAGGCAAGAGTGGCCGATATGGAAGAAGATGAGAGAGAGGAAGAGAGGAGACAAATCCTGGAGAGGTTTGGATCAAATATTGGCAACGTTTTGAGGCGTGCCAGAATGGCTAGGGAAGAACAGAAGGAAAAGGACCAGGCAACCACAAATTTGCCAACTTCCAAAGAGGATAGTATTCCTATTACAGAGGAACGACGTCCTGTAGAGAGAGGTACGACCCAGATGTATCCATCCTTTTGCCAGTGGGTCTAACCCACCCATAGCTCGTTCGCCACCCCCTTCTGCACTAGTGACTCCCAATAGCACCCGTCCCTCAAGTCGCGCAGACCGCAGAATACGGTTTGCAGAGCTTGAACCGGAAGACGTTCATGTCTACGAATCAGCTCCTGCAAGTCCCAAACGCAGAGTTTTGGCACTTCCTCCACCAGATCATGCCTCGTCTGATGGTGATACTGTTTCTCTGGGTCAATGGAAAGGGAAGATGGTTGCTCAAGATTCGGAAGGGTCGCCAGAGATATCCAAAATGTCCCCAGAACTACTTATGCCAGTGCCACTGCCTGTAACTACGAGGGGCCATCCCGAGGAGGGCTCTGCAGAGTACATTCGTCGAAGATATTTTCCAGATGCACCAAAGGATGATCCAAATCTAGCTTGGATGCAAATGGACTCGATTCCCTCAGACTCAACCTCCTCTACTCTGCGATTTGACCTGCAAGGGAATCCTATCCCACCTTCTGTGTCGTTATCTCTCCCAACTCACCTCGGGCTACACCACCATGCCGAAGGAGCACATGCCGGGTACACTCTAGACGACATCTTCCTACTTTCCAGATCTACCGTGCCAGCTCAGCGTGCGACGATGCTGGACGTGCTGACTCGAATATCTCGCCGTATTGCTGACGTTGCAAGAGGACGTGTGGATGGGATGGAAGAAATAGTCGGGAAAGAAGAAGAGCTAAGGAAACGGATCCTTGCTGCAGGGATTGAAGCCATTTCTGAGAAGGGAAGCGTCGGTGCTCATGCCATTGAGGTCGTCTGGTCATGCATTGTTGGCTGGAATCCTGATCTGGTTGGTGTTGAAGGTGCAGAATTGGAGTCGCCATCGGATTCAACAATCAATACTCTGCCGCTGGACTTCCTCCTCCATCAGGTCACTACGATTTTATCCCAAGGTGCCGCTCTCCCTGAGTCGCGAAGACAGCTCTTATCTGTTCTTCATCGATTGGCCCAACAGAGCATTCTGTTCTCAAATACCATCGCCACGACACCGAAACTCTTAACCTCTGTTCTCCAGACCTTTCTTCTGACCCCGATATCTCAAGACTCTTCATCGCCACTGCCTGACCCATTTGCATTGCAGTTCTTCCACATTCTGATTCTTTCGTCTCGAACATGTGCCGTGGAAATCGAAAAACTCGCGGACTCTTTCCTTCGATTTATCGCCTTCCTTCCACCGTCGTCACCTTACCCTCCTCCTCTTGCAGCCAGCATCCTCACCTGGACGCTTCGCATCTATCGCGATCTCGCTTCCTACGGATTATATTGCCACGTCGCCGGTGACGCCATCACCCAGCTATCCAAACTCGAGCAATACATCATCTCGGAAACATGTTCATCGTATCCTCTAAAAGTAGCATGGGCGAATCTCGTGGAGGTGTGGACGACCTGTGCTATTGACCCACACCAAACGACACCAGAACATGATGTAACATGGAGTCAGGTCGTTGGCTGGGGATGGGATGCTGGCTTACTGGAGCTTCAGAGCCACCTCAACACTGAAGGGAAGGACTGGGGGCTGTGGGATGCAACTTGGAATGCCCAGTCTACATGGCTGGAGGGGTCGAAGACAAATGGGATCAGAGGGGGGGAGGACGAGAGATTGGTGTTCCTTGAGTCTGTGAGACCCATGCTGGAGGACGACGGAAGGGTACCTGCCGTCGTTGATGTTGCTCTTGTGTCCTTTGAGGAGGCGTTGACTCGGTATCAGACCGACGACACAGACAGTTTGAAGAAGATTTCCAGGTCCGCCTCGATACTGAGCGCCATTATCCGCCTGTGGTTGGCATGTATACCTCCCCACCTTGACGGTCCCCCGTCCACGCCCCCCTTTACCCTCCCGTTCTCTCGACTCTCCCAGCTTTCCGCGAGCCTCGTTGTTCATCCACTATGGTTGACAATCTCATCCGACTCATCCTTCAATTACCTCCTTGGCCGACAGATCTCTGGCTTTCTTGCTTCTTATCTCGGTCTTGCACGGCGTTTACCAGGCGTGTCTGAGGGACTTTGGATGGGTCAAGCATTTTCTATAATCGTTAGACTGTGTGCGGGGGATGAGGATATATCTACGGCCCTCTTAGAGCAAGTGATGAAGATGTTGACGCCAGAGTGGACAGCAGCTCGTAGGATCCATGTCCCACCAGTCATTTGGGAAAAGGGTGGATTATTCATTCTTGAGCCGTTCTTTGCGCGCACGATTCGTCCTCAATCTGAGGTTTGTATCGGTCCTCTCACAGTCACGCCGAGGTCCATCAAGTCGTCGACCACTCAGCGGTTGCCGTCCCCCAACGGGTTAAAGAACTTGGGTCTCCCTCTGCACCGAGATTGGGCCATGACCCCCCTGGACCACCTCCTCCGATCTGTAGATTCGGCGGTGTTCAAGGCATTACCCGCTTCATGGGATTCATCTGAAGTGGAAGTTACGAGAGCAGCTCTGTTCCTGACAAAGGTGGTTCAGGAGGCGCTGCTGAACTTCTCCATCACTTCAGTCTGCATGACAAGGGAGGAGGCTACGTTCAAATGTATGCAAGTGTTCATGCTTGAACATGGCCAAAGCCAGAATGATTCGTCCGACGAGGTGTTTCGCGATGCTGTTGTTGGAAAGCTAATGGAGGATCTTCTGACGGTTTATGTGAACGGCAATCCCACACAATTTCCTTCCAGTACTGAACAACTCGACCTGGAAAAGGTGGCCGCTAGGTTCCTCGGTCCTTCGGTGCCGTTCTTCCAGTTCTACACCGACTTTGTCGCTCTCTATGATGCCATATCATTCTCACATCCGCTGTTCGCTGCCCTACTACTCCCTCCGACGTCGATGCGCTATGCCCTTGATTATAGGAAGCACTTGTGGTGTGACTTTAATCATATCGTCAAAACCATTCGTACGCCCGTTGAACGAATACTTACCGTGGACGTTGTGGGGTATCTCTATCCCATCGAGAAGGATGCGCAGATTTTGGGGTCGTACCTCAGCTCCCTCCTGAAGAATGATCTTCATGAATTCCCAAGACTTGTGGCACTGCATCATGTTGCCTCCAACATTTGGCCAGACTTACAAGGGGCCCATCAGGGCAACGAAGAGCAGTCGAGTGTTATGCTGAAGGCCGTCGTCCAAAGAGGGGGTAATGATGTGGTTAGGGAGGTTGTTCTCTACCGCCAGGACATTCCTTCCTCGGGTTCGACTAATATCTTGCTACCTCCAGTATGTTTCGAAGGCTTATCGGGCGAGGTTCGGTCCTCGAGAATGTCTCTCATTAATCGGTGGGGTGGTTCCGCAATGTTGAGTAGATTAGATGGCCTACTGAATAACCTTACTATACCATGAACTTGATTTAAATGTACCTTACGAAGACTTGTAGTAGAATTGACAGCCGTCCCTGAATTGTTAATCCGCCCCGTGATTTACAATTCTCCGCTTCGTGCTGAATCACGAACTCACTCATCCGCTATAATGTCGCAATCAGTTTTTGTAATCAGCTCTTTATACATCACCTTGAAGACATCCGAGCGCTGCACATTATCATGGCGACAGCTTTCGATTTCGCAAGTTGGCCACCAACATTATCGAAAAATCAGCTTGAGGCATTGACATTGTATGCAACTACATGGGCTCTCTCCAATGGATTACTTTATCTACCACCAGCCGAACGCCAACCAACGGTTCCTAGCGCTGCTATTCATGCACCGATATCTTTGTTTCCCTCCCCATTTCCTCGGCCACTATTCGAACAGGCACGGCGGATACAGAGGGCATACAACATCCTCTATGCCCGTATTGCGATGGATGAGGAGTTCCTCGACCGAGTGATGGGTGCAGAAGAGGGGGTTGGAAGAGTCGATGAATTTATCGGGCAGCTGTGGAATGGATGGAAGCAGCTGAGGGATGTTGGGCTTGTCCAAGTAAGCTCCGTTTCCCTGGGGGGTGCAAGGAGAACCTGATGTTTTGAAAGCCTCTTCATCTGGGCTTGTTTCGCTCAGATTATTTGCTTCATGGGCAACCAGATGGAAAACAGGAGTTGGCTGTCAAGCAAGTTGAATTCAACACAATTTCAGTATCCTTTGGCTGTCTCTCACAGAAGATTGCTGCATTACATCGGTGAGTATATAGTCTCACCTTCCAATAAAAAGCTGCTGACCTGCCTCAAGATACTTGGTGACAGCTACCAAATACTACAACAGCTCTGGTGTCCTGAAGCCGGAGAATTTTCCTACCAACGACACGATAGCAGGTTTAGCCAGCGGTCTCGCTGAGGCTCACAAAGCTTATGGCGTAGAAGGGTAAGCACATAGCTTTTGCTCAGTGTGCGTGTTTTTCTAAACTTCCTAGATCTCAAATTCTGTTTGTAGTACAACCGGAAGAACGAAACGTGTTTGATCAACGGCCATTAGAATACGAACTTCTTGAGAAGTGAGTTACTTCATGTCTCCCAACGATGATGTGCTAACAAGTACTTAGATACTCCATCCGAATCATCCGACAAACCTTCGAAGAGCTTCATCTCTCAGCATCAGTCGATCCAGAGACATCAGTACTGCGAATAGCATGCCCTACAGACATCGAGCCCTCAGGATCCATCGAGATATCAACCGTTTATTATCGTTCAGGGTATATGCCCCACGAATACCCAACGTCCTCACACTACACGACCAGGTTCCTACTTGAACGATCGAAGGCTATCAAGTGCCCGACCATAGCACTCCAGTTGGCCGGTGGAAAGAAGGTGCAGGAAGTCCTGACGCAACCTGGAGTATTGGATCACTTTTTGTCAGATCAGGACCTCTCACCTGGAGATATTGAGGAACTGCGGAAGAGCTTTATGGGAATGTGGGGCCTGGACGTCAGCGAAGATATGCTCACGCCTGACCTTGAAGCTATCAAGTCAGGCAAAGAGGAATTCGGCGTTCGCAAAGCAAGGGAGGAGGCGCTGTCTCTCGTGTTAAAACCTCAGCGAGAAGGGGGTGGAAACAACGTGTACAAAGAATCCATCCCAGCCTTCCTCGACAATCTTCCCCCTAACGAACGCCAGGCCTGGATTGCTATGCAACTCATTCATCCGCCAGATACTGGCAACTACCTCATTCGGGCTGGTGCTACGGACTCACAGAGTCAGATGCCCATCAAGGCCGAGACGGTGAGTGAGCTGGGAATTTTCGGGTGGGCACTCTTCGGGGGAGGCGAGAAGCAAATTGAGGAACGTGAAGTGGGGTGGCTAGTCCGTACGAAGGGCAAGGACAGTAATGAAGGTGGAGTAGCGACTGGATTCTCGGTATTGGACTCGGTATTGCTTGTGGATTAGAGATAGATGACACAATGGTGAGTTTTTTTTCTTTCTTCTCGCTACTCTATTGACCCATCGGCAGGATACTTCTGTACACTAAATTTAGATTATTGAATATTTCTGGAAACGACGGCCTGTTTAGGGGCCAACATTGCCGACTATTTCCCCTCACGTTCGCGACACCATAAAGAAGGACAACGTTGCTAGACAGCATTCACCTTTCCTCAACGATGCTTACCCGCTCATTTCTCGTTGTTTTGGCCTCTGTGACGGCTGTCTTGAGCACGCCTATCGTTTATGACGGCCGTGCTCCTGATGACTATACAGCAGCAGACCTAGATGGCTCTGTTGATCCTTACTTGACGTGGGTCTCACTAAAATTTTAATCATCCCCTCGATTGATTTGGAATTAGCGCCGTGAAAGGCTCTGAGAGTGCCTCTCGTGTACGTGTTTCCCTCCCTGACGAGATTTAAGTTGTCTAATCACGAAACTACCTAGTACACTCAATTGCTGGGCAAATTGACATCCCCGACGCCACTATGGAACGGGCGCATGTTTCCCCTTCTCCCTTGGCCGACTGCTTCCAGCGAACAGGTTCTTGCTGTGTCCATCGACAACAGCTCTATTTTCATGCCAGGAGGGAATCCTCAAAATGGTTTCAGGCGTACAGACATTATCGCTGAGAAGGATGGAAGTCCCGGCAATCTGCTTCCAGATATGGAGACAGGAAAGACTGTGTTTCATTTCTCACTCATGTTGGACGACTCTCGGCCATTGAATTTCAATCACGAGTATCAGGTTGTTTTCATTGAGCCTAGCGATGGTTCGCACGTGTTCGGTATCCAGCTTGGTCAGTCTCTATCTGCTACCCGAGACTTCCCTTCAATAATCTTCTTTGAAATAAGGATCTCCGTTCACAAATCCCAGTGGTAATCTACCTGCTTCAGGGGCGCGCGACTTCAAAGTTCTTGACCATGCTCTCAATGTCCTCTTCACTACACCATTCACGCCCGGCACTTGGCACAACTTTGCGATCCAAGTTGACTGGGATAACATCACGCTCGCTGTTTTGTATTCTCAGGACGCAGAGACACTTGAGGCTGTCACCGATGTTATATCGAACTTGAGTCTGGCGCCCGGTACTACAGGCGAATTCCACTTCGGGGTTCTCAAGGTAATACACTAAGCTGTTAATTCGTTCTGGGCTCTGTTGCTGACAAGTTCAATTAGCTCCCATTAGTTGACCCCAAAGATTCGCCCGCCAACCAAGGGGATGTTGTACATCACGGCATCCAGGAGGGATCTACTGAGGGGATTTTGTATTCGGGTATCTTCGTTGAGAGTGCACAGGATGGGATCAGTCTTGGAAACGGGCAACTGGCCAAAGCCTTTGGAAAATAAAGCTTGTACAATTGTTGTGCGTAACTGCAGATAAATGCACACAAAGAATATCCTGAAAGAGTGTTCTCTAAGATTAAAATGAATTTCGGAAAAGATTTTTTTAAAAATATTAGGCAGTGTTACGGTGTCCGAAGGCCTAGGAGAATCCAGCCATCTCAATCGAGCTAGGTTCATCTGCAACGCCAATGTTAAAACGAGCCGCTCCGGAATTATGACCTTCTCACGTTGGTCCATAGAATACAGGTCAAGGGTTCAGCCTCTATACAGCTGCTAGCCACTATCGTTTCGAAGACAGGTTGATCAGCTACATACCATATACCTATCGAGTGTTACGGTTGCCCAACATCTGCGTTTCGATCATCAAATGGACGAAATGGGACCTTGCGACTGGGAGGCTGTCATGTCGATCAAGGACTCATTGCCCCAACGCTTCGCATTTGATGAGGATACAAGAGCCCATGTGTACTCGCTGATGCACAAACACTTTTCAAGACCGCTCCCTAGACATTGTTCGAAGCGTGTCCTGTATGCAAGCAGTGCTTTGAAAAGACTGGAAAGAGATTTTCTCCCAGTAAAACTCGTCCTTGAGTTAGCCGCTTCAGCATAGATGACGGCCATGAAAAAGAGATAATCTGGTCTCTCAACGATCAGACCTGGGCCCCTGTGGGCCTCAGGAGAGAATTCTTCGAGAATCGATTGGAGGTTATTGGTGATAGAAACGAGAATTCTGTCGTGGAGGGAATGTAATAAATCAGAGGTGGGATAAATTCCGAGGATATTAGCTGTCGCTTTCAGGAATTGGCCTGCGAGACAGCTTGTGTAAGTCGTCTGGCCTAAGTCTTCCCTATCTGGGCGGAGCAGACGCGCGTTGCTGAAAAACTGATCCAGAATATAGAGTACCTGATAAGGTAGTTCTATGGCATGAAAGTTCAAGGAAACTAATCAACCTCGCGTTGTCGGTGAAAATAGCTACTGGACACTCACCTGGCGTGTTCTCGATTGAGATAAGTTCCGAGGATGACTTGCATTGCTGTTCTACCCATTCGATTGGTAAACAATGACTACCGGCCTGAACAGATGCGTCGATTGTTCGAGGATGCGAAGAGTACATCCACGACGTCATCCGGATGCAGATTTCTGCTGCGTGTTGTGCGAGAATGAGAGGGCCACGAATTGAGCTGAATCTCGAATGTATTGATAGAAAATCGAGAATGCCGTTTTCAATTAGAACGGCCGGGTCATTCAACTTGAAGCGACGAGAGCGCAAGATATGTAAATATGAAGATTCCAGAAACGCCTGGATACGAGGACCGACACCTGCTGAACTGTAGTGCGAACGAGAAAGTTCACAAAAGCACTTGTAGGCAGCAAAAGCTTGAGTCTCCTTTCGATAGATCGAGTTCCACCTGATGGAGGAGATTCCTTGAACCGCGTCATACATGGGCACGGCTGGTAGGGTTAGCCGTCCATAGGGGCGATTTTGAACGTTATGCTGTGCCGCAATGCAGTCGCCATCCCTTTGAAGGAGCCATTCCCGTCCGTATTGTAGCCACGGATCCCCATCCCAGGTCTTCAAAAATAAGCGGGTTGGGAACCGGTTACAAGTGTTCCAGCGACTTTTCCCAGGGTATGGCTTGTTCCACCAGTGTCTGGCGAGGTACCGAGAAAGGTGATGGTATAATACTATAAGATGATGGAATGCTAAGGCTTGTGGTGATTTGTACGGGCATTGCACGCGAGGGATTTTCCTGGCTGGCCATCGGGGGAGCAGTAAAGATACGGCTTGGAGGGTGGGTAGTACTGTCGTCAATGTGAGGAATGCAAGGACGAGTGATATCGCCACGGTCACTAGACTGGCTACCGTCGCATTCAAATGCCACAACAAATCCATTGTGCCAGCAAGGAAGAGAACAAGACCAATTTGCAAAAGAAGAGGTAGTGCTCCAATGGTCTGGGGCACGTACCATCTCTCAAACGCTTCTGTATGCATCCTGTGTAGCGAGTAAGCCTCTCGTGGTTCAAGGTCATCACGTGCCTTCTGATACTCTCTGATCCATTGAAGGGAGATTATGCCAATTAGAACTGTCGCCAGACTGAAGACGAGGCTCAAAAACCACAAAGTATTGACCCGAACATTCGAGGGTGTTGGAGAATACGGAGCAATGACTGAGTTCGAACTTTGAGGTTTTATTTGACCGTCGAGGCTGATCAATACCTGAGAGAGTAATGCAACAGATGCTTCGTTAGAGTCTTGACGTAGGTTCTTGAGGGACTCTACGAGAAAGGCAGTCACGACGGCCGAGAAGAGACCCGACTAGAAAAGAGTATCGTCCAACTCAGAAAACGTTTCATTAAAAATCGACATTATTGTGTGCTTACAAAGATCAACAGGTTCTGAATTTCTTCCTTCCAGCCTTCGCAGCGTACCCTATCCTTCTTTAGAAGAGGTTGCAGTAATTTTATCCACGGATCGTCGTCTGGCGTTGGAATCGAGTATTGGAAAGGGTCCCCCATCTTCCACGGCTTGATCTGAGTATCCGGTCAAACCATTAGCGTCCTCTTCGTTGACAACTTCAGAAAGTACGAACATTCGGCCCGTCACGGTCTTCATCTGAGAGCTGAGAGTTTACAGGTATCTCAGGACGTTCCATAGTGGTCGCCAGGCTCCGAAGTCGTGGTCGAGCGCAGGTTGAGTCAGGTTCCAGGTATGCCCTGCCTTCCCATAACGGAATTTGCCCGCGCATCTCCGGTCCGGTTTTCCATCTTGAAGTTACAGGAGAGCAGATCTGAACGTTGAGCCCATATCTTGACAAGAAAAAATGTCGCCAGGAGAACCCAAAGTGTTGCGGTCTTTGCGGTTTTCATGAACATGGAGGAGAGAATTGAGGGGGGTGCCATCATGATCATGGCTGGTCGCGTCTGTCACGGCTGCACGTGGTTAGGACCGTGACGAACATAACAGTCAAATCGAGTCTCACAAATGCCACATAATTTTTTCAGAGAATCCACTGGTAAGTACAATGACTATGAGGTCGTGCAACCAAGCAACCGGGAATTCGGAATATGTCTATAGTTCATTTGATTCCCAATATATAGCTTGAAATCTAGACAAAGAGGGAACAGAGAAAAAATCTAGGAATATACAGATATTTGAAAGCTCTAATCTAGGTGGCAAGATACGGAGAACGAAAAGTTTTAGCAGATCCTATAGCCGGCGCAGAGTTGTGTTTACACCATCGACGGGCCAGATGATTTACCCTGATCAGAATGCAAGGGTGCATCCTTCCAAACGTCCTCCTCCTTGGAACGGAAAATGGCACCCTTGTAAAATGCGATCATGGTCAGAATAAAAAGCACCACCCAGGTGATGCACATCAGGACGACCATGGTGAGGTGCATCACGTAGAAGCCTTGAATCTGGAACAAGTCTCCAAAAAGTCGGAGACATGCGATCCAGCCCACTGAAAAGTGAAGGTTCGCCGTAAGTCAAACTTGTTCCAATACAGCAGTACTTCGAAGACTCACCATTCAGGAAGGTCAGAGCCCAGCAGCCGAGTATTTCGCTCCAGTGCTTGTGAACCTTGAACCAGTACGGGAGCGCACCGAAAACGAAGAAAAATATAGCCAACCCGAACAGGAAGAGAGCCGTCAGCACGCTTGCTGCATACCAGATCTCTCCGGCGTTCTCGCTGACAAGATTGTGATGAGCTAGACTATAATTTACGCCTCACGATCAGCACACAGCAGAGGTCGAAGAAACAACATAAACGACTCACATTGGCCTCGACTTATCTCCTAAATTGATGAGAACGAGGGCTGTGAATCCAGGCGGACCGCAAGCCACGAACGCACCGTTCGCTTGGTGACCACTCAGGAACCCTGTCTGAATTCTACAGTCAGCCGGGATTTCAGTCATCCACGGATGAGAATCCTCTCACCATGATGATCCGGATGATGTAGATGCAGATATAGAAGAACGTCATGAAGAAACCGAGACCTATGTGCTCATGTCAATATACTTTCGTAGAGAAAAGACAGCAGATGAAGTACCTTGGAAGAAA
>Ga0247764_1000505_pt1 | contig 13620 bp, 9 predicted proteins | sample UWRJL051202B4_FD_179932 | JGI IMG/M metagenome (GOLD analysis project Ga0247764, IMG submission 179932) | Plant litter microbial communities from Arlington Agricultural Research Station in Wisconsin, United States - UWRJ-L051-202B-4 | ecosystem: Environmental > Terrestrial > Plant litter >...
ACCAGGTCTACTCGAAGCTGGGCATCCGCTCGCGGGCGGCCCTGCGCGATGCCATGGCGGAACGGTCGCCGTAGTCGGTGGCCGCCCTAGCCACCGTTCTCCCGCAGAACATTGGCCCATTGTCCCGCGGGGGCGGGTCAGGCATCGGCCAGATGACTCAATCACCGCGAAGCGATTCGTCGTGGAACCGCGCCGACGCCCTCTCTTCTCTGGCCGCTGTGCCGGGTTGTGTGGGGGATGCCGGCGGTCCCTGAAGACCTCAGCCTGATGGCGAAGGCCGAGGAGGTACCGGACATGGATGCCGAGCGCGACCACAGCACCGAGCTCGGAGCGACACCGACGACATTGCGGGGGCGCGAAACCGAGATCATTGCGGTGGACGAACGTCTGTCAGGCCTGTCCACCGGCAGGGGTGGCGTAATCATCGTGACGGGACCGCCGGGGATCGGCAAGAGCTCGCTGCTGGCTGAGATCCGCGCCCGGGCCGCCCGAGCAGGGAGCCGGGTGCTGCCGGCTGAGGCGGTCGACGGTCGGCAGCCGATGGCGATGATCCACAGGCTCCAGGCCGAGCTCGAGACCGGTGCCGGGTTACGACCGACCGTCGTCGTCCTGGACGATCTGCACCGGGCGGATGCCGAGACGATGGCGGCCGTCCGGACCCTGTCCGCACATATGGGCCGCCCTGCCCTGCTGTGGGTGCTGTCCGCCCGTCAAAGCCGGCGGGATTCGGCCGCGGCCGAGGCCTTCTCCCGGCTGGAGCACGACGGCGCCGCGACGCTGAGATTGGGACCGTTAGCGCCTGCGGCGACCCGGATGATCATCGAAGACTTCGTCGGCGCGACCGCCGAACCGGCACTGCGCAAGCTGACCGACCTGACCCAAGGCCATCCGGCCCACCTGATGGAGGTGTTGCGCGGCCTACGGGAGGAGAATCGCCTACTGGTACGCCAGGGGCGGGCGACAGTGGCCGGTGCGGAACTGCCGAACCGCCTCATCCGTTCGATCACCCACCGGCTCAATGCGCTGGCACCCGAGACCAGCCGGACCATCCAGGCGGCCGCGATACTGCCCCGGAATTTCACTCCGGCCCAGCTGGCGCAGGTGCTCCGGATCAAACTCGCTGACCTCGTTGAACCGATCGAGGACTCGCTGGCGGCGGATCTGCTCGCCGCCGATTCCGAAGGGCTCCGTTTGCGGCACGAGTTGCTTCGGGAGGTGATTCTCGCCGGGATGCCGATCCCACTGCGAAAGGCGATGGAACGAGACGCAGTCGACGTGTTGATCCGAACGGATGTCGAGGTCGCGCCGGTTCCGGCTGGATCGGCGACGTCCGGTGCGCACCCAGACGAAACGGCGGCAGACCTGTCCACAGCCACCGATGGCGCAGAAGTCGCGGGTCAGACCTGGTTGCAACGGCGCGCCGGCCTGGCCTACAACCTGATGATGGGAGGCGAGTTCGCCGAAGCGCAGCGTCTCGCGAAGGAAGTCGAGGCCGCGACGTCCTCAACCGACCCGACCCATGCATTGGCCCAGACGGTTCTCGCCGACACTCAATGCGGGCGGGGCGACGGCGCCGGCGCTCTCGCGACGATCCGGGATCTGCAACTGGTCGGTTCGGCCCGGCCGAATTCCGACAGCGCGTTGGGCCTCCTGCACATCGCGACCGTGCTGCATTGCCTGGGCCTGGTCGAGGAGGGGAGGGAGGTTTTCGCCGCGTGCCGGCATCAAGTCGACCGTGAGGACGACGGCCTGCTGCTCGGCCGCTGGATCCAGATGTCGGTGCTGCTGAACATCACCGCTGGGCACCTGGCCGACGCCCGGGCCGAGTCGGCGACGATGGAGCCGCTCGTCAATGACCGCCGACCAGGGACCTTCGGCACGGTCAGCCAGATGATCGCGACCGCGTTTCTCGCTCGGCACACCGGTGACGCCGTCTTGACGAGGTCGGCCGTCGCGGCCGCCCACCGGTTTCAGAACAGCGATCATCTGGCCGGACGACGCTGGTCGGCCCGGGTGCTGGCCGGTTACGCCGCGACCCGCGCCGACCCGCAACAGGCGGCCCGGATCCTCGTCGGCGACCCGCTTCTGCCGACCTCGCCGTCGCTGCCCATCGACATCGCATTCCTGGTGGAGGCGACCCGGATCGCTGTCGCCGCCGGCGACCAGAGCCTGACCGCGCGGGCGGCGGCGGCCGCGGCGGCCCTGGACGGCGACCCGAAGATCTCCCCGGCCTTCGCAGCGGCCGCGACCCATATCCGCGGTCTGCTCGCCCGCGACCCGGACGAGCTACTGGCCGCCGCGGCCGCACACGCCGATTTGGGACGTCCACTGCTGTCCGCGGACGCCAATGAGGCCGCGGGCACGCTTCTGCTGCGCCGCGGTCTCACCAACGATGGCGTCCGGCTGCTCACGGAGGCCGGCGAGGCCTACGCCGCCGCCGGGGCCGGTGCAGACGGTCGGCGGGTCGGCCGCCTGCTGCGCGGGCACACGGTTGCGCCCGAGCCGTCCGACACCGAACGGTCACCCCAGGGCTGAAGCGGCCTGCCGGACGTCTACGCCATCAGCGGCGGAAACGCGCGGACGGCATCGGTGGGCGTGCTCTCGGCGGCGACGAACCCGTCCGGGCGAACGAGGTAAAGCCGGCCTGGGCGTAGCGGCGTTTGCGGGGCAGCGGGAAAGACGTGGACGGCGACGCCGACATCGGGGATTTCGGCCGCTGTGACGCCGCCGTAGGCGTGAATCTGCCACCGCAGGCAGCGGAGGACGGCGAAGTTGTCACCGGTCCACGGCAAGCGGCGGCCGACCAGCGGATCGCGATATCCGCCGGCAGGCTCGGCGCCGGGTGTCATCGGATACCGGATGCGGATCTGGCTCACGTACTGGAAGAGGCGGGAGCCGCAGGCCGAACCGGGCAGCGCCCGGACCACCGCAGGAGCGAGCAGCGGAAAGACGGTCCGGCGCAGGACGCGCGCCATTTTTGTCTGTGACGTGATCCGGCCGAAGAGGCGGTCAGTGGTGGCGACCAGATGTTCGGCGACCGGGCGCCGTTCGGCCTCATAGCGATCCAGCCAGTCATCCTTGCGGCTTCCCTGGTGAAGAACGTCGGCCAGCTTGAAAGCGAGGTTGTGTGCGTCCTGCAGGCCGGTGTTCATACCTTGGCCGCCGATCGGGGAATGCACATGCGCGGCGTCGCCGGCCAGAAAGAACGGGCCGTCGCGGAAGACTGCGGCGATGCGGTGGTGCACCTTGTAGGTCGCGAACCAGCGAGCCTCTCGATACGTGATACCGAAGCGATGAATGCGGGGGCGGACGTCCTTCTCGGTCAGCTCACCGTCGCCATCCTCGTCGTCGACCAGGCCGATGAACCGCCAGTTGCCGGCGCCCTTCATCGGGAACGCGATCAGGAAGTCGTCGGTGCCGGGACGCACGTTGATCGCGTTCTCGACCAGGCCGCCGGCGGCCACCGCGTCGAGCACGTAGAAGCGGTTCGGGTTGGTGATCCCCGCGAAGTCGATCCGCCGGGCCTTGCGCACCATCGAGCCGGCACCATCGCAACCCACGCAGAACCGGGCCCGGACGGTGTCGTAGCCGACCGCGGCCTCGACGCCGTACGCCGTACGCGTCAACCCGGTCACCGTGTTCCGCCAGCGCACCTCGCCGCCGAGCTTCTGCAGGTTCTCGTAGAGAATCTCCTCGTTACGGCTCTGTTCGAGGATCTCCAGGTACGGATAAGGCGTGAGGCCCTGCCCCAGCGCGCCGAGCGCAAGCCGGCCGAAGGACCGGTCGAGGAAACCGGGTGCGACCGCGTCGGCCCGGTGGGCGGCAGCCAGCACCAGCTCACCGATGCCGAGCTGGTCGTAAATCTCCAGGCTGCGGGCCTGCAGTCCGAGGGCCCGGGATTCCCGGGTCGGGCCGTCCTTGCCGTCGGCCACGATCACGTCGACACCGAGTCTGACCAGCCAGTTGGCGAGCATCAGCCCGGTCGGGCCGGCGCCCACCACCAGCACGTCACAGGTCAGGTCCGCCACTCGGGGCCACCTCCTCGTAGCTCAGGGCCGCTCATACCCACGTCGCGGAAGACCTCGGCGTCCACCGCCCTCTCGCAGCGGACGCGGCCCATCACGAATGCTGTCTGATTCGAGGGGTATCGCCAGCCCTTCCCGGCTATGCCGCGTCTGTGGGGAAGAACTGTGCGGTAGCGGGAAAGCGCGTCCCGGACTCGTAACCCGCGGGGCGCAAGTCGCACATCTGGGCGATGCGCGACCGCCGGTGTTCACCGCTACGGATCTCCATGATGCGGGCACCAAATCGTCCGGTTACGGTCGGTTGCAGACGACATGAATGAATCGCAACATGAGACGACCGTCTTTTCGTCGCGCATCGCGGCTCGCCCGCTTCGTCGGTGACGGGAAGGCGGTACCGCCGGGGCGGTGGAGCGAGGCCGTATCGAGGAGGATCATGTTGAACGACATCGCGCTGCCGGGCCGACCGTTCCCGCTCGGTGCGACGCCCGAGGAGGGCGGCACGAATGTCGCCGTGGCCTCGGAATGCGCCGAGCGCGTCGAGCTCTGCCGGTTCACCGCCGACGGCGCGGAGAGCCGGTTCGAGCTGGCGGAATACACCGCTGGTGTCTGGCATGGATTCGTTCCGGCGATGGAGGCCGGTGACCGGTACGGATTTCGAGTCACCGGTCCCTACGACCCAGCCGGCGGCAAGCGGTGCAACCCGGCCAAGCTGCTGCTCGACCCGTACGCGAAGGCTATCGACGGCGACGTGGCCTGGGATCAGCGGATCTTCGGCTATGACTTCGCCGCCGGCCCGCACCGGCCCGAAGGGATGGACCGGCACGATTCCGCCGGCGCGATGCCCCGCAGCGTCGTCGTGGATCCCGGCTTCGACTGGGCCGATGACCCGCGTCCGCGCATCCCGTATGCCGACAGTGTCATCTACGAGGTTCACGTCAGAGGATTCACCGCCCGGCACCCCGACATTCCACCAGAACTGCGAGGTACGTACGCGGGTCTGGCGCATCCCGCCGCACTGGCCCACCTACGGCGTCTCGGCATCACCGCCGTCGAATTGCTTCCTGTGCACCAGAGCCTGACCGGCGGCCCGCTGCGTGATCACGGCCTGACCAACTATTGGGGCTACGACACGGTCGGCTTCTTCGCACCTCATGCCGCATACTCTGCCGCCGTCCGGGCCGGGCACCCCGGCGGGCAGGTGGCCGAGTTCAAAGCAATGGTTGCCGCGCTGCACGCCAACGGCATCCAGGTCATCCTCGACGTCGTGTTCAACCACACTGTCGAAGGCAACGAGTACGGGCCGACGCTGTCCCTTCGAGGGCTGGACAATCCGGCCTACTACCGGCTCGTTCCGGGTGACCTGGCGCGGTATTACGACACCACCGGCACTGGCAACGCGCTGAATGTGAACCACCCAGCATGCCTTCGGCTGATCATGGACAGCCTGCGGTACTGGATCCTCGACATGCACGTCGACGGCTTCCGCTTCGACCTCGCTACCACGCTCGGCCGCCAGGGCCCGGGTTTCACGGCAACCGCCGCGTTCTTCGACCTCGTCGCTCAGGATCCCGTGATCTCCCGGGTCAAGCTCATCGCCGAACCTTGGGATGTCGGACAGGCCGACAGCTACGACCTCGGCCGCTTCCCGGCGCTGTGGTCGGAATGGAACGGCCGCTTCCGCGATACCGTGCGTGACTTCTGGCGCAGCTGCGACGGCACCCTGGCCGACTTCGCCACCCGGATCGCCGGGTCGGCCGACCTCTATGGCGGCAACCGCCGGCGCCCGTCCGCCTCGGTCAACATCATCACCACGCACGACGGCTTCACCCTGCGCGACCTCGTGTCCTACAACAACAAACACAACGAGGCCAACGGCGAGCAAGGCCGCGACGGCAACGACGACAACCGCTCGTGGAACTGCGGCGTCGAAGGTCCCAGTGCCGATCCGGCGGTGACGGTGCTGCGCGACCGGCAGAGCCGCGCGCTGCTGGCGACCCTGGTGCTGTCGCTGGGCGTGCCGATGTTGCTCAGCGGGGACGAACTCGGCCGCAGCCAACTTGGCAACAACAATGCCTACTGCCAGGACAACCCCCTCTCGTGGATCAACTGGGACGAGGCGGACGATGGCCTGGTGCAGTACACCGCTGCGCTGATCGCCCTGCGGCGCGGGCACCCGGCGCTGCGTCGTCGGCGCTACCTGACCGGCGCGCGGCCGGGCGAGGTCGGCTGGTTCACCCCGGCCGGGACGGCAATGACCGACGCGGACTGGGGGAATCCAGCAGCGCGGGCGGTCGCGCTGCTGATCGACGGAGGCGCAGAGCCGGATCGTGACGCGTCCGGCCGGCCGATGACCGACGACGACCTGCTGGTGCTCAACAACGGCTGGTGGGAGCCGCTGTCCTTCATCCTGCCGCCGCCGCCCGGCGCCTCCGGCTGGCAGTTCGAGCTGGACACATTCACCGGCGAGGTCCGCCGACCCGCCCCTACGACGTATGCCGCGGGGGCCTCCGTTACGGTCGGCCCCCGATCGGTGGTACTGCTGGCGTCGCGGCTGCTGCCGTGACGCGCGGGCCGGAACACAGCCGGAGGCGCGTGCCATTCATCGGACGCAGGTCGGTGGAATCCTCGTGGGTGATCCTCCTGCCGCAGCCGACCGGACGGCCTCTCCGCTCGCGGAGAGGCCGTCCGGTCGGCACGGGTCAGAGTGAGGAGGTGGCGAGCCGCCGGGCGGCACTCCCCACCGACCGCGCCTGGAACGACAGGACCACAGCGGCGACCCCGTAGAAGATGCTGAACAGCCCGAAGACCGTCGCGAGTGAGACGGCACCGATGTCGGGCCTGATGAGGAGCACCAGGCCGAGCGCGATGGACACGAGGCCGGTGATCGCCCACAGGGCACGTTCGCCGGCGGCCTCCCCGTGCCGGAAGGACATGGCGGCCTGGATGATGCCGGTGACGAGCGCCCATGCCGCGACCCAGATGACCAGCACGTACGCCGTGATGCCCGGCCAGATCAACGCGATGATCCCGGCGGCGACCGACAGCAGGGCGAGTAGCAGGTAGCCGACGACCGGCCCGGCCCGGGAACTGCTGAAGGCGACGATCGCGTCGTTGACTGCAGTCAGGAACGCGAACACGGCGAAGAGGATGACGAACGCGCCGACCGTGATGTCGGGCCAGGCGACCGAGACGATGCCGATGGCGATGGCCAACAGGCCCCGCCAGAGCAGCGATGACGACAGAGACATGGGACTCCTTCAACGAGCAATAGGGAATATGGCGGCCGTCGACGGTGACAACCTGCGTAGGTTGGTCGCGCGACGACGGCATGGTGTAACGCCCGGGCGAGCCGGTCCCTCCTCGGGACGACGGCGTTCCGGCCGCCGAAACCAACGTAGGAGCAACCGAGACCCCTTCGAATCACTGACATCTACAGTCGAACTGACGCGGCGCCCACCGACTCGAGCTCGGCGCTGGACTCGTGTGAATCAGCGCCGTCGGCGCGGCCCAGAAACTGGAGACGTCCGGCGCACTGCCAGCGTCGTCAACTCCGGAATTCGGTGATTCGGAGGCTCCGTGCCGCTCCTAGGGTCGATGCAAATGACCTCCGCAGGTGCGGGGCCGCTGGACAAGGAGTTCACCATGACCAACCAGGAGCTTCAGGCCGCCGTCAACGACGAGTTGTTCTGGGATCCGAAGATCGACAGCCAGGCGATCGCTGTGTCTACCGACGACGGCACGGTCACGCTGCGGGGCACCGTCGGCAGTTTCCGACAGAAGAGGGAAGCACAGAAGGCCGCCGAACGTGTCTACGGCGTCGTCTTCGTCAGCAATGAGCTCGACGTCCGGATCCTTCATGACGCTCGGCGCGACGACGCCGAGCTGCGCGGCGCCGTCCTGCAGGCGCTCATGCTCGACTCCGTCGTGCCGACCATGATCGACGCCACCGTAAGGAACGGCGTCGTCACCCTCACCGGCACCGCAGTCTGGCAATACGAGCGTGATGAGGCCGAATTCGTCGCCGGCAACGTCCTCGGCGTCACCGGAGTCCAAGACAACATCTACCTCGACAGCCCCACTCCCAGCGCTGGCGACGTCCAGTTCTCCATCAGCCAGGCGCTGCAGCGCGCTGCCAAGATCGACGCCGACAACCTCACCGTGGCGACCTCGAACGGCACCGTGACGCTGAAAGGAAGCGTCGGCTCCTGGTCCGAGCACGACGCCGCGATCGCGACCGCGTGGGCCGCCCCCGGGGTCGCCACCGTCGACGACCACATCAGCGTTCGGTACTAAGCCAGGAGTTGGACCACCACGACGCGGGTCGGCGCTCCACCCACGGTCCCGACCCGCGCATTCAGCCGCTGTCGCGCGATCGTCGATCGCGAAGCCGGGCCACGGCAGCCGTCGCCGATACGCCTGAGCGCCGCCGCCATCCCCTCCACCTTCGTCGCGTTCATCGGCCTGGACGGGGCTCACCGCGGCCGCCCTGTGGGCGGCCGCCCATGCGTGGACGGCGTCTTCCGGCTTCGAACAGCCCGGCGGCAGATCCGCCGCGGCTGGCAGATCAGCACATCTGGACGCTTGCCCGGAAACTCATCATGAGCTCGGCCTCCAGCCCCGGGCAGTATTGATAAATGCCGGCGGATCCCGGCCGCCCGGATAGGCCCAGAGGATCGCCCGGCAGTCCGTCTCAACCGAAACCTGAGGCGCCCGACGGCCCGGTGACAGCCGCCGTGCGCTGGATCATCGCCCGCATCCCCGCCCGGCATGGCTGCGTTCACCTGCGTAGTCGGCGAAATCTGTGCACCGTTCAAGCGCCGATCAATGAGCAGGGGGCGATCCCGGATCGCCGCCGAGGCGCGGTGCAGGTCGATCTCCCCGGACGACCGGGCCTGGACTATGCAAGAGCCCTACGGTGAGACAGTGCTTCACCAGACGCGTGCCGCGTTCGCCAGGGTTCGTGAACCAAGAGACCGGGCGGGACCTGCTTGAACTCATCGACACGGGGGCTCGACTCGACCCGAGAATAGGGCCGCCGCCACGGCACCAGAATCTCGGCCGGTCATCCCGAGGCACGTTCGGTTGGATCGGTGACGACCCCGCTCAGGCCCAGGAGGTGCGCCCATCCCGACAGCCCAAACAGCAGGCGGACATTTGCGCTGACCCGGACAAGATGGAGCTGGAGCCCGGCTGAGCGTAGCTGAGACGCCGTGCGGGCAAGCGCTCTGACGCCGGTAACGTCGATAAAGGTCAGCTCGGCCAGGTCGAGAACGACGTCGTTCCCGGCCGCGAGCAGCGGTTCCAGCGCGAGATCCAGAACGGGCACAGTTTCCAGGTCGATCTCTCCGGCCACCCGCAGCCCGGCCGGCCGCCTGACCGACGTTATCTCTAGTTGCCACTTCATGACGGACCACGGTGCACCGGCAGCGCCGCCCGCGCATCGCCCAGATATGCGACTCTGTGATGGATGTGCCGCGGCCCGCCACGGACCGGATCCGGCCACGGATTCAATTGGGTCTTGGCCGGTTACCTACGGCCGACCCCCTGGATAACCTCGAGCGGCCCACGCTCGGCGTGCTCGACGTGCACTCCCGCGCGCTGCTCGCCGCCCGAACCCGGCCCGGCCGCTGACGACGGCGCCGAGATGCTCCCGGTCACACTGCGCCGCGCAGCGAACGACTTCGGCACCGGCGCGCTCCTCAGCCAGCGAGAACGCCGGCTGCCCGAGAATCCGACAGTAGCTCGGCTTTGGCGTCCGGATGGAGGGAGGGAACTCTTCCGCTGAGGACCGGTCACCCGTCGTGCGGCGCTAACGCAGGGGGTTGACGATACCGCGTTCGGACTCGGGGCGGGCGCCGAATATCCGGCGCTCCTGCGGGGAAATTGCCAGGTCGTTGATGCTGGCCTCGCGACGTGCCATCAAGCCCTCCACGGTGAACTCCCACAGCTCGTTGCCGTAGCTGCGCCACCACTGACCGGACGCGTCCCGCGACTCGTACTGGAAGCGGACCGCGATCCGGTCGTCGGTGAAACTCCAGAGGTCTTTGCGTAGCGCGTAGTCGAGCTCGCGTTCCCATTTCGCGGTCAGGAAGGCGACGATCGCCGCCCGGCCGGTTACGAAGGTGTCCCGGTTGCGCCAGACCGAATCCTCCGTGTACGCCAGGGACACCCGCTCGGGGTCGCAGGTGTTCCAGGCGTCCTCGGCCGCCTGCACCTTCTGCCGGGCGGTCTCGAGGGTGAACGGAGGGAACGGCGGACGGCCGGTCATGTGTCTCCCCGGGGTGGATCGGTTCATGGATTTGCCGCCTGAACTCAGGCTGTTGCGATGGTAGTCCCGTGGCCGCGGCCGGGCCCGGCAGTTCGCCCATTCCTCCAACGCCGACATCGGAGGCAGGCTTGGCACTGGGACCTCGGCATCACCCGAACGCGGGGCGTCGATTCCGGGTCATGGAGCTCGGTTCGCTGCCGGGCGCCCTGTCCGTGAAGGGCGGCGGCGGTTGGTTCGGTCGGGCAGCGAGCCAGTTGGTCGGTAACGAGAAGCGCTCTGGTCCGGCTCGTTCACCCCTCGTCGGTTAGCCCACCTCAATCGGGAGAAACTCATCGTTGGCGACGCGGAGCGCAGAGTCCTTTCGCTGCAGCGCACTGGAACCGCGGCTCGGCTCGCCGGTCGCCACGCACGCCGTACCATCGGCAAGCACTTCGGGGTCGGCGGTCCCGCCCCCCTGCCAGCCGGTAACGAAGATGCCTGCGAGCGTGGACGACACCGGCGCCACACATCGGCAGGATGACGGCCGTGACCGGAACGCGCCATCCGCGCGGAGGCCGCACACCCGAGGGGCAACCCGGACCGGGCTAGGGCAGACGCGAGAGGAGACACCCGCAATGTCGAAGACTGTCGCTGACGGGTTGTGGGAAATGTTGGTCAGTGCGGGCGTCCGCCGCTGTTACGGGGTCGTCGGCGACGCGCTCAACCCGGTGGTCGACGCGATGCGCCGCAACGGCTCGGTGGACTTCGTGCACGTACGCCACGAGGAGTACGGCGTGTTCGCCGCCGTCGCCGAGGCGCGCCTGACCGGTGTCCCGGTCGCGGTCTGCGGCACGGCCGGGCCGGGGGTCGCGCACCTGATCAACGGACTGCTCGACGCCCGCAAGGAGGGGGTCCCGATCATCGTCCTCGCCGGCGACACCGAGTCGGGCGTGCTGGACACCGAGACGGTCGAGGAGCTCAATCCGTACCAGTTCTTCGCCTCCGCGGCGCTGTATGTCGGCCGGTTGGTCAATCCGCTCCAGTTGCGTTCCGTGGTCACGACCGCGGTCACGACCGCGATCACCCGCGGCGGCCCGGCCGTGCTGGCGATCCCCGGGGATGTCGCCGCCGCCGACGCGCCGGCGGGCCGCTTCGAGCTGCGGCTGCCCCGTCGCGTACGAGCGTCGGCCACGCCGGAAGACCTGCACGCGATCGCAGCGATGATCAACGACGCCCGTACGGTGGCGATCTTCGGCGGTTACGGCTGCGGAGAGGCCCAGGCGGAGGTGCGGGCGCTGGCACAGAAACTCAGCGCCCCGGTCGGGTACTCACTCAAGGGCAAGCAGTTCCTCGAGCACGACAACCCGAACGCGGTGGGCATGACGGGGCTGCTCGGCTACGGCGGCTGCTGGGATGCGATCAATCACGCCGACGTGCTGCTGATGCTCGGCACGGACTTCCCGTTCACGACGTTCCTGCCGCAGAAGAAGGTGCGGGTCATCCAGGTCGACCAGGACCCGAGCCGGCTCGGTCGCCGGGTGCCGGTGGAGATCGGTGCGGCCGGTGACATCCAGGCCACCGTGGCCGCGTTGCTGCCCCTGGTCAAGGAGAAGCACGACGACGAACTCCTGACCCGCTGCGTGGAGAAGACCGAGCGTTTCCACCGCAAGATGCGGCACTATTCCGACAAGGGTCCCCGCATCTCCCCGATCCGGCCCGAATACCTGGCGGCCACGCTCAGCGAGCTGGCCGACGACGACGCGCTGTTCTTCGCCGACACCGGCACCCCCGTGATCTGGGCCGCCCGCCACATCCGCTATGGGCCGAACCGCCGGCTGTTCGGGTCGTTCTCGTGGGCGTCGATGGCCAACGCGGCCCCCAACGCGTTCGGGGCGCAACTGGCCTATCCCGGGCGGCAGACGATCGCGTTGTGCGGCGATGGTGGCTTCACCATGCTCGGCCTGGGCGACCTGCTGACACAGATCCAGCGCCGGGCCAACGTGGTGCACATCGTCCTGAACAACAGTGAGCTCGGCTTCATCAAGATCGAGCAGCAGGAGGCGGGCATCATCCCGTTCGGCACGGACATGGTCAATCCGAACTTCGCCGTGGTCGCCGAGGCCATGGGCGCGAAGGGGATCCGGATCGAGGACCCGGCCGACGTACGGGAAGGGCTCCGTCTTGCCCTGACCCATCGCGGCGGCCCCGTCGTGGTGGACGTCGTCGTCGACCGGTACGCCCTCGAGATCCCCTCCCACGTGCCGGCGGCGACGGCGAAGGGGTTCTCCCTCGGCATCGCCCGGCAGGTGCTTGCCGGTCGGCTCGACGACGTCATCGCGACCGCGACTCATAACGCGGGACTCCTCTGACCACCGGGATGTGGCTTGGATACGCAGTTCGACGTGCCCGCCGGCCCCGTTCTGATCCCGCTCGCCGCGGTGCTCATGACGGTCTCGTGGTTCGTGCTGCGCCGTCGTGGGGTGCTCACCGGTCCCCGGCTGGTCACCGCCTGGGCGGCGATCCTCTACCTGATCGGAGTTCTCGCCCTTACCCTGCTGCCGTTGCAGGTCGCGCTGGGTGTTCACGCCAATCAGGTCCCCTGGTACGACAAGGCCAGCTTCATCCCGCTGCTGACGATCGACGCCCGCACCTTCATGTTGAACATCCTGCTGATGGTGCCTCTCGGGCTGCTCGCACCGGTGGTCCTGCGCGTACACGATCTGTTGCAGTTGATGTTGGTGGCGTTGTGTTTCAGCGCGGTGATCGAGGTGGTGCAGTTCTCGACGGACGTGGTCCTGAGCAGCGGGCGCACCGCCGACGTCAACGATCTGCTGGCCAACGTGCTGGGGGCGGTCCTCGGTTACGTGACTTGGCTAGGGCTGAACCGCTTCGCCGCCATCAGAGAGTTGACCCGGCGGCTGACAATTCCGGCACGTAGGTAGGTCCGGCGTTTTCCGTTGGGCTCACCTAACCTCGCGGTCGGCCGGGTCCGCCGGACGCATCCGGCGATGCCGGTACCCTGAAACGTGTATTCATGGAACCCGACCGCTCCGATTCCCTCGGTCAGCGCCTGGGACGAGGCGTTCACAGCGCTGCATGGCGCGAGCCGCATCAGCGTGCCCGACCACGCTGCCACGTGGGCGGCCCGCCTGGAGTGGCAGAAGTCGCAGACTTACGGCCTCGCCCTCTGCGGCGGCGGCGAGCAACAAGTGACCCGGCAACAGCGCCACATCCGCACCGACCCCCGCGGCACGTACGAGCTGATCGTGCCCCTCGCCGGGAGCGCCTTCGTGGAACAAGGCCCGGCCACTGCCGAAATCGGACCCACCGACATCGCGCTGTGTGACA
>Ga0247764_1000506_pt1 | contig 13613 bp, 11 predicted proteins | sample UWRJL051202B4_FD_179932 | JGI IMG/M metagenome (GOLD analysis project Ga0247764, IMG submission 179932) | Plant litter microbial communities from Arlington Agricultural Research Station in Wisconsin, United States - UWRJ-L051-202B-4 | ecosystem: Environmental > Terrestrial > Plant litter >...
TGATCGTCCAATGAGCGCCATTCCTCGCGCAACCGAGACTATTTTTCGCCAGAAACTGGGAGGTAGCTGGCTTAATCATGGGATCGCTTGGCTTTATCAACGAGATATCGACCGCATCTTGGCCGAGCCCGATCTCGAACCTTTGACCATGGCCATATTCGAGAAGAGCCTTCCTACCCCAATCTACGATGCTATTAATGCTCTGACACATTCTGTTAAGACTGCATCCATCAGGAAGAGGGAACAATGGATTGCGGTCGATCGATGTTTTCACCGAATTCTGGATCTCTCATACCCGCAACATCCACACGCTGGTGCTTTGTATACGCGGTACCTGCAGCGACTCTTGATCGACCCTTCAAGTTTACGACAATTCAGTACCATTCAACCCTCAAAGAAAGCGATCCCGAAGGAGGATATCCTGTTTCGGTTTCATAAATTAACACTCCACTACAAATCCAATGGGCCATCTTCAAAGGTTCAAATTCGTCACAGGCTCAAGGTAGCCATCTCTCTCACCAGGTGGCTATTCGGCAGTGGGGCCAATTCTTCTCGCCTCACGGCCTCATTTGACATTTTGCCGATTGCCTGGGTAGAACTGTTACTGGAGAAGGGTAAAATGGCCAACGACCGAGGTGAGTGTCGTTACCTTCTTCTATCTATTAGTTTGTAGACTAAAATTCAAACATTTCAGATGCACTACAGCAAATTCTGCACATCTTGCACTCGTTCTTCCAGGCTACTGCCCAGATTAGGTCAAACTCTCGATATCATATAGAGAACGCTCGTTCTCCGACTCGCCACATACGCGACTTTCTAGCATCAGCTGCTCGAATCGTGTGTCGCGGGACTGCCGACGATCACTTGGCATACCAAACTTCCATATTCATCTTCCTGGCAGTACAATTGCGGTCCTTTTTGGAACTCGATACGGACAATCGACCCGCCAGGGGCCCTGACTTTCTCTTCTACACTGCCGCAATCTACGCGAATGAATTCTTGTCGATTCACAAATATAAACCAACTGAACACCTGCAAAGACTCTTAATCGTCATCCGGGACTACAGAGCATCTGTGGGCGAGAGAAGAGACATCGAAAAACTTCTTGGTATTGACGAAGACTATATAGGCCAATTCTGGGATGTTCTTCGTGTTCAAACGAAATATCTTAAGCTTAGCCCATCCGTCGACAAGCCAACTCTACTCCCACTGGATATTGAAATCGTTGTCCACGAAATACAACCCGCAGACACAGCACAACACCCGCATATCAATGGGTCTGCTCAGCAGAGCTCAGACCCTGTTCCAACTGCCCAACATCATTCTCAGGCTCAGGCGGAAACGACGCACAAAGCCACTGCTGCACCACGTATTTACGAACTCTGGCAACCCGACCGTAGTACGATCACACCACCTCCAATCAAACCTCCTTCAATCGAGACCGCCACTGAAGTTGTCTCCGAAACTCCCTTGAATCAACATCCATATATCCCCGAGCCGCCTCCAGCTAACGTCGAGGTGGCCACTCCATCTCGACGCAAGCCTCTGCCAACACAAACAGTCGAGGCTACGGTTCCAGATGCTGCACATGTCTATGTTCTCTGGACACCCGAACCTCATTCAGACTCATTACCACCACCACTCGGACAAGCCCATTCGATTGTCGAAGAAATTTTGAACGGAGGCCCAGAAGTTCTACGTTCATTTGGGCTTTGGCCAACCGACAATCAGGCGGATACATCACTTTCAGAAGGGCATGCATCCGAATCCATTCTTGGACCTGCTTCGAACCAATCGCAAACCCAGCCCAGCTATGACCCGGACGCATCGCAAATTGATTATGAGGAAGTTGCATCCACGCCAGGTTCGCCAGCTGCGGTAGCCCAATCTGTTGTCGAAGTGAACTCAGCCCAAGACTTCCAACTTGCGCACTCATGGCATCCCAGGTCGTCGTGGGCATCGTGGCAACCTGAACGTGGCCTCACTAGTACACCACTCCTGCACGGATTTGATTCTATAACCGAATCTATTGTGGACCAACGCCCAGATACTTCCGTACTTTCGCAAGCTCACCGCAATACGGATGAAACTGCATCAACTAGTACCTCGGAGGATTCTTGGCATCTTTGGGAACCCGAACCCGACTCGATTACACCACCTTCAGTCGAACCCACCTTGTTCGTACCACCGATGGATCGAGACCTATTCGGACTGCACTCAAGCGACTCTGATTGACGTGAGCATTGATGGCTAGGTGGCTTTATAAACCGTTATTCTATGACTTATGTAGGTTGGATGCTATTGGTTGCTAAATTGTGGTGGTGGTGGTATAAACTAGTCAGAAGGGTCTACATCTTTACCTCTCCGGGTTCTAATACGTTCAGTCTTTACATTGTGATATATAATATTAGCTGTCCCATAGGTGAAGCCTATAATGACTGGCAGGAGCGAAACTACACCTCCCCAGGTGGTACTGATATCCTTGTCGATATCCTCCTGTTTGACATCCAAAATTGCAACCGAGACTCCCATCAGGACGATCCCAATAAACGAAGCTACGGCCGCAAAATATATCATCCACGCCAGTGCTACACGGCGCTCCGGATATGTGACGACAGCGTACGGCGGGTTCTCCGGGTTCAGCCACTGTGCATAGATGCAGACAGTAAAGGAAATGGCGAAGGCGGCCCAAGAGTAGCTCATGAGGCCGATAGAACCCCGGGTACCAGAGAATATCGTAGAGAAAGTGATACCTTAACCAGTGACGATTAATAAGAATACGGAGAAGTTAGAAGTCCAGTCCACGTACCACTTCCAAAGAAAGCCACGGTAGTTACGGCTAAAAGGCGATTTCTTTGCCTTTCGAGAAATTCCTAAAAATTCCGTAAGGTTTTTGATGCAGAGATATATGCTAAGAAATGCAGGACGTACCTTCACCTTCTCGTCGATATTTGCGTGGGGGAAGCTCTCTCCGCGTCTGGTTGGTTCAAATGCTAGGTTGGCAAGAAGTACAAGTTTCAACCTTTCCTCCTGCAGTCGAGAAAGCTGAGAAGACATCAATGACCCCGTAGTATCGGCAAGATAACCTCCAAATTTCACCTCATTCTCCGCTTTGCGCAGATTATGCACAATGTCGAGGAACTCTGAGTGTAAGTCTGCATCGCCGATTTCAGGTCTGCGGCTTGCCGATTCTCTGGCGCTCTGTCTCTTTTTCCTCAAGTCGGAGAGCTGGAAGAAGGAATATGTGTATTAGAGAACACGGAAAGCACATAATGGGGATGTGGAGCAGATACTTACAATCGATTCCATGTGTTTGAGGTCGTTGTCTAGATTATCCAAGTTGTCAAGTGCTTTATCCAATCCTCGAAGGGTGACAGGATAAGGAGAGTACCATGTTTCAGGCATCTAAATTATATGAGTCTAGCCGGAGATAGAGAGCTGACGATATAGCGGATAGGCCAGATGGTGGTCAACGAGAACGAAGCGCCGCAGGTCATTACTGCAACTGCATGCCACTGGTCAGTGGCAGTGTTCGTCAGGGTCCTTCCACTTCCGTACAGAAATTATCTCGGCGACACGGCAATGTGCGTTGAACGTGAGCCTTGAAGGCTTGATCTGGGTATGCGCCAAACGCACTCTATTTCCACGTCTGCCGGTATGCCTCCTGTTGAAAGAAGTTTTCCCAGAAATACAAGGAATATATTGGAAAATAAATTTGTTTAATATTCTGCGATGTATACGCCCAATATTTCCCTCAAAATTTAGAAGATATTAACTCGGCATATCTTCAGTGAAAATGTGATGCATTGTACGTTGTGGCAACTACTCGAAGTCGTAGAGGACAGCTCGGCATACATAGGATACAATCTCTGTACTTACCAACTTCTGTAAATATTTTTGCACAGTATGCACCCGAGGCTGTCAGAGGGCCGTACCCTAGCCACAAGCGATTGAAAACCAAGTTAGGTCGTGCGATATCGTCCAAGCATTCGAGAGAATCCAGTCAGCGACCAATGCAGCCATTGCCTGGTTTCGGGACTGATATTTTGTTTCTAAGGTAAATTGCAAATTGTGAATGCACCTATTTCGGCGCGCCAAGATAGATCCACCAAAAACACACCAGTCCTGCATATAAAAGAGATTTAGTCAAGAAATTAGGTCCTGTTCGGCTACAAAAACACCTGTCGTAGGCCTAACACACATTTCCTCAAATAGTATCTCGCGACTATTTGTCATCAAGCCGGACCGTAAGTCACCGACTACCGGCAATATTGTTCGCGCAACGGTTCGTCCACATTTGGACGTGGGATGTTTGCTCGCTGTCAGCCTGTCACTTTTGATGCGAGCTCATCGTCGGCAACAGCGAGCTCACAAATCTCAGCGAGTACCCACTTTCTCTTACTGAAAGTTGGCTGAAGTACTGTAAATTATTGATAATAGATGATTATGTTTTAAGAAAGCGGGTTAGACCAAAAATACAACAGTAAAACATGCTGCCATTACTAGAATTCATGACCTTACTAGGATGGCAGTGATATGGGTCTTCATTCGAAATCTAAGCTAGATCAAGCGGCTATCCGTGTACTTTAATTTCTAATATTTTTTGGAAGAAGGATTTCAACTCTAACCAGACATGTGCGAGCTCGCTGTTGCCGACGATGAGCTCGCATCAAAAGTGACAGCGAGCAAACATCCCACGTCCAAATGCGGACGACCCGTTGCGCGAACAATATTGCCAGTAGTCGGTGACTTACGGTCCGCTTGATGACAAATAGTCGCGAGATACTATTTGAGGAAATGTGTTAGGCCTACGACAGGTGTTTTTGTAGCCGAACAGGACCTAACGGGTTTCTCGTTTCCAGATTTCTCAAGTTTCCAAAATACCGACTAGGGCTTCTGATAAAGCATGGAATAAGACCATACATTGTGTTTTATAGAGGTGATCTTCCTGTGAAGAAAGATGAGAACCAAAGGCGTAAGCTACGGAAGGATTGGGCACTTGTGAGAGTACTTGCTCACGCAGCAGCAGGCAAGTGGCCACAGGCTCGTAAGTGCTACAAGAGGTCTATCGATGACCCCTCAAATGTCCTTTTTTTCATCAAAGTAAGTCTACCTCTATTCACTGTCGCGAGTTTCAACACTGCTGAGCTTCTACCCCAGTATCTACGCGCAAGAATATTCCATATGTGGTAGCGCCTTACGAAGCTGACGCCTAACTTGCCCGTCCAGAGAAGAGGGGGGTTATCGACGTAGTCCTATCACCAGACTCCGATCTTTTAGTCTTTGGATGCCAGACACTCCTCTTCGATCTCAGTGATGCTACTCACACTGATATTCGATACAGCGACTTGGACCCTGTCCTTGCAAGGGGGATAGCAATAGGGAACATCTGTCCTATCACTCATTGGCGCTTGGCCGAGATTGACTTTCAGATACAAAAGAAAGAAGCCAAAATAGACCAATCACCAAGTCAAGTCCCCAGAGACAACATCGAGTTATCTTATGACGTAAATCGCGCCGCCGATGCCCTGGTATTAGCAGGTGAATGTTGATTACGGTGTAAGAACAATTGTCTGATTACTGTGAATCATTCGAATTCTAGTCAAGGTTAAGTAAGCGTCTTTAGGCCCCTCGCCCCCATTCCCAGTGGGCATCTAGACCACCCAGAGCTCTGGCTACGTTCTCGTACTCCATAGCACGCGTGTTCGAGCTAAGCAGGTTATGGTTGCCACCTCCGATCGGTGCATTGCATTCCGGGCATCTTGAAGCTTCCATCGCGCCTCCACACTAATCCAGAGGCGTCACCATCAGTAGCAACCAATAGCCAAACAGCGAACAAAACCCACCTCAGTGATGACGAATGTGTGTCCATTCTCGCAATTGTAGAAGTGCCCCCGATATCCTGCTCATGTGTGAGTACATCACCGACTGAGCGTATGTCCGATGAAGATGAGGAACGTACCAAAGTTGAATGCTTTGACAATGTCCTCCATCTCCCTCGTTGATAGCGGTTGATATACCTTGTTATCGGAGATATATGTTGCTAGATCCTCATACTCTTGGATGTATTTCTCTGCCTTCGAACCATAGTTGTCCTGGAACCATGTTGCGTCCTTTCGCCATTCCACTAAGTCGTGGTTTCCGCGACTGTGAATGTATCTGGTCCGAGATTGTTTGAGGAGGAGCTCCATTGAGGCTTTCGTAGTCCTAATCTTTTTAACGAGGTCCTCACGTTCGGGTCCCAAGTAGTTTCCCTTGTAAAGGAGTTCAGAACGATCCACCATGATCTCAAATCGGAAGCGTTCCGTCTCCGTGCGCATAACGAGGACCTCGCATCTGGCAACCTGTTTGGATGCAGAAGAGTTTGTCGCTACCTTCAACGCCGTTTTCGCATCGACGACGCTTGCCTCATACAACAGTCTGACGAAGGCGCTCCACAACTGGCGATTCAAGCCCTTCTCCGCGTCGCCCCATTCCTGGTCATATTTCTCGTAGCGGCCGTTCCCCACTTTGGCAATTTGCAGACGTATATCGACAGCGACAATGATGGCCTCAACTTGGAATCGCGTGTCGGCCTTGTGAGGCGGTTGTCCCATCTTCTTGTCCACTTGCTTCATGGCATCTGGCTCTGGCCTCGTCGATTCACCGCGGCGTACAATGGCATCCAGCTCGATACGGTAAAGGGTAGCGAGTGCCGCTTGGTAAGTTTGAACATGGGGACCCTTCTTGGAAGCAACCTTGGCGACTGCCTTGAAGCACCTGGTCAAAGGATAAACCAACTTGCTCCATGCCGAAACTTCTTCCTTCGAAAAGCCACGTGCGAGGTTGGGAGCAGTGAGAGTTATAGGTACAACTGAATCATCTAGCTTCAAGTTGGCTAAGTCGGTCGTCCACGACGCCAGGATCCCGTCGAGCTCTTCTTTGGATTTGCTAACGGCATAGAAGGCCATTTTTTTCGCGTCCTCCTCGAGTGTTGCCATTTGAGCGGTCACGGGTCCTAAGTCCTCCGTAGCTGCGCTTAGTGATTTTGACATCGTACTTGCCACGTTGCGTTCCAAGATATCCAGATTAGCGCGCTTGACAACACGGCCATACCGGCGAGCAGTAATTGGTCTACGGCAGGTGGGGCATGAAGGTGGGGTTTGGAAGTCGATGGGGGGAGCTTTAACGTCGAGGTAGCGTATAGCGTCCGTTAGGGGATTGTGTTCGAATTCGTAGAAAGATTGCATGTGACAGTGTCCGTCCAAGGTTTCCACAGTGAAGACATGCCCGCACCTGAGGCTGATGGTGCGATGGTCCATAGTTGAAGCCGTGAGATCCAGTTCGCCTAGCGTTGTGCCCAGGATGAGATCGGCGACATTTGCTTTCTGACTCTTTGACATGCATTCGATACATTGCTGTTCATTACATGGTTCACCACAAACTTTGGAGAGTATCATCAGTGTATATCACTCTCAAGAACGCGATTCGACATACTGGAAGGACAGTTGTGGCCGCAAACGAGTTGGTTGGCGCATGGCTCATCACAGGGAAGTCGAGAGCAAATCTGTGACCTATCAATGTCCATTTGATGGAATGAAAAGGGGTATCACGCACCGAGCCGCAAGGAACGGGACAATCATGATGATCACACACCCAAGGACACTTCTCCATGCACGGAGGACACGGCTCTGAGCATACCTTATCGCAGGAATTGTGAACACACTGCATTTGGCAAACCCCTTGACAGTTGTCATTACACTCATGGTCCTGCGAGCACGCTAGGCCACATGGATGCTGGCAATAGAGACGGCGTTCACAAGGGTGTCCACGGTGTAATGTGCGCTCGACGCGAGTTATGGCCGTGGGAGATGTAAGCTGGCGACACTCGAAGCATCGCGCTGGGCAACTGCGAGAGCAGCATGGCATGGTTTTGCCACAGACTGCCTTGCACTGGACCTTCGCAGGATCTTTAAAGCATTCGATTTCGGCACTATGTTCGCAGAGGGTTAGTTGCTTCAGGACTTTAACCCTGCACTTGACCGACGCCAAGTCCTCCAGCTGGTGACTGCACAGCGGGTCATTGATAGTAAGACCGAGTTATACATCAGACGAAGGATAGAAACTTACCATTCCACCTTAGACGCAATGTGGCCGCAAGGAAGTCGTATGTCATACATAGGGAAGGCACAATCACCGCATACATCACCGCACTCTCGAGGACACGGATGCTGACGAGGGCAATTGATTCGCGGGCATTCCATCCTGCACTTCATGCGACCATGCATATCAAGGTCGGGGTGGCACTACTAGCGGTCAAACAAGGCAAGGAGCCAAGAGGGGAGGCCACTTACCACAGATTGGCAAGTATGCCCGCATTTCAGCTGATAACTACAAGCCGCCAGGCAACCACCTTCGGGGGCGATGTAAGGTATTTGATTCGGGCCAGTAATCTGCCGCACTTCATGGGGATGACGCGGGCAAACGATGGATAATTCAGGCCCTATCTGTCCCTTCACCTCCATCTCGTCTAGGATCGCAGACCAAGTAGGATTACGACGGAGATTGGAGGAGTTTCCTAGGATGTATTGACCATGTTTCGCTCTGGATAGGGCGACGTTGACTCTGTTGATGACCTTCAAGAATCCAATTGGGGAATTGCCAGCGAAGTCTCCAGAGTTTCTGACGAGAGAGACAATCACAATTTTCGCTTCTTCGCCTTGGAAAGTATCGACGGTCCCTAGTCTGATCTTCAAGAAGTTGAGAAAGAAACAGCCAACATCCTTCAGGAAGACTTACATGTTTTGCAATCTGCACATCCTCGAAAACCTCGCGTGGCTGTTCCTCGCCGAGGCGCTCAAGTTGCTCCGCATCTCGTTCATCGAGGGAGACAGTGAGTTTGGCGTCCCTCAACGCTGCACGAACTTTCTGAAGTTGGCCAAGATATGCGCAAAGTACGGCAATGTCACCCTTCCCAGTATAAGGTCCTTGTTTTAACAAGTATATGACCAAATCTCGTATCATGTCGACCTGTAAAAGATAGTTCTGGAGTTGCCCTTGGGAAGAGGGTAGTTCATACCTCGAACATGTTGTACTTTGAAGCGGAATCCTTCTCTCCGTCCTCCCGATGAGTATGGGTGAAGAAAAAGACATTGTGTTGCACGCCTTGGACATTGGGATAATTTTGCACAGCGTCATGATCGGTCAGAGTTGGGTAAAGTATTAATCTGCATATCACGTCATCGAGCTGCTCATGCATAGTGAAAGGAGCTGACTGTGCAACTTGCCTGGGGTAATCCGCAATTTCCGGCCGCATTCGACGTTGCACGTTTATCAGTGACATATGAGACCCATTGTCTGCCAGTCTCTCCATCAGGGAGCGGTCGAATTTGTAAATCTGACCTCCAACCCTGTTGTCCATAGATAGACCTTGCAAAAAGCACTTTAAAACGATAAGAACAAAACTGAAAGCATGCTACTCACGATACGTAGCCAAAGTAGGTCTGAGTTGTTGCGGATCGCCAATACATATTAGATGTTGCACTGAATAATGTTTAGATAAGGGCGGTGGTTAAAACATGGTCGGCATACCCGACGGGACCAGTGAGGAGAGAATATGAGCTTCGAGAACCTGCCCTGCTTCCTCGACCATGAGAACCTTAGGCGAAATTGCCTTCAATCAATATTTAGTACCATGTTCCATCTGTGTCCTTTGGACAACTAACCGTCAGCAGAGAGACAAGCTTTGCGGCACCTTAAACAAGCTAATTAGTGTCAGTCCGAAGCTACGCGTGCTTACTCACCCGTAGTCGTACAACCAATAAGGTCCGTTCTCCGCAAGAGCTCTCTACGACTCTAGAGGAGTAGTTGAGAGCCAGTTGCGAACAATAGACAATGTTACGAACCTCATTTTGTACATTTTCGTACTCTTTACACGCGTCTTTGTAACGAACTCGAAGATCTTGAAATTCTCCCAAGTTCGCAGCATATGCCATTCGGCGTACCTCTTGTTCCCAGTGCTTTGCGAGCTTTGAGCGATCCCAGGGAGGCAGTCCCCATAGATTTTCAATGCCTTCTAGTTCATGAACGCTTCGATTGCGATCGAATTGGTCTGGCAACGGGGGGACGTGTTCAAAGCCCAACCGAAAGAAGAAGTGAAGGGTTGTATCAAGATAGCCTTCCGATGGTGAGTCGGAATTGGTTGAAGGCAACGGAGTGATGAAATGGAGGTCCAGCCCTTTTCGCCAAAAACCATACAGTGTCTTCGGTGTCCCTCCTTCCTCCGTTCCCCCTCCTCTGACAACAGTCTTCCATTCACCCTCCTCTTCCTCCTCGCAAAGCATTCGGTGGAGTTCGGAAATCCAGAAGGGTGTGTTCTCGCCTCCGAAAGACTCGGCCACCTCTGGTTTGTGTATTTCCAGATATTCCTTCACTTTGGACCAATGCACAAAAGGGGCTTGGATGCTATTCATAACCCTTTCGGTCTCCTCCTCTATCCTCTTCATAGCTGCATATTCTCGGCGGAGTGCTTGTTGCATCGAGCCGCGTTCACCGACTTTCTCCAACTCCATGAGGCTGTACTGAGCGATGAGCTCGTCTGATGAGCGGGAGCCAAAACGAACAATGTTCTTCGTAATATTTGCTTCCAAGACCGAACGCAGCATATGGTCAAGTGCATGATTGGTAAATGCGATGAGGACTGAACAAGACGAGTGAGAATCGTAAGCTGTGTAATGTGACTGAACATACCAACTGGGCCAATTTTATTCTTGAACAAGACTCGCAGTAATTCTTTACCGGTGAAACTCTACAAACATTTTAGTGGTGGTGGAGGATGTGAACGTGATCACTGACTTTTCCTGTTCCTGGTGGACTAACGGGAGAGGTAGGAGAAATCAGCTATCATTCGCCACAGACCAACACCAGCCTTACCCTTGGATCAAGGAGATCTGCCGACTGAGAGCATCGACGACTGATTCGGCTTGGGAGCGGTCCAAATAGCTTCCTGCAATTAGCTCTTGGCGAACCTGCGCAATAGAATTGGCATCCTGGGTGTTGAGACTTTGCACATTCATCCCTTCGTTCATCAAACATGAGAGATTGAAGCGGAATCCAGGGGCACAAGAGTATCGCGGTGGGGGCACCTCGATACCTACGAGGGATCCCTCTCGGGCAATGTAGTCACCAAAGGGAATGGACATGGGCTCCACGCTCTGAAGGGTTTCAAGGAATGGGCGAGCCGATTCGAAGAGCACACTGTTATCAATGAGGAACGCGTATTTGTGCTTGGGTGGGTCATGTAGTGCATCATTGCGTAGGGCCTTCAGCTCGATTTCAGCATCGAAGAAGGAGACGCGGACCACGATGCGATTGGCATTTGCCTTGGCTGATTCGCCTATCTCCTCTCCATTCGAAAGGATGGTGCCCAAAAAGACCTGGTGGTTTCCATGTTCAGACACGATGAGAGCGACTAAGCCTCCACTAGAGAGGCGTCTACTGTGCTTCCAGTACTCCGTTCGCTTCTGGACACTACCGTCACGAGCCATCCCAGGTGGTGCATCTATTCGCAGCCCAACTGTGAGATTTCGACGTTCGGCCTTCGCCTCATGGAATTGGACATCAGTATAGAGGTGAAAGAAGACGGAATCTTCGCCGCTTGACTGGTAGGAACCTCCTTTGAGCTTGAGTAGATTGGCAAGCACGGACGGCACATCACGGCCATCACGCCTGCGACCTGCAGCAGCACGTATATCATCGATGTCCGATAGCACTTTGTTAACAGCTTGACGAGTCGTGGAACTATGCAAATGATGAACCAATTAACTTCGGTCATGCTGCAAAGGCAGGATATTACGTACATAAGCTCCTCACGTAGGAGGCGAAACTGTATGTCCAAGTGCTTCTGCACCGAACTGGCAGGCAAATGGTGTGGTGAGCCAGGGACAAAAGGAGGAAGGTAGGGATCAAGAGGGCAGGTCAGCTCCTGCTGCGTGGGGGCGATCCGAATGTCGGTAATAGCGTCAAAGTCGTTGTCGTGGCGAGCACCATTTTCACGCATATCTCCAGGAGGGATGTAGCTTTGTGTGAGCTTGCTCACGAGAGCGTCTTGTCTCTGGGCGTCGGAGATTCCATCGTGCTGGTGTGGACGACGTCGCTCGTTGATTGAATCCGTCTCCCGGCGTACAATGTCACGAAGTCTGTACACACCCTTGCTCATGTGGTTGAGAGTCACAGCGCGAGTGCCAGCATCAGAGGATGCAATGCGGTCAATGAAGGAGCCTGAGCCTACACCGTTGCGCCAGATATCAAACCAGGTTACGAGATCCTCGGTGAGGTCGGCTATTTGTGGGTGTTCGCGAAGTACGCTCTTGAAGCGAGTGACAAGTCTGTGGCATCAAAGACACTGAGTCGACAATATCACTGGCATAATCCTAAACATACTGATAGTAGAAGACGGTGAGGGTCTCGAACACAATAATCCCGGTTAGGTTCCTAGATCGCGAAGTGCTGGAGGTCGATGGCGCAGGATACCAACTGCGAGCATTAATCATCTCTGCCATACGGGCAGAGATGATGCCATGTATTGGCTCGTAATTGCTTTGGACCACCGTGTAGAGTTTGCTGAGTACAAGTATTTCAGATCTCTTGGCATAGGTAAAGATCATACCACTCACTTGACGTTCTGTGCTACAGCAGTCTTGTGAACAAGCTCACAGGCAAAGAACTAGACATTGGTCAGACCGAGAATCTGTTTCTTGATGCTAGCTCACCTCGAGCAGAGGGAGATAGCCCTCTTGGAATGAGAGGTTGCGGGATGTACTGCGCTGGCAAGTGACAGAGTCCCACTTCAAGACCTCGCCAATGAGGAGCAAGGCATCACCCTATACAACATGAGACCGGGAAAAACCGCAACACATGTGAAGAACTTACATTGACTACGAAGTCTAGGAAACGCTAAGTCACGAGTTAGCGTGTTGAAAAAACGCTTTGCGAGAAAGAACACGTACTTGGGCCAGCTCCGTGGTCTGCGTGGACAATCGTGAATAGCGAGAAAGAAACACAAACAATGCAGACGCACCCAATGTCCGTTTAGCTTATTCACACTCCCGAAGATGCGTACAAAGCTCTGCGCTTTGAGGGCCGTCTGAAGGCCAGTGGCGGTAGGACCACTATGTAGATTCAGGAATTCCTTCAGGTGGTTGTGCACTTCGCTGGAACGCATATTATGCTCAGTTCTTGGTCCGCTGCCACTGCTAGCAATTGTCAAACCCTCCATCGTGAAGAAATCTGGCTCTTCCTGCGGCTCATCATTTTCAGCTGAGGCAAGGCTGCCGCCACCGGGTCTCTGCTCATGGCGGAAAGAACAGTCAAAACCCCGCCTGCATGCGCCAACAGACCAGTAGTAATCGCAAATTCCTCGTGGAGCACGATTCAGATCCTGAGGTGCCACTGGAGAGCCTCCACGTCCTCGCTCGGCGCCTCCATAGCCGCGACCGCGACCACGAGCCATTCCTCCATCTCCACCGCGACCCCTTGCATACGTGTCTCCTCCTCTGCCTCCCCCTCTACCTCTGCCCCTACCTCTCTCAGGACTATTTCCTTGAGCAGGAAACATAAATGTTGCTGTGGTATGA
>Ga0247764_1000507_pt1 | contig 13599 bp, 12 predicted proteins | sample UWRJL051202B4_FD_179932 | JGI IMG/M metagenome (GOLD analysis project Ga0247764, IMG submission 179932) | Plant litter microbial communities from Arlington Agricultural Research Station in Wisconsin, United States - UWRJ-L051-202B-4 | ecosystem: Environmental > Terrestrial > Plant litter >...
CGTCGGGTTCGTCGTCGAGTCGATCGCCGACCCGTTTTTCGCCGAGGTCATCGACAGTGTCGAGACCGCGCTCGGTCAGCACGGGCGGCCCGTGCTGGTCGCCAGCACCCACCGCGACGACCTGCGTGAGCAGCAGGTCGTCCAGCGCATGCTGCACCGGCGGGTGGCCGGCCTGCTGCTGGCGCCCACCAGCGGCGACCACTCCTGGCTGCGGCCCGACACCACTCCCCTGGTGCTGATCGACCGGGGCGCGCCGGGGGTGCGGGCCGACCTGGTCGACATCGACGACCACCGGGCCGCTGACGATGCCGTCACCCACCTGATCGAGCACGGCCACCGCCGCATCGCGTATGTCGGGGACACCTCCTCGATCCCCACCTCGTCGGCCCGGTTGCAGGGCTATCTCGCCGCGCACGCCCGGCACGGGTTGCCCGTTTCCGGCGATCTCGTGCGGTCGAACTGCTCGACCAGCCAGGAGGCGGCCGCGGCGATGAGCGAGTTGCTGGTCGATCAGAGGTTCACGGCGGTCTTCAGCGCGACCACGCGGGCCTCGCTGGGGATCGTTCCGGTGCTGCACGCCCGGTCCCGCACCGATCTCGCGTTCGTCGGTCTCGGCGATTTCGCCATGGCCGATGCGCTCACACCGGCCGTCACGGTCCTCGACCACTCCGGGGCCCGCATCGGTGCGGCCGCCGCGGCCCGGCTCATCGAGCGGCTCGCCGATCCGGGCCGGCCTGTCGAGCACATCCGGCTTCCCGCGGCGATCATCGAGCGCGGTTCGGGAGAGATGCCACCATGATCGACACCGTCATCGGGCTCGACATCGGCACCACCACGTCGAAAGCGCTGATCCGCCGGCTCGACCGGCCGGTGACGCTGATCGTGCAGCAACCCACCGGCTGGGACGTCGAGCTCGAGGCGTCCGCCTTCCTGCGACTCGCCATCGACCTCATCGGCGCGGCGGCCCGCGCGGCCGGCTCGGCCTGGGGCACCGTGGCCATCCGGGCGGTGTCCGTCGGCGGGATCGCCGAGAGCGGCATTCTGCTCGGCCCGTCCGGCCGGCCCGCGGCGCCGGCCATCGCCTGGTTCGACCATCGCGGGCATGCGGAAACAACCCGGTTACGTCAGCGCGAGCCGTCCTTCGTCGAGCGGTTCCCGGCCGTGACCGGGCTGCCCTGGACCTTCCAGGCGACGATCGCCAAACTCCTCGCGCGGCCACCGGTCGCCCCGGGGTCGAGCTGGCTCAGCGTTCCGGAGTGGATCGTGCACGGGCTCGGCGGCGAGCGCTGCCGTGAGCCCTCTCTCGCCTCGCGGACGGGCCTGATCGATCAGGGCACCGGGGAGCCGTGGGCGGAGGCGTTCGCGGTCGCGGGCCTGCCCGCCGGCTTCCTGCCCGACGAGATCCCCGCGGGCCGCCCGGCCGGGTTCCTCCGGCACGAGGACGCCCCCGCGGCCGCGAGCGGAGCCGTGCTCAGCGTGGCCGGTCACGACCATCCCGTGGCCGCCCTCGGGGCCGGCGCGACCGGGCCGGAAGACCTGTTCAACTCCAGCGGTACGGCCGATGTGATCGCCCGTACGGTGCCCGGGGTTCTCGACGAGTCGCAGCGGGCCCGCATCGTCGCGGCGCGCTGGTCGGCCGGGCGGCACGTCCTGCCCGGCAGCACCTTCCTGCTCGCCGGCGTCAGCGGCGGTCTGCTGCTGCGGCGAGTGCTGGCCGCCCTCGGCGCCGAGGGACCGCAAGCCCGGGCCGTGCTCGACGCGGCAAGTTGTGCGATAACCAAGCTCCCCGCCGGTCTCGTCGTCGAAGGCGACGGCCGCACCGACGAGGACGTCATCATCCGGCTGCAGGACGGGGCCACCCCAGCGGCCGTCTGGACCGCCGCGACCCGGCACACCGCCCGGCTCACCCGGGAGTTGCTGGACGGGATCGAACCCGTCGTCGGGCCGCACGGCGCGGCGGTCGCGGCCGGCGGCTGGACCCGCATGCGCAGCGTCCGCGCTGCCAAGACCCAGGCGATCGAACGGCTCGGCTTCTCCACCGAGGAAGAACCGGGCGCCGTCGGCGCCGCGTTGCTGGCCGAGTGCTCACTCAGCCGCTCCGACGCCGAACTCGCCCGATGAACGAGCTCCCCCGAAGAACCAGCTCCCCGAAGAACCAGCTCCCCGATGAACCAGCTCGCCCGACGAAGACGACGCCCCCAGACAACGGGCTCCCGATGAAGACGACCCCGAGTGAGACGAGACCATGAAGACGAACCCGAGTGAGACGAGGAGCCTCGACGGCATCGCAGCCGCGGGCGGCACCTTCGCGATCGTCGCGATGGATCAGCGCAACACGCTGCGGCGGATGTTCACCGCGGCCGGCCGCGAAGGCACCGACCAGCAGTTGCGCGACGCGAAGTCCGATGTCGCCCGGGCGCTGACCCCGCTCGCCAGCGGGCTGCTCTCCGACCCCACCTACGGCGTGCCCGCCATCACCGAGACCGGTGCCCTGGCCGGCGACTGCGGGTTGCTGGTGGCCGCCGAGCCGGCCGAGCGCCGCACCTACGAGCAGGAGCCGCGCAGCCACCGCGATCCCGCCCTCAACGCCCAGTGGGTCCTCGACCAGGGCGGCGACGCGCTGAAGTTCTTCCTGCAGCTGCGCGCCGACCGGCCCGCCCCGGCGAACGGCGGACCGGATCTGGTGGCGGAAGGGCTCGCGGTCTGCCAGGAGATCATCGACGACTGCCGCGCGACCGGCGTCCCGGTCGTCATCGAGAACCTCGTGTACGCGTTACCCGGGCGCGAGTTGCGGGGCCGCGAGCGCGAGGACGCGATCGTCGAGTCCGCCCGCGCCCTCAACGATCTCGACATCGATCTGCTCAAGCTCGAGTATCCGGGCTCGCCGGCCGGTTGCGCGCGGTTGGCCGCGGTCCTCGACCGGCCGTGGGCCGTGCTCTCCGCCGGCGTGCCGTTCGCCGAGTTCAGCCGGGCCATGCGGACGGCGTTCGACGACGGGGGCGCCTCGGGCTTCATCGCCGGCCGGTCGGTCTGGCGCGAGGCGGTGGCCCTCGACGGTCGCGAGCGGGCCGAATTCCTCACCGAGGTCGCCCGGCCGCGGCTCGAGCAGCTCACCGCGATCGCGGCGATCTACGCCCGGCCGTGGGAGAGCGTCGGCAAGCCGTAGGCCCCGTCGTGCGCCGGGCCCTCCGGCGGGCAGCAGGAGCCGCGGGTGATCAGCGGGACCGGCAGCACGATGGTGCGTTTGAGCCGGCGGCCGGGGTGGTCGAGACGCTCGAAGAGGCGCGTCGCGGCCACCCGGCCGACCGAGGTCGGGTCCTGGTCGATGACCGTGACCGGCGGCCGGATCGCCGTCGCCAGGGGGAAGTCGCCGAAGCTGATCAGTGGCAGGTCGCTGTGGCCGGCCGCTTGCAGGGCGGGGATCACTCCGATGGTGCACCACGCGTTGGAGGAGAAGAGCACGGTCGGCGGCTGCGCGGTCGCGAACAGGTCGACCACCGCCCGGCCGGCGTCCAGCCCGAGGATGACGAGCCCGTCGTCGGCGGCGAGGCCCGCGTCGGCCAGGGCGGCCCGGTAGCCCTCGAGCCGGCGGTGCGTCGTGGTGATGGCCTCGGAGTCGCCGAGGAAGGCGATGCGCCGGTGGCCGTGCTCGATCAGGTGGGTGGTGGCCGCGTAGGCGCCGCCGTGGTCGTCCTCCAGCACGCTGTCGGCGGTGATCTTCGACGGTGCCCGGTCGATGAAGACGATCGTGGTCCGGTCCTGCCAGGGCTTCAGGTAGGACTGGTCGGCGGCGATCGGCGTGCTGATCAGGCCGGTCAGCTGCCGGCTGAGCAGCGCCTCGACGCGGCCCTGCTCCTGCGCGCCGTCGCGGCCGAGGCTGGTGACCAGGACCGCCACCCCGCGGGAACGGGCGATCTGCTCGATCTCGCGGGTCAGGGTGGCGAAGAACGGGTCGGAGAGATCGGGGATGGCCACCCCGATGGCCGCGTCCCGGCCGGATCTGAACGTGCGCGCGAGGACATTGGGCAGGTACTTGAGCTCGGCGATGGCCCGCTCGACCCGGCCGCGCACGTCGTCGGAGACGTACTTGTCGTTGTTCACGACCCGCGACACCGTCTTGGCGCTGACGCCGGCGCGCGCGGCCACCTGGCGCATCGTGCTCATCGGATCTCCTCCCCCGCGATTGTCTGTCACCGATGTCAGGCGTTCAAGATTTTCTCTATGTCACCGGTGACAGACCACTCTTGCATGTTCTAGGGTCCGTTACAGGCAAGTTACGAATGTCACTGTTTCTGGTTACGCGGCAGTTCACCGGCCCTTGATCCAAAGGAGAGGCGCCATGAAAGCCGTCGTCTACGACGCCGCCCGCAGCTACGCCGTCCAGGAGATCCCGACCCCCGAGGCGGGACCGGCCACCGTACGGATCAAGGTCGGCCAGGTCGGGCTCTGCGGCACTGATCTGCACATCCACGAGGGCGACTTCAACGCCGTCTTCCCGCTCATCCCGGGCCACGAACTGGTCGGCGTCGTCGACCAGATCGGCGCCGGGGTGACCCGTTTCCGGCTCGGCGAGCAGGTCACGGTCAACCCGAACGTCTACTGCGGCCGGTGCGACTACTGCCTGGCCGGCCGGCTCATCCTCTGCGAGAACATGCAGGGCTACGGGAGCAACTTCCCCGGCTTCTTCGCCGACTACGTGACCGTGCCGGAGAATCTGGTCTTCTCCGTGGACGGCCTGCCCCAGGACACGGCCGTGTTCACCGAGCCCGCCGCCTGCGCGATGCACGGGCTGGAGAGCCTGGCCCTGCGGCCCGGCGCCGGCGTGCTGGTCTTCGGCGCCGGCCCGACCGGATTGCTGCTCGCCCAGTTGATCGCCAGCGGGGGTGCTTCGTCGGTCACCGTCGCGGCGCCGACGCAGTTCAAACTCGACACCGCCACCGGGCTCGGCATCGATCGCACGGTGCGGATCAGCCGGGACGACGCGGACGGCAACATCGAGAAACTCCGGCAGGCGTCCCCGGGCGGCGACGGCTACGACGTCGTGGTCGAGGCGACCGGCTCGACCCGGATCGGTGACATCTGCGTGCCGCTCACCCGCAACGGCGGGACCGTGCTCGTGTACGGCGTCACCCGGGCCGACGAGGTGGTGCGCTTCCACCCGTTCGACGTGTTCCGGCGCGAGATCACCATCAAGGGCTCGTTCGCCGAGATGACCTCCTTCGCGGCGGCGATCGCGGCGTTACGCGGTGGCCGGGCCAAGACCGCCGGGATCATCACCCATCGCTTCTCGCTCGACGACTACGGCAAGGCCCTCGACGCCCTGCAGCACGACCCGACCGTCCACAAGGTCGTCATCGCCCCCTGACCCGTCACCCCTCCTATTCGCAAAGGTGACAGCGCATGGCACCAATTCTGGAAGCGCGCGGCATATCACGAAGCTTCGGACACGTCCGCGCGCTCGACGACGCGTCCTTCGACATCGAGCCCGGCGAGGTGGTCGCCCTCATCGGCGACAACGGCGCGGGCAAGTCCACCATGGTCAAGGCCCTCACCGGCAACCTCCCGGTCGATTCCGGGGACATCTTCTTCGAGGGCGAGCCGGTCACCATCAGCACCCCGCACCAGGCCTCCGAGATGGGCATGGAGGTCGTCTACCAGGATCTGGCGCTGGCCCCGCACCTCAACCCGGTGCAGAACATGTTCCTGGGCCGCGAGATCCCCCGCAAAGGCGTGCTCGGCTTCTTCGGCTTCATGGACGAGAAGCAGATGCGGGCCAAGGCCGAGGCCGGCTTCCGCGACCTCGGCGGCACCGTGCGGTCCTTCACCGCCCAGGTCGGGGCGATGTCCGGCGGCCAGCGCCAGCAGATCGCCATCGTCCGGGCGATCAGCTGGGCCGACAAGATCGTCTTCCTGGACGAGCCGACCGCCGCCCTCGGCGTGGTGCAGACCAAGAACGTCCTGGACACCATCAAACGCGTACGCGACAAGGGCATTGCCGTGGTTCTGATCTCGCACTCGATGCCGCACGTGCTCGAGGTGGCCGACCGGGTCCAGGTCATGCGGCTGGGCACCCGGGTCGCCACCTTCCCGGCCGACGGCACGACGGTCGAGCAACTCGTCGGCGCGATGACCGGTGCTCTCGACTTCAGCAGCAGAAAGGAGAGCACCTCATGAGCGTCATCACCCCGCCCGAGCAGACCAGCGTTCCCGACGCCCCGGAAACCGAGTCCTACCTGCGGCGGCTGGCCAACCTGCAGTCGGTGTGGATCCTCGGCGTGCTGGTCGTCATCGTGGTGCTCTTCTCGCTCGCGGCCGGCGGCAAGTTCCTGTCCACCAGCAACTTCTCCCTGATCTCGCAGAACATCGCGGTGTGGGCGGTGCTCGGCGTCGGGATGACCTTCGTCATCATCACCTCCGGCATCGACCTGTCCATCGGCTCGGTGCTGGTCTTCAGCTCGGTGGTCGCCGCCAAGGTCATGCAGGCGGTCGGCGGCGACGGCTGGGGGGTGGCCGGGCTCGGCATCCTCGGCGCGCTGGTCGCCGGCGTCGCCTGGGGGCTGCTCAACGGCGTGCTGGTCGCCAAGGCGAAGATCCCCGCCCTGATCGTCACCCTCGGGTCGCTGTCGGTCGCCCTCGGGCTGGCCCAGGTGCTGACCGGCGGCATCGACATCCGCTCGGTGCCGGAAGCACTCACCGACTTCAACACCTACATCAAGATCGCCGGTATTCCGGCCCTGCCCTTCGTCGCGCTGGTCGTGCTCGTCATCGGCGGGATCGTGCTGCACAAGACCCGGTTCGGCCGGTACACGTACGCGATCGGGTCGAACGAACTGGGCGCCCGCCGCGTCGGCATCAACGTCGACCGGCACCTGATCCTGGTCTACGGCCTGTCGGGCGCCATGGCGGGTCTCGGGGCGGTGCTGGCCCTCGCCCAGTTCGGCACCACCACGATCGCCGGGCAGTCGCTGACCAACCTCAACGTGATCGCCGCCGTCGTCATCGGCGGCACCTCGATCTTCGGTGGCGAGGGCTCGATCTTCGGCACCGTCGTCGGCCTGTTCATCCCCGCCGTGCTGCAGGCCGGTTTCGTCATCATCGGCGTCGAGTCCTTCTGGCAGGGCGTCGCGGTCGGGTCCGTCCTGGTCGCGGCCGTCTACGTCGACCAGTCCCGGCGAGCCGCCGCCCTGCGCGGCGCGAAGTCCGGCAATCCCCTCCGGCACCTGCTCAAGCTCAAGAAGTGAAGGACCTTTCATGAAGCGTTCCAGGCTCGCGACTGCCACCACCGGCATCGTCCTCGTCGTCATCTCCGCCGCTTGCTCCAGCTCCAAGCCCACCGGTCCGGGCGCCGAGAACACCGCCGCCGCCGACCCCAACGCCTCGGCGGCCACCTCGGTCGCCCCGCCCGCCAAGGCCGCCAAGAACTACAACCTGCAGTTCATCCAGGGCGTGGCGGGCGACCAGTTCTACATCACCATGCAGTGCGGCATCCAGGCCGAGGCGGCCAAGCTCGGCGTCACCGTCAAGACCCAGGGCCCGCAGAAGTTCGACCCCACCCTGCAGAAGCCGATCCTCGACTCGGTGACCGCCGCCAAGCCCGACGCCATCCTCATCGCCCCGACCGACGTGACCGCCATGCAGACGCCGCTCAAGGTCGCGGCGGCCGCCGGCATCAAGGTGATCCTGGTCGACACCACGACCGAGGACCCGACCTACGCCACCTCGGCGATCGCCTCCGACAACGTCGGCGGGGGCAAGGCCGCCTTCGACGCGATCAAGCAGCTCAACCCCGACGGCGGCAAGGTCATGGTGATGTCGACCGACCCCGGCGTCTCCACAGTGGACCAGCGCATCAAGGGTTTCGAGGACGCGGCCAAGGCCGACTCGAAGTTCACCTATCTGAACGTCCAGTACTCGCACGACGACCCGGCCACGGCGGCCAACCTGATGAGCTCCGCCCTGCAGAAGGACCCCGACATCAAGGGTGTCTTCGCCGCCAACCTGTTCGCGGCCGAGGGCGTGGCGACCGCGGTGCGGCAGGCGCAGAAGACCAGCACGGTCAAGATCGTCAGCTTCGACGCCGGCCCCAACCAGGTCAAGTCGCTGCGCGACGGCACCATCCAGGCCCTGGTGGCCCAGGAGCCCGGCGTCATCGGCCAGTACGGCGTCGACGAGGCGGTCGCGGCCCTCGACGGCGGCACCGTCACGCCGAAGATCCAGACCGGTTTCACCATCATCACCAAGGACAACATCGACGGCGACGGGGCCGCCGCCGCGTACAAGTCGAACTGCTGACCGTCGACGGGCGCCGGCCGGGTCCGGCCGGCGCCCGAAGGGAGCTCGCCGTGAGTGACAGCACGAACCGCTACGTGGTGGTCCCGGCCCCTGGTGTCGTGGAGATCGAGCACACGACCACCCCGGTCCCCGGCCCGGGCGAGGTCCTGATCCGGATGACCGTCGCCGGCATCTGCGGATCCGACGTCCACGCCGCGCACGGGCGGCACCCCTTCGTGGCGCTGCCCTACCGCCCCGGCCACGAGGTCGTCGGCACGGTCGAGGCCACCGGCGCGGGCGTCGACGTGGCGGCCGGCACCCGGGTCGTCGTCGAGCCGATCCTCGCCTGCGGTGACTGCAAATACTGCCGGGACGGCCGCTACAACCTCTGCGCCACCATGAGCTTCTTCGGTTGCACGGCCCCGGCCGGCGGCCTGGCCGACTTCTTCGTGGTGCCCGCCGATCGCGCGGTGCCGGTTCCCGGGCAGCTCAGCGACCTGCAGGCCGTGCTGATCGAGCCGCTGTCCACCCCGGTGCACGCCGTCGCCCTGGCCGGGCCCGACCTGACCGGCAAGACGGTCGCCATCCTCGGCGCCGGCACGATCGGGCTGCTCACTCTCGCGGCCGCCCGGCACGCGGGCGCCGCCCGGATAGCGGTCAGCGACCCGCTGGCGGTCAAACGGGAGCTGGCCGGCAAGCTGGGCGCCGACTCGGTGCACGACGCGGCCGCGCCGGGAATGGTGGACGCCGTCCGCGCCGACCTGGGCACCAGCGCCGACGTCGTCTTCGACTGCGTCGCCGTCCAGCCGACGATCGACCAGGCCGTCGCGATCGCGGTCAAGGGCGGCACGGTCGTCGTCGTGGGCGTGCCGGCCGCGCCGGTCACGGTGCCGCTGCCGGAGATCCAGGACCTTCAGGTACGCATCCAGGGCAGCGCCACGTACACGAGCGACGACTACCGGGAGTCGATGGCGATGCTGGCGGCCGGCCTCGTCAGCCCCGACGACTTCGTCACCGCCCGCTATCCGCTGGGCGAGGCGGCCGCCGCGTTCGCGGCCGCGTCCAGCGGAAACCAGGTGAAGGTGGTCGTGACCGGCTCACTCCCACCGGAAGGTGCGCACCGCGACGGCGCCTAGGGCAGCGGTGAGCGCGGCCATGACGATCAGGTGCAGCGGGCGCGGCCAGCCGCCCGCCCAGGCGTCCTGCAGGGCCTGCGAGGCCGCCCCGAGCGGCGTGAAGTCGGCGAACCGGCGTACCCCCGCGGGCATGGTCGGGCCGGGCGTCCACACGCCGGCGGCGAACATCATCGGGAAGTACACGAGACTGCCGAGGCCCGACGAGGCCCGGGGGCCGGGCGCCACCGCCGCGATCAGCAGAGCCACCGCTGCCATGGCGGCCGACCCGAGCCCGAAGGCGAGCACGGTGCCGGCCAGGTTGCCCGGCGCCGGCACGTGGAACAACACGACCGCGGTGCCGTAGGCGAGCAGCGACCCGGCCAGCAGCGCGGCCAGGTTGACGACGAGCTGGGCGCCCAGCAGCGCGGCGGGCGACACCGGGGTGGTGGCCAGCCGGCGCAGCACCCCCTTCTCCCGGTAGGCGGACAGCACGCCGAGCAGGGTGATCATGCAGACGGTGGCGATGGCGAGCGCGAGGGTGACGGGCAGGTACACGTCGATCGGGCGCCGGCCGCCCATCTCCGCGGCCGGCTCGGTGAATCCGGGCAGGACGCTGCCGAGGACGGCGATCAGCACGGCCGGGAAGACGATCGCGAAGAAGGAGCCGACCGGTTCGCGGAGGAACAGCTTGGCTTCGGTGCCGGTAAGCTGGGCGAGCGCTTTCATCAGGACTCCGACTTGGGTGCGGGATCGGTCAGGGGTGAGGGATGGCTGGTCAGCGCGAGGACGGCGTCCTCGAGCGTCGGTCTCGCGGCGTCGGGCACGACGGCGGCGGCGACCAGGGCGGCCGGGGTGTCCAGCGCGACCACCCGGCCGGCGTCGATGACCGCGAGCCGGTCGCAGAGCCGCTCGGCCTCGTCCATGAAGTGGGTGACGAGCACGACGGTCACTCCCCGGTCGCGGACGGCGCGGATGAGGCTCCAGGTGTCGCGTCGCGCCTGCGGGTCCAGGCCGGTGGTGAGCTCGTCGAGGATCGCGATGCGGGGGTTGCCGACCAGCGCGAGCGCGATCGAGAGCCGTTGCTTCTGGCCGCCGGAAAGCTTGGCGAAGGCGGTGTTCTGCTTGTCCGCCAGCCCCACGTCGGTCATCAGCTGCCGCCAGTCCGCGGGCCGCGGATAGAAGGAGCTGAAAAGCTTGAGCGCCTCGCCGACCCGCAGCCGGTCCTGGAGCTGACTCTCCTGCAGCTGAATGCCGACCAGGCGGCGCAGCCGGTCGCGGTCGCGCTGCGGGTCGAGCCCGAGCACCTGCACCGTGCCCGCGTCGGGCTTGCGCAGGCCCTCCAGACACTCGACGGTCGTGGTCTTGCCGGCGCCGTTCGGGCCGGCGATGCCGAAGATCTCGCCCTCGGCGACGCGGAAGGAGACGTCGGCCACGGCGACGTGATCGCCGTATCGCTTGCGCAGGTTGACAACCTCGATGACGTTCATGGCAATGACGCTAGGGTCGGCGCGGGCCGCCCAGAATGGGGTCAGCTGCCCGGCCGGGGTGTGCCTGGCCCCACCGCAAGACTGTGTCTGCGCCCCCTGTGCCGCGGCCCGCGGGCGGGCACGCTGACTGCATGATGACCCGGTCACCCCTTGCCGTCGTACGCGGACTCGCCCTGGCCGGTCTGGGTTTGGCCGGCCTCGTGGTCTGGTTGTTCGGCCTGCTCGCCGCGACGCTGATCGTGCCTTTTCCGCTCGCGGTGTCGGCCATGACGTGGCTGCGCGACCTGAACCGCACGCTCGCCCGGCGCTGGGCCGGCGTGACCGTCGACGCGCCCCCGCGACGGCCCCCGCCCCAGCTGCGGCGCCGCGACGACGGCTGGTACGTCCTCGACCGGCAGCTCTACCGTTCGCCGGTCGTGCCCGCCTTCCTGCTCAAGATGCAGTGGCTGGGGCAGGACAAGTCGCTGGCCCGGCTCTGGTACTGGCTGCTGTTCACGCCGTTCACCGGTGGTCTGGCCGTGCTGATCCCGCCGGCCCTGATCGTCGGCGGGCCGATCGCCGCCGCCCGGCTGCTGCCCGGCCCGGTGGCCCCGGTCGTCGCCGGCGTCCTGGCCGTGGCCGCCGGGCTGCTGATCGCGCCCGCGATGCTGCGGGTCCAGGCACTGTGGACCCGCTTCGCGCTCCAGCCGGCGCCGGATTCCTGGTGGGTCACGTCCGGTGTCGGGCCCTGGTTCGGCCGGCGCTGGGCCGCCACCTGGCACGGCGCCGGCCTGGCGGGCCTGTCGTTCGCCGCGTTCGGCGGCTTCCTGGTCAACCTGGTCGCCGCCCTGGTGTCCTGGGGTGGCCTGATCCCGGTGGTGTCGGGCGTGACCCGGGTCCTGGTCGACATCTATCGCCGATGGGCGCGCGAGTGGACGGGAGCGGAGCTGCCGGAGCCCTACCGGCCGGCGCCGCCGCCACCGGTGCGGGACAGCGACGGCAGCTACCGGGTCGGCCGCAGCCTGCACGAGCGCCGGGAGACCGCGATCCGCGCGCAACGGCTGACCGCCATCCTGACCGACCCGGCGACGTGGCGGGATCTGCTGTGGATGGCACTGGCGCCGATCCCGGCCGTCGTCGGCTTCGTACCCGCGGTGCTCGTCGGTTTCGGCTTCTTCGGGCTCGTCTGGCAGGCGCTCTCGTGGGCGATCTGGGCCGTCCCGCTCGGCCTGAGCACCGGCACCTGGGTGACCCCCTGGTACATCTGGTACGCGGCCACCGACCTCGCCCCCGGCCTCACCGTCGTGCCCGACTGGGCGAGCATGCTCGTCGGGCTGGCCCTGACCGCGGCCGGGCTGCTCCTCGCGCTGCCGCTGGTGCGCCTGCGGGTCCGTTTCGACGCCCTGCTGCTGAACCCCACCAAGTCCGCCCGGCTGGGGCAGCGGGTGCAGCGGCTCACCGAGACACGCACCGACGCCGTCGACGCGCAGGCCGCCGAGTTGCGGCGGATCGAACGCGACCTGCACGACGGCGCCCAGGCCCGGCTGGTCGCGGTCGGCCTCGGCCTGGCCGCCATCGACCGGCTGCTCGAGTCCGACCCGCAGACCGCCCGGCGGCTGCTCGACCAGGCCCGCCTGTCCTCCGCCACGGCCCTGACCGAGCTGCGCGACCTGGTCCGCGGCATCCACCCGCCGGTGCTGGCCGAGCGCGGGCTGGCCGACGCGGTGCGGGCGGTCGCCCTGGACACCCCGCTGCCGGTCGACGTGACCGCGACGCTCGACGGGCGGCTCGACCCGGCCGTCGAGACGGCGGCCTACTTCGCGGTCTGCGAGGCGCTCACCAACGCCGTCCGGCACGCGGAAGCGCAGCGGGTCACGATCGTGCTGCGCCACCACGACGGCGTCCTGACGATCACGGTCACCGACGACGGCCGGGGCGGCGCCGACCCCGGCCGGGGCAGCGGGCTGGCAGGATTGCGGCGCCGGCTCGGTACCTTCGACGGCGTGCTCGACCTGCACAGCCCGGCCGGCGGCCCCACCGTTCTCACCCTGGAGATCCCGTGCGCGTTGTCCTCGCCGAAGACCTCCACATCCTGAGGGACGGGCTGGTCCTGCTGCTCGAGGCGCACGGCTTCGAGATCGCGGCCGCCGTCGCCAGCGGGCCCGAGCTGCGCCGGGCGCTGACCCGGGAACGCCCCGACGTGGCGGTGGTCGACGTGCGCCTGCCCCCGTCGTACACGGATGAGGGTCTGCAGGCGGCGCTGGCCGCCCGCCGGGAGGTGCCCGGCCTGCCGGTGCTGGTGCTCTCCCAGCACGTCGAGCAGCTCTATGCGCGGGAGTTGCTGGCCGACGGGGCCGGGGCGATCGGCTATCTGCTCAAGGACCGGGTGGTCAACGGGGACCAGTTCATCGAGGCGGTGCGGCGGGTGGCGGCCGGTGGCACGGCCATGGACCCCGAAGTGATCGCCAAGCTGCTCACCACCAACGCCCGCGACGTGCCCTTCGCCCGGCTGAGCCCGCGCGAACGGGAGGTGCTGGAGCTGATGGCCCAGGGCCGGTCGAACGCGGCCATCGCGACCCGCCTCTTCCTCAGCGAGAGCGCGGTCGGCAAGCACACGGCGGCCATCTTCACCAAGCTGGACCTGCCACCCTCCGACGACGACAACCGCCGCGTCCGGGCCGTGCTGACCTACCTGAACAACACCTGAGCCCCGCGCTCAGCTGCTGCGGATGGGCAGAACGGCGTAG
>Ga0247764_1000508_pt1 | contig 13595 bp, 13 predicted proteins | sample UWRJL051202B4_FD_179932 | JGI IMG/M metagenome (GOLD analysis project Ga0247764, IMG submission 179932) | Plant litter microbial communities from Arlington Agricultural Research Station in Wisconsin, United States - UWRJ-L051-202B-4 | ecosystem: Environmental > Terrestrial > Plant litter >...
ACAAGCCATGCCCACTGCCAAAACGGCGTGGCGAACACCGCGCGCCGTTCGACGAACTACGAAATGATTGAAGAGCTGCACGACCTGCGACGGACCCACCCGATCGGGTCTTTCATACTCTGGGGGGTTTGAAAATGCGCCCTATGAGTGACAGTAACGGACTCGAGGCAACCGGACGATTGGCCGAACCATGTAATGCCTCCTCGCAGCTGGGGCGTTTGCTTCGGGAAGCGCCCCGTATGAAGTTTGCGGGGTGAGTTCCCTCGGCCTCGACCGTAACGCGCTGGTCGGTGCGTTGCTGGCGAGCAAGTACCGCCTGACGCGTCGGATCGGGCAAGGCGCGCACGGCGCCGTGTACGAGGCGGAGCACGCGGAGCTCGGACGCCGCGTCGCCATCAAGTTGCTCCACAGTGGAGAAGACTCCGAGCGCGCGCGCCAGCGCTTCGCGCGGGAGGCTCGGCTTTTAGCGCGTCTGGAACACGAAAATATCGTCGCGTTGATCGATGCCGGTAACGACGAGACGCTCGGCCAGTATCTGGTCCTCGAGTTCATTCGCGGCTCGACGCTGCGTGAAGCGCTGCCTTCGTTCACGACCGCGCCGGTCAAACGCGTCGCCGACATCGTGCGACAAATTGCGTGCGGACTGGGCCATGCGCACGCCTCCGGCGTCGTGCATCGAGACCTGAAGCCAGAAAACGTCATGCTGACCAGCCATGCCGACGGTCAGCCGCTGGTCAAGCTCCTGGATTTTGGCGTCGCGCGCTTGTGCGACACGGACGAAGCCTCGCTCACGGTCAGCGGCACGGCCCTCGGCACGGCGGCATACATGGCGCCGGAGCAGGCACGCGGTGAGCGCGACGTCGATCATCGAGTCGATGTCTACGCGCTCGGAGTGATGCTCTACGAGTTGCTGAGCGGCACGCGGCCCTTCACCGGCACCTCGTACAACGAGACGCTGTTTCAGGTTCTCACGAAGCCGCACGTTCCGCTGCAAAGCGTGCGACCCGATTTGTCCGCAGACTTTTGCGCAGTGGTCGAACGCGCACTCCAGAAGGAGCGCGAACACCGCTTCGACCAGGTCGAGGATCTCTCGCGATCACTCACGAAGGCCCTCCGACAACTGGAGCAACCCAGCGCGTCAGAGCTCGCGACCAGCGAGCTGACGCTCGAGACCATCACCCTGCCGAAGTCCACCTCCACCTCGCCGCCCAAGGCGCCGACTGCACGCAACGGGCTCCTACCTCTACTGTTCGCAGGCAGCGTGTCGGTGAGCCTGGCCCTCGGTGTGGCGTTAGGCTGGTCGTTCGAGCCGCGAGGTGAACCGAAACCTGAGCCAAGCGTGACGCTGCCTGCGATCAGGCCGAGCGCCGCCACACCCATCAATGTGACGCCGAGCGTGAGCGCCGGCGCGACGGCAGCGCCCAGCGTGGCCGTGCCTCCGAGCTCAGCGACAGCGACGACGACACAGCGCGTGCGTTCCCGGACGCCAGTAAAGCCAGCCAGCAGCGCTCCCGGCGTACCGAGCGCAGCCAGCCGTCGCGACCGCGGTTTCTGAGGCGCGCAGCACTCAGCCCGAACGCGCCACCTGCCGCAGCTCTTTCTCTGCCTCGAGCAAGCGAACCGCGGCGCTTCTTGAAACCCCGACCTGGCGCGCCGCTTCCGCGACGTTGCCGTTGCAACTAGGTAGGGCAGCCAACAGCTGCTCGAGCTGCGGACGATGGCGCGCAAACCACAAGGCGCGCCGTCGCCCCAATGCCCGTTCTGACTCCGCGTCTAGTGGCGACGCCGCCGAGCTCTCGCTGCTAGGCAGCGGTTCTACGAGCTCGGCGCCGCCTTCTGCCAGCAGCTCCAATATCGCGCGGCGGCCAATCTCCGTAGCCGCACCCAATGAGGTGGCCGCGTTCTCGGCAAACAACACCAACTGGCGCACGTTCAACGGCCACGGAGCCAGACACAGCGCCTCGACCGCGTTCGGCTTCAAGCGAGAGGCGTCGCCGCTCGCGCCCACGAATGCACGCAAAAACAGCCGAGGAATCTCCTCTCGGCGTTCTCGCAACGCCGGCAGCCGCACGGTGCTGCCAGAGAGCCGACCCAACAAATCGGCCCGAAAGGCGCCGCGTTGCACCAGCTCCCACAGCGGGCGTTGACAGGCTGCCACGAGCCGCACGTCCACCGCACGTGGCGTCGTCTCGCCCAAGCGCAGCACCTCGCCTTCCTCGATCACGCGCAGCAGCTTGGCCTGTTGTGAAGCTGGCAACTCCGCCAACTCGTCCAAAAGCAAGGTGCCGCCGTCCGCAGCGGCGATCAGTCCCGGCGACGCCTTGAGCGCTCCCGTGAATGCTCCGCGGGCGTGTCCAAACAGCTGCGCCTCCGCCAACGTCTCCGGCAACGCCGAGCAGTTGACCGCGACGAACGAACCTCTGCGCTGACTCTGGCGGTGAAGAGAGCGCGCGTACACCTCCTTGCCAACCCCCGTGGGGCCTTCCAGCAGGATGGGGATGCGGCTTTTTGCCACCTGGATCAGCCGCCGCCACTCGCTCAACGAGCGGGGGCCGAGAATCAGTCCGGGTTCCGGCTCCGCAAACAGCGGTGAGGCTTCCTCCGCGCGGGGCAACGCGACAACGACCGCGATCCAGTCCCCCACGCGCACCACGTCCCCGAGATCCAATGGAGCTTCGCTGATGGCTTCGCCGTTGCGGAAGGTGCCGTTACGACTGCCCGCATCCGAGAGTACGAAGAGGGGCCCCACGCGCCTCACCCGCGCGTGTGCCCGCGAAACATGCTCACTTGCCAGCACCACGTCGGCAGTTGCCCCTCGTCCGATCGTCAGCGTGGCGCCGGAAAAGGCCGCGAACGCTTCACGTGGATACACCCAAAGCAAGCCGAGCGTCTTGGGCGCGCCGGCTTCCTGGCTCGCGATCTCCGGAGTCGTATTGGTACTGTCCACGCCGTTCGAACCCCGCCCGGCAATACCACACTTCGGGCGTCACTTCGCTAGGACATTGAGTGCCTCACGGTCTCGCTCGACTTTCCACGTAGCGGCGTTCGCTGGTGAGCCCGCCGTAGCCGTAGGCGTCCGCGCGCGCCTCGATGATCCAAACGTAACTCTCCGGGTGGATTTCGCCGAGCAAAGCCCGGAAGCCATCAAAAACCTCCGCCACGTACCTGGCCTTTTCGTCTTTTACGTTGGTGCCCTCCGTGATCCGCACCTCCAGGAAGAAGCTGGCAGCTCGCTGCTCCGCCAGCGACCGGCCAGCTACGAACCAATGCTCGGGCGGCACGATCTCCACCGCGACCGAGGTCAGCTCCGGCTGTTTGCCAAGCCAGCGAGTGGTGAGCGTTGCGGCCAGTGACGCGGCGTTGCCCACCAGCGTTTCGGCCTGGGGATGACTAATCTTCAGTGTGATCATCGGCATGGTTTGCTCCTTCGGTCAGAACGAACCTGAGCCTGCCCATGGTTAATGACAATTTGATTGTTCTGAACAAACAATCAATAATTTATGAACCATGGTCGAACATCTGGACCCGGAGCTGCTGCGCACGTTCTTGGCCGCCGTGGAAGCCGGAGGTGTGATGCGCGCCGCCGCGCGTATCGGCCGCACGCGTTCAGCCGTGAGTCTGCAGATGCAACGTCTGCAGGAGAGCGTGGGGCGTCCGCTCTTTCACAAGGTCGGTCGCAAACTACAACTGACGCCCACGGGCGAAGCGCTGAACGGGTGGGCCCGACGCATTTTGACGCTGAACGACGAGGCCTTGGCATCTTTACGTGACGTCGCAGCGCCGGAGCTGCTCCGCATCGGCGCGCCACAAGACGTGGTGGAGCGTTGGTTGCCGCCGGTGTTGGCGCGCTTCGCGCAGAAGTTTCCGCAAACGCGGTTGGAGCTCGTCGTGGGGCACAGCCGCGCGTTGTTGCAACAGTTGGAGGAAGGTCGGCTCGACTTGGCGATCCGCTTCAAGTTGAGCGACGAGACTGCGGGCAGACGGCTCGGCAGCGCGCGCGTGCGGCTGTACGCCGCGCCTTCCTTCACCTGGCGTGAAGGTGAGCCGCTGCCGCTGGTGTTGTTGGAGGCGCCCTGCGTGTTTCGAACGGAACTGCTGCAGGGACTGGACGCAGCGCAGCTGCCGTGGCGTGTGGCGGTGACGTGCCCAGGCGTTTCGGCCTTGTGGGCGTCGGTGGCAGCGGGTCTCGGCGTGACAGCGCGAGCCGGAGTGGCTTTGCCGCGCGGCGTTCGGCCGTTCCGCCTACCACAGCTCAAGGCTTTGCCGCGCGCGACGCTCACACTACAGGGCGCTGAGGGTCGCGGTGGGGCACTGCAGGCGCTGCGTCGAGAGCTGGAAGTGGAGCTGCGCAGCCAGCTCTCGAAACAACGCGCGCGGAGTGCGCCTTAGCGCTCGAACATGCCGGGGCGGTACGTGCCGACAGGACTCTGAAAGGAAACCGAAAGACGGTTCCAGGCGTTGGTTGCGACGATCGCCAGCGTCAGCGCAGCCAGCTCTTGCTCGCTGAATTGCTTGCGCACGGACTCGAACAGCGCTTCCGTAACCTGTCCGTCCGCGATGCGCGTCACCGCTTCGGCCCATGCCAGCGCGGCGCGCTCGCGGTCGCTGTAGAATGGGGCTTCTCGCCATGCCGCGATCACGTGCAGGCGTTGTTCGTTTTCGCCGCCCGCCCGTGCGTCCTTGCTGTGCATGTCGAGGCAGAAGCCGCAGCCATTCAACTGCGACACCCGGAACTTCACCAACCGGAGCAACGTGTGGTCCAGGCCGGACTCTTCGACCGGCCCCTGCAGCCCCATCATAGCCTTGACGCTGGCGGGAGAAACGCTGAACAGATTCAATCGTTGTGTCATGTCGACAAGACGCCGACGCGCGGCGCTTGTGACAGCGCTGCCTAAGAATCTTTGGCGTTGAGCCGCTGCAACTTGTCCGGGTTGAGCAAGCTGTAGACGCCGAGGATATGCGTGCCGTCGGTGTGAATGGTCAAAATCGACGAGAGCTTGCCATCGTGGAGCAGCGCCAGGCCTTCTTCACCATTCACGAGCAAGGTGCGAAAGCTCAGCTGATGCCGCCAGTGCCTAAAAGCACCGGACACGAACCGCGCGATGCGCGCCACACCTACGACGGCTTTACGCGCCGCGAACGCCTTCCCGCCACCGTCCGACGTCCACACCGACTCTTCCGCGAATAGCCGCAGCAACGCCTCTTGGTCGTCGTTACGGATCGCCTGAGCGAGCTGGGTGAGCAACTCGACGTGTTTGTCGGCCTGCTCGGGCGCGGCGGCACGCGGTGAGCGCACACGTTTGCGCGCGCGGCTCACGATCTGCCGACAAGCGGGCTCGGTCTTGCCCAAGATCCGAGCGATGCTGCCATAGTCCGAATCGAACACGTCGTGCAGCAGGAACGCGGCTCGCTCCTCTGGCGCCAGGCGCTCCAACAAAAACAAGAACGCCACGGACAAGTCCGAAGCCAGCTCGGCCGCATGATCGGCGCGCGAGCTTTCACTGACCAGCGGTTCCGGTAGCCACGGTCCCACGTAGGCCTCCCGTTCCGTACGCAGGCGACGCAACCGATCGATCGACAGCCGTGTGACGGTAGCAACCAGCCAGGCTTCCACGTTGCGGACTTCGTCTCCGTCAACGTCACACCAACGTAGATAGGCCTCCTGCAGCATATCCTCCGCGTCAGCGCGGGAGCCAAGCATGCGATAAGCCACGCCGAACAGGCGCTTTCGGTGCAGCTGGAACGCTAGATGTCGCTCATCGAGACGCGGATCCATGACGGACCGAAGACGCATACCACCGGGGATTGTGACTGCCCGTCACTGCTCTTCCGTCACTTTTTTCCCGCCAGCTGCAACAGCCGGGCCCGCTGGCGCTCCGCCTCCTTCAGCAGCCGCTCGACGAAGCGTTGCACCGCCGGCACGGGCCTGCGCCCGGCTCGCACCATCAACTGCACGGGCAGCGCCGGAATACCCGCAGGCTCGATGCTGGCGCGCTCCAGATCGCGCGGTTCGATAGGCAGCGCCGGAGCCAGACCGATACCGACACCGCCGGTAGCGTAGGCCAGCAGCAGCGACACGCTGGGGACGTCGATGATGGACGCCGGCCGCAAGCCGTGACGCTCGAGCAACTCATCGGAGAGCCGCCGACCCAAACTCCCGGCTGCCAGGCGCAGCAACGGTTCGCGTTCGAGGCGCTGCGTCAACTTCTGAGCCTTGGGAGCTTTGCGTTGTGGCTTCGGCCCCACCCAAAAGAACGGCTGCTCGAACAAACGTGTGGCGGTGAGGCCCACGCGTTCGCCGGAGAACGACACAATGGCCATCTCCACCTCTCCGCGTTCCAGCAGCGTCAGCGCTTCCTCCGAGTGTACCGTAGAAATTTCGAAGTGCAGCGGAGCGCCTTCGACGGCAAGGTCCCGGAGCACCGGCACCAGCAGCGGCTTGCCCAGGTAATCGCTGGCCGCGATGCGCAGCGTGGTCGCAGCCGAACCCGTCATCTCCCCGAACAGCCGAAACACCGATTCCGCCTCGTCGAACAGCCGCGTGGCGGCGGGCAACACGTGCGCGGCTGCCTGCGTCAGCACCAGCCCGCGCCCGCGCCGCTCGAACAGCGGCACGCCGAGCGACTCCGTAAGGCGTCGAAGTTGCTGACTTACGGCCGAGGGTGTCTTGTGCAGGCGTTTGGCGGCGACGCCGACGGAGCCGGTGCGCGCCACGATCATCGCGTCGTAGAGCGCCGGGAGCAGAGCGGGATCCATAGCGCGCCAGTTTAGCTTTTCTTAACTGACACTCAAGTAAGTGTCATTGGACTTAATTGTAAACAGCGGTGATACTCCGAGCCGGTCACGTAGCCAGCAGGAGGACCGCGTGGGTAAGAGCCTATTTCAAAAAGTCTGGGAGCAGCACGTCGTACAGGTGCTGTCGAACGGTCAAGCACAGGTCTTCATCGGGCTGCACCTGATTCACGAAGTCACGAGTCCGCAAGCCTTCGGCATGATGCGCGACCTGGGGCTGCGCGTGGCGCATCCAGAGCTCACCTTCGCCACGGTCGATCACATCGTGCCGACGGACAATACGCGCCTGCGTCCATTCCGCGACAATTTGGCGGAAGGGATGATGGTGGCGCTCGAACAATCCGCCAAGGAGTTCGGCATCAAGCTGTTCGATCTGAACTCCGGACATCAAGGCATCGTGCACGTGATTGGACCGGAGCTGGGCTTGACCCAACCGGGCCTGACCATCGCGTGTGGTGATTCGCATACGTCCACGCACGGCGCGTTCGGCGCGATCGCGTTCGGCATCGGCACCACGCAGGTGCGCGACGTGCTGGCCACGCAAACGCTGAGCTTGCCGCCGATGAAGGTGCGCCGCATTCAGGTGTCCGGCAAACTCGGGCGGGGTGTGTACGCCAAGGATTTGGTGCTGCACATCATCCGCATCTTGGGCGTGAACGGCGGCACCGGTTTCGCGTACGAGTACGCGGGCGAAGCCGTAGACGCGCTCAGCATGGAAGAGCGCATGACGCTGTGTAACATGTCGATCGAAGGCGGCGCGCGCGTCGGCTACGTGAACCCGGATCAGGTCACGTTCGACTACTTGAAGGGTCGCGAGTACTCGCCGAAGGGCGCCGCTTGGGACAAGGCCGTCGCGTACTGGAAGTCGCTGGCCTCGGACGCCGACGCAACCTACGACGACGTCGTCCACATCGACGCCAAGGACATCGCTCCCACGCTCACGTGGGGCATCAACCCGGGGCAGGCCATCAGCGTCAAAGAGTCGCTGCCCAGCCCCGAAGAAGCCAAGACGGAAGCCGAGCAGGCCTCGATCCGCGAGGCGCTGGAGTACATGCAGCTATCGGCCAAAGCGCCGATCGAAGGCACCAAGGTGAACGTGGCGTTCATTGGCAGCTGCACCAACGGTCGCATCTCGGATTTTCGCGAGGTGGCTCGTTTTCTAAAGGGCAAGAAGGTGGCGCCCGGCGTGCGCGCGTTGGCCGTACCCGGCTCCATGAGCGTCGCGAAAGAAGCCAAGGCGGAAGGCTTGGACAAGATCTTCTTGGAAGCCGGCTTCGAGTGGCGTGAGCCGGGTTGTTCGATGTGCCTGGCGATGAACCCCGACAAGCTGGTGGGGCGCGAACTGTGCGCCTCCTCCTCCAACCGCAACTTCAAGGGCCGTCAGGGCAGCCCCTCCGGACGCACGGTGTTGATGAGCCCGGTGATGGTCGCAGCGGCGGCGATCAAGGGGCAAATCGCGGATGCACGCGACGTATTCGGTATCGGCTGAGCGCGGAGAAAACTAGCAATGGCACTCGAAAAAGTTTTGAAAGTTTCTGGCTCGGCCGTTTACGTTCCTGGCGACGATATCGACACCGATCGCATCATCCCTGCGCGCTTCATGAAGTGCGTGACGTTCGACGGCCTTGGCGCGCACCTGTTCCACGATGTGCGCTTCAACGAAGACGGCAGCAAGAAGGCTCACGCGTTGAACGCCCCGGAGCGTCAGGGCGCCAAGATCTTGCTGTCCAACAGCAACTTTGGCTGCGGTTCTTCGCGCGAACACGCGCCGCAAGCTCTCTCCAAGTACGGCTTCAAAGCCGTCATCGCGGAGAGCTTCGCGGAGATCTTCTTCGGCAACTCGACCACGCTCGGCATCCCGTGCGTGTCCGTGAGTCACGAATCCGTGCTGGCCCTCGCAGCAGCGACCGAGAAAAATCCGGCGCTCGAGCTCACCATCGATCTCGAGAACCAAGTCGTGACCGCTGGAGAGCTCAGCGTGCCATTCACGATCAAGTCCGGCGCGCGCGACGCGCTGACTCGCGGCATGTGGGATCCCATCGGTCAGTTGTTGGATGGTGCGCCCGCCGTCGCTGCGCTGACGAAGCGTCTGCCCTACCTGCACTTCGCGGATTGAAGCGCCCTTGCCGAGCGAGCTCGATCTGCAGTTCATGCGCCTGGCGCTGGAAGAAGCGGATCGAGCTCTGCTTCACGCGGACGTACCCATCGGTTGCGTGATCGTCGACGCGCACGGGCAGCTGCTCGCCGGCGATCACAACCGACGGGAGGAACATGGCGATCCGACGGCGCACGCCGAAGTATTGGCGTTGCGTGGCGCGGCGCAGAAAATCGGACATTGGCGACTGGAAGGCGCCACCGTTTACTCCACGCTCGAGCCGTGCCCGATGTGCGCGGGCGCGCTGGTGAATGCGCGCGTGGCCAAAGTCGTGTACGGCGCGCGTGACCTCAAAGCAGGTGCCGTGGACACGCTGTTTCAGATCGGCACGGACACGCGTTTGAACCATCGCTTCCAGGTAGAAGCCGGGGTTTTGGCGGAAGAAGCCGCAGAACGGCTCGGCCGGTTCTTTCGACAGTTGCGCGCCGCCGGCGAAAAGTAGCAACATTGCTCGACGTGGGAGGGTGCGGCGAATGACTCTGCAGGCGGACCCAGTCGACGACATTGCGGTGATCATTCCCAGCCGCACCGTCAAGGTGGCGGCCGCCCTCACGATGTTGAGCGGCGTGGTGACGTTAGGGCTCGCGGTGCAAGCCAGTACTCTGCTCAATCCGATCGGCGTGTACCGGCTCTCTCCGTTGGTGTTTGCCGCGCTCGGACTCGGCGCCCTGGTAAGCGGCGCTCGAGTGAGTCGGATGCGCGCAGGCTCCGCGCACTGGTCAGTCGCGCTTGCGGCGCTGATGGCGCTCGCCGGACTGACCTGGTTCGTGCTGGCGCTGAAGAGCGGGGTATTGTTGGTGATGGCGCTCGCGCTGGCTCCGCTCGCACTGGTCGCATTCGTTGCCAGTCTCTTGAGTCTGGCGCCGGTGGAGCGCGCAGCTGCGGCACGTAAGCGCTTGCGCGAACAAGGTCTGGATTCCGGCTTGTGATGTTGCGAAGAGCGCAGCAATACGCACTCTCTCGCGCTGTCGCGGCAAACTCCATCGTGGCGCGCGAAGAGGCGATGGACGGGCTCGACCCGATCGTGCGGGCGCTCACCCGCCGAAGGATCAGGAGACTGGAGCGTCGGGCAGAATTGCTGACGAAACACGGCGATTCGCTGCATCGCGCGCGCTTGGCATTCTTGTTGGGCGAGGACCAAACGATCCTGGACCCTGATGATGTCGAGGCTGTGAACGCTCAAGCCGCCGCATCGCGCGCGCCCGACTCAGCCGGCAGGAAAGGACCGTGGCTGTCGGCGCTGTGCATCGCCGCCGCGCTGACATGCGCAGGAGCAATTTGGGGCGTCCGTACGTATCTTACGCCGCAACCGCTGCGAGCCACGCCAGCAGCGCAGATCCTGGGCGCTGACCTGACGCGGTTCGTAGTCGCCGTTTCGCAGAGCGATACTGCGCTGCAAAACGAACTGATGGCCGCGATGACAGGCGCGCACGCAACCCGCGTTCTCGGCGAGCGCAGCGCGCAAGAACTGTCCGTCTTTCTGCGCAGCATGCAGGCGCTGCACGCCGGCAGCGGCCGCGACCCGAAGCCGCTGCTCGACAAATTTCGCAGCAGCACCGTGGCGATCGACAAAGCGCTGGCGGACGCGAAGCTGCCCTTCTTCATCGACACGGAGACGCTGCCGCTGAAAGGCTGGCCGGAGCCGATCGCGCAAAGCTTCTACGTGCAACGAGAATCCACTGCCACGACCGCCGACACCAACATCCGCGTCGTTCAGCTCTGGCGCCTCGACACGCTCAACGTGAAACGAAGCCTGCTCGGCTATTCGCGGCCCAATACGCCCGCCGCCATCGTGCTGCTCGATCAAGTCGAGTCGAACCTGGTGCGTTTCACGCTGCCGGCAGCTGCCGCTGGCGGCACTTTGGAACTGGTAGACGATGCCACGCGCAACCGCGGGGAACCCCTGGGTCAAAGAGCTGGAGCAGCAGGCGGCGCGCGTCGTGGGCGCCTACTATAGAAGCTTGGGAGTATTGGCTGAGCCCGCGGCCGAGCTCGGGCGCTTGCTGGGGCGCCGCAAAGAACTCCTCAGCAAATGGGAAGCGTCTTTGCGTGGTCAAGGGTTGGAGCTCAACTCGCCGAAAGGGTTGTTTGCGGATGCCGAGTTGACGAAGGCGCTCGGCCTGCGCGTACCACGCGCCGATCGCGACGAGTGGGATGCCATCGAAGACGCGCTGCGCGAGCAACTGCCGACCTTCGAAGCGCTGCGGGACCGCTTCGTGCTCGGCGTCGAGCGGCACGAAGTGCAGCATCGGCTCGACTATCAGCGCGGACTGGTGCCGGTGCCGCCCGCCGTGTGCGCGCTACTCGGCATCGACAATCCGCTCGACGCACCGGAAGGTAGCCTGCCCGCGCGGGCCCGTGATGAAGCTTCCGCCTATTTGGCGGAGCTTGGTCGCAGCGACGACTCTCCGCTCTTGGATTTGGTGATCTTGTCGAATTTCCCGCTCAATCGCGACACGCGCGACCTGGCATACACCTACGCAGCGCTCGCCGTATACGCCGGGATGGGTAAAGCCCTCGGCATCGACGTCGACGCCGTGCTCGGTCGATCAATCTCCCGACAACGTTTCGCAAAGCTCGCCATCGAACTGTGGTCACGCTCACCGGAGGATCTACGACAAGCCGCACGCCGCGCGTATCTCGCCGAATTCGGTATGGAGCTGCCGCAAGTCAAACGCGCATCGGCGCAAGAAAACGCGCACTATCGGCCATCACCCTGAGCATCAAGGCACCTCAGGCGGCGTTTCATCAATCACATCGGGCGTAGCCAAGGCTGCCGGCGCCGCGCGCCGTCGAAACGCGATCTCTTCGGCGAGGCCGGTTTGAAGCTCCTCGTCGGAGATGCGACGGACCTTCCGCGCGATGTGCATCAGCTTCTGCAAGTAGCGACCCCAGCCTGCGCTGATGCGACCGTCGGCTTGGAAATGTAGTGCGTCGGGGTTCGGTAGGATCGAGCCGAGGTACAACGCTTGCCCAAGCGACAACTCGCGCGGCTCTTCATCGAAGTAATAACGAGCGGCGTCCCGAATGCCATAAATGCCTGGGCCGAACTCGATCACGTTCAGATAGAGCTCCAGCAGCTCGTGCTTGGACAGCTCTTGCTCCAGCAGCATGGTGAACACCGCTTCCTGAAGCTTGCGCGCCAGGTTTTTTTCGCGGGAAAGGTAGAGATTTTTGGCCAACTGCATCGAGACCGTGCTGCCGCCGCGCAAGAAACGCCCCGCCTCGATATTCATGCGGATGGAGTTTTGGATCGCCGAGTAATCGAAGCCGCGATGGTGAAAGAAACCAGCGTCTTCACAGACGACGATAGCTGTCTCCAGATGCGGAGAAATGTCCTCGTAGTTGGTCCAGTTGGCCGTGCCCGGCCCACTCTCGACCTCCATGGGTAAGCCATCGGCTCCCTTCACCTCACGCCGCCAAGGCATTCGGAAGCGACGGGGTGAAACGATGGGTGGCACTTCTCGCACACGGCAATGATTGTCGACGTCGAGCTTTACCTTCGTGGCGCTCGGCGTATCCGTATCGAAATCCAGCTGTCCCTTGACGGCAAAGGTGCCATCCATTCGGATGCCCTCGAGCTGAGGCGCCATGCCGCGCGGAACGGCCGAGAGCAGCGCGCTGCACGCCGAGAGCGGCGTCTCTGCGCGCAGCGCGACACGTGTCCGCTTTTGCGTCTGAGCGACGCTGCCAGAGAGCACCGCGCGCACGTCGCCGATGGAAAGCTCCGCGTCGCGGAGCAAGAGTTCATGTTGAGTGAGCGCCAAGGCGCCGTCTACCCGCCACCCCAGGCGAACTCCGCTGATTTCCCGCGGCGCTAGCGCTTCACGTCGCAAGCGCACGTTCTCCAGGTGCCCCTGACTGGTCAACTCGAAGCGCTGTTCGCTCAGCTTGGCAGTGACGCGCGCCTGAACGTCCAAACGCGCATCCAGCACGCCCACCAGCCCGAAGTCGCCTTCGCGCACCCCAAGCGCGGCCAGGCTGATCGGACCGCCGGTGACGTCGAGCTCGGCGTCGCCTTCCGCGGCGTCGAGCGGCAAACGCGCCCGCAGCAGCAGCGGCGTGTTGCCAGCCGTCTGCGTTGGATGCGGCGTGAGCTCCAGCGCCACCACGCGGTTGCGCCTTTCGATCGCCAAGCGGCTGGGACCGAAGCGCAACTCCTCTCCCCCACGTCGGATCTCCGTATCGACCGAAACGACATTCGCGCGAAACCCGTCGCTAGTGGCCGCGCCCAACATGCCGAGCGCCGGCCGCAGCCGATCGGCGGCCTGTGACTGGGACCGAGGCGCGTCCTCGCGCGCAACCGGAACGCTCTCATCGAAGCCCAGTTGTACACGCGCCCGCGCCGCCTCGATCCGCCGCACCAAACGGCGCTTCCCGAGGCGTTGCACGCTGGCTTCGAGCCCACGCACCTCCGTGCTGGCGTTGCCACCGTGAAAACGCAGCAGATCCGTGGAAAGCTCGAGCTCATCGCTAGTCGTGCGCACCACGCGGACGCCCCAAGCGATCAGGGACTGCTCCCGGGCTGCACCAGATCGCCAAACCACCGTCAGCCCGTGCACCTCCAGCTCGCGTTTGGCGGTGGGGGTCTCGTCGCTCGTCGTAGCCTGCGGGCGCCGAGCCTGTAGCTTGGCTTGAAGCTCCGAGA
>Ga0247764_1000510_pt1 | contig 13553 bp, 10 predicted proteins | sample UWRJL051202B4_FD_179932 | JGI IMG/M metagenome (GOLD analysis project Ga0247764, IMG submission 179932) | Plant litter microbial communities from Arlington Agricultural Research Station in Wisconsin, United States - UWRJ-L051-202B-4 | ecosystem: Environmental > Terrestrial > Plant litter >...
CGTAGACCTTGTTCTCGGGCGCCGGGTACTTGCACACCTCTTGGTAGGCGGCGGCGGCTAGATCCCACTTCGATGGATCGCCCTGCGCCTCCTGGAAGAAGAGCTCACCGAAGGCGAGGTAGGCGTTCGGGATGTACGGCGACTTCGGCGCCTTCTGAATCAACTCGAAGTAGATGGCACGCGCGTTCTTGTAGTCCTGCGCCTGCTCGTGTTCGTAGGCCAGGTAGTACAGCACCTCGTCGATCTTCGAGTACGTGGGGTACTCGTTCTTCATCTTGGTGTAGTAGTTGATGGCCTTACCGCGCGCGGCCTGGACGATCTTCTCGGCCTGAGTGGCTTCCTGACGGAACTTGTCCGCCGGTTGCTTCTTGGCCTTGGCGTCCTGAGCCTTGATGTCGGCTGCGATCTTGTCGCGCAACGCGGCGGATTCGAGTTCGACGTAGCCTTCCGCGAGGCGCCGGATCAGCTGCGGACGATCCGGCGAGTTCTTCTTGGTCTGAGCGTTCAAACGCTCCAACCCGGAGATCTCGGCGGTGAGCAACTGACGGGCGCGCGCTTGCAGGCGCGTCTTGCGCGTGTCGCGTTCGGCGTACTTCTTCAGCTCGTCAGGATTGGCGAGCTTCGCTTCGTCGACCCGTTTCTTGGTCTCCGCGGGCGGAGGCGCGCTCTTGAAGGCGGCCTTGGGCTTCTTCGCCGAAGCGTCGAAGCTGGCAGGGCCACCTGGGCAAGCCGACAAAGCCTTGGGAGCTTCCGTCCCGATACACTCTGCGCCGAGGTCTTCGCTGGCAGCGAAAGCCAGGCCATTCAGCGCCAAAACACTCGCGGCAACCGCGAGGAGAGAAATTGCTCTCTTCGAGCTCATACCCATTACCTCCCACAAGCAGATCGCACGACCTGCCGATAGAAACCGAGTTCGTCGCGCCAATATTCACCGTTGAACGGCCAGAGCACGTGCTCTTCGTCCGGATTGACGACGCCGAAGATCTTTGCTTCCGCCGCAGTCACGTTGTTGGCGGTGAGCTTCTGGTCGATGATGTTGCGTTGTGCCGCGGTGACGTCGATCAAGATCTTCTCACCGTTGCGCAGATGTTCGTTCACTTCCTCCACGTTGCGGCGATAGCGCTGGAGCGCCAATTCGCCGGCCTGACGCACGGCCAGGTCGCGTGCGAGCTTGAGCGAGTCGGCCACTTGCTGACCGATGCCCGAGCTCTGGAAGCTGGAGGGGGACGCCTTGAAGCGCTTGTCCTCTTCTTCCAAGAGCTTCACGTACTCGATGTTGCGAAGCAGCTGACGATCGCTGAGCGCAGACTCCACGATCGGCCGGATCTTCGGATCCAGCTTGGCTTTGCCTTCGCGCACCTCCAGCAAGAACTTGAAGAAGGCGTCTTCCTGGTTCTCCCCGGAGAAGCGCTTCAGCACCTTCTCCAGCTCGTTCTTGATCGGGACGTTCTTCTTGTTGAACCGCGCCACGACCGTCACGGCCGCGTCGTAGTTGCAATTGAAGAAGTAAATCACCGCCTTCAGAATGTCGGCTTCCGGGTAGAACGAAGTCGGGAAGTACGGCGCCTGAATCGTGTGGATGTTCCCGAGCGCGAAGGGGTACTGGCCGGCCATGTAATAGGCCCAGGACTCCTCGAACAGCGCTTGCAGCCAGTACTCGCTGCGTTGGTCCACCGAGTTCCAATACTTCACGGCGGCGGACAGGTGCTTCTCGTCCACCGTCGGCGCGTTGGTTTCGGCGTCGAGCTTGATCGACGCCGAGTAGTACGTACGCGCGATCGACAGGTTCGCGAGATCGCGCATGCGATCCTCGTCCTCCACGCCCTCCACGCCCTCGTCGATGGCTTCCAGAATGCGCTGGAAGGCCTTCACGGCCGGCACGGACTTGCGTAGCTGGACGTAGCTGATGCCGGTGAAGAACTGCGCCTTCACGTAGTAGGCGCTGCGGCGGTCCACTAACTGGAACAGGCGAACCGACTCTTCGTACTGGCGGTTTCGGTACTTGAAGCGGCCGAGCATGTAGTTCAGCTGCCAGTACAGGTCGCGCTGCTGCTCGTTGTCGAAGCGCGCCACCTGCTCGTCCGTGTACTTACCGACGCGCTCGATGATGTCGGCGGGCTCCGGCAGCTGCGTCGCGAGCTTGGCGAGCCACAACAAAGTTTCCTTGAACTTGAGGTGGTTCGGGTTGTCCGCAACGACACTGAAGATGGCGTAGCTCGCCTGGTAGAACTTCAGGCGATAGAGCGAGATGGCGAGGAAGTACTCGGCGAGCTGCTTATTGCCCGGGTCGTCGCCGGTCTCCCCGCTGACGACGCGCTGCAAGGCTTGCGCTGCCTCGTTCCAACGTTCTTTGTCAAACAGCTGCTTGGCGGCGGCAGCGGCTTCCGTCATCTGACCGGCCGTCACTGCGGAGGGAGCCGCTGCGCCGTCGTCCAGGTCGATGTCGACGCCCTTCTTGCCGCTCGGCTTGGCCGGCTGCTTCTTCTTTGGCGTGGGCTCTTCGTCCAGATCGATGACGTCTTGCGCATGGGCGACGCTCGGTAGAGACGAAACCCCAGGCAGGGCCAACGAGGCCAGGATGAAGACAGCGAGGCGCTTTCGAAACATGAATCCTCTCTTCTGACGTCGCCCCCGACGAACGGGTGCGGAGCCGCGTTTCCTTGCTGAAGCCGACCCCGGAATCTTCCGAGATCTGGAAAAACCTCAATAACTACCGCTAGATACCCTATCGCGGCCGCCGGGCATGTTAGATATCAGGGAATAGCGTTGTCAAGCGTCGCGGATCTGACGCAGCGACCTTTTTTCCCCGCTTCTTCCGCCAGGGAAAATTCGCGCTCAAAAGGACTGTTTGCGAGCTTCTGGGCGAACTTTGAAGCGTGACGGGCGCGCGCTGCGATCGGACTCGCTTGCGCGCGCTCGAGTTGTCTCTGACGAAATTTGCGGGGTCGCGGTCCTGCGTAGATCCACGCTGCCTACCGTGCCGGTCGGCGGATTGCGCGGCTCATTCATTAACATTTTTTCTGAGTGTTCAGACGCCGCTCGTTCGCGAACCTTGGATGATTCTCCGCGCGGCTTGCGTGAGCGATCGGAGCCGAAGGAACATGAGAACGATAATTTTCCTCGGGACCTTTGGGGCCGGCGCCGAAGAAGTGAGCGCGGGCGCGGTGGCGGCGACGATGTCACGCTTTCGACGTTGACTGTATTCCGCGCGCTCGACTAGCGTACGCCGGTCGCGTGGCCTCCGCTGGCAGCGCGCTTCGTGGTGACGAGCGTGATGAGTCGAACTATCGCATTCTCCAGTGTTCTGTCGGCTTGGGTCTTGGGCAGCTTGCTTGCGGGCTGCACGCCGGGCGGCGTCGGGGATCCGTGCACGCCAGAGGACGAGTACACCGACCAATTCAGCGGCTACAGCGTGAACGAGGTGAACGTCGAAAGTCGTTCCTTCCAATGCGAGACGCGCATCTGCCTGGTGAACCATTTTCAAGGTCGAGTGAGCTGCCCCTATGGCAACGCGCTCAGCACCGAGAACATCCGCAACATGGAGCCGGCAGATCTCAAGTGCGTGATGCCGGGCGAGACGGAGCCGCTCCAGGTCGCCGTGGCGCCGCAGCTCGCGGATCGGCGCGCCAACGACGCCGTGTACTGTTCTTGTCGCTGCAGCGGCAGCGATAAGAACGTGCGCTACTGCGAGTGTCCCTCCGGCTTCCAATGCCAAAATGATCTGGTGCAGAAGCTCGACTTGCCCGGCGGTCAGCTCGCCGGCGGCTACTGCATCCGCGAAGGTACGGCCTACGACAACCGGCTCGCGGCCGTCGCGCCTTGCTCGGCCAGGGCTGGCGACTGCGGCACCGTGGACCCGAACGGCCAACCCCAATAGTCTGCGCGGCAAGCTGAGCGAAAGTCTCACCGCTGGGTAGCAGCAGCACCGAGTGTAGACTCGGTGCTGCGTGCTCAATTCCCGTCGAGAGCTCGGCTTGGCTGCGGAAAGCGCTGTTGCGCGCTACTTGGAGCAGCACGGCTTCTCGGTGCTGGCTCGCAATCTGCGCGTCGGCCGGGACGAGCTCGATGTGGTGGCGCGACAGGGTCCGCTGGTCGTCATCGTTGAGGTTCGCACTCGCGGTGTCGGCGCCTTCACCAGCGCGTTCGGCAGCATCAGCGCCGCCAAGCGCCTCAGGTTGCGTCGGGCAGGCGCGAGGCTGTGGGACCGTCAGCTTCGCGATGACCCCAGCATCGAGCGGCTTCGCTTCGACGCGGCCAGCGTCCGCTTCATCGACGGCGCGCCCCAGGTCGAATACGTGGCCGCAGCGTTTTGATGCCAGCGCGGCTCAGGCCTTGAGAGCGCCCTTCATGTCGTCCAGCAAACGATTGAGCTTGGCGTGCGAGCCGGGCTGCGGCTCCGGCCCCAGCCCGTCGATGGCTTGCTCCAAAAGGGCGATCTCGCGCTCCTGCCGCTGACGCAAGCTCACCACCATGTGTTCGAACTGCTCGAAGAAGTCGACCAGCTCGTCCCCTCGCCTCAGCTTGCCCGGCACCACCAAACTACCCTTGGTGACGTCGCGGATCTGGCGTTTCATCTTGTGTACGGGTCCGGCCACGCGATGCGTCACCACGATGCCAGCCAAGCCGATCAAGACGACGAGCAGCAGCAGCCCGCCGCACAACGTATTGAACATCGTTTTTTGACGCTCCCCGAGCTCGCCAGCGCGTCGCTTCAGTTCGGCGGCTTGTCGCTCGAGCGCACGCTGCTGCAGCGCGAGCCGTTGGTCTTGTTTCTCGGCGTCCGCCTTGAAGGCCTCGAGCAATGCGGGATTTTGGCTGTAGTCAGGGTCGCGCACGATGTTCATCTGCACCACCGCGCTGACCTTCTGGCTCTCCGCCAACACTTCGCGGCTGAGCGCGACGCCTTGCTCGCCCTGTTCGAAGGTCGCGCGGCTCTGCGTGATCACGGCCTGGCTAGTGCGCCACAGAAAGGTGCCCAACACCAAGCTGAGCAGCACCGCAATTCCCACCAAGTATCCGCTGTATTTCAGCTGAAAATGCGGATCGAGCAGGTAATTTCTCAGCCTGCGCTGATGGCGCCCACCAGGGGCGGGAATCGATGAGCCGGTCAGCTCTTGCATGAGATCAGACTCCTTGCGCGACGACGCCCAATCAGCGTCGTCGCCGCGCCCTTTCGAACGCGAGCGTTAGCGATATCACTCCTAAGATAGCGGCAGCTGGCGCTTCTGGCGAAGGCTTCCTGCACGCTGAACGCTTGTGATCGGGCCGAGCCGCGCGCGGCTCCGCAGGCGCGAAGGTGCGAGCGCCGGGGCGGAAGTCGTAGGAACTCACAGCGACGCCGCGATCTTCGTGAATTTTTCGAGCGCGCGTTCGGCGGCCATCGCGACCAGCTCGTTCTCGCTCGAAGGATCGGGCCTGGGCACGTCCGGCTGCGTCAGCCGCACGCTGAAGTTTCCGACCATGGCCCGCTCGGGATACGAAAACATAGCGATTTCGAGGCGAACCGTGAGCGCGCCTTCTTTGTATTCGAACGGAGCCACGCGTGGCGAAAGGTAGAAGGCTTTCACGCTGGGGCGCTTGGCGAGCCGCTCCTTCGCGCGCGGCGCGGCTTCGTGGCGCGGCGCTAGCACCAGTTGCGGTAGCCCACCGGCAGCGCCGCTGACCGCCTTTCGAACCACACGCTCGAGCTCGTTGCCGGCGCGTCCGGACTTGTCCGTCAGCTTTCCAAACGCCAGGTAGTAGTGCGTTTCCGACGTAAATTTGGGCTCACCGCCATCGAGGGCCTCGAGCGCTTTTTGGAGCGCCGATTTCACGCTGTCGTTAGGCTCCTGGGCGAGCCGCGCCTCGACGCAGTCTTCGCCACCCAGGGTCAGGCGACCGAGCGCTGCCGCAGCGGCGGCGCGCACACTCACGTTTTCGTCACTCAACGTGTGGCACAGCGGGGCCACGGCTTTAGCGTCCTTCGAAGCGCCCAGCGCGAGCGCCGCCTGCGTCCGCAGGCGAAAATCCGTGCTCTTCAGGTTCGCCAGGGCAACGCCGAGCTCCACGTCGGCGCCCGCAATTCCGCAGCAGAGCAACGCCGCGACCGCCAACACGACGGCCTGGCTTTTGGCTGCGGATCGAGGGCGCGGCGCCCGACCGAGTGGTATCGGCACTTACTGGCTCCTCCGGGTGCTGCTACATACGGCTGTGCGGTCCTCCGGAAGCCCGCTCACCCCAAGCGAGATTGACTCGAAATTCGACATCCATGTTGCTCGAGACCGGGCCATGACTCTCCGCTTCGACGCATCAACGGCCGCTCCTCTTCATCACGTTACGGCGTTCTCATGTTTGATTTCGCGTCGATGACGGCGTGCGCGGAGCAGCTCCACCGGCACACCCGGTCCAGACTGCTACCTGGGCGTGCACGGATGGCTGGTGTCCTACTTGGCATCATCACGGCGCTCTGTCTGAGTGACAGTGCGAGCGCTGACGCCGAGGTTCACGTGCGCGTGCGCGGCAGCTCGCACATCGAGGGGACGGCCGTGGCTTTCGCGAACGGTGTCGAGGTCACCGGTCGCGTCACGGACGACACGGGACGACCTGTCGCCAACGCGCGTGTGCTGGTGCGTTTGGCGGGCAACCAACCGGATCGGCTTCCGCGCGCGGAGGCCTGTCGCGGACAGGCACCGATCGCGGCAGCACCAGCCGAGGGCGCCGCCGCGGCTTTGAGCGGCAGCGACGGCCGCTTCTGTCTGCATTTCTCCGAACAACTCGGCAGCGGTCGCCTCACGCTACGCTTCCAGGACGAGCGCGAGTGGTTGGATGCCTCCGAGCTCGAACTCGAGTTGCAGAACGCCCCGGCATCGGAGTTGGCGTTCGTGCCACCGCCGCGCTCCCTCGCGGTCGACGACAGCGAGGCCAGTGTGGTGGTGCAAGCACGCTCACGCGCGCCCGCGGCGCAAGATATCGAACTCTCCTGGGTGCGCGACGGTCATTCGCAGGTGTTGGCGCGCGGCAAGCTGCAGCCGAACGAAGCTTTGCGCCTGGCGTTTTCGCCCAAGGCCATGGGCGAACCCGGCCACGGCGAACTGGTCGCCGCGGTGGCCGGCGCGGGCGCTGCGGGTGCCGCGCGCGCGATTGTGCCGTTGGTCGGGCGCGTGACCCTGTCGGCACCAACTCAGATCCGCACGGACGCGCAAGGCCGCGCCACGCTCGTGGTGTCAGCACAGGCCGGTGCGTTCGTCGTGCGGTCGGGCTCCGTGGAAGCGCTCCAAGATGCGCGAACCGTCGGCATTGCGCCCGTATCATCGGGGCGCGCTGAGCTGCCGATCTCACTCGAAGCGCGCGTGGGCTCGACGCACGTAACCTTGCGCTATCTGGGCTCCGCTCCGTATTGGGTGCCGGGCACCGAGCTCGCGGTCGAGGTGGAGGTGCCGCCACCTAGCCCCTGGCAACGCTTGCCGTGGATCGTCGCGCTGATCGCCGTGGCCGGCTGGATCTTGACGGCCTGGCGCCGACCCCGGCACCAGGAGCTACCGACCACCCGGCCACGCTTGGGTCAGGTGGGGACGCCAACGCTTCAGTGGTCGGCGGGAACGACCGGCACCAGCTGGCAAGGTTTGGTGACCGACGCCCACGACGGGCGGCCGCTTCCCGGCGCCTCCATCACGGTGGTGTGGTCTCACGGCGCGACCATCAGCGCGCTCAGTAACGAGAACGGCGAGTTCGAGCTCACTCCGCACCAGCCCCGGCTAGCGGAAGCAGAGATTCGCGTGGATGCACCGTTGCATGCAGCATTGACAGGGCGCTTGCCGCCACCAGGGCGTCTGCATGTCTCTCTGGTGACGCGCCGCCGCGAATTGCTGGCGTCCGCGTTGGCGTGGTGGCGAGGCCGCGGTCTCGCGCGCGCCGCCTCGGAACCGACGCCGGCAGAGATGGCGGAAGAGGTGGCGGTGGCTGCGGGGTCCGCGCGCGCTGACGTGTCGGCATGGCTGGGCGCGCTGGAAGCTGCCGCCTACGGCCCGGCCCCGGTGGACGCCGAAACGGAAGAGCGCGTCCGAAACCTGGAGCCATACGAGCACGCCGGCGAAAATCAGCCAGAAATCCCGGCCACGCGCCCACGCAGAGGTTGACGGGGCTCTCCGCGGGTTCCTATAGTCGCGCGCCGCTCAAACTTTGCGCAGACTCGATGGAGCTCGTTTACGTTCTCATCGCGCTCGTGGCCCTCGCGGGTGCGTACTTTCTTTTTTTCCGCAAGCCGGCCGGTGACGGCGCGTCCGCCTCCCTGCCTGAAAAGCAGGAGAAGATCGGTGCCGCCACGTCTGCTGCACCGGAACCTGCAGAGAAGCGCGCCAAGAAGAAGCCCGCGGAGACGCCTGCGGACTCGCCCAGCGCCGAACCGGAAAGGGCAGCGCCCCCCGCTGAGGTGCCGGCGCCTTCGGCTCGCCACATTCCCACGCCAACTCCGGGCCGGCTGGCTTCCGAACCACCGCCTCCCCCGGTTCGCACGCCCAAGCCCAGCGAGCCTCCGCGCGCGACGAGCTCTGTCGGCACGCTCGAGCGACTGCGAAAAGGTCTCACACGTTCGCGCAGCGGCGAAGGTTTCTTCGGTCGCCTGCGTTCCCTCTTCGCCGGGAAAGAGAAGCTCAGTCCTGAGCTCGAGCGCGATATCGAAGAAGTACTGCTCACGTCCGACGTCGGGACGGAGACGACTCAACTCCTGTTGGAGGGCGTGCGAACGGAGCTCGAGCGAGGCGAACTCGCGAACCCCGAATCCGTATGGAACGCGCTCGCCACACAAAGTCGAAAAATCCTTGAGCTGGATGGCCGCGCCACCGGCACCTTGAACTTGCGAGCTCGCCCGACCTTGATCTTGATGGTCGGCGTCAACGGCGCGGGAAAGACCACGACCATCGGGAAACTTGCCACCAAGCTGCACGCAGGCGGACACAAATGCGTGCTGGCCGCGGGCGACACGTTCCGCGCAGCTGCCGTGCAACAACTCATCGTTTGGGGTGAGCGCGTGGGCTGCGAAGTCGTGCGCGGAAAGGACGGAGCAGACCCTGGCAGTGTCGTGTTCGAAGCCGTCAAGCGCGCACAAGAAACCGGCGCAGACATCGTACTTGCGGACACGGCCGGTCGACTTCACACGAAGTCGAATTTGATGGCAGAGATGAAGAAGATCGCCAAGACGGCGGAAAAAGCATTACCCGGCGCACCCCACGAGATTCTGCTGGTGGTGGACGCAACAAACGGGCAGAATGCGCTGGCGCAAGCGCGTGAGTTCCACGACGCATTGCCACTGACAGGCATCGTATTGACCAAGTTGGATGGCACCGCGAAAGGCGGAGTCGTCCTCGGCATAGCGCACACTCTCAAGTTGCCGGTTCGCTTCGTCGGACTCGGCGAGCGTGCTGATGATCTGCACGAGTTTCGCGCGTCGGAATTCGTCGAAGCGTTGCTCGGCTTAGAGGCCGGTAAACCCAATTGAGCGCAACTCAAAATCACCCCTGCGGCCTCCCGCGCAACGAACTTGGCGATGCATTCCGGCTCGAATTTTTTGCTTGTTGATCGTTAGAATTTCAGCGTGATATAGTGCGCCGGCGTTTTCGGACGGCGGAATTATTTAATAGTTCCAAGTAGTTGCGAGCTATGTTTAGCGGTCGTCGCAGGGGACACCGAAAGAGGCATCGATGAAGAAAAGTCGCGTCGGGCTCCTGGCAGCAGCAGCCCTCGGCATCCTCCCCGCCACCGGCTGGGCGCAGGCCAAGGGAAACGCCGCAGCAGGAGATACCGCGGAAGCAGGAGAAGCTGCTGCAGCCGAAGGTGAAGCAGCCGGTACCCCCGCGGAGGGTGAAGGCGAGGCCGCAGTTCCCGAAGGGGGCGGTCTCGAAGAGATCTGTAAGATCGATCCGGCGGCATGTCCCAACTTGGACATGGAGAAGGAAGCCGCTCGCCCACTGCGCGAGAATCTCTACGCGATGCAGCAGATCTTTGCGCTGCGCGCGCGTCGTCTGGAGCTTCAGCCCTACTTCGGGTTGACGCTGAACGACCAGTTCGTCTCCCACCCGGGTCCGGGTTTGGCGCTGAACTATTACATCACGAACGTGCTCGCCGTCGGCGTGAACGGCAACTACTTCGAAGTCTTCAACAGCGACAGCGACTTCAACGCCCAGGTGCGCCGCTCCGCGCGCGTCGCGGTGCCCTTGACGGAGTACCAATGGAGCGCCGCGCTGAACTTCACGTACGTGCCCGCGTACGGCAAGTTCGCTGGTTTCGGCGACTTCATCTTCCACTACGACGCCTACATCGTCGGCGGCGTGGGTGCGATCTCGACGCGACCGATCCCGGTGATCGATCCGGACAATCGCAACTTCGCGTTCGAACCGAAGATTTGCTTCAACGCTGGGCTCGGTCTGCGCATCTTCCTCAACCGCTGGTTCGCGGTCGATCTCGAGATGCGCGACTACATCTACCCGGAGAAGCTCGAGGCGCTCAGCGTGAACGAGATGGATAAGACCAACAAGAGCACTTGGTACGAAAACAAGTCCACGATCACGCACGCGGTCCAGGCCCAGCTCGGGGTCTCCATCTTCTTACCGTTCTCCTTCGAGTACCGGTTGCCGAAGTGAGCGAAGGGCGAGGCATGAACACGATGATTAGTAACGCTACCAAGCGGCTCGTCTCCGCCCTGGCAATCGGCTTCGCGTTCTTGGGCATCTCGGAACGGGCCGAAGCTCAAGAGATCCTCCTGACGGGTCCACTCGCTGGCGCACCTGCCGTGCGCCAACTGCGCCTGTATCGGCAGAATCGCTTCGAGATCGCGCCGGTGGTCAGCTTCACCCTGTTGGATGAGTACCAGCGCACGATCCTGTTCGGCGCTCGGCTCACCTACAACATCACCGACTGGCTCGGCATCGGCGTCTGGGGTGCCTACGGCGCCATCAAGATCCCGACCGCGCTCAGCGATCACATTCAGGACGTGAACAAGGACCGGCGCGCGAACGCTCCGAATCCTCCGGGCTACGACGAGACCCTCAGCGGCCGCTTGCTGAAGGTCAACATGAGCACGGACTTCACGAAGCAGCTCGGCGGCATCGATCTGGTGTTGGCTCCGCAGCTGACCTTCACGCCGTTCCGCGGCAAGATCGCGCTGTTCCAGAGCATCTACATCGATACGGATCTGTACATCTCCCTCGGTCCCTCGTTCGTGTGGCTGAAGGAGCGCGCACAGTGCAGTGTCGGTCAGTGTGGTAACGAGGCGATTTTCCCGATGGAGAGCCGCATGGCGATCTCCGGGACTGGTGCGCTCGGTCTGATGCTGTACGTGAACAAGTGGAGCGCGCTCGGCTTCGAGTTCCGCGCCCTGCCCTTTTCCTGGAACCGAGGCGGCTTCGACACCGCAGGCGGTGGCAAGGACAAGGAGTTCCCCGACAACGCGATCACGGCTTCGGATCAGCGTTGGGCCTGGAACACCATGTTCAACATCAGCTACTCGTTCTACCTGCCCACGCAGTACCGCATCAGCGAGTAGTCAGCGACGTTCCCTGCGAGCATTCACGCCCGCCGGTTCCGAAACAGGAACCTGGCGGGCGTCGTGCTTTGTGCCGGCGCGCAGGCCAGCGCTCAACGCGGGGCGACGCGATTGTTCTTCAACGTGTATTGAGTCGGCAGTTGCTCGCGTGCCGTGGCCTGCAGCTCCTCAGGGATTTCCCAGGCCAGCTCGCTCAAGCGCTGGGCGATGCGATTCTTGACGCGCTGCGATTCTTCCGTCGGCAGGGTCGCAACCAGCGCGGGGACGCTGTCCGGCTTGCCGAGTTCGAACAACGTGGTGACGGTGGCGAAGCGCACGGGCTCGCTGGCGTCTTGTAGGAACGGCTCGAGCGCCACGCGCACGTCGTCCGTCTTGTGTTCGGATAGCTCCGTGATGAGCTGCACCTTAGGCTCGGGATTGCGGACGTATTCAGTGTCGTACGCGTCCAACAGCGTGAGCAGCTCTTCACCCAACGCTTCGCGTTGCAGGATCCCTTTCAAGACGCGGATCGGCCAGGTCAGGCTCTCCGCTCTCTTGCAATAGGCGCGCACGGGCTCGAGCGCGGCTTCGCCCGCAGACACGATGCCGCGCAGGCACGCCTCCTTCTCTTCTTGATCGGTGATGGAAGGATCCAACATCCAATCGAAGCGCTTGAGCAGCACTGCAGCGGCGCGCCCCGTACCCATGGCGCAGAGCGCTTCGATGGCTTCCTGACGATCGATGTTTTGAGAGAGCTTGTTGCCGACCAGTCGCTCGTAGCGCGATAGGTCTTTGACGGAGGCTTGCGGCGCTTCGCTCTTCTTCCTCGAAAACAGATCGAACAATCCCATGGCAGTGCGGCTCTATAGCGCCTCTTCCGCCCATTCACCATGGCTCTGACGGGTCGCCTCGTTCAGATACCAGGCCCGGAGAGCCCGATTACCGAGCTCTCCGGAACGACCAACCGCGGCAGCTATGAAAGGAAACTACGGCAGAGGGACCGCGTTCAGCACCACGCCGTTGCCGCGCAACTCCACCTGGTAACGCACGGGACGGCCGTGTTTCTGGGCCATCTCGCTCTCGCTCGCCTGGATTTTGGCTTGAAACGCGGCGGGCGTGATGTGGTCGACAGGGTCCCCCAGCTGGCGTTTGGCGGCGATATATTCGTCGAACAAGCGCCGGTAGTATTTGTCGGCGGGTTCCTGCGCCAACGTGGCGGCGACGGACGGATCGGCTTGGCCAGCGACCGCGCTTTCGTCCACGGCCAGGGCTTCCTGGAAGTCCTGCGCCCGCGGTGCGTAGGACGGGCGCCCCTGTTCGTCCGTCGTGTCTTCCGCCACGCCCATCAACGCGTTTAGCAGCGAATTGATACGAAAAACCAAGCCACCGAGTTCGTCGTGCTCGAGCTGGAAACGCAGGTCGGAATTGCCGTTGATGATCGCAAGCAGCCCGTCCTCGAGCTCGGACACGGGACCGGCGATGTAGTTTCCGAGCAAGGTGCCGCCAATTACCACCAACACCAAACCCAGCGCTGACACCGCCAAGACGGGCCACAACATCGAACTGACGTTGCCGCCCAGGGACGCGGGCACGGCCGAGATCAGCACGCCATTTTGCTCGGCGTAACCACTCACGGGCACGGCGCCGAACACTTCGTCCAAGTTCGGAGCATCCGCGTGAACGACCGCGCCCGAGCTGAGCGCGGTTTTTACGGCGGCCGCGACGTTCGGTGAACTCGCTGCGGCCATCACCTCCGAGGAAGCGTTGTTGCTATCCGCCAACACTTCGGTGCCCTTGTCGCTCACCACCGCGAACAACAAGGCGTGACCGCTCGTCAGATCGCTGGTGCGCGCGAGGCGTTCGTCGTTGAGGGGCGTACCCACGACCAGCGCGCCGAAACGCTTGCCAGTCTCGCTCTGGATCGCCGCGTAGCTCACCAACATCTGCTCTTGACGCTGACGATTCAGCCACACGGCGCTGCCTGTCGCGCCGTTCTTCAGTGTCTCAGCGAGGCCTGGGTACACGGTCAGCAGGTTGTCGCCGCGCATGAGCGCCGAAC
>Ga0247764_1000511_pt1 | contig 13550 bp, 11 predicted proteins | sample UWRJL051202B4_FD_179932 | JGI IMG/M metagenome (GOLD analysis project Ga0247764, IMG submission 179932) | Plant litter microbial communities from Arlington Agricultural Research Station in Wisconsin, United States - UWRJ-L051-202B-4 | ecosystem: Environmental > Terrestrial > Plant litter >...
ACGTCGGGGCGACGCATACGCCAACACGGCGCGCCCCGCCGCGCCGTTGGACCGGATCTGGCGAGCCTGTTCGTGGGAACGGACGGCGCCTTCGGTACGGTAGAAGCGCTGCTCGTGCCGGCGCCGGAGCTCAACGCCGCTGCCCCGCCGTCGTTGGCTCACGAGGGCGAGCGCAACCCGCCAGTGTCGGAGGCCGAGGCGGGCGCCTTGGCTGCGATTCGTCGCGCGTTGTGAGCACGACGCGCAGCGCAAGACGCGCGTTCTCGACCATCTCAGGTTGAGATTGAAGCGTGCCGTGCAACGCGCACTTAAAGCGCCAGCGCGGTCGACCGTTGAGCAAAAAACATGGATGGGCAGAACCAGAACGTGCGGGATTGGGACCGCGAACGCGCACTGCACGTGTTGGTGGTCGAACATGAGCCCCAGGTTCTCAGTCGAACGTGTGCGCGTCTGATCGCCGAGGGCTGCGAGGTGAGCACGCGTCGGGTGCCGCGGGGCTTACCGGCTCTCGTCGAGACCTTGAGGCCGGATCTGATCGTGCTGGACGTGCTCACGCCCGGTCTGGACGGACAAGAGCTGTTCGTGTTGCTCGCTCGCTGCCGTCCGAGCTCCTTGCCGGCCGTGGTGCTGCACTCGAAGCTGTCGACCCAGATGCTCCGCACCGTGATCGATCTGGAAGACGTGCTGGGAGTGATTCAGAAGACGGACAGCGACGTGGAGTTCAGCGAGCGCTTCCGCGGCTTGGTGGAGTTGCTGACCTCGGGACACCGACAAAACAGTCTGCTGCCTCGCACATGGCTCCCGGCCACTAGCGGAACGCACCGCATTGGCGCCGCACAAGCGGACTCGCTGCTGCCGGCGAGCGTGCAAGCGATCGGCTCCCGTCGGCGCTGATTCCGCGACCCCAGCCCGTCACCCCTTTCCAGCTCGTTTCCCACGCTCGATGCCCGCGGTCATCGGTGTAAGCTTCCGCGGTGATGAATACCCCGGTGCTGTGGGCCTGGCTCTGCGTGTGTGGCGCGCTCAGCGCGCTGCTGGCCGCGTTGGGCGCAAAAGTGTCCCCCGCCGTCAGCGCCTTGTGCGCCGGTGGTGCCGCCGCGCTGTGGGGCGTGTTTTGGCTACGCTTCATGCGACAACGCTTCAGCAGATGGGACAATTTGTTGTCCAACCTGCAGCAACGCGAGTTCGCGGACAGCATGCCCGGGAACACCGGTTCGGGCGCCACGTTACGCGTTGAAGCACTGCAAAAAGCCATCGAGACCGAACACGCCGAGCGCGATCAGAAGGAGCAGTTGTTGCGCGCGGTGGTCGAAGCCGCGCCGATGGCGATCGTGGTGTACGGTGACTTGGGGCGCATTCTGTATTCGAACGCCGAGGCGCGGCGCGTCTTCTTCGAAGGTCAAGCGCTGGAAGGGCACAACTTCTTGCAGCTGCTAGAGCGCGCGCCGGAGCCGATGCGTCACGGCTTGCTCTCCGACACCGATACCATGTTCAGCGTGGATGACGCTGGCGAGCGCGGCACGTACCACCTCGCCAAGCGTAACTTCCAGATGGGCGCGGAACGTCAGACGTTGTTGATGGTGAAGCCGCTCTCCGACGAGCTTGGGCGGCAGGAGGTGGAGGTCTGGAAGCGCGTGATCCGCATCATCAATCACGAGCTCAACAATTCGCTCGCCCCGATCTCTTCCATGGTGCACTCCGCGCGTTTGATCGCAAAAAATCCCGAGCAGCTGCCGAAGTTGAGCCGCGTGTTCGACATCATCGAGGAGCGTGCGGGGCACCTGGTCGCCTTCCTGGAGGGCTACGCGCGCTTCGCTCGCCTACCGAAGCCGCACCCGACCGACGTGGCCTGGGAGCGTTTCTTGGAGGGGCTGTCTGGCTTGTTCCCCAACGTGCAGGTGTTGCCGCCGCCACCGGGCAGCGGCTACTTCGACGCCGGCCAACTTCAACAGGCGTTGATCAACTTGCTCAAGAACGCGGAAGAGGCCGGCGGACCTGCGGGCAGCGTGGAGCTCAGCGCGGTGAAGGAAGCCGACGGCGCTTCCACGATCGAGGTGCGCGACCGCGGGAACGGCATGACCGATGACGTGCTCAAGAACGCGCTCGTGCCGTTCTTTACTACCAAAGAGAAGGGCACCGGTTTGGGTTTGCCGCTCTGTCGCGAGATCGTGGAGGCGCACGGCGGACGCTTGCGGGTGTCGCGTCGTGATGGCGGCGGCATCGTCGTCAGCTGTTTGTTGCCTGGGCGCCGGGGGTTGCCCGCATCGCGCACGGCGCGCCTCTCACTCACGCGCGGATGACCTGCGCTCCGGCATCGCCGACGTCAGGCCTTGGTCGGGACGGAGAGGGGCTGCATCACGGCGCAAAATTGCGGCAAGGCCTCGCAGCGCGCGGTCTGTTCGCTCAAAAACGGCTTGGAATTGAGCTCGAAACGGCCAGGGTGGGCTTCACGAGTGAAGCGCAGCGCACACGCTACGGCCACGTCCGCGTGACTGAGCGCGCTGCCGAACCAGAATGGGCCTGCGCGCCCCGCGCGATCCGCCTCCAGCACCGTCAGCGTGTCGTCGATTTGGCGCGCGCAGCGCTCGAGCCAGACGTTGGACGGCTCGGGTCGCAGCAAGCGTTCGTACAACAGACTGACTGCTTTGTCGGCCACGCCGGTCGCCAACGCGGCCACTCGTAAACACTCGCGACGGAGCGGGCCGCGCGCTGGGATCAGCGCGCGCTCCGGTCCGACCTGTTCGTCTAGCGCGTCCAGGATGGCGTAGCTCTCGTACAGGCACTCGCCATTCTCCAGCACCAGCGTCGGTACGCGGCGCAGCGGATTGAGCTTGGCAATGGCATCTTCGTCTTGCCACACCGACCAGGGGCGATGTTGAAAAGCGATCCCGTAGTGCGTGAGCGCGATCGCCACGCGGCGCACGAAGGGGGAGTCGAACTGCCCGACCAAGATCACGCTGGCAGCTCCAGTTGCAAGCCTTCGCTCAGTCGTGACAAGGCTTCGCGAACGAGCTCCCCGTCCGCGGCGTTGAGCGTGCCCTTGCCGGCCTTGGCCAGCGCATAACGCAGCACGCCTGCTTCCAGCTGGGACAGCGCGGCTGTGCGCGCAAAGCCCATCTCGTTGATGGTGTAGCGCAGCAGCACTCGGCCATCTTCCAAGATGCGTTCGCCTACCAGCTCCGCCCGGCCTCGCTCTGGCTGCAATAGTTGTCGGATGATGCCGCGCACGCGCGCTGCGCGGCGCCGGATACGTCGCTTCTCCGGCGCCTCGAACATCGTGAAGAAGCGGTTTCGTGAAAAGGCTTGAGGCGCCAGGATCAGCGCGGCAAGCAACGCATCATCGTCGAGCTCGACCTCGGGCTCGGCCGCGGGCAGCACGCCTTCGTCGAGGTTGGAGCTCACCTACGCACCCGCTCCGGAGTTCTCGGCTTGGGTCGACTCGAGCAACTGCGCTTGATGCCAGGAGCCCAGCGCTCCAAAGAGCTGATCGAGATCCCCTTCCACGACCCGATCCAGCTCGTACAGCGTGAGCCCTATGCGGTGATCGGTCAGGCGGTTCTGCGGGTAGTTGTAGGTGCGGATCTTCTCCGAGCGGTCGCCGCCTTTGACCATGCCGCGTCGCTCATCGCGCACCGCGGCTTCTTGCTTCTCGCGTTCGATATCCAGCAAGCGGCTGCGCAGAACCTTCAGCGCTTTGGCCTTGTTCTTCAGCTGGCTGCGCTCGTCCTGGCACTTCACGATGATGCCGCTCGGCAGGTGCGTGATCTGCACGGCGCTGTTGGTCGTGTTCACGCCTTGACCGCCAGGACCACCCGAGGCTGCGATGTCGATTTTGAGGTCCTTGTCCTCGATCACGAAGTCGACTTCCTCGGCCTCGGGCAACACCGCCACGGTAGCGGTGGAGGTGTGGATGCGTCCCTGCGCTTCCGTGGCCGGTACGCGTTGCACACGGTGCACGCCACTTTCGTGCTTCAAGCTGGAATACACCCGTTGACCGCTGACCAGGGCGATCACTTCCTTCAAGCCGCCCGCCTGCGCGTCGGACGTGTTCATCAGCTCCACACGCCAACCTTTGCGTTCGGCGTAGCGCGAGTACATCCGAAACAAGTCGGCGGCGAACAGCGCGGCTTCCTCGCCGCCCGTGCCCGAGCGGATTTCCAGGATGGTATTTTTCTCGTCGTTCGGATCTTTGGGCAGCAGTAGGAGCTTGAGCTCCTCCACTACTTGGCTGCGCTCTTGCGTCAGCTCGCCTAGCTCTTGGCGGGCGAGCGGGCCGAGCTCGGGATCGTCCAGCGCTTCTTCGTCTTCGCGGATGCGCTTGGCCAAATCATCGAAGCGGCTCATGGCCGCGACCAGCGGCAGTAGCTGCGTACGCTCCCGGTTGAAGGCGTTCAGCTTCTTCATGTCGCTGAGCACGGCCGGGTCACACAAGAGCTGCTCCAGCTCTTCGTGACGCCGGACCAGGGAGCGGAGCTTGTCGATCGGCAGCATCAGCGAGAAGGTACCGCTTCCGCCAGCAGCTCGGAATAGCTCGGATACTTGCGCTCGGCGGTTTCTTCGCGAGCGCGGCCCTGTTCCCTACCCAGGGTCACGGCCAGAGCCCCGAGCGCGACTTCCAGCTGCTTCTCGTCCGGCTCGATCGTCGTGATCTTTTGGACCAAGAAGCCCGGCCAGAGCAGCACGCGCAGCGGGCCCTTGGTGGCGAAGCGGGCGAGCAGACGCTGCAGCTCGAACGTGACCGCGGCAATCAGCGGCAAGAACGGCAGCTTGAGCAAGAAGAACAACACGTTGTCGGCCGCGCGCGACAGCCCGAACTGGGGCAGCAGCGGGCCAATGGCGCTGAACACGAAGATCGACACCAGCGCCACCATCACAATGAAGGTCGTGCCGCAGCGGGGGTGGAGCGTCGTCTTCTGGCGCGCGTTTTCGACGGTCAGGAGTTCGCCCGATTCGTAGGTGTAAATCGATTTGTGCTCGGCGCCGTGGTACTGAAATACTCGATAAATCTCGGGAACACGCCGAATGAGCAGCATGTAACCAACCACGATCAGCAGCTTGGCGGCGCCGGTCAGCGCCTGGAAGCTACTGCTGCGCACGTCCAAATCCCAACCCGCCTGCGAGCTCAGCAGGTAGGCGGACGCTTGCGGCAGCGCGATGAACAACCCGATCGCGAACAGCACGCTGACGAACGTCATCAGGCTCTTGCCGCGATCTTTTTCGGGGCTCTTCGCGGGCAGCTCCGGCTCGTTCGTGAGCAGGGCGATAATCGGCAACGACAACACGCTGATCAGGCTGGGCGCTTTGGCTTTGGCCGCCGCTTCCTCTTCTTCCAGATCGCGTTCGTAAATCTCGGCGGAGAAGCGCAACGCGCGGCTTCCGAGCTTGAGCGCCTCCCCCAGCGCCATCACGCCGCGGACCAGCGGCCAAGCGCGCGCGCCCCGACGCAAGTCCAGCATCGGCTCTTCGCGCACCACCAGCTCACCAGTGCGGCGGCGAACGACGACGGAGAAGGCGTGCGGCGAGCGCATCATCACGCCCTCGATCAGTGCTTGTCCGCCTATGTACGGACGAGATACGCCGTCCGGGCCTTTCACCGCGGGCTGATTCGACATCGCTCAGGAGTATAGCCACGCATTGCAACGGCGCTCGCGTTACGGCCCCGAAGCTTCGCGGGGCGCTGAGCCGCCGCTCAACGCCCCACTGCGAACGCGGGCTGTCGACCAACACAACAGCGCGCAGCTCAGCGCGCGCATTTCCGCCGCCGCGTAGAGCAGTCTAGCAAGCGGCCGGAGCCGCTCACTTCTTGGCGTACTTGCGGCGGAAGCGATCCACGCGACCTTGCGTGTCCATGATGCGGTGTTTGCCGGTGTAGAACGGATGGCAGGCACCGCACACGTCGGCCGTCAGCTCTTTGCGCGTCGAACGCGTCTGGAAGCTGTTGCCGCACGCGCAGGTGACGCTGACCGTTTCGTACGTGGGATGAATGCCGTCCTTCATTTGATTCTCCAGTGGCGAGCGCGCCCTGCGGCTCGGGGCCCAGGGGCCGGAAAAAGGGAGGCGCAACCTAGCGCCAAGTACGACCGCGTTCAAGCGCACCCGGCGCAGATTGATGTAGGACAATTACACCCAAGCGGAAGTGGCTCCCTTCCTCTCCATTCCAGCGCGGCCCGGCGGTTGCCGCCGCCGCGCGTTCGCGCGGACTGGCGGTCTGTGCGGTCTGTTGTGTTGCGGCCGCCGCGCGTTCGCGCGGACCGGCCGACTGTATGTGTTGCGGCCGCCGCGCGTTCGCGCGGACCGGCGGCCTGTTGTGTTGCGGCCCGCCGCGCGTTCGCGCGGACCGGCCGACTGGCTCAAAATCGAACACTGTGCGCTTGACGGGGTGTAAACGAGCGCCCAAGGTGCCGGAGTCATGGCAGACCAGCCGTCCCGTCGTGAGGCGCTGAAGCGTATTGGCGCTGCGGGCGTGGTGCTGACCGGTTCCGGGCTGGCTGCAAGCGTGGGGTTCGACGCCGGGGGCTTCGACCTGTCCCGGCCGGAGGGCGAGCGACAGGTTCGCGACTTCCAGGTCCCGCTGATCGGTGAGAAGCCGGTGTTTGCCATCGCGAAGAGCTCGAAGGATCCTGCGGAGCTCGTGAAGCGTGCGGTGGACGCGCTGGGCGGGATGAAGCGCTTCATCTCCCGCGGAGACGTGGTGGCGATCAAGCCGAACATCGGCTGGGATCGCATGCCGGTGCACGCCGCCAACACCAACCCCGCCGTGGTCGCGGCCGTGGTGCGCTTGGTGTTCGACGCCGGCGCGAAGACCGTGGTCGTGACCGATGCTTCGTGCAACGAGCCGAACCGTTGCTTCCAACGCTCGGGGATCTGGCGCGCAGCCTACGCTTTGGGCGCAGACGTGGTGCTGCCGTCCGCACACCGCTTCCGTGAGCTGCGCATGCGCGGCGACGTGCTCGATCAGTGGCCGATTTACACGCCGCTGGTGAACGCCGACAAGATCATCAACGTTCCGGTCGCCAAACATCACAACCTGTCGAAGTACACGGCGGGTATGAAAAATTGGTACGGTCTGCTCGGCGGGCGTCGCAACCGCTTGCACCAGAACATCGACGTCTCGATCGCCGATCTGGCGACGTTCATGCGCCCCACGCTGACGATCGTGGACGCGACGCGTGTGCTTCTGCGCAACGGCCCGCAGGGCGGTAACATCGACGACGCCCGCGACATGCACCAAGTGATCGCCAGCCTGGATCAAGTAGCCTCTGACGCCTACGGCTGCACGCTGATCGGAGAGAAACCGGAGAACATCCGGTATCTCAAGCTCGCGCACGAGCGCGGCATCGGCAGTATGGACTGGTTGAACGTCCCGCACGTGGAGGTCTGAGGTGGAGAGCTGCGGTCACCAGCCCGAGCCCAGCGCGGCGAACGATCTGCCGTCGCCACTGCCGTGGCTCGAGAGCGTGGGTAGGGTCACGCCGCTCGATCGCGCTGCGGTCGGGGACGTGAAGGTAGTGGCGGCCAGCCCCGCCAAGCGCCGCTCCTTGCCGATCGTGAAATCGGAGCCCGTGGTGACGCCCACGCCTGTGCGCGCGGAGCCGAAAGCTCCGAACGCAGCTCCGCCCAAAGCCGCACCCCCAAAAAAGAAGGGCGGACCAAAACGGGCGGGTTCCGGCATCCCAGCGCGGCCGATCATTCGCTTCTTGGTGTGGGCGCGGCGGGTCTCGCAGGTCGGATTCTTTGGGGTGTTCTTTTGGTTTTTGTGCGCGACCGCGTTTCGCGGCACGTTCAGCGCGGCGGCGGATCAACCGGTGCGCTTGCCGTTGCCGGTCGAAGCCTTCCTGCTCGCGGACCCGTTCGTCGCGGCGATGACGCTGCTCAGCACGCACAGTGTGTACCGGGGCCTCGCCTGGTCGGTGGGGTTGGTGGCGCTGACCTTGGTGTTCGGCCGCGTATTCTGCGGTTGGATCTGCCCGTTCGGTACGCTGCACCATTTCTTCGGTTGGATTTTCCCGAGCCGTTATCTGCGAGGCAACAAGCGCGTCGAGTCCAACAAGACCAAGAGCTGGCAGCGCGTAAAGTACTACCTGATGGGCGGGTTCTTGGCCGCCGCCGTGGCCGGCAGCGCGATAGGTGGTCTGCTCGATCCCATCTGCGTCGCGGTACGCGCGATTGGTCTTGGGGTGATCCCCGCGCTGCAGTACCTGGGCGTGCGCACCACGGACGCCGTCGCGGACACCAACTTCCGCACGCTGCAGAACGCCACCGACGGCGCGCAGGACCTGCTCGCGCGCTCGCTGTGGACCGCGAACCAGGGCTACTTCCACCAGACGTGGTTCATCCTGTTCTTGCTGGCGGCGATTCTGTTCATGAATCGCATCATCCCGCGCTTCTGGTGCCGCGCGTTGTGCCCGCTGGGCGCGTTTTTGGGCGTGATTTCGCGCTTCTCCCTGTTTGGGATGGAGAAGGACCACGCGAAGTGCACCGACTGCAATCTCTGCCTCGTGCATTGTCAGGCCGCGGATAGCCCGCAGGGCGGCGTGAAGCACCGTGAAGACGAGTGCCACATGTGCATGAACTGCGAGGCGGCATGTCCGGAAGACGTGATCAAGTTCCGGTTCTTGCCGAACCTGCGTAGCGCCATCAAGACGCCGGATCTGGAGCGGCGCACGCTGGTGACGACCGCGGCGGCGGGCGCCGTCGCCATTCCGGCGATGCGCATCGCGAACTGGCCGGACAAGGCCTACAGCGAGAAGGTGATTCGTCCACCGGGCGCGGTGGAGGAGCGCGAGTTTCTGGAGCGCTGCATTCGCTGCGCAGAATGCATGAAGGTGTGCCCGAACAACGCGCTGCACCCAGCGTTCTTCGAAGCAGGGCTGGAAGGTTTGTGGACGCCGATCTTGATCCCGCGCATCGGTTACTGCGAATTTTCCTGCGTGTTGTGCGGTCAGGTGTGCCCGACCGGCGCCATCCAAAAGATCAACGAAAAGCAGAAGATGGGCATCGGGCAGAAGCCGATTTCCATGGGCACGGCCATGTACGATCAGGGCCGCTGTTTGCCCTGGGCGATGGCTACGCCCTGCATCGTGTGTGAAGAGTTCTGCCCGACTTCGCCCAAGGCGATCTGGGCCGAAGAGGTCGACGTTCCCAAGCGCGACAGCAAGTACGGGGCCCAGGGTGAACAGGCGCCGATGCTCAGCGTGAGGGTTCAGCGCCCGCACGTGGATCCTTCGCTGTGCATCGGCTGCGGCGCGTGCGAGAAAGTCTGCCCGATCGTGGACAAGCCTGCGGTTTACGTGACCAACGCCGGCGAAACGCGCTCCAAGACCAACGTCATCTTGTTGGAAAATACGCGCTACGGTTGAGCCCGTCCCCGCTCGGCGTCGCGCCGTCTTCCTTCGCGCCCGGCGCTCGGCTAAACAGCGAGGCTGAATGTTCAAGCTGTTCGGTTACGGGTGCGTGCTGGCCGGAGTCGTGGCGTGCGAAGCCGCGGAGAAGCCCAAAGACTTTCGGCTCGAGATCGAACCGCAGATCCTCACCAGCGCGCCGGTGTTGGTGACCGTGCGATTGACCCAGGACGATGGCGCCGTCACCGCCAGCACTCGCGAACACAAGTTTGCGATCGAACCGGCGCAGCTTGCCACCATCACGCCCAAGGGGGAGCTGAGTTGTCAGAGCTCGGGTGACGGCAACGTGAAGTTGACGATCGGCGAGCACAGCCGCAGCGCACCGATTCGCTGTCGCCTCGTGGAAAAGGTGGACGCCTCGAACGTCGGCCGCGTGGAGCTGACCGCGGGCCCGTTCCGTCCGAAGGTGCGCGTGCTCGGCGCCAAAGGCGTAGAGCTGAGCGACGTCGATTTGACGCTGACCTCTCGCAACTCCGGCGTGTTGTTTCCGCGTGGCGCGGAGCTGGTGCCCAAGAGCGTCGGCAACGCGACGATCCTGGCGCGCGCCGGGCAGGCTAGTCAGGAGTTCAAAGTCGACGTGGTGCGGAAACTCACGCCCGAGGCCCTGCCGATCGATCAAAACCGCAAGATTCATTTCTCGCTCGAGAACGGGAAGTACGAACTGCGAGTGGTCCTGCCTCAGGAGAAGAAGCTGAATGTGGAGTGGCGTGGCGCTCCTTACTGCAACTATGCTGCGGTCGCGAAGGAACACGTCTCTACCTGCGTGCTGCGCACCAAGGGCGGAGCCGTGTTCGACAATCCCGCGTTCCTGTTGGCTGGCAGCACGGATGTTTCGACTGAAGGGGTGTCGATCTACGAAGTGCCCTGAAACGTTGGTTTCGGGGTGAAGAGGTCGAGGCGGTCGGTGTATCGTCTCGGCAAGATGCGTCGGTGTCGTGTTCGCGGGTGGTACGGCGGGTGGGTCGTGGTCGCTGCTTTATTGGGGTGCCAGCCGCAAGAGCGCGTCCCAGTCAGCGCGCTGTCGGCGCCGCCCCCCCCGCGGGTCAGCGCCGCGCCCAAGGCTCGAATTGCGGTCGCGGCGCGGAGCCGAGTGATCGTGTGCGTGTGGGACGGTTTGCGACCCGACTCGATCAGCCCTGCCGTGACGCCGAATCTCGCTCGGATCCGCGATCAGCTCGGCGTCAACTTCAGCGACCACCACGCCGTGTACCCGACGTTCACGATGATGAACGCCGCCGCCCTAGCGACCGGCGCTTATTCCGAGAAGCACGGCTTCTTTGGCAACACGGTGTACCAGCCCGGCGCCAGCGGGACCAAGGCGGACGGCACTCCCGCCGACTACAGCCAGCCGATCTTCACGGAGGACTACGGTATCTTGCGTGGTCTGGACGCGCTGTACCGCAAGAACGGCTCTGCGCTCCTCGCCACGCAGACGCTGTTCCAAGCCGCGCACGCTGCCGGCTTGCGCACGGCCGTGCTGGGCAAGACGGGCCCGGCGTTTCTGCAAGACTACGCGCTGGACGGCGGCGCCACGGGCAGCGTCGTGCTGGATGAACACATCGCGTACCCACTCAGCTTCGCGCAGGAGTTGCAGCGACGGGAGTTTCCGCTGCCGCTCAACAGCGCGCGCTTTCCGTTCGTCGAAGGCTCGCTCAGCCTGGCGGAGAACAACGGCGACCCCACGGCGCCGGTCGAGAGTCGCACCGTACTTTTGCAAGATCGCGTGACGCCGGATCCGCGCGCGGCCCTCGGCTCGCCGCATCACGAACGCAGCGCGTACATGCTGCGGATCTTCGCGGAGTACGTGCTGCCCGTGCTCGCCCCGGACCTGTCGTTGATCTGGTTGCGTAACCCGGACTCGACCGAACATGCGTTTGGTCCGGGCGCGCCGAACCACCTGGACGCGCTGCGTGAACAGGACGCGCTATTCGGTGCGTTGCAGCGTCGGCTGGACCAGCTCGGTCTGACCGCGAGCACCAACTTGCTGGTCGTCTCCGATCATGGTCACAGCAGCGTGGCGGGCGACGCCGAGCTCTTCCCGTTGCGCGAGTTGCGGGGATCGGCTGACGGCAACGCCAAGGTTGGAGATGCGGATCCCAAGGGCTTCTCCGTGTCGGGCGAGATCCGCAGCGCGGACGTGCTGCAGCGCGCTGGCATGCGCCACCTCTACGACGGCACGGGTTGTCGTTTCGATCCGGTGCTGAGCGGTATCGACGCGCGCGGAAAACCCGTCCACCCCATCCGCGTCGACCACAGTGGACGCACGTGCGCAGGCGGCAAGCCGCAAGCCAAACCCTTCGAGTTTACGTCGGGCAATTTCCGGGTGCCGGAGAAGTTGCCGGAAGACGCCGTGGTCATCGCCGCCAACGGCGGCTCGGAATATTTTTATGTGCTGAATCAAGCTCGGAGCACCGTGCTCACGCTGGTGCGCAACCTGCAGGAACAGCGCGCGTTCGGCGCGATCTTCGTGCATAGCCGCTACGGCGGCATCCCTGGCACGTTGCCGCTCAGCGCGATCCGTGCCGAGGCGGCGCGCCCCTCTCCGCCTACTCCCGACCTGATCGTCAGCTTCGGTTGGAACGACACCGCCCTCGCGGCAGATCGCGGTTTGCCGGGCACCGAATACGCCAGCCCTTCGCGCAATCGCGGCATGCACGGCTCCTTCAGCCCGATGGATGTGCACAACACGCTGCTCGCCGTGGGTCCTGCTTTCAAAACCGGCTACGTCAACGCGAACCCCAGCAGCAACGTCGACGTAGCCCCTACCGTGGCCAAGCTGCTGGGGATCCCGCTGCCCAGCGCCGACGGGCGCGTGTTGTCAGAGGCGCTGGTCGACTCTCAGGTCAGCTACCGCGTCGAAGCCAAAGAGCTCCAGAGCGAACCCATCAAGCTTTCGCGCACGTGCCAACCGAGCGATCCCGGCTGCCGCCGTCCAGGCAAAGCCGTCAGCTATCAAGCCAGCGTGCGAACCAAGCTGCTCTTCCCGAGCGATCGTGAAAAGCCCTACGAGTACCTGGATCAGGGCAAAGTGACGCGCGAAGACGTCAGCCCCCAATCCAAGTGATCAGCGTGGGCCGGCGCCGTTGCGCACGGCCGCTTCAACGCTGGCCGTGGGATCGGCCGTGTACTCGTATTTGCCGGCGAACGCCGTGCCTTTGCCGCCCGTGGCCTTCGTGCCCGTGGTCGACTCATAGACGTTGTCTTTGGCGGTGATGAACGCGGTGCCTTCATCGCTCGAGTTGTTGAATTCGTGCGGGCTGTCGACGCCTTCGAAGTGACTATTTTCGATCAAGATGTGTGCCGACTTGCCAGCGCGGACGCAGTAGTTGTTGCCGCTGGCGCTCCACAGGTTGTTGAACAAATGGTTGTGGCCGAAGCGAACGCGCGGTTGACGTTCCACCACGCGGTCCGCCCACCAGTTGTGGTGCCAGGTGACGTTCAAGGCGTTCGCGTCGTCGTAGTCCTCATCAGGACTATCGGTGCCACCCACCAAGTTGCTGTAACGGTGCCCAGAGGCGCCCGTGGAGTCATTGCCTTCGTTGTCCGTCCGCGCGGTGTAGTGGAACTTGGTCCACGAGACCGTGACGTAGTTGGCGCCGTTGGTGATGTCGAGGTTCCCGTCCGTGCCGTCGGAGATGTCGCAGTGATCGAACCAGATGTGGTGCGCGTTCTTCTGTACCGAAATCGCGTCGCTGCCCGATGAGCAGCCTTCACTTCCGTCATAGTCCGGGTCAAGCTTGCAGTCGCCCACGGCGTAACCGACGATCTTGACGTTGCGAACGATCACGTTGACAGAGCCGCCAAGCTCGAGATGTCCATGAATCTCTCCGCCGCACAGCCCGACGATGGTCTTGTTCGACCCGACGGAGATGTTGCCGGGCGACAATTTCCCCTTCACGTAGATGACCGCTGCCGTGCTGCCTTTCACCGCGTTTTGCAGCTCCGACAAGCTGCTGACCGTGACTGGGGTCGCGTTGCCGCCGCCGGTGGTCGTGGTCACGCCATTTCCGGAAACGGCAGCCCAACCTACCAACGCGCTCGGGGCAGGGGGTGCGTCGCAATTGCCGCCGCCGCTGCCGCCAGAGCTGGTGTTGCCACCCAGCGCGCCACTGGCGCCACCGCGGGCGCTGTTACCGCCTGAAGCGCCGC
>Ga0247764_1000513_pt1 | contig 13507 bp, 10 predicted proteins | sample UWRJL051202B4_FD_179932 | JGI IMG/M metagenome (GOLD analysis project Ga0247764, IMG submission 179932) | Plant litter microbial communities from Arlington Agricultural Research Station in Wisconsin, United States - UWRJ-L051-202B-4 | ecosystem: Environmental > Terrestrial > Plant litter >...
CCAAGTAGGAGGGGTTCACGTCTGCGTAGTAGTCACCGCCGCGGATGGTGCCGTCGCCCGCGAAATCTTTGGATGCGACCCTGCCCAGGAAGTTCTTGGTGATGTCAGCGTATCCGCCCCATTGCTTGTCGGCCATGATCAGCGCAAAGCCCATGTCCTCATCGCTGTCGGTGGCGGAGTTCATGCCCATGACGTTGCCGCCCGAGCCGATTTGCCAGTGCATCAAGCCGTTGCCGTTGAAGAACTTCTGCGCGTACTGCCACAGCTTGTCGAATGTCGTCTTGTCGTTCATGTACACGGCGAACAACATGCCGTAGGCGATACCCTCGGAGACCGTGTCGTTGCTGTTCTCCGGACGCTGGACGCGCAAACTGCCGTCACCGCCGTCGACGATGAACTTCTTCTTGTAGTTGTCCCAGCCGGTCGCCACGGTCGCCGTGGAGCAGGCCGCTGGATAGATGCAGGAGCTCGCGAAGCGGTTCTGCGGGAACGGGAAGGCAACCCCCGACTGCGGCGCGGCAGCGGGCCCGGGCTGACATGCGTTGGCGTTAGTGGAGCCTGCCGTGCCTCCGCCGCTACCGCCCGCGCCGCCGGACATGCCGCTGCTGCCACCCTGCGCTGGTGCGCCCCCTGCGGACGTCTGCCCGCCACTGGTGAGGCTCCCGCCTTGAGCGCTGCCTCCCGTGCTACTGCCTCCGGCTGCCGTGCTGCCACCGTTCGGGCTGGGGCTGCCGCCGTTCGCGCCGCCCGAGCTCACGCTACCGGCTGCGCCGCCCAATGCCGCACTGCCGCCGCTGCCAAGCCCGCTTTCCGTTTTGGCTCCACACGCTACCCATCCGACGAGGCTCACGGTCATTAGACACACCTCACGGAGGGACCTGAAGTTCGGTCGCTGCATCGCTGCGCTGTTCCTTAGCCGAAGGTCGCGCCAGCTCTCACACAATTCAAGGCTTTGTTGAAACTGTGGCGTCTCGCAACGACGGGACAGATAGGTTCCGGCATAGCTGGCGGAAAATTCCGCCAAGCTTTGCCGTTAGCGCGTGTACCAATTGATGGTCGTGCCGGACACGGGGCTGTCGCCGGAATTGCAGAACAGAATATTCGCGCCTCCGCCCGTCATGTGATTGGGCGAGACGGTCCCGCTATTGTCGAAGTTCCAGGGGCCAGTCGACGCACCCGTCACGCTGATCGAATCCACGTAGACCACCGTGGGATTCGTCCAGGACGTCGCTCCGGCGCCGGTCACCTGAACGCCGACGCGGCCAACGTTGGTCTTGTCGTACGAACTGGCTTGCGCGCCGACATTCCAAACCACGTTCTGCCAATCACCCACGGACGCGAGTTCTACCGGCGTGTCTTGGAACAGCTGTAAGAAATCCGGCTGGCCGCCGTGCTGGATGTAGCCCTTGATCTGACCGCCGCTGCCGCTCTGCCGATACACGCGGATGGTCAGCGTGGCATTGCTAAAGTCCGTACGGTTGTTGGGCAGCGAGATGGCGAAGTTGGCCTTGTCGGCCGCAGCCTTGAGCGGGAGTGACAGGCGCGCGCAACCCGAACACGTCGGCTCGGGCAACGTCACCGCGCCGCCCATCGATCCGCCCATGCTCGTCCCGCCATTGGCGGCCCCGCCGCTCATCGTCCCACCTTGTGAAGTTCCACCTGAAGCCGAGCCGGAGGTACCACCACTGCCACCTTGCGACGTGCCGCCCGCGGCGGTTCTTCCGCCCGCGCTGGTGCCGCCGTTGCTGCTGCCGCCGTCGTCAGCGCCAGCTGTACCGCCGCTGCCGCCCGCGCCGCCGTCACCGCCCGCGCCGCCACCCGCGCACGCGCCGTTGGCGCAAGGGTCCGTGCCGCAGACTGAATCCTTGCAGTAGTCGCTCATGCAGTCGGCGTTGACTTTGCAACCCTCGCCGTCCACGCAGCGCGGGCAGGTGCCGCCGCCACAATCTTTGCCTGTCTCGTTCTCAGACTGCTTTTCGTTCGAACAATTCGTCTCGGAGTCGCAGGGTTTTGGACAACTGCCGCCGCAGTCCACGCCCTGCTCATCGCCGTTCATCTGCCCGTCGCCGCATTGCTCCGTGCTGCAACGTTCGGCGAGACAAATGCCGGTCTCACAATCACCGCCGGTCTCGCACCGCTTGCCGATGCCGCAGTTGGGGCACACGTCGCCGCCGCAGTTCAGATCGGTTTCGGTGCCGTCGGTCTCTTCGTCATCGCAACTGGTCGGTATGCATTCCCCATCCATGCACGCGTTGCTGGTGCAGTCGCTGGCTTCGACGCAGTCCTGATGAACGCCACATTTGGGGCAAGCACCACCGCCGCAGTCTTCGTCGCTCTCCCCTTCGTTGATTTTTTGGTCCTCACAATGTTCGGCCTGACAACGTTGGTTGAAACAGCTGCCAATGATGCAATCGGAAGCGATTCGACAGATGAGGCCGGTCTTGCACTTGTCGCAACCGCCACCGCAGTCTCTGTCTGTCTCCTGCCCGTCCTGCATGCCGTTGTCGCATGTCAGCTCGGGCGGTGCTTCGAAGTCGAACTTCGGAAGCGAACAGCGCGCGCCAAAAAACGCGACGAGGCCCAACAAGCTCAGAACACGAGAAGTCCGCAAGCTCATCCAGTGTACCCCAATCCGACAAAAGCTTGCAGATTTGCGCTCCCGCCGAGCTGCCGCGCGGAAATGACACGCGCACTGCGCAGGGAACACGCTCGGAAGCGTGCGCGCAACGCCCAGGCAAACCGACAATTCACGGGCGCTGTCTTCTTACAAACTCGTCCAACTCCAGCGCTCCGGGGAGCCAGTGTCGCACCTGGTGGCGTCCGCACGACCGGCCTCGTTTTGCCGGACTGGCTGTGTCCGCGTCACTCGGCGTGCTCGATGCGCAGGGCCAAATCGAAGGTCGCCGTGACTGACCGCGGACCCTGGCCCAAGTCTACCGAGGCCAGCCAGGTGCCGTCGACCAGCCGAACCTCGCGTTCTGTGATGTTTTTGGCCTGAGGAGCGGCCAACGCCAGCCCGGCGTCGCCGCTCTCGAAGCGAACGGCTTCGAAGTTCATCGACTCGGACTTCTCCCGTGTGCGGCTGACGATTTCCTCCAACCCTTGCTCGCAGACTTCGCGCAGCTCCTGGGTGTGGCCGACGCAGATCTCGAGCACACAACGTTTGGCGACGCTGCTCGCGCAGGTACGAACCGAAGAGGTGCCAGCCGGGACGCGAACGCCTCTACACGCGAATCCCGCGATAAAACACGCCACTTGTCGGCTGCCCGCCGGGCGTAAACGCCCATTCCCACGACACCGCGGTCACGCACCTGTCGTCTGGCGAGGACACTGCAGCGCCGAACGTCTAGAAATCGACCGAAGTGTCCAGGTACAGCCCTGTCATGCCGATCGAATAGTTGCCGGCATAGCCGCAAAATCCGCAGCCCGTTCCAAGATCCGCTTCGCCGATTTTCGTACTGCCAAAGCGACGGGCCACCGCCAAATTCAGCTGAAACACGCCGGTCTGTAGCCCCGTGCCCACGGTCACGGTGTGCGTGGCGGCCGGCGGTGTGCCGAACGCGCTGGGATAACGCCGGTCGGTCACGGCGCTGTCGTAGAGATAACCCGCACGGATTGGGTAACGCTGGCTGCCGTGAGCGACGCGATATTCGGCGCCGAAGCGCAACGTGACGCCGTTCTGCCAAGAGAAGACGTTCGGAACGCTCGCCTGGGTGCCGTTGAGCGTGCCGGTCAGATTCGAACGCTGATTCTGATCTTGGAACGCGTACTCCGCGTCGCAGGCCAAGCGAAGCGCTTGCGTATCGAACGACATGCCGGCGCCCACCTTGGCGGGCAACACGAACGGCAGCCGCGTATCGGTTGCGGTTTGCACGAAGACGCTCGACTCATCGGCGCGCGCGGCCACTTCGATGCGATTGCGGAACACGAAACCGACGCCGAAGCTCGGCACCGGTCGGTATTGCAGTCCAATGCGCACGCCGCTGAAGTTCGCGCCGGTCATGTCCAAATTCAGCACGCGTGGGTTGTCGGGCGCGCCCTTCTCGCGATTGAACAGCAGTACGCTGGCCCGATAACCGATGCCCAACGACAGGCGGCCCGGCAGCGCGCGCGATGGTGGTAGCTGCAAGCTGATGTTCGGGGTCACCTCCACGAACACGATATTCGTAGAGTCCACGAATCGGTTGCCCGCCAACTGGTACTCATAGCGAGCCCCGCCCGAGGCAACGGGAAAGACGCCCAACCCCAGCACCACGTAGTCCTGCAGCCGCGCGGCCCCAGCCAGCATGAAGAACGGAGCCACCACGGTCTCGGACTCGATGCTGCTGACGCCGCGCTCCGGGCTTGCGCGGACCTTCCCGAGCAGGAGGCTCAAATCTCCAAGCAGAGAGAAGCGTCGCACGGCGGCTAAGCCTGCAGGATTATGAAACGTCGCCGACGGATCCGACACATAGCCGATGGCGGTGCCACCCATCGCTTGGTGACGCGCGCTATACAGGATCGGAGTATCGAAGCCTGCCGCGCGCCCGCCGCTCGACCAGGCGAGCGCCGCGGCCATGAGCCCGCCGACGCTGAAGAATTTCTTCATACGTCAATTCGTGGTCAAGCCACTGCACGAGTCGAACTGTGTGCGGCAACCCTTTTCGATTTGGCACTGGGTGCACGCGTTGCTCTTCGGATCCGACCCGCACTGCCCGAGACAGTTCTGTGCAGCACAGCCGATGAGCGCGGCGTAACACGCGGAGCAAGCCGGAGTTGCGCCGGTATCCTGGACGATACAGCTTACGGAGCACATCCCCGGATCGGTGTCCTGCAGACAACCGACCCCGCAAGTCTGCGCAGACTCGCGGATCTTGCCGGTTATTACCATTGGACAGTCGGTCTCGTTGGTACAGGTGCCGTCCTTGCTCGCGTCGCAAGGCACGTTCTGTTCGGCGCCACCGCTGCCCTGCATGCCTGACGAGCCCGCGCTCGAATCGTCATCGTCGCCGCCGCACGCGCCCATCGAGACGATCAAAGTCGCTCCAAATGCCACGAACCACACGCCGTGAATTCGCATGTCGTCCTCCTCTCACGGCGATCTGTAGCGTTCCCGACCGCGGCTGTCCAAACTATTGCCGGAACGCGCGTCTCACGCTGCGTAGAGACAGGGTTGCCGCGCTCGCCGCTGCGAAATGCCATGGTGAAAGTCGGCAGGGTTGGGTGTGGGTGCGTCGGGCGAAGCAAAAGCGGCCCCGCGGGACGATTGGGCGACGGCTTTAGTTGGGAGCGTGAGCAGGTTGCTCAACTTGGTATTTGATGAGTCGATGTGGCTAGTAGCGAAGTTATCACCCGGTTGGGTTGAGTATCCACGCCTCTCAGGTCGCGGACTTCGAGACTTGGGCCAGCTGCGCGCGGCTCCGTTCGCGTGACGGAACCGGGGAAGGCGTTCTGCAAGAGCGCGTGAGACGGAGAGTGGTTTGACCAGGTGTCACTGGCTGAACCAATTTCCTAACAGATCGCAGGGGTTTGGATGCGCGTACGTAAACCGCGGGTGATACGCGCAACCGGCCTACATGATCGAAGCCGTGCTGCGAAGTTTGCGTGAGCGTGCAGAAACGCGGCGTAGCGACGTGTGCGTGACGACGCAATGTTTGAGCGCGCGACATGAAACGTAGCGCGAAACATCAATTTCGCTCAAGAGTGGGCTACTGCTGACCGTTGGTGGTCGCGGGAGATCCGCACTGAAGGCTTGTGTTCGTCTGCGTCCGCCGCGTTGGCCGGTGGGGAGTCTGAGCCGCGCGCGCCGCTGGGTGCGTGCGGCCGGATTGGGCTTCGCCTTGTTCGTGCCCCGCACGGAAGATCCACCTTGGCCTTCACCCACTAAAGAGAAGGCCCCGCTTCTGAGCCTGGCCGGCCTCGGGCGCACCGCGCTGGCGGCCCCGGCAGTCAGCGCGGATCGCACGCTGTCTCCGGACGAGTTCTCGCTTCAGCGCCAGCCGGTGTGCGTCGCTTCCAGCGTTCATAGCTTCGGCAAGCTCGGCCGTTCCCTGCTTTACGTGCACCAGCGCGTCGGCGAGGAGCTACGCGTCGGCTACTTTGCATATTGGAGCACGGAGCGTCCCTGGGGGCACAACACGCTCACGTATACGCTGTTGCCGGCCCTCGCCATCGACGCGGTATACAGTCATTTCTTCTTCGTTTTTCCCGGAATTCAGCGGGTGCTGTACGGTCCTGCCGACATCGAAGGCGTCTTCGTTACCTACCAGGTCACCCCCTCCGGAGAGCTCGTGCTGCAAAGCGGGTTGGCCGACGACGACAACCATGCTCCCGTGTCGTTGAATCGGCAGGACTTGCTGACACAGGACGGGAAGGTGGCGCTGTTGACGCAAGTCTGGAGTCATCAACTCGGCACCAAAGGGGCGGCGGGGTTGCTCGACAGCGGCAAGCTCGCTGCGCACTGCTTCGAAGGGGACGCGCTGCAGCCGCTGACGCCGGCGATCGCTGCCACTTTCCGGCTTGGTACGGCGGAGCGTCCGCGACGCGCGCGCCCAGCTTGGCGTGCCCTTGGAACTGGCAGCCAAGCTGACCTGCGCGGTCATGCGGAGGAAGCCCTGCCGAGCAATTCGGCAGGGAGCAAGCCCTTCAAATGATCTGCTCCCACGACGATACGCACCTCCTTGATTTGACCTGCGATTTCCTTCATTGCCTCGAGCTCCTTCAAACGTAGGAGCACCGGTTGATCCGCCATCAGCCGGGCGGTGTTGACCAGCGAGCGCGTGGCCGCAGTCTCTTCGCGCCGCAAGATGACGTTGGCAGCCGCTGCTTTCTCTGCCTCGATCACGCGGTTGAGCAGGCTCTTCATCTCGCCCGGAAGCACGACGTCCTTCACGCCAACCCGATCGACGCGCACGCCGATCTCGGTAGCTTTGGAGACCGTGGCTCGCTCCAAGAACAGCGTGAGCGCGTCTCGACCTTCCAGCAACTCGTCCAGAGTGACGCTGCCGACGTAATCGCGCGCAGCCAGCTGCACCGCCAGATACACGGAGTCTCGGACGCTCGTCACCTTTTGCGTTGCGAGCACGGGATCGACCACGGCGTATTCGACGGTGAGCGTGAGCCGCAGCGTGACCTTGTCACGCGTCAGTAACTCCTGCCCTGCGATGGCAAGCTCCGTTCGACGCAGATCCACGCCTATGATTTGAGTGCGCGCTTCCGGGTGAGTCCAGAGCTTGTAGCGCCCTGGCTCGAGCACCGCCGTCAGGCAACCTTGCTCGAAGCGCAGTCCGCGTTCGTGCGGCTGCACGGTGACGTCGATGTATTCGTTACTCGGGATGAGGTTCTCGAGCTCGGCCGTCAGCGCCGGCAGCGGTTTCGCCACGTCGTACACCACGAGGCGGACCGACGCGTCGACTCGCCAGAAGCGGTGCACGCCTGGCCGCAGAAATACGGCAGGCACGCCATCGCGGAACAGCACTCCGCGCTCGAGAGGACCGAGAGTCACTTCGTCGTACCAGGCGCGCTCGAGCAGGGCTCGCACTTGCGGCAGCGCACGGAACACGAGTTTGTCGGTATCCCAACGCTGTTCGCCGAAATGACGTCCGAACAGCCAATGCCGGCCGGGACCGAGCGCGCGGATCGGCAGACCGTTCTGCAGCACGACGACGCGTTCGTTCAATTTGACGACGATGGACTTGAACATGAAGAAAAGCTCCCGCCGATACCGTCGGCACGCGGCGCCGCAGCTACTGCAGCGAGAAAAACAAAAGGGCGCCGCCGAGGGTCCGAGATCCTTACCGAGAGGGCACACGGCGCCTTCACGCCCTAGCGGGGAAGTGACGGTGGCCGGGTCGCGCTCGACGGTTGCGGCTCTGCGCAGGGGCGAGAGGGGCGGGCAGCGCTGCGGGGACGTGGGCGGTCGCCGTACGACGGCCGTTGTCTGCGCATCGCGCGCGCTCGACTTGGCGCTGCGACTGAGTTCCGCTGATAGGCAGGGCCTAAAAGCGGGTGGATCTCGGGACCCTCGGAAGCTACGGAATCATCGACTTTTAAGAGTCGTTTCCTTGCTCTACCAATGAGCTACTGCATCAGCGATGCAGATCGGATTCGAACCGATTACCGAGGAGTGAGTTGGTCATCACCAACTGGTCTGCCTACGCTGCGGCTTGCCAGGGACACGACGGCCGGACACGCCAAATAGACCTCGATGAAGTACTTAGCGTGCGGTGTCGCGCCTTGGGGGAGGCGAAGCGCCCGCGGGTGTTCCGCCCGTGGAGCGTAAGGTAGTCTGTTGAACGCCGGACGATTCGACTCGAACTGTCCGCGTTCCTGCACCCGCGACGTAGCGAGTGATAAAGATAGAGTTTGATTGAACACTGAACCCCTCCCTGTCGAGGAAGCAATTGTTCGCGCCCGTACCTGGCTACGAATCAAGAAAGTGTCGGAGAACGCGAATGACGGGCAGCTCAGGAAACGAAAAAGGCCGCCAAGGTGTGTACCCGGCGGCCCGCTTTCTCGCAAAAACGGCGCTGCGCCTAGGATGTCACTCCGGGGAGACGTGTCGAATTGCTATGCCGCCGAACGAGCATGATTGCTCCGCCATTCTACGCGTGAGCGAGCTCGCGTCAAGCGTGATGAGATGTTGAATACCACATTTTGATTGCGCAATAGTTTGCGCAATCGGTTACTGGCTCAGGCGCGCTTCGTCACTTCAAGCGACGCTCGAGTTCAGCGATCGTGTCGACGAGCTTGGTGTCGGCGCGCATGCAGGGATAACAATTGACGAGGTCGTCGGGCGCGCAGGTGGAGCGTGCTTGCAGCTGCTTCAAGTACTCCAACGTTGGCTTGCCGCCGCCTTGAGCCAAGCCCAAAAGAGCGTGCTTGTCTTCACACGTCTTCGCCGAGCGCAAGCGCACGAGGGTGTAGAGCGGAAGCGGCGCAGCTTTGGCGAACTGCTTGCTTCGGATCCAGCTTTGAGCGCGCCTTCGCGCCGCATCTTTCGCAGAGCGGTCCTGCGACAACTCGTACAACAGCTCAGCGCCGCTCTCGGCCATCGGCCCTTCCAACAAGCCGAAGGCGGCTTTCGATGTGGCGTCTTCTTCTGCGTTGGCAGCGCGCAGCAAGATCTTGCCGACGCGCGGATCCGATCGCAGCTCTGGGCTCCGCAACAGGGCGCGCTCGACGAGCGTGACCGCCTCTCCCGCTCGCTCTTCGTTCAGGAACGTGGCTGCTGAGTTCAGCAGCAGCGCGCCCTCGTCCGTGATGGTGGGGATGGCGGCCGGCGCAGCTGCGAGCGGAGCCTGCGCGGCTGGCAGCGTTGCAGAAGACTCGTTCGGCGCCGAAGCGGGCGGCGTTTGTGCGGCTCCGGGTCGTGGATCGGAAACCCCTGCCGCCGGCGCCGCGGCGACGGCTGAGCTGCGCTGAGCCACGGAGTCCGCGCGTGCCTCGAGCGCGGATGTGGTCAGCTTGAACGTCACCGCGGACAGCACGAACACACCGGCCAGAGCCACGCCGATGAGCGCGGACGGCGAAATCTTCTCGCGCAATTGAGCAGGCACCCACGCGTCGTGCGCGTCCACGGTGCTGCGCGCGCGCTGCACCGCACTGGCGGCATCGCTGACCCACGTGCCGCCGACACGTCGGGCCCTTTGAGCGGAGCGCGTGAGCAGCGCGCCCAGGTTCTTGGCGGCGGCTCCCAGCGGAGGCACGGAGGCCGCGATCACGGGACGGCGCGTGGAGATGGTGGTCGCAAGCAGTGGATTCCGCGGCGCACCTGCTGCGGGTCGCGGCGGCGGCAACTCCGAGATAACGCGCGGCGCCGGCGGCCGCGCGGACTCCATGGGTGGAGGAGGTTCGGAGAAGGGTGGTCCTGTCCGAACCACGGTGGGGGCTGCGTCGCTATCCGGGGCTTCTTCGTCCGCCGTGCTTTGGGCGCGCGGTGCGGGAACGGCGCCAGAAATGCTGGACGTGCGACGAGGAGGAGGCGGCGGAGAGCCCGGGGCAGCAGGCGATGCCATGGGCCCTGATTGTAATGCACCGCAAACAACTTAGCTTCGTCATTGCAGCAGAAATCCCGCACAAAGATATTTGAGCCACTCGGGCCACTCGCGAGGGACGCGAATTTTCGCGCAGAAGCGACACGATTTAGGCAAAATCGCCGCGACCTCGCATGATTTGCACTCAGGTGTTGAAACTAGAACACCTAAATACGAACACACCTGAATGGGCATTGATGTCACCGAACTCGCAGCGGTGAGTGAACGGCTGTATCGAAGGGGGACTTCCAGCGAGCGAGAATGGCCAGGAGCCGCGCGCTCAGCTGAGCGCAGACTGCTCAGCGGTTCACCGGAGTGAACAGCGTGTAGACGGCGGAAAAGCCGTAGCTCAATGGGATGCGCACGAGCCAGAGCAGGATGCAGGTCGCGATCAGCTTGAAGGTGAGGGGCAAGCGGATCTTGGCGACAGCGTGCAGGCCCAGCCACGTGAGCGGGAAGGTCACTGCCACGTGCAGTCCCAAGATCACGGGAGCCATCAGCACGTCCTCCGCACGTAATTTCGCCGCGCTGCTCAGGAACTCCTTAGGCGACACGTCGTAGGGAAGCATGCCTAGGCTGGTCATTCCTAACAGCAAGACGGCAAGACCCGGGGTCGCTACGATAGTCGTGAGCACCGCGCGCTGAAACATCGCCGGTCGCTGCTCCGTCAGGTCGGGCGGCTTCAAGCCGTGCCCCCAACTCACGAGGGCCAGCACCGCGGCAGCGCATGCGTTGGAGGGTGCCAGCGCGCGAACGGCGTGCAGCGCGCTGAACGAAACCAGACTATCAATCATCTGCCGCGCTCCGAAGCGCAGTAACGCCGCCACCTGCAACGACCAGGCACCAGCGGCGATAGTCGACGTTACAACGCACCAGATCGCGAAAGCGCGGGCGAAGCGGCGGCGGGCGAGTTGTATCGTCGGGGAGACCAACGGCTCGACGCCGCCCACCCCGTCCGATCTGGGCGGTTCGTACGGACGGAACTCGGGCGGAGGCGGGGCGGCGCTCATGAGGAAGGTACGCGCAGCCAACTCTCCCACCAAAGCAGCGTGAAGCACCTTCAATTCAGCGCGTAGCCCGCTCGCGGTCTGCGTTCCAGAATAAGTTTGGCCATCCCCCGTATCCTGTCGAACGCCCTGCTCGTCTCTCGGTCATGACTCCCGAACGCGATCCGCTCACGGCTCTTTCCGGCACCCTCAGCGCCTCCTGGCAGCGCTTTCTCGACGTCTACGAGCCGCTCCGGCCGGAGCTCTACAAGTATTGCCGGCATCTGACGCGCAGCCCCTGGGACGCCGAGGATTTGGCGCAGGACACGTTGGCGCGTGCGTTCGCGGTCCTCGGGCGGCTGGGCGGGGCGCCTCCGAACCCCAGGGCTTGGCTATTCCGCGTAGCGTCGAATCTGTGGATTGATCGTGTGAGGCGGACGACTAAGGCGCAGGTCCTGCACGAAGCCGCGGCACCTGGCGTCACGGATCCGCGTCAAGCGCGCGAAGCCGCAGGGACGTTGGTCGCCCAGTTGTCGCCTCAGGAACGCGCCGCGCTGGTGCTGAAAGACGTCTTCGACTTCAGCCTGGCAGAGATTGCGGAGTCGCTCGTGACCACCGAGGGTGCGGTCAAGGCAGCGCTGCATCGCGCCCGGGAGAAGATTGGCGACCCGGAACCTTCGGCCCGCGCCGCCCCGCCACCCGCGGTGCTCGACGCTTTTTGTGCCGCGTTCAACGCACGCGACGTCGATCGCCTGATCGCGCTGTTGCTCGACGCGGGCAGCGTGGAAGTCGTTGGCACGCACGTGGACTACGGTCGCGAGTCCGCCCGGCGCAACGTGTTCCCGGGGATGTTGTGGGGCAGCATTCGCATGGCGAGCGGCGACCCCGATTGCGGGATGGCAGCGGAGTTCGTGCAAGGCGTTTTGCCAGAGCCGCCGCGCTGCGAGCTCCGCCAACATCGCGGCGAGACGCTGCTGTTACTTTGGTATCGACATCACGACGGCGAAGCGGTGCGGGCGGTCAACTGCGTGGAGCTCGAAGGTGAGCACATCGCGCGGCTGCGCAACTACTTCTATTGTCCGGAGATGATCGAGGAAGTGTGCCGAGAACTCGAACTGCCGTACAGGCTAAATGGGTATCGGTCGTGCCTGTCGACGGCGTAGTCAGCGGGCGCGCGACTCGAACACCTTTGGGGAAGGTCGTTCGAGTCCGCGCGATCACGGCGACTCACATCGTATAGAAGAACTCTTCTTTGACGATCTTGCCGTCTTTGACCGTGAAGAGGCCAATCTCATCCATTGGGAAACGCTTGTTCTGCGGCTTGAACGTGATGTCGTAACTAAAACGAACAGCAAACCGATCGTCGTGCGGATAGGGCCCCTCGACATCCGCACGATGCACAGTGTGATTCTCTTGCCACCACTGGCTCTTCGCGCGAATGGCCTCCACGCCCCTCGCTGCGCGATCTTGCCCGGGGGGAGCGCCCGCCTCGACGCTGACCGCGTCGCTCGCGAACAGCTCTTTCAGACACTCTTCGTGCTTGTGCTCCTTCACGAGCTCTACGTAACGCTTCGCAATCTCCAGGGTCGCCATGACAAGTCTCCTTTGTGGTGGCGACATTTATTCGTCAGCAGTCGCGCGAGCGCAAGCCGAGCAATGGCCACTTCACCAGGGGACACTTCGCCGGATTTCGACACGGCGACAGTTCTTCTTTCTTTGCGCGCCCGAGTGGATTCGAACCACTGACCTACGGCTCCGGAGGCCGCCCAATAGCGTCTATCAACGTCCGCTCGTCGGACCTGTTTTCTCCAAATCTGGCTAAAATTGGCTAGATTGCGACGCGCGTGTCAAGACACCTCCGGAAGCTAAATGCCGGAAGAAAGTAGCCACTCAGGTAGCCACAAGGAGCCACGGCCGAAGCGCGCGCGGGCTCGACGTCGAGGCCCCAAACACCCGGGCGTTGTGCTGCTCGCTCCCAAGGGGCGCCGCGTCGCTTGGCGCTCACGTTGGGAAGATCCCGACACTGGCCAAACCCGCTGGGAGTCCTTGGAGTCGGCGCTCAGTACTATTGAGCTCCGCGAAGCCTGGGCTGTGAACAAGTCGCGGGCGCTCGCTGAACGAAGGCGTGAACTTGCGCTCGGCGCTCCGCGTGCAACGGGCGCGCAGCTAGGCGAGGCGATTGAAGTCTACTTCAGGGCGCACACCCGGCTCGCTGCGAAGACTTTGGTCGGCTATCGGGCCGTTGCCGACAAGCTGAAGAACTGGGCCAAGCGCACACATTTGAGCTCGGCGGACGATCTTACCCGCGCCAAATTGATGGGCTTCGCCGAGGAACTCGCGAATAACGCGAGGCGCACGGTAGTAGCTGGTGGCAGGCGCGGCGCTCGCACAGACGCTGGCATCCGCAGCCAGCACACCATCAACAAGGACTTGCGAGCCGCCAGCACGATTCTCGGGTATCTCGTCGAGCGCGACTTGCTCCCGAGGCTCACCCGCGACGACTTACAA
>Ga0247764_1000514_pt1 | contig 13502 bp, 11 predicted proteins | sample UWRJL051202B4_FD_179932 | JGI IMG/M metagenome (GOLD analysis project Ga0247764, IMG submission 179932) | Plant litter microbial communities from Arlington Agricultural Research Station in Wisconsin, United States - UWRJ-L051-202B-4 | ecosystem: Environmental > Terrestrial > Plant litter >...
CCTTCCGACATGGCGCTCACGGAGCGTCAGTCGAAGGGACAGGGACTGACGCGGCCGGAGCTTGCGGTCACGCTCGCTTACGCGAAGTTGACGTTGTTCGACGATCTGATCGCATCCGACGTGCCGGACGACGAATATTTCAACGAAGAGTTGCTCCGCTATTTCCCGAGCGCTGTCCCGGAGCGCTATCCCGACGCGGTCGAGACGCATCGGCTGCGCCGCGAGATCGTCGCAACGCGGCTCGGCAATTCGATGATCAATCGTGGCGGCCCGGCTTTCGTAATCCGCGTTTCGGAAGAAACCAGCGCGTCCGCCGCGATCATTGCGAAAGCTTACGCGGCGGTGCGCGACAGCTACCGGATGGTGGAAATCAACAATGCGATCGACGCCCTGGATGCGAAGATCGCAGGCAGCTTGCAACTCGCGCTCTACGACAGCGTGAAGAAACTTTTGCTAGACCGGGTCGTGTGGTTCGTGCGCAACGCCGACCTCTCTGCCGGTCTTGCGCAGGCCGTCTCGCGCTATCGCGACGGCATCGATGCCATCGAACAGAACATCGAGACGCTGTTGCCTGCGGAGCGCGCCGCGCAGTTGCGGGCCCGTGCGGCAGAAATCGCGGGCAAACAGGTGCCGGAAGCATTGGCTGCAAAAATTGCGCGGCTTCCCGAACTCGCGGCGGCAAGCGACATTGTGCTGATCGCGGGACAAAGCCAACAGGAAGTGCTTCCCGTCGCCGAAACCTATTTCGCCGCCGAAGATTTTTTCCGGCTCGACCGGGTGCTTGCGGCGGGCGGCGGCGTCAAGCTTTCCGATCATTTCGACCGGCTTGCTTTCGATCTTGCGCTTGCGCGCATCTCGGCAAGCCAGCGCAAAATCGTGGCGGCGGCGTTGCAAACCGGCAAGACCGGACCCGAGGCCATCGAAGCCTGGGTCAGCGCGCATAAAGGCAACGTTGACCGTGCGCGGCGCGGCGTCCAGGAAATTGCGGAATCGGGTCTTACCTTGTCGAAGCTCGCGGTTGCTGCGAACCTGATCAGCGAGTTGGTTTCCTCCTAGGATTTTTATGCAGCAAGCACCGCGCCGGGCGATCTTCGGCTGGATTTTGTTCGACTGGGCGTGCCAGCCGGTTGCGACGCTCGTTACGACTTTTATTTACGCGCCCTATTTCGCGTCCGCGGTCGCGAGCAATCCTGCCGAAGGGCAGGCGCTGTGGGGCTTCGCTGCAGCCGCAGCCGGCATTGTGATCGCCCTGACGTCGCCGTTCATCGGCGCAGTGGCGGACGCGACCGGCGCGCGCAAGCCATGGATCGCAGGGTTCGGCTTGCTGCTCATCATCGGCTCGCTCGGACTTTGGTTCGGAAAGCCGGGGGACCAAAGCACGATCATGATCGTGCTTTTTTCATTCGCGATTGCTACGATCGGCTTCGAGTTCGCGACGGTATTCAACAACGCGATGATGCCTTCGCTGGTGCCGCCGAACAAAATCGGCTGGCTCTCCGGTCTCGGCTGGGCGACCGGCTATCTCGGCGGTCTCGTGTCGCTTGCGATCTCGCTTCTGTTTCTCTCGACGAATCCGAAAACCGGGCTGACCTTAATCGGCACGCCGCCGATCTTCGGTCTCGACGCCGCCGCGCGCGAAGGCGACCGCATCATCGGTCCGTTCACGGCAATCTGGTTCGTCGTGTTCGTGCTGCCGCTCTTTCTGTTCACGCCGGACAGTGCCAAGGCGCTGAAGCTCGGGCCGGCAATCAAGCACGGCTTTTCGTCAACGCTCGCGATGCTGCGCGAGGCGAGCAAGCACAAGAATCTCTTCACCTTCCTGATTGCGAACATGGTCTACACCGACGGACTGCTTGCGATGTTTGCTTTCGGTGGAATCTATGCAGCCGGCACATTCGGCTGGGGCGCGATTCAACTCGGCATTTTCGGCATTCTGCTCACGATCACGGGCACGCTCGGCGCGCTCGCCGGCGGTAAACTCGACGACCGGTTTGGTGCGAGACCCGTGATCCTCGGATCGCTTGTGATTTTGCTTCTGTCCTGCATCGCGATCCTTTCGATCGGCCGCGATCATATTTTCTTCTTTGTTCCGGTAACGCCTGCCGACCCGCACGCGGGATTGTTCACCAGCGTCTCCGAAAAACTTTATATCGCGATCGGTATGTTTATCGGCATCGCCGCAGGACCGCTGCAGGCCGCGTCACGAGCACTGCTCGTGCGGCTCGCTCCGAAGGAGAAGCTCGGACAATTTTTCGGATTGTTCGCGCTTTCCGGAAAACTGACCTCGTTCATGGGACCGTTTCTGGTCGCGACCATTACCGCGATCACGCTGAACCAGAAGGCCGGCGTGTCGGTGCTGGTACTCTTCTTTATCGTCGGCGGATTGTTGCTGCTGCGCGTAGTGCCTGCGGCTCGGACAAGTTAGCGCGCGTTTCGATTATATTTGCGCGTGATCCTTACCGAAAGCCGGTGCCCACTTTTCGGAGATCACGCGCTAATGCCGGAAGTGGCGCACGCCGGTAAAGACCATGGCGATACCAGCCTTGTCGGCGGCTTCGATTACTTCATCGTCGCGAATGGAGCCGCCGGGCTGAATCACGGCCGTGGCGCCGGCTTCGATCGCTGACAGTAAACCGTCGGCAAACGGAAAGAATGCGTCGGAGGCTACGACAGAACCCTTGGTCAGCGGCGTTTCCAGGCCCGCGGTCTTGGCGGCATCTTCCGCCTTGCGCGCGGCGATGCGCGCGGAATCGACGCGGCTCATCTGCCCTGCGCCAATGCCGACCGTCGCGCGGTCTTTCGCGTAAATGATCGTATTCGATTTTACGTGCTTCGCGACGCGGAAGGCGAAACGCAGGTCGTCGAGTTCGGCCTTGGTCGGCGTGCGCTTGGTGACGACTTTCAGTTCCAGATCGTCGGCGACTGCGTTATCGCGCGACTGCACGAGCAAACCGCCTGCGATGGATTTGAAGGTGAGGCCCTTCGCGCGCGGATCGGGCAACGCGTCGGTCAGCAGCAGGCGAAGATTTTTCTTTGCGCCGACGATCTTGATCGCCTCGTCGCTAGCGCCGGGCGCGATGATGACTTCCGTGAAAATCTCGACCATCGCTTTTGCGGCATCCGCATCCAGCGGACGATTGGTCGCGATGATGCCGCCGAACGCGGAAACAGGATCGCAGGAGAGCGCCTTCTGATAGGCATCAAGCAGCGTTTCGCCCTCTGCGACGCCGCACGGGTTCGCATGCTTTACGATCACGACCGCGGCCGAACGTTTCGAGTCGAATTCGGCGACGCATTCGTAGGCCGCGTCGGTGTCGTTCAGGTTGTTGTAGGAGAGTTCCTTGCCCTGCAGCTGCCGTGCGGAAAGTACGCCTACGCGCGGCTCACCGCCTTTATAGGAAGCTGCGTGCTGATGCGGGTTTTCGCCGTAGCGCAGTTTCTCGACGAGCTTGCCGCCGAAGCTGCGCCATACCGGCGCTTCGTCCTTTAATTCGTTTGCGAACCAGTTCGAGATCGCCGCGTCATAGGACGCGGTGCGTGCATAAGCTTTCGCTGCGAGGCGTTTTCGGAAAGCGAGCGTGGTGCCGCCGTGTTCGGAAATTTCACGAAGCAGTTCGGCGTAATCGGCAGGGTCGACGATGATCGCAACGTCGCCGTGGTTCTTCGCGGCACCGCGCACCATTGCGGGACCGCCGATGTCGATGTTCTCGATGCAGTCGTCATAGCCCGCGCCCTTGGCGACGGTTTCCTCGAAGGGGTAAAGGTTGACGACGACGAGATCGATCGGCGCAATGCTGTGCGCCTTCATCGAGGTCGCGTGATCCTTGTTGTCGCGGATCGCGAGAATGCCGCCATGCACGTTCGGGTGCAGCGTCTTCACGCGGCCGTCCATCATTTCCGGAAATCCGGTGAGATCGGAAACGTCGGCGACTTTCAGTCCCGCATCAGAAAGCGCGCGTTTGGTGCCGCCCGTTGAAACGAGTTCGGTGCCGTTCTTCGCAAGCGCCTTTGCAAAATCGACGAGGCCGCTCTTGTCGGAGACCGAAAGCAGGGCGCGGCGGATTTCACGGATCTGGTCAGACATAAGAGGCCGATAGCACGGCGCTTTTCGCGGAAAAAGCGCGGGCTCGCCTTATCCAGCACAACCTTCGGCTAGATGGGAAGGCGCGGGTTTTTGTCCTCTTCGCGCTTCGGTTGTTCGGGGGCGTCGGCGCGCGCGAAGGTCCAGACCACGCGCGAAATGGTACGCGCATTATCCGCGATCAGAATTTGGCTCGTGCGGCGCGGCCCCTCGCTCGCCGAAAGAAAGACGCTTTCCTCGAGCTCGACGTGCATGTTGGGTGCCGTGAAAAGCCAGCTCTCGCGGCCGGGCAGGATCAGGAGAACCGTGCGCCCGTCGTTGACGCGGCTCGCCTTCACCGAAGGGTGGAGGTGAAAGCGGATTACGTAATCGTCGTCCTTGCCGCGCGGAAGCTCGCGGCCGGAGGACGCAGAGAAAATATCTTCGCCGTCGAGACGATCGCCATCCGGGGAGAGACGCCACGAGCGTTGATGCACGATTCCGAAAGTCCGCGTGTAGCCGTCGTGCGAGGCGCGAACGATAACGGCGTCCTCGCGTCCGGCACGCGCGACCTGCACGTCCTGCGGTCCGTCGGCGACGAGCACCGCACCCTGTCTCGTCTGCTTAAAGCGGCAGGAAGAAGTGTCATGCCACGTGACGGCGGAATGTGCCGCCGTCGCGCGTGCGGCTTCGCTCCAGCCTTGGCGGTTCTGCGCGGGAACGCCGCAATTCACGACGATGCGATTGCGCTTCACAGAAAATTCGAACGAAAGACAACCGGCATGCGCGTCGTAGCTCACCGAGGCAGGAGGTGCTGCGCCGGTATCTGCCACGACGACGCTGCCGCCGGATTCGAGCCGCTGATAGCCGGACTGATGCGCGTCAAAGAGCGGTGCGCCGCGCGTATCGTCGTAAGCAAGCACGGCCGCAAGCAGATCGGTCGGTGTAGCGCCCATGCCGTTGAACTGCGCGATCGCGCCGTCCCCCATGCGGAAGAAGCGCAGCATCGGAATGGTGCGTTCGATCGCGGTCGAAAGAATCGCAGGCGGCGGTACGTTGCGCGCATCGAACGTCTGCCGCAGCGGCAACAGATCGATCAGGATTTCGATAAGCGCGCCGGGGTTACGGCTGATGTGGCCGCCGTCGGCAAGAATCTGCCGGCGCAATTCATGAATCATCCGTTTCGCTGATTGCTGCAACAGACGCTGCTCTCCGGCGATGCAGAGCCCGGCGAAAGTGAGCGCGACGGAAACAAGAAGCCGCGGATAGCCGTCTTCGGTGACCGGATAGATGCGGCGAAGAAAACGTACCTGCCGCGAGAGCGAACGCAGAAACGAGCGGTAGAAAGCGTGATCCGCATCCTGCAGGATCAGCGGAGAATGCGTGAGCCATGAGATCACGCGCCGCGCGGTGATTTCCGGCTCCCATGAAACCGGATGCGAGCCGCCATGCTGCGAAATCCAGTCCGCGATCAGCGCACGCGCATTTTTCTTGGAAAGCGCAAGGCCGGCGGAGCGCAAGTGACGAAGCCAGCTAAAGCCTAGAAGCGCTTCAGCCCATTCGCGCGAGGGCGGGCCGATTTCGAACGGCGAATGGCCTTCCGACGCGACCGCTTTGCCCGCGAAGCTGAAGATGCCGCCATAAATTTCGGTCGCTATCGTCGGATCGCCGGTGCGCAAATCCTGCGGTGCGATCAGCAGGCGTTCGGGAATCGGCACTCGTATGCGCCAGCGATAGGCCGGGTTCGCGGCAATCCGCGTCCACCAACCTCGCCATCCGCCACCACCAAGCGCAGGCCGCCTTCGCTCCGCCATCGGATGTTATTGCCTTCCACTTTACCGGCTCGCGCGGCCGGTCCGTCACTCCCAGAATCCCCCAGGGCCAAGATAGCCAAGACGGTATTCCTGTCTACTTGCGACGGATCAAGTTTTGCGGCGGAGGCGGCTTGCGAAGAATCCGTCGCAGCCGGCAAGCCGCGGGTCGCTGTGCGGAAGATGAAAGGGAAGCGTGCGGAGTTCGCCTTTTGCAGTAAGGGCTTGCGGATCGCCCGCTTCTTCCGCGCGAACCGGAACGCGTTCCAGCGCGCTATTGCGCGAAAGGAGTGCTTCGATCTGCGCTTCGCCTTCTTCTGGTTCGAGCGAGCAGGTGGAATAAACCAGCAGGCCGCCGGGCTTCAGCAGATTTACTGCATTGTCGAGCAGGCGCGCCTGCAATTTCGCGACTTGCGCGAGGTCTTCGGGCTGCTTCTGCCACAGAATATCGGGATGGCGGCGGATCGTGCCGGTGGCCGAACACGGTGCGTCCAGAAGAATTGCGTCGAAAGGCTCGGCTTCCCAAGTTGCCGCATCGGCCGCGACGACTTCCGCTGCGAGTTTTGTGCGGGCGAGATTTTGCGAGAGGCGCTTGAGGCGCGACGAGGAGCGGTCGACCGCGACGACATGCGCGCCTGCGCTGGCAAGCTGCAACGTCTTGCCGCCGGGAGCTGCGCAAAGATCGGCGACGCGCTTGCCTTTGATGTCGCCGAGCAGCTGCGCGGGAATTGCGGCCGCCGCATCCTGCACCCACCATTCGCCTTCGTCGTAGCCGGGAAGTTGCGCGATCGCGCCTTTGCCGGTGACGCGAACGCTGCCGGTCGGCAACACAACGCCTTCGAGTTTATCCGCAAGTGCCTGCGGATTTTCCTTCGTCGTGATGTCGAGTGCGGGTTCGACGCGATGCGCAAGACAGATCGCGCGAAGCGTTTCCTCGCCATAGGTTCCGAGCCAGCGGTCGCGCATCCATTCTGCGGTATCGGCTTCGGGCGGAAGCGAATCCAGAATCGCGTTTCCTTCGGCGACGGTCTTGCGCAACACCGCGTTCACGAGGCCCGAGAAACGCTTGTTGCGGATTTCGTTTGCGAGATCGACCGAGAGATCGACGGCAGCGTGATTTGCGACTTCCAGCAAAAGAATCTGCGCGGCAGCGGAGAGCAGGATCGCGTGCACCCGTACATCGTCGGGCCACCCCTCTTTCAGAAAATGCTCGAGTACTGCCTTGAGGCTTCCCGCGCGACGCAGCGCGGTCGCGACGATCATGCGGGACAATGCGCGATCACGCTCGTCCAGCGCGCGGAATTGCTGGCCGGTTTCGCCGTGCTCGAAGACGTCTTCGAGTGCGCGGCGGCCGTGCAGGATCGCGAGCAGCGCATCGGAAGCAAAGCGCCGGGCAGTGAGGCCCGGCGCTTCTTCTTTAATATTCGCTTTGGTGGGACGTTTTGGCATTAACCCCAAGGACCGCGCGGACGCGCTTTCGGTCCTGTTACGCCGGAAACGCGCGGCGCGGAAGAGGCGGCGTGGGGCGCGGTCCCCATCTCGCCTGCGATCTCCTGCAACTGCGCGATGCGGTTTTCTGTCGCCGGATGCGTGGAGAAGAGATTGTCCATCCGCGCGCCGGAAAGCGGGTTGATGATGAACATATGCGCGGTCGCCGGATTGCGCTCGGCGTCGTCGTTCGGGATCGCGTGCGCAGCGCCCGAGATTTTGTTCAGTGCGCTTGCCAGCGCCATCGGCTGACCGGAAATTTCTGCGCCCATGCGGTCGGCCGCATATTCGCGCGTACGCGAGATCGCCATCTGCACGATCATCGCGGCGAGCGGTGCCAGAATCATCATCGCGATAGTACCGATCATGCCGATGCCGTTGTTATTACGATTGCCGCCGAACATCATGCCGAAGTTCGTCAGCATCGAAATCGCGCCGGCTATGGTCGCGGTCACGGTCATGATCAGCGTGTCACGGTTTTTGATGTGCGCAAGTTCATGCGCCATCACGCCTGCGACTTCGTCCTTGTTCAGCATCTGCAACAAGCCGGTGGTCGCGGCGACCGCCGCGTTTTCCGGATTGCGACCGGTGGCAAAGGCGTTCGGCTGCGGATTGTCCATGAGATAGACCTTCGGCATCGGCAGGCCGGCGCGCTGCGAAAGCTCACGCACTATCCGAAACAGCTCAGGCGCGGTCTGCTCGTCGCCTTCCTGCGCGCCGTGCATCGACAAGACCATCTTGTCGGAGTTCCAGTAGCTGAACAGGTTGATGCCCGCGGCGACAACGAGCGCGATCAGCATGCCCTGCTGGCCGCCGAGCAGCGCACCAATGCCCATGAAGAGCGCGGTCATGCCTGCAAGCAGAATCGCGGTTTTCATGTAGTTCATCTTGAAAAATTCCCTTCTCCTAAGCGCTTTCGCGCCTCCTTCGTCCGACAAAAACAATGGGGTGCCGGAACCTGCTCCGCAAGTAGCGGTTTTGCTGGGTGACTTGACGCGCGGAGGCGGGGAATGTTCCAGAAGGTTATGACAGAGAAGAAACCGCTTTCGGAAGCTGCCAAGCGCGCGCTTGCCGAAGCTGAAGCGCGGCGGAAGGAAATCGACGCCGCCGCTGCCGCGTTGCCGCCGGAGAAAGGCGTGAAGCGCGGGAAAGAGCCATCGCGCTACGGCGACTGGGAGAAGAAGGGTATCGCCAGCGACTTCTGATGCGGAAGTTTCTGCGGTGGCTTTTCGGGCTCTTCTTTGTCGCGCTGGTGACGGGCGCGATTTTCGCTGCGATCAATTTCGAGAAGCTGCTCGACCGCTACGCGCCGCTCGACCTTCGCGAGGAGCCTAACTGGCTCACGAACGTGCAGCTTTATTATTTGCGGGCGAGCCCCGAGAAGTGTTTCGCGGTGCTCACGCGCAGCGACGTCACGTTCAACCGTCAGCAATATCCGCTCAACGAACGCGGCTGTGGTTATGAGGATGGCGTTCTTCTTAGCAAGCAGACCGTGAGCTATGGCGGCGGCGTGCTCTTGCGCTGCTCAGCCGCGGCCTCGCTCGTGTTGTGGGAGCGGCATGTGCTGCAGCAGGAATCGATGCGCGCGATGAAGAAGAAAGTTCGCAGTGTTCAGAATTTCGGGACCTTCTCCTGCCGCAACGTCAATCACCAGAAGGAAGGCCGACTGAGCCAGCATGCGACCGCGAACGCGATCGACATTGCAAGCTTCACTTTTGAAGACGGTTCAAGTGCGAATGTTCTGAAGGACTGGGGCAAAGGCGAGCGTGGCGATTTTTTGCGCAGCGTTCGCGACGGCGCGTGCCGTTTCTTCGGCGGCGTATTGTCGCCGGATTACAATGCGGCGCACGCGAACCATTTTCACTTCGATATGGGCTGGTGGAAGATTTGCCGGTAGCGCGAAGTATTAGCGCGTCACGATCACCGGTGCGCCGACCTGCACGCGCTCGAAGAGATCGATGATGTCTTCATTGTACATGCGGAAACAGCCGTAGGACGCGAAACGTCCGACCGAGTTCGGGCGGTTGGTGCCATGAATCGCATATTCGCCGCCGGTCAAGGTGAGCGCGCGAACGCCCATCGGATTGTCCGGTGCACCGCCTTCATAGACGCGGCGCATGTGCGGATGATCGCGGCGCACTTCCGGCGGCGGCGACCAGGCGGGGTTCACGTGTTTGCCGTCGATATAGCGCGTGCCATGCCACTGCATGCCGCGTTTTGCGACCGCAACCGGATAACGAAGCGCGCGGCCGTTGCCGAGCGAGAGATATAAAGAGCGCTCGCTCGTCACGATAACAATGACGCCGGCGGGTATGTTGTCGAATTCCACAAGCTCGCGCGCCTGCGCAGCAAGCGTTGCCGCGAAGGTGAACAGAAGCACGAGTGCGAGCCGGATTTTCCCCATGCCGCTTGTCTTACGCGCGACGCGGCGAGAGCGGTGGAAATTAACCTTTTATCGTAAATCGAACCTGCATTCGCGCTTTAGCTGAGCGTAAACGCCTCGTGCACCGCGCTCTGCACGCCGCCTCCCATCACCGGACCGCCGCCCGCGACATGGATCATGTCGCCGATCGCAACCGCGCCGAGACCGTGCCGCGGCGTCTTCATCGGCGCATATTGCTCCCAGGAGTCTGTGACCGGATCATAGGCTTCATTCTGCCCGAATACGCGGTGCGAGCCTTCGCCGCCCATGCAGAAAATTTTCCCACGATAGAGCACCGAGCCGTGGCCGGAGCGCGCGGTCGGGAACGGCGCGCGCGGCTCCCACTTATCCAGCTTGCCGTCATAGACGTGATGGAAGTTCGAGTTCGTATAGAACGTATCCACGCGTCCGCCGATCAGATGAATCTTGCCGCCGACCACTACGATGCCGGTGTGGTCGCGCGCTGTGTAGAACGGCGCGCGCTCTTCCCATTTGTTCGTCTTCGGATCGTAGGCGATGTGCCAGTTCACGGAGGCGCGGGTCGCGAAGCTGTTTCCGACTGCACCGCCGATTGCGTGAATGCGCCCTTCATAAGCGATGCAGGCCATAGCGCCGCATGGTTTGGGTAGTGATGCGATCGGCTGCCACTTGTCACTCTCGTCATAGACGAAACATTCGCCGTGCGGCGTGTGGTTCTGCCCGATGAATCCGCCGAGCGCGTAGAGCTTTCCGTCGAGCGTCGCGACGCCAACATGGTTCGCGCCCTGCGGCAGCGCGGCTGCGACGATCCATTTGTCTGTCTGCTGATCGTAGATGTGGTGATAGTTGCGATCGACGCGCTGCTCGCCGTATCCGCCGACGAGATGCACTTTGCCGCGATGTTCGGTGGCCCACGCCATTTCGCTGCGCGGGAGCGGCAACGGCGCGCGGTCGATCCACTTGCCCTGGTTCTCGGCTTTCTTCGCAGGGCTGTCGTAAACCCATTGCGTCTGCGCGGTTTCGGGAAGATCGATCCGGCCCGGCTGCTGCAGGCGTTCGTATTGCGGTCCGTGATGCCGGTGTTGCGCGAGCGCAGATGACGAGAACACCGCGATGCCGCCCGCGATAAAGGCGCGGCGATTGAAATCGCTCATCGTTTTTCTCCCTGAAAAGAAAATCGCCCGGGACTTTGCCCGGGCGATGTGACTTTTATCAAGCGCTCTTTCGGTTCTGGCGGTTGTTCACCAGATCGTCGACGACCGCGGGATCCGCGAGCGTCGAGGTGTCGCCGAGACTTTGATATTCGTCCTCGGCGATCTTGCGCAGAATTCGGCGCATGATTTTGCCCGAGCGCGTCTTCGGCAGGCCCGGTGCAAACTGAATGAGATCGGGCGACGCGATCGGTCCGATTTCCTTACGCACCCAACCGACAAGCTCCTTGCGGAGATCTTCAGTCGCCGCTTCGCCCGACATCAAAGTTACATAGGCATAGATGCCCTGACCCTTGATGTTGTGCGGATAACCGACAACCGCGGCTTCAGACACTTTCGGGTGTGCCACGAGCGCGCTTTCGACTTCCGCCGTGCCCATGCGGTGACCGGAAACGTTGATCACGTCGTCAACGCGGCCGGTGATCCAGTAATAGCCATCCGCATCGCGGCGGCAGCCGTCGCCGGTGAAGTACTTGCCTTTGTAAGTAGAGAAATACGTCTGCACGAAACGTTCGTGATCGCCGTACACGGTACGCATCTGACCCGGCCACGAGTCGGTGATGCAGAGATTGCCCGAGGTTGCGCCTTCGAGAACTTTTCCGTCGGCATCGACGAGCTGCGGCTGCACGCCAAAGAAGGGCAGCGTCGCCGAGCCCGGCTTCTGTGCAATCGCTCCCGGCAGCGGCGTGATCAGAATGCCGCCGGTTTCCGTCTGCCACCAGGTATCGACGATGGGACAGCGCGAGTCGCCAATCGTGCGGTAATACCATTCCCATGCTTCGGGATTGATCGGTTCGCCAACGGAGCCAAGGAGACGCAGCGATTTGCGCGACGTCTTCTTCACCGGATCGTCACCGGCCTGCATCAACGCGCGGATCGCGGTCGGTGCGGTGTAGAAAATATTGACCTGGTGCTTGTCGATCACTTCCCAGAAGCGCGACATCGACGGGTAATTCGGCACGCCTTCGAACATCAGCGTGACCGCGCCGTTCTGCAGCGGGCCATAGACGATGTAGCTGTGGCCTGTGACCCAGCCCACATCGGCCGTGCACCAGTAGATGTCGCCGTCGTGGTAGTCGAACACATATTGATGCGTCATCGACGTGAAGACCGAATAGCCACCCGTCGTGTGCAACACGCCCTTCGGTTTGCCGGTCGAGCCCGAGGTATAAAGAATGAAGAGCGGATCTTCTGCGTTCATTTCCTCGCAAGGGCAATCGGCGGAGACGGTCTTCGCAACGTCGTCATAGAAAACGTCGCGGCCCGATTTCATTTCGACCGCGGCATTTGTGCGCTTCACGACGATTACGGAAGTCACACCGCCGGCCTTGTCGCAGGCGGCGTCGGTGTTCGCTTTCAGCGGAATCTTGCGACCACCGCGAATGCCTTCGTCGGAGGTGATCACGATATTGGATTTACAGTCCTCGATGCGGCCTGCGAGCGAGTCCGGCGAGAAGCCGCCGAACACGACCGAGTGGATCGCACCGATGCGCGCACAGGCGAGCATCGCGTAAGCCGCCTCCGGAATCATCGGCATATAGATCGTGATGCGGTCGCCTTTCTTGGCGCCCTGCTTCTTCAAGACGTTTGCCCAGCGGCAGACTTCCGCGTGCAACTGCTTGTAAGTGATCTTCTTGTCTTCGGTCGGCTCGTCGCCTTCCCAGATGATCGCGACCTGATCGCCGCGCTTTTCGAGATGTCGGTCGATGCAGTTGTAGGAAATGTTGGTCTTGCCGTCCTCGAACCACTTGATCGAGACGTCGCCGGCAAAAGACGTGTTCTTCACTTTCGTGAAGGGCTTGAACCAGTGAATGCGCTTCTTCGCCTCATCGCCCCAGAATTTCTCGGGGTCCTTGATTGAGGCGGCGTACATCTCTTTGTATTTGGCTTCGTCGAGCCAGGCGCGCTTCTTCCATTCCGGAGAAACGGCATAAATCTTATCGTCGGACATTGAACTCCTCCCTTACCCCCGTCGCGAGCGGGCTTTGAGCCCGTCTCTTTGTTAGGCGGCATTATGCGACGGGCGGAACTGGCGCTTCAAGGCGCACGGGTTCCGACTTTGGTTAGGTCAGGAGGAGTTATGAGCCGAAAGCGCCAATAACCGCGCCCATAATCAGCAAAACGCCGAGCCAGTGGCCGCCGTCGATTACGGTGAGCGAGGATTTGCGCCCGCCGAAGGCGTAGTTCACCGACTGGGTCGTGATCACGAAACCGAGCCAGCAGAAGCCTGCCGAGATCAGGCCGTTTCGGATGGTCGTCTGCCCGGGTCCCAGATGGCCGATGAGACCGGCGAGTACCCAAGCCATAACGAGGTTTGCGACAATCGCGATGATGAAAGGAGCCTTACTCGCGCCCATGCCGGCTTTCCCTTTCGCCGCCTGTTCTTCCGCGCTCCAGCCGCTCGCATTCATCCAGGGCCTGGAAAGCGTCATGTAGTAAACCGCGCCAAAGCCGAAACCGGCGAGGGCCGCGACGATGATCGCGAGAACATTGATGCCGCCGAAGGTCATGGGTTTGCTCCTTCAATACGG
>Ga0247764_1000515_pt1 | contig 13491 bp, 12 predicted proteins | sample UWRJL051202B4_FD_179932 | JGI IMG/M metagenome (GOLD analysis project Ga0247764, IMG submission 179932) | Plant litter microbial communities from Arlington Agricultural Research Station in Wisconsin, United States - UWRJ-L051-202B-4 | ecosystem: Environmental > Terrestrial > Plant litter >...
ACAATCGGGCAACATGTACATGTGTAAGGCAGTCAATAACACTAAAATTTTACGTCACAGTACTTGCTGCTCCCTGAGCGGCCGTTCTTGGTGTGGTATGAGCTGGAAATCCATCCAAAAGAAGCATTATAAATAGTGATCAGTCACGAAGTTGACGATGCCAGAATCACCTTGGGCATTTCCCACCCCATGCGAAAATACATCAGTTCAGTTGCAGTCGACAAAGCTTCAAGGCGAGCATTGAATTCAAGAAAGCTCGGACGCCTATGTCCTGCTCCTTCCAAGCCAGCTCCAGAGACAGATACGCGGGTAGCTCGACATCTACCAGTACGAACTTGACTCTGTGGCCTGGTGAGTCAACTCAAGCGCCAGAGGCAAAATAACCGCACATACATGAGACAGAGGGAGACCGACGGCAATCATGGCCTTGACAATGAAGTAGATGAATACGAAGCAAAGGATGAGCCTCAATACTCCAGCCCTTAAGTTGATGTCGTCCGCCGAAGGCAGCCGCATAATATAGCACGACACCTGCATTTTTTGCCGACAGATGGTTTCGAAAAACGAGCCAGTGCATGGAATCTTGGAAGAAACGGGCATGGCATCAGTAAACTAGACCGGGGGTTAGTTGGAATAGAAGAGCAAGACAGCAACCCAGGTTCTCACCATCCATAGCACTAGCATGTGCGTAACGAGAGCGGTAACATATCCAAAGACGAAGCCAAGCGACATGTTATTGGTTACGGAGGTGAGCAACGAGAGATGGAGAAGATGGAGAACGCTTCCCTGTCATTTCACACAGGTTATATACGCTCAGGAGAGACCGTTCGGAGATAGTCATCATAATCAATCTTCAAAGACGGTACTTCGTGATTAACACTGGTGGCGCAGGAAAGCAAAAATAAAAAAGAAATTTGGAAAAGAAATCCAACTAAGAATCCACGGGATCTCGTATGATCTAGAGGACCGCGCGTACCCTCGTGCACAAGCCACTTGCATGGATGTCTCAGAGCCATTGCGAAAGGGACCTTTAAGAAAGGGCGAGAACAGCAACCCAAGAAGCGAATGAGAACAGAAGGACTCTGCTGCAGTTGCAAATTTGAGCTCCGCGTGTACCTCGTGCATGAGCCACTCGCAGCATGGCTCATAGTCACCACAAAAGACTGTCGACAGTTAATGGCTACCGTATAGGGGCGAGAATGGCAACCCATGGGGGTAAAAGAAAACGCCACGACTGCGGTCTCTTTGAGCATGGGGTACCAATGGAGTCAACGACGAATGCCTCAAGGTTGATGCTTGCAATTGTAATTTGTCGGAGATTGTGAAAATGTGAAGTTTCGCCTCGTGGAACAACCACGTGCTACACAATCACGCCAATCTCTTTCTCGTTTTGAACATCCAAAGGTCACTAGGCCCTGAGTCCCCCTTTCGGCAGAAGTGGCTCCTTTCGCGTACGCTGGTATAAAGATCCGCTGGTCTGGCATGTAGCTTGCATCTGCATATCACTATGTCTCTCTTGCAAAGCGAGCTCAGCCGCGAAGCTCCAGAAGAGCTCGCTCTGGAAACCATCCACTCGAATGCGCCTACTTCTACGCACATGAATGAAGTACGTACCAACGATTTATCATCTTTGCTCCAAGACTAATGTAATAATCCAGATGTTACAGATCCAATCGGCCGAATTTTTTGTACCTCACGGTAATTTCACGGCACTAGTGCGACCTTTGATAGGAGATAATCCGAGTCCCACCAACATAGCTGGCCGTCGTCTCGTGAGTCGTGTCAACCCGGATACTCGGTCGATTCTACCATCGCCGTTCATCCCTCGACCACTCGCCCTAAGGACCTCCTCAAGGCCTGAGGCATTTCGAATCCATCTCGTACCCTATCCTGCATTTACTGCACGCAACGGTGAAAGCATTCGGCCGCGACTCGATCTCCTGATTTTCGTGACGCCATCAGATTTTACATACAGGTTCGAGTCGAACCCTCCTGCAGGAGACTGTTACCTCCCACTGACGTTGTATATATTTTTCAGTACATTCATCGTCCAGTATTGTACCGAACATATGATTCGCGACGTTATTGGGCGATTGATAGACCTGGGAATGCCACGTCTGGTTTCTGGTTTCAACTTCCACGGGGGTCATTTCCAGTAGCATATAAATAACATGTTTTCTTCACTTCCACGTACGTTAATCGACACTATTCTGTATTTTTTATTCTATCTGGTCACCCAAAGAAAATCACTTTATGTCTTCGGTGTCGTGGGCGTCTAGTGCGCCACTCATCAACGGATCAATTTCCTGCATAAGGTAATTGTATGGTGCTGATGTAGACAGGAACCGGAAAATCCGCCGAAACGGCAACGGCCGCACTTTCCGCAGTACCGAAGCTAAGAATAGGTGAACCTATGACAGCGCTTGTCGAAAATGTTTCTTGTTTTACCAGATTCCTGAGCTCTGATCACTTTCGATTTTGTTTATTCATCAGTCTCTGTCGCTAACCAGAGAAATATTCCAGACAAACTCGGCTCGTATCCCACCGGAGAACATTTTGACAAGGAAATCTAGAGGGACAATCACCGGTTTATCTCACCACGTCGGAACCACGCTAGAAGGCTATTCCAACTAATTTCCGACCTCATTAGTCAGGTCTCAGTATGCAGTACATATTGCTCTGGCAGTTTTGGATATTTCGGTCTCTAAATGCTTGAAGTAGATTTGCTCGTATTTAAACATCTACGGAATCAGTTACTAGAATCTTCGTCGTCCGAATCTTCGTCCCCAGCCGGAGGCAATACTCTTTGGGTATGTGCAGAGACCGAAGTGAGACCATGCCGACAGTATACGTGAGAACCCATTGCGGTGAAGACATGCACGACTGTGAAGGACCGAGGTCTATCGAAAACAACGAATCAAGGGGTTGGGGAGTCCATTATTGACACAAGCTCGACATCTAAGCTGGCGTTAGACAATTACACCCACATCGGTAAAATAACCTACCAAATATGAGATCGCTATTTGGTGGTATCGTACGGATTGAGTCGGTTGCATCGTGTAGGCTTCCCGATACCTCAGTGCTGCCATAACCTAAATGAGAGGGCACAAAAATCCGCCGTTGTCCTCCTTTTCGCATGCCAATCAAGCCTCGACTGAAGCCTAGGGACAAGGAATAAATGAGAGAAAATCAGAGGAAATAACGGGGTTCACCTGCTACGACCTGCGAGCCGCCCACAATGAACGTGAACTGAGATGTTATGAGGAGTGAGTATTAAGGTGTGATATTTGGATTCACTCCTACCAATTTTCCATCACTTCGCGCGAAAACCCGGTTCGTACCATCGTCTAATCTCCCCAAATACCAGATTGATATTGTATCCTGGGGCTTAACGGCAGGACCTGTGGTACCAACAACTTTGTCCTTGATTCCACCTTCTGACTTTGGGTGCTTAATGACTGGCGTCGACGAGGAAAGAGGTGGATCGGCTAAAGGCGCCGTCTCCAAGACGGAGATCGTAGAATGTCTTGCGCTCGCTTCTTGGTCAATCGTTTCTTTGAAATTGCATCACAAACCGGCAGGATTACAGTAGGGGGCGTCACTTACCAGTCATCCCAGTCAGAAAGACGTCACTAAGATCAAATGGAGGAAATGAGATCTTAAACAGTGAAAGAAGTAAAAACAACTAACCATGATCCAGTGATGCTGAAGGTGCATTCCTCGCCAGCTTCCAAGTCGAGATTTAAGATAGCTTGCTCGATCTCAAAGTAGAATCAGGAAACAATTCGTTGGGTAAATCAAAGTATGTATCTTACCCTTCCAGGTACAAGGCCGCAGAGAAAGGTCATCTGGTCGATCGTCTTACGTCCGTCTGTGGACGACTCAGGGCACTTGTAATCCAGGCGAACATTGATTCTTCCTAACGTATTTGAGATGTGGGATCCAAGGGCTACGTTTCGTATCTTGATGCGTGAATTTTCGTCGACTTTCACATATGCTGGCTGGGTGGGGGTAATGCAGGCACTCCTTTAACATCACCATTTCCACTGGCCAATCATGGAGACGATGGAGACGACTCTTACCAGAGCATGTTAACGAAGCTGCAGGATTATCAAACATTTGGCGATTATGGTCTGCACTTATATACAAAATCAGTCGCCTCACGCCTCATGTCATTGTGGCAGACGTAAGTCTCGCCTTTTACCGTTGAACCTTTGAGGATCGTCAAAGCATGCATAGAGAGATTGTTTAAGAACAACACCTGGTTTAGTCTAGAAGGGCAATGCCACTGACTCGGAGGTACCACGTTCTCCACGCTTTGTGAATGCAGAAAGGGAACAAGTTGAATCGACCGTCACGCGTCACGCATCCTCATCCCAGTCTCGATCTCTCACAGTTTTATTGAAAATCTTGGAGGATGGCCACTGTAGTTCTTTCTCGTATCACCATCGTTATGCTCTTTGAGTCTTTCTTTTATCCCCATCATCTCGGTAATTTAAATGACCCTTGTCGACGCCACTTCTACTTCTTGCGTATATGATATAAAGGTAGAATGGAACGCAGCGTTGGATTCATCTGATTTCTCGGTGGCACCTTCTCTGGACTCTAGGATCGCCTTACTTTGAAAATGCCTTCGCTGACACGTTTGACGTACTATGATCCACCAGACTGTGTACAACCTTCGGTGTGCCCAGAATCCAATCGCGGCCCAATTCGAGGCCGCTCGGCTTCGCGATACAACGGACGGTCACTTTCACCCGCTGACCAGGTTAACAAGTTGTCGACGTCTGCCCCAATTCATAATTACTCCGCCTCATCGCGCTCAGCTTCCAGATACGATGGACAATCAGTTTCACCTGCTGCACACCCTTCGACGTCTTCCCAGATTCGAGGCCACTCGGCTTCATTGCGCTCGGCTTCCCCATACAGCGGACGTTCGGTTTCACCCGCTGAACAAGTTAGCAAGCCATCGCCTTCCCGTACAATCTCGACACGTAGCCGCACTTCAAGATCCCCTTCTCTATCTAGGGCAGATCAGCGCAGACGCTCCATTACACCTTCTGTACAGCACCCTCGAAGGAGAGTTTCGTTCCTTTTACCTGCAGGACACGACAGTTCACCTCCTGTGGAGGAATCAGTTGATCAGCAGGCACCTGAAATTAGCGTGAGCATTACTTTCCCAATTTCATGTTCTCGCTTAGCCGAAAATTCTCCAGATCTCCCCACGACGAGAGCGGAAATGCAGAAACCGAGCAGAAACCGTGGGGTGGTACGAAGCATCAGCAATGAAACGACTTACGAGGCTCCCAGCTTGTGTAGATGCACTCTTAACCCATTCTCACGAGGGTGATCTTTTTGTGAACTGGGTAGACGAAGAAAGAACAGCCTGTCAGATATGGTCGATGACAATCACCGGTTCAAAGAGGCGAAGTGGATGGGATAAAATGCAGTGGGGATCTCGCAAACCGGGCTATCATCATCGCCTTATCATAACAGACAGAGGTTTTCCGTCTTTCGTCGCCGAATCAACCTGGAAGAAGAAGTACAGGTTGTCAGCGACCCGCATTTGCAACTGAAACACGGATCACTTCTACTAGGTGCTATTGAAGGTGCTGGCATCCTCTCATGTTTAGAATCTCTAATCCAGCCATGGGGTACTTGTGTTTGTAGGAAAGGTTCGGGGCAATGTCCTGAGTACATGGTTTAAAATATTGTACCGGTTATACTCAATGCATATAGCTATTCTCTGCGGCTTTGGAGTCCGTAAAAAGGTGGTCGGTGGAACCAAATCAAATGCAGACCATACTGTTCTTACACGAAATTTTTTAATGAATGGATTGATTTCATCCATATACTTATACCCTATCCCGATCTCAATCATTGCCAGTGCTGAATTCGGCCTTTTTGAACATGCAACTTCTCTGCGCAATGTCGGTATAATATGTTCCTTCTATTGCCAATTGGGCATCTCTGACGAAAGGAACGACCCTCCTCGGCTTCCAAGACCACGCACGCACAGATACACACCACGGCACATACTTGTGGCGCGAATGGGCCCACACCAAGGAATGTGGAAAGGTTGTTAAGGTTGTCGGTACCGCATACTGTTTAGCTTTCTTTGAACTTCGTGTCTGACGCGCCTTACGTCCAATCTAGATTCAAGGTGAAACATTACTCAAGCACCACACCTTTTTCCCCAGCGGAGTTGTGTGAGTATTCGACCGAGGCCGAAGCAAGGCCGAAGTATGACATGTGACTTTGGCACGAACAGCTGATAAAGCTGTCGAAAAGCTAGGAAATTCAGTTGCATTTCCTTCTAGTTCCCGCAGTGTTAGTCTGTATATTGCACTGTAGATAATTTCATGGGGAGAAGTAGAGATTGTAAGGGAATACTTTCTCTGTGCTACGTACGCGACATAGGTAATGCAACAATGCACGAGAATGGGATCTGGGGAATATTGATACGACCGAGCGCAAAGTGATAGAGCAGCTGATTACCGTTAATCAGTAAGTCACCTTCAAAATTTGCGTCCCGGTACAGGCTGCCAGCAACAGCAGAAAACCTGGCATACGGGTCATACTTTTGATAAGTAGGTGGTAGTGGTTTATACTGCTTGACAATGAAGAATGTTTCCGTCTTTGTCTTTTTATCACCAGCGCTGTCCTCGTAAGATGCTCGTGTGTGTGTGAAGATGCCAAGAATGGTGCCAGCGCAGAGCGAATTGTTAGGTCCTTGGTAGTAGATGTGGGCATCCAGAGATGAAGTCTCCTCGATTCGAAAGGTCTCTCCTAGACGTTTGATGTGCTTTCTCATGAAAGCAGAGGCAGACAGCCGGTTTGAATCAGTGGTAATATCATTGTCGAGAACCCACTGCTTCAAAAGGTGGTACCATGGGGGTGGAAGAATTGAAAGTTCGTGATCGGACCAGGTCACCACCTCCTCGAGCATTTGGAAGGACTCGTTATAGGAAAACGAATCACTAAGAAGAGTGCCACGAATATCCTTCGTTTCCATAGCTTCCCACTCTTCGAGAAGTTCTTCTACTTCTGGAGGCATCTCACGGGGAACGAGTAGACATTTCAGTTTCTGAGTCATACAGAAACGATCTAACATAGTCTTCTCCAGCTCTCCTATGTGGCATCATTCTCAAATCAGTACCAGTACGTAATTAAACATCAGGAACTTACCGATTTTCCCGTTCGTAGAAATGCTCTGAAGAAGATAGTTATATCTCTCAAAGGGAAAGCATCGCCAGGCGTGGACTGGGCCGAACCTCTCCAGAAAACGCGCGAAGTGAAGGGCGAGATGGTGATATGGTATCAATGGAGTACCAGGGTACATAGCAAGCAGGCCCGAGAGGTAGGTTTCCATATGGTGAACGTAGCTCGATATTCGGTCTTCGGTCATGGAGTGCATCGAGGCAACTTTTACAGCGGAGACTAAGTGCATGAAGTTGTCGAGCATTTGCCTCTTCCGACTCCCTTCGGCTTCTTGGCCCCATAAACGACAGAGCGTAAAAGTCAAATTGATGGTACAGAAACTTCGCCACTGGTCCGCCGTGAGCTTTCCCTGCCTCGCTTCTCCGGGATATCGAGGAGCTCGAGCTACCCATGAAGGTAACTCAAGCCGTTCCATGTCATTTCGAATCTCGAGAAGGGTTTCTTTCCCTAGAACGCCAACTCCCTTCTTATTGCCTTTTTGTGGTTTACGCTTTCGATGGAGAATGTCCCCGCTTAGTGATACAATCCCTTCCTTCACTCGCTAACCCTTGAATTAGCGTATATGAACTTTGCTTCGGGATGAATTTAAAACATACCCAGTCCTCCAACTTATCCAGTAATTCTGGACCAGTGCACTTTGCGTCCACCTGGATGCCCTTCAAGCCGCATAGATGAACCAAAAGAATTTTCCGAAGTGACTTGATGCTGCTTTTACTGCCAGATTCGACACATTTAAGGCCGATAGCAACTTCCTCAGTAGTAGGAGGGTCGTTTTGAGGACGTCTTCGCGTTGGGTCCGTCTTTCCTTCAAGTTTTATTTTCGGAGCCGATGCGTTAACGTTGCGGGGCACGAGAAATTGTTCAAAATCTCCGACACCTTCAGAAGCCAGTAGAACTTCTCCCTCATCATCGAACCATCCGCACTTCACGCGCTAAATTACCATCAGCAAAACCCGAAAACCACCCTGATTTTGAATTGTCACTCACATACGCCAATAGGTCAGCCACAAGTTTGTTTGCTCGACCACCAAAAGCCAATGAATCTGTCCCACGTGCCAAGGCTCTCAATACTGGCGCCTTTAAACGTCGCAATTCAGCTTCCGTGCCAGAGCGCAGTATTTGAAAGCCAGTCTGTAAGGCTTCTTTGGAAGGTTGGTATTTGTCTTGCGAAAATGTTGGATAATCTCCATCAGCCAGATCAATACCCATCCCCCAGACCTGCCTACAGTGTCGTTGAAACATACGCAAAAAGAAACCATGCATGGAGTCGATTGTCACAAATCTCGTTGGGTCCCAGTAAGGAAGACGCAAAAGCTCAGACCAGCGAATGCCCGTTGATGCGTACAAGGTTGCCCTCTCATCTTCCGAGGTGGCATCTCTCCATTCCTCAGCAATATGACGATGTTCCTCTTGCGTGCAAGACTTCCATGTCTTGTGGTCCAGATTATCAATCTCGAGGCTTTTTTGGGTGCAGAATGAGCAAAAGTTGTTCGAAGAGTGGCCAGCAAAACCACTCATTTGGCGTGTAGCTGGAAGATCACAGATCAGTGGAACAACAGCTCCACGAATCAGTCGACCTAGAGGGTAATTTGTCGTTGAAGTCAGAAAGTAGCCGAAATGCCAAAGTTGGAGTAGGTCGTCAACTAGCGGACGAAGGATATGATTGATCTGCTCTTTGGACGGTTCGTGAGGCCCAGGAATGACTCCAACTAGGAACATGTTCACAACGTCATGACGAATACCAGCCAGGAGGTTTAAGCAAACGAGATATATGGCGCCAACAGTAGCCCTCTTTCCGCTTTCCTTGTTTGTGTAAGGATTGAAACCATCCATGTTTAGGCTGAAGACCATTCGTCCTTCAGAGCCAGGTCACATAAGAAAAGGTCTACTAGGGTCTCCCTCCGGACCTAAGAATTCTTGCAATTCTGGGGCATCCCAAATGTCCCATGTTGCATCGGCGTCGCTGTGTTGGCGTCGAGATCCAAAATCCCTATCGAGAAACGCTTCCATGTCAGGACGACAGTACATGCGCCCTATCCATTCTTCAAGCTCGTGATAGTAAAACAAACGGACGGGTTTTGCGCCCTTTGACTCTGGAGGCTTATTCCACAGCTTGGCATTGCACGGAGGACTGGTAGGAGTTTTACTGAAAGAACACCGAAAAGTGGTGTTCCCCGCTTTTCCGGAATGATGGTCGTAGAGACAAAAGCATAAAGGGCAGCATATGTAGGCTTTAGTGCTCGGAGCAAGATCGAGAAATGTGAGAATGGCTTCAACGTTTCGTGGGATGTCCGATTGAAACTTGCGGTATTCCGGATCGGGGTGGAAGGGAGCAGACAGCGAGACCATTTTGCGAAGTCCAACAAGAAGAAAGCGGCAGTTTATAAGAGATACCCCACAGATGAGGTGCATGACGGCGACAATGAGATAGCACACCATTAAGATGGCAGGCATGTGGACAAACGGCTGTGACATATGCTTCACTATACAAATGTGACCGTGACCGTGAGTTCGAATATCACGAATTCATGAAAGTGACATTTACCTGTGTCTATCTTCCTAACAGAACTGGGGATTGCGCTGATAGAAACCCTCAGATTTTCCCAAAACTGCATCTTCGCCGTTTTGAGAGCAGCTGAATGCTCGAGTATTTTGGGTTGGAGAGAAACAGCGAACCTTGGAATGCTCGAGGATGCGTTCGAAGCCTGGAGTCTCTCTGTAAGCTCATCAGCCCACTGCAGCCATCGCTCATGGCGAATAACATCAGAGTTGACGGCAGCAGTTGCGTCAAGATCCAGGAATTTGGCCAATGGCGTCAACATGGGAGGTGACTGATTAGATGGAGTAACACGGAACACCAAAGACCTGCCACCCATGAGAGTCTCTATAGGTGTCTGTTCAAGGTGTACGAGGATGCCACGTAATTGGCGTCGCAGTATTCTGTCGGTGTCTCCGTCGTTTCTGGGATGAACGTCGTCCATTGGCAAATTGCTATTCGGTGCGTGCGGCGAGTTTTGCGCAGAAGAATTCGTGTTGACTGCCGCAGAAGAAGTGGCACCAAGAGGAGGCTGGTTGGACAGCATTGCAAGGTGAGATGTTGCAATCTTTGCAGCCGTCAGACCACGTCTGTGAGACTTGTATTCGGCCTCGCTCATAACGCGCCCAGGAAAGATGGCGCCTGTGGTTGGGTCATACGCTCGCTCGCCGTGGCTGGTACACTGAGAGCATAAGCATTGTCGCTCGTTTCGGGAAGCCATAGTCGTTCGTAACCGGACAAACTTCCCTCAAAGTGTGTATATATATTCTTGACGGATGCTTTGTCGAGCCGAAAAGAAACAGAAGACACAATGGTACCACGGCACCGAAAAACTTCTCTTGCCGCTGGAGCTACTGAAAGTCAACGTCGCAGCTTCAATGGCTTTGAGATTCTGTGCGCCTTTGTCAACTCTTGTGTATCTACTGATGGTATCCCCGGCCTTTCAAGTTTCAAATCTTCAGGACCGAACCACTGGCCCAAAAGATGAAAGATTTGCTAAGCGTTACAATCAAAACAAGTGGCGAAAATGGTTAGATCCTGAAGACCAATTGGCGGATCACGCTCAGCGAAGCCAAATGAAAGAAATCGAGTGGCTCAATGGCGATCTTCTTTGGAGAGACGTGAGATGAAAAGGTTTGAATGCAACTCAGAGGAGATACAATTGGGTGATCACGTCCCCCCGTTGATCGTCTTCCTCGATAGCTAAACACCAGCCATACCAAACTCCCGAGTTCAAGTTACTCGGTACGTTCGTCAGACTATTGATCGCACCTGCCTCCTTCACGTGGATACTTAACCAAGTTATGAACCCAGGAACGCGTCCTGTAATTTGGTTTTTAATAAGTAACCCTTAGAGCTCCACTGACAAATAAGTCCAGTTTGTTTCGTATCAGGAGATCGTGGTCACTGAGACCTCTGTATAAGAGAGTAAGTGAGTGTCGGGTTCAGCAAAGAGAGCCCGTTGTATTAAGAGCTACTTGGGACTTAGGGTGCATCCCGCATTCTATTTTCATCTTTGCATTCTCATTGCAATACAAATACCCCATCTCATCCAAAGTGTTGGGTGGGGGTTTATTCACCCGTCACTAATCCTACATCAATCTAAGAGATGGAGGTGAAGAGTATACATCCCACTACCAGAGAGCACTAGTAAACAAAGGGCAGGGTGATATCTGTCAAAATGATCGAATTCTGGTGTCTTCGTTCACTCAGATCGTCTAGAAGTCAAGAACGAGAAAGAAAGTGAGGTACGCCCATGTGTATATCAACTCTCTGACGACAATTTCCACGCAGTCTCCCGCGGTTCCAGCGTAATGTGCGCAATTGGAATAAACGATGGAAAACGACGGCAATGCGTTGACCTCGGTTGAGTGAGAGGGGGGGGGGCTCGGAGGCAAACTGTTGAGTATCTACACCCAAGTCCTGTACCTACTATATACCCAACGAATAATGTTACTACCTAAGTTTTGACGACGCGTGTTGCGCACGCTCGCTCAACTCCCAAATTTCAACAGCGATAGGTGTAGAGAGTTTGTAAAGAGTGTCAAAATATAGTGCAGATCCTTCTGTATGAGTTCCTTTTTCGATAAATGGCATGGTAAATACTATTGAGCCATCCAAGTGCACAATTTCGAGGGGCTATTGGCCGCTGCTCTAGACAGGGGCTTTCCCACGTCATCAGCCTCAAAAATTCCAACATTTGGGGGCTTCCAGATGTGCATCACCAGGCGTCCTATCAGACAACGTCAGCACCGCTACTTGGCCGATCAAGTGACAAGTGGCTACGCCAGGCTATCCAGCTTCGTCTATCACCGAACCAAGACCACTACGAGCTGAGGTTGGGCTGGACTGAGCGAAGCTCAATTCGGACGTGGAGCAGATTGAGCCGCTGGGTGGGCGGGAACCGTCTCCTGTGCGATTTCCCCATAGTGGTCATGATTGGTTGAGATTGCTGTGTAATATGTAGATTACAAGTATGGTGATAACGAGTTTTCTGGGTGATCCAATGGTACTGCAAACATTTCGCACAAGGTAATGTGAGTTAAATAACGATTCAAAACCGTAGTACGTTACAGCGATATAATATATACGTCAGTGGGCGGGTGGGTGGCGAAAAACAAAATGAACGAGAGGCGTGCGACGGAAGCAAGCGACTGCGAGTGGTCGACATGAAGGGACTGGAACAAGCAAGAGGCGCCGTGAGAACGGACAACACTTGCTTGGTTCTTGTTTACCGCTCGGCTGGACGCTGGTGCCACTCCGCCTAAAAACCATTCTTGTTACGGCCACATGTTAGATCTACGCCCACGTGCTCTGTTCAGTCAAAGACGATATCGGATGTGGCGACGGCGTGGACTCATCTGAGTACTTCGTGAATACGAAGTCCCAAGTTGCTGCACCCCAAAAGCTGTCTCTCGTCCAAACGTGCGCCGACTGTGACTAAACCCTTCTGAAAGAAAGAATCGCAAACGACTCACTGATGCCACGACCAGCACGCTCACCTGGCAATGGCGCCAACTCAAGCAAAGGTTGTTTAATGAAAGGCGCTTTCTTTGACACCTGATCTTTGTCTTTGGGACCAGGAAAGATGCTTATATAGCGTCCTTCGCCACTCCCCATCTTTTCGTGAGCCCCCGTCATTGCTACAACTGCATCCCGACTGGTCTTCAAACAGTCCCATCTCGCACGAGGTAAATTTTTGTTTCAAGTTCTTCTTGAAGACTGTGAATCCTAAACGTCTTTCTTCTCGTCAACAGTCATTCCGATATCTAAGTACTCATGGAGCCTACACCCTCGATCTCGATGCCTAAACCTCCTCGAATGCTCGGAGTCTCTGTATTATATCTTTACGGTGACGAATTCATCATACGTCCGCACGAACACTAAACTCATAGATTTCAAGAACTCGTGAAGCAAGACCTCATTGATTTCGATGCAGAATATAAATTAGGTTCGTTGCAGCACGAACCCCGTTGTGGGTTAACCATGGATACTCACCCGATACTCACCCGCAACGTAGACAAACCTTGGAGCAATAAGATGCAAAGCAATCTCATCTCAACGATTGCTCAAAATATGCATGTTTTGCCATTAATTTTTTGTAAGCAGACTTCTTTGTGAAACATTCGCTAATTCAACCATAGCTGCTACATTTATACATGAAGTTGGGCTGTAGCCCACTAAGGGTCATGTATCCAGCTGGGGTGTAGCCCACCACCTACCTGTAGGGGAGC
>Ga0247764_1000517_pt1 | contig 13470 bp, 13 predicted proteins | sample UWRJL051202B4_FD_179932 | JGI IMG/M metagenome (GOLD analysis project Ga0247764, IMG submission 179932) | Plant litter microbial communities from Arlington Agricultural Research Station in Wisconsin, United States - UWRJ-L051-202B-4 | ecosystem: Environmental > Terrestrial > Plant litter >...
AGTCAGCGTGGTCACTTGACCCACTTCCCCAGCTTCATCATTGGTCCAAGCCAGGCGCGTGGGCGGTACTACTTCGATGTACCGGCCGAAAAACTCCATGGGCGGCAAATCACCATTGGCGAAGACGAAACGGTATTTACCGCCGACACGCACATCGGTCTCGCAGGAAAGCAGGACCACGCCAATCGACTTGGGCACCCACCACTGCTGCATCAGCTCGGCTTTGGTCCACGCCTGGAACACGATGCGCGCCGGAGCATTGACGATTCGCGTCACGACCAGCTCGCGATCGGACTTTCGCTCCACTGTCGTCGGGTTTTTCGCGGGACTTGTCTGAATTTCACTTCTTGTTTGCATTGATTTTTTCTTTCCGTTTGAGTTCCTCGACGACCCGGTCGAGTTCGTCGAAGCGCGCTTCCCACAGCTGACGGTGTCGCTGGATCCACGCCGTCTCCTCCTCCAAGCGGCGGGCGCCCAGCTTGCAGGTGCGGACGCGACCGACCTTCTCTGTGGCGACTAGCCCGGCGTGTTCCAAGACACCGACGTGTTTCATCATGCCGGCGAGCGTCATCTGAAACTTCTCGGCAAGGTCCGTGATGGAGCAATCCGAACGACCGAGCTGTTCCAGCACGCCGCGCCGCGTGGCATCCGCGAGCGCCGCGAACGACGCATCGAGGTCAGCTGAAGAACACTTTACCACTCGGCAAAGTGTCTAACACGCAGCTTTTCGCCGCGCAAGGCTGACCATACGGATTGCGCGGGCCGCTGCCCTCGCATAGCGTCGCTGACGCGGCGTCGGCAGCGGGCATGAAGACGGAATTGCTCTTCCTCCGAAGGTGTCTCGGCGAGACAACCGCAGAAGACTACGTGCAGTGGGCGGTCGAGCAGCTGTGTCGTGACGCGGATACTCCGAGCCTACGACTGCTGGCTGGTTTGAATCTGACATTCGAGCGAGACGAGGTTGAGGGGGTCTTCCTCAAGTCGTGTTCCGAGCTCGCGCTCACCGCGCCAAAGCTCAACGCATCCGTGGGGGAGACGGCCACTCACCTCCATGCCGCCTACGCTCGAGGCGATCTTTCCGCCCGCTCATTGATTACGGCCTTGGCCAGACTTGCTCACTCCTTCGATACGCACGTGTCAGCCGAGGACGCACGCGACCGTCGCGCGCTCGAATTTTGGATAGATATGGGAGCGCAGCTTCGATCCGAAGCGGACTACGGAGCAGGCGATGCCCTCTATCCAATGGCCGCGCTGAGTCGACTCGACGAAGCAGTTCAGCGTGAATGGCAGCTCTTCGAACGCGCGAGGAGGCTCGAACTTCCGCCTAATTTTCGGCATTTCGTGATCTGCCTGAGCTGCGGTCATACTGGGACCTCGGGCTTTCGGAACCCTTCCTTCTTGAGACGAGTCCTTCAGCGATCTCCGTTGGTGCGAACAGCGTGCACGGCCTGCGGATCGATAGAACTTGCTCGCATGATCGACCCACGAGTTCGGTCCGAATACTTGGTGAAGCTCGAATGCGCTGCGAACGTGGATGCCCGCGCTTGACTCTCGAACGCCATGCTAGCGTGATCGCCCCATGCCTGAATCCACCCTCTTGCGCATCGCTCTCGGCTCGGACCACGCCGGCTTCCCGCTCAAAGAGCGGGTAAAAGCCCTGCTTCAGGAGCTGGGTCACGAGGTCGTGGATTACGGCTGCTTCAGCGAGGAGCGCTGCGACTATCCCGATTACTGTCGCCCGGCGGCGGAGGCGGTGCGCAGGGGCGAGTGCCACCGCTGCATCGTATTCGGTGGTTCGGGCAACGGCGAGGCGATCGTCGCGAATCGCGTGCCGGGCGTGCGCGCGCCGCTGTGCTGGAACGAGGAAACAGCGCGGCTCGGACGCGAGCACAATGACGCCAATGGCCTCGCGCTCGGTGCGCGCGTGATCGATCAGGATCTGGCGCTGGAGATCGTGCGCATCTGGCTCGATACGCCTTTCGAAGGTGGGCGCCACTTGCCACGTATCCGCAAGATTGATGATCCGGGATACGCGCCATGATCGCTCGAGTTCGAGCGCGGCCGCACGCCGATCGAAAAAACGACCATTTACGCCAGCGAGGTAAGCTGCGAAGGGACTAGCGTCCACAGTGGTGTCTCCTTCTCAGGCGGAGGGGTTTGCTGCCGGGGCAGATTCGGAGAGGAGCAGAGATGACGATTCGTAAGAATTCGTACGCACTGGGCGCCCTGTGCCTATTTTGGGTGGCGGCGGGATGCGGTGACGACGACGATGGGCCGATTGGGGGAACGGGCGGCCGCAGCGGTGGGCACGCCGGAGCGGGTGAAGCTGGGGAGTCCAGTGGCGGCACCACCAGCGGTGGTACGAGCGCCAAGGGTGGCAGCAGTTCCGGCGGGAAGGCTGCCTCTGGAGGCAAAGCAGGCACGGACGGCGGAGGTGGGGCAGCGGAGAGCGGCGCAGGTTCTGGTGGAGTGACGGCGGGCGCGCCGAATGGCGGAACCGCGCCGAGCGGGGGCTCGGCCGGCGCTCCGTTGGGCGGCGACGCAGGCTCTCCTACGAGCGGCGGCGCGGGTGCGAGCGGGGGCTCGGCTCCGATGGGTGGGGATGCGGGTGCTGGCGGGGACGCGGGCGCTGCTGGCGCAGCGTTCACGAGTCCGTTCTCACCGTTGCCAGCGGTACCTACGGATCCCACCAATGCGTTCGCTGACAACGCCAAGGCAGCTACGCTTGGTCAGCGGCTGTTCTTCGACAAGGCATTTTCGGGTCCGATCACCGTGACGAGCAGCGCATTCGGCGCGATGGGCGAGAGCGGCAAGATTTCTTGCTTCAGCTGTCACGACGGGAGCGTGCTGGATGACACGAAGTCGAATCCGCCGACAGTGTCGATAGGCACGGCGGTGCACACGCGCAATGCACCGACGCTAGTCAACAGCGCGTTTTACAAGTGGACGAACTGGGGCGGTCGCTTCTCCGCGCAGTGGGAGCTGCCGATAGCGGTCGTGGAGAACGCTTTGACGATGAACGGCAATCGTCTCGCGCTCGCTCACCGCATTTTCGACCGCTACAAGGCAGACTACGAAGAGATCTTCGGCGCGCTGGAGCCTGCGATCGGCAGCTCCGCGGCGCGATTTCCAGCAACTGGTAAGCCGAAGCCAGTCGGAGGCGTGGATGGCGCGTGGGAGGGTATGACCGGCGACGACCGCAACGTCGTCAACCGCATCTTGGTGAACTATGCCAAGGCACTGAACGCCTACATGCGAAAGTTGGTCGTGCGCGACACCGCCTTCGATCGCTATGCGGCTGGCAACTCGAGCGCGCTGAGCGAATCCGCCCAGCGCGGATTGGCGCTGTTCCAAGGCAAAGCGGCGTGTGACTCGTGCCACAGTGGCCCGCACTTCTCCGACGACGCGTTCCACAACTTGGGGGTGCCGCAAACGGGCGTTGACAACATTCCGACCGCCGATGACGGGCGCTTCAAGGATCTGCCAGGCCTGCTCGGTAGCGGCTTGAACTCGGCCGGCGACTTCAGCGATGACAAGCCGACCGGTGTGCTTCGTCTCCAGGGCTTGACCAACCCGCCGCCGGACTCGACCAAAGGCCAATTCCGCACCGCGTCCCTGCGCGGCATCGCGGAGTCAGGGCCGTACATGCACTCCGGACAGTTTGCGACATTGGAAGCCGTCATCGACTTCTACAACGTCGGCGGCGGCACTCCCGTCAGCGGCACCAAGGACCCAGCCTTGTCTGCGCTGAACCTCAGTACTCAAGAAAAGGCCGACTTGTTGGAGTTCCTGAAATCGCTGTCCCTGGCCACGCCCGTTCCAGCGCCCCTGTTGCAGGACACCTCCGCGTCTCCCTAACGCGACTGAGCCGCCAAGAGGTCCACCCCAGTCATCCCAGGCATTCTGTGATAAGCGCGAAGCATGTCGCGCACACCCCGCCTCGAGATTGTGTACTGCACGCAGTGTCGTTGGTTGCTCCGCGCCAGCTGGCTGGCGCAAGAGCTGCTCACCACCTTTCCGACGGAGCTCGGAGAGGTGGCGCTGGTGCCGGGTAGCGGCGGCGTGTTCGAGTTGCGGCTCGATCAGGAGCTGATCTTCTCGCGCGCCGCCGCGGGGCGTTTTCCGGAACCGAAAGAGATCAAACAAGCCGTGAGGGATCGCGTAGCGCCCGAACGTTCACTCGGGCACAGCGACGTGAAACCGCAGGACGACACCGACGAGGTGTGTCCGCTCTGAAACTCACGCTTGGTACAGACCGAAGGCCGCGCCCTGGGCGTCCTCACAAGCTGCCATGCGAGCGCTCGAAGAAACGGAGATCGGCTCCAGTGCGACGCCACCGGCGGCACGCACCTTGGCGATGCTGTCGTCCAGGCGTGACGTACGGAAGCAGAACAGCCATTGCGAATGAATGTTTGGCTGGCGCGCGGCGTCCGTGACGCTGCCTACGCTGGGTTCCAGCTCGTTCCAGGCGAACACGCGCTGACGACCGGCGTCGCCCCGATTGATGGTCTCCTTGTGAACCCAACCGAATAGCTCCGAGTAGGTGGCAAACGCGCGTTCCCACTCGACGGTGTGTAAGTAGTGCCAGGCAATGAGCGGCCGCGGCACCGCCGCTCCGTCCGTGCTGAGCGCCAACAAGGCACCGAACGGATCGCGCAAGATGATGCGATCCGCAGCGCCCGGCGGCCCCAAACGCTGTGCGCCCAGCGCAATCAAGCGACCAGCGACGTCCCCGGTTTCCTGGACCTGCAGTTGCCCGAGCCAATGGGCAGGCGCGCCGCGCGCTGCAGCTTGTTCAGGCAGCGCCTCCAGCGTGAAATCCTCACCCCAAAATTCGTTTCCGAACACCGCCGGGTAAAATTCGCGCGCCGCCGCGATGTGCTTCGTCCGCAGCGCGTAGCGATTAAAACGAGCAGCAGGCTTCATCCTAGCTACTCTACCCCGCGAAGCGCTGAAGCGCGCGCGGTAACAGCTCCGCCAGGCGCTCGGCCCATTCGATTTGTCCGGCTTCCGATTCGATCAGGTCCTGACGAATCTCGAGTTCGACGTGCAGGTTGTTGCGGCGCTCGCCGTACACCACCACACCGTAGTCCGAAATGTCGCTCACGGAATAAGGTTCGTTTTCTCCGACGCAGAGCTTGGTGTCCGCGCGGAGCAGCTCCAGTAACGCGTCCGCCAGACGACGATCGCGGTTGAACAACACGCCACAATGCCACGGCCGTGAGATGCCGAGGTAACTCGGCGTGAAACTGTGCACTGCGACGAACACGGTGCTTTGCCCGCGTGCGCCGCGCGCGGAAAGTTCTTGCTCGATGCGTTCGTGATACGGCCGAAATACTTCGCGGATCCGGGCCGTCCGGGCGACGCTGGACAGCTCGTAGTTGCCGGGAATTTCCGTCAGCTCGCTGCGCGACACAATCAGCGTGGCCGAGTCCAGTGGGCGGTTACAATCGATCACCAGCCGCGAGTAAGTTTGCAGGATCGCGAAGGCGGAGAGGCGCTTCGCGAGTTGTTCCGTAACACCTGCCGCGCCGATGTCCCAGGCGATGTGACGCGCGAGCTCGGACTCCGGCACGCCCAGGCTTCCTAGGACCTGAGGCAGACGTCGACCGGCGTGGTCACAGGTCAGTACGAACGGCGAGCTGGTGTCGTAGTCCAGCACACGGAACGTCGGAGGGTCGTCCGGACCCAACAGTGGAGCGTCATCGGCCATTGCCCACGCAGCATAACTTTTTTCCTACGAGCAGGCGGGACCTTCGCAACGTGGGCGCGCCAAAAGGCCCGCGAAAGGCTCCGCCGCGAATGGGCGTTGGGGTTCGGTCAGCAGAAACCGATCGCACACGGCAAAGAGCTCGCGCTCGGACGCGGCGCGGCGCATGGCGTGTAGGAACGCGCCGTCCGGATCGACCGACAAACCGACGAAGTTCAAGTACTTCTTCATCTTGGTCACGTGCGCGCGCGGGTCGGTGTCCGGCACACGCAAGGCGAAATACAGACGCTCCACGTACTCGCGCACGTCGGCCAGCGTCGGGGCGAAGACCGGCCGCTGCTGCTCGAGTTCGCGACATTGCCGAAACACCCAGGGGTTCCGGATGGCGTGCCGCCCGATCATGACGCCCCGCGCACCAGTCTGCGCCAGGACCGCCCGCGCCTTGCCCGCCGAGCTCACCTCGCCGTTGGCCAGCACCGGACAGCGCACCTGGCGCACGGCATTGGCAATGACGTCGTAGTGGACGCCACTTTGATACATCTCCTTCACCGTGCGCCCGTGCAAGCTGAGAAGATCGATGGAGTGTCGCTCGATTGACCCAAGCAGGTCTTGCAAGTGTTCGGTCGAATCGAAGCCAATCCGCATCTTCACGCTGAGCACGCCAGGCACCGTGTCGCGCAGGGCCGCGAGGATTTGATCGACGCGCGCAGGCTCACGTAGCAAGCCGCCTCCGACGTTCTTGCGATACACCAGTGGCGCTGGGCAACCCAGATTCAGATCGATGCCGGCGACGGGGTAGGCGCAGAGCTCACGAGCGGTGCGCGTCAACGCCGAGATGTCCTCGCCGATCAGTTGCGCGAATACGGGTCGCTCAGCGCCGTGCTCTGCGATGGTTTGTAGGATGTGGCGCTCCGGGCGCGAGTCCGCGTGCACACGAAAGTATTCGGTGAACACGTAGTCGGGCGCGCCGTACTGCGCGATGACGCGAATGAAAGGCGCGTCGGTGATGTACTGCATGGGCGCGAGCGCCGTGAGCGGCAGTCCCGCGTGACCCGCGGGTAAACGTCGCGACGCAGTCTCAATGACATTCAGCGGCGGGACCACACTGTGGGTGAAGCTCATCCAAAGAAGCCGGAGCGTATCTTGCTCGCGCGAGCTCTGCACGCAGCTGCCGACGCACGCGCGCGTTTCGCGGCGAACTTCGACACACGCGTCACTCATTCACGCACTTCACACACGAACTGCCGCCGTTCGAAGGTCCATCTCAGCTGAGAAGCGGCGACGCCAAATCACCACACGTCTCGCGCTGCGAGGCGAAACTCCCGCACGTGTCGCTCAGCGAGACGCGCGGTTCTCGCGTCACGTACTTCGATCGCTTAGCTACGATGTGCGAAACACGTCTCGAGCGCTGCGCAGCGGACACCCTTGCGTGCCAAGTTGAAAAGTGGGAAAAACATTCCGAAGCGAGGCGATGATGGAGAGCCGCGACTCGAGCCTGGGGCGCTCGCAAACACTATGCATTTGCCGCGACTCACGGACGCAAGGCTGCGGCTCTACCCAAGCTCGCTTGTATGGATCGCGCGAACGGGACACCGACATGACAGACTGGGTGCAAACGGAGCGGTCATCCGTGTGATGGGAGCGCTGGACTTGCACGAAGAGCCGAACGTAGAGTTTTCGCCGGAGCCTGCGACAAGCGTCAGTCCAGGCAAATTCCAGCCGATCGTCAAGCTGGGCCAGGGCGGCATGGCGGAAGTCTATTTGGCGCTCGCCAACGGTCCTGCCGGTTTCAACAAGTTGCTCGTGCTCAAACTGTTGCGCGAAGACTTGGCGGAAGATCCAGAGATCTTGCAGATGTTCCTGGACGAGGCTCGGCTCGCGGCGCGCCTCGAACACGAAAACCTCGTGCACACCTACGAGACCGGCAAGCTCGAGGGACGTTACTTCATCGCGATGGAGTACTTGCAAGGGCAGTCGCTGATCCGCTTGCGTCGACGCTTGCCGAACCTGCCGCTGGAGCTCGGGCTGTGGATCATGGCGCAGGCTTTGGCTGGTCTGCATTATGCGCATGAGCTGAAGGGTCCTGCCGGACAACCGCTGCACGTGGTGCATCGCGACGTGAGCCCCGCCAACATCATGGTGACCTACGACGGCCACGTGAAGCTGCTGGATTTCGGCATCGCCAAGGCCGCCAGCGCAGAGAGTTCGACGCGCGTCGGTGTGTTCAAGGGCAAGATGGGGTACTCGGCGCCGGAGCAACTCCGCGCCGGCGAAGTGGACCGACGTGCCGACATCTTTGCGGCGGGCGTGACGCTGTGGGAGGTGCTGGTCGGTCGTCGTCTGCTCGCTTCCGAAGATTTGAAGAGCTCTTTGCGTCAGCGTTTGGCCGGAACGGAGAACTTGCGTCACGGCGCCGAGCACGTTCCGGAGGCGTTACTTGCGATTTGCGAACGCGCGATGGCTCGCGATCCAGAGGAGCGCTTCGCGACGGCGCTAGAAATGACCGAGGCCATTGAACTGCTGCTGCCCGCGACGATCTACCGCGACGCCCCGCGCAAGCTGAGCCAGCTGCTCTCGCACAGCTTTCAGGAGGATCGAGCGCGTGTGCAAGCGCTGACGGATGAGTGCTTGCGCGAAGCTATTGCCGCACGCCGCGCAGGCCTGGCCCCTTCGCTGATCCCGGAGATGCCGCCGGATTGGGCGACCATGACCCGCAAACTCAGCACCGTGCCGGTCCCAGATGATTCGAGCGCAAGCAGGCGCGCTTGGGGCGCCGCCGCGCTCGCGGGCGTGGCGTTGACGGGTGCACTCGCAGGTTGGGTGCTCGCACAGCGCATGCCGGCTCCCGCGGCGACCCTTTACGCAGCGCCCACGCAAACGCACAGAGTCACCGCCGCTGCTGTTATGGCGCCACCGGCTCGTCCGGCAGCGCCCCGCGAAGCACAGTCGGTCGTTGCCGTGACGGCGCCGCAGGCCCTCGAGATCTTGGTGGAGACGGATCCGGTGCACGCCAAGCTTCTCTTGGACGGCGCGCCGCTCGAGCAGAACGTGATAAATTTCGACCAACGTGCGGTGGGGACCGTGCATCGCTTGGTGGTGAGCGCCAGCGGCTATCAAACCTTGGAGAGAGAAGTCACGTTCGAGCGCTCCGCGCGCCTGAAATTGTTCCTTCAGCGCGTGGTGTGGCCCGCAAAATCCGCAAGGCCCAACGTCAGCGCGCTCACCGCCAGCGCCGAACAACGCGGCGAGACGCGTCGTACGCTCGACCCGAGGGATCCGTGGGAATGACCACGGCGTCCGTCGGCGCGCTGTGCTTGGCACTGGCGCTGCTGCCTGCAACGACGGCGTCCGCGCAGACACGCGCGTTCACGCCATCGCAAGAGCAGATCAATCAAGCGCGCCGTCATTTCCAGGCTGGAGTGGAGCTGTACCGGCAGGGCAACGGACACGACGCCGTCGTGGAGATGCGGAAAGCGTACCAAATCGCCCCGAGTCCCCGGCTGCTATTCAACATCGGGCAGGCGGCGCTGGAAGCGCATGACTACGCCGTGGCCTTCGACTCCTTGACGGGCTACCTCAACAGCAACTCAGCAGATCTGACGGAGCCGCGACGGCGAGAGATCGTCAAAGAGCTGGAAGAATTGCGGCAGCGGGTAGGCTTCATCACCGTGCAGACGAACATCGCCAACGCGCAGGTGGTGCTGGATGGGATCGCCGTGCCCGACGACCACGTCGGCCCCATCACGGTACAATCGGGACGACACGAGGTGACGCTGCTGACCAAAGACGGCCCCGCGCTCACGCACAACGTAGACGTGAGCGCGCGCGATGCCACGGTGTTGCGGCTGTACAGCGCGGAAGCTCCTTCCGTGCGAACGGAGCCCAGTGCATCCATCCCGCCGCGCGCGCAGCCGCCGGTGCTGTCACCACCGCGACCGAGCACCACGCGGCTACTGCAGCGCCGCGCTGAGCCGTCGGCCGCTGAGGCCAGCTCTCTTCGACCCTGGGCTTGGGTGGGTGTCGCAACGACCGTTGGCTTCGGCGGCACGACGATCGCCTCCGCGTTGCTCACGTCGCGCACCGAGCGCAATCATCAAGCCTTGATCCAGTCGCCGCGACGGGACCCCGAAGAAGTCTCCGCCAGCGAGCGACGCGTGCACAACGCCCAGCTCACGACCAACATCTTCCTGGGCTTGACCACGGTCGCCGCGCTCTCCGCCGCCACGCTGTTCTATCTCGACGGGCGCGCAGAGCCCGCTTCGGCGCGCCGCGCCCGCCCGCGACTTCAGCTCCAAGCGCTCCCGGGCCAGCTGCGTTTGCACGGAACTTTTTGAACCGTCAAAGTCCCTAAAATTCGCACCAATTCAGGGGCGGTTCGGCTCCAAAAGCGAAGGGACGAGCCTGTTTGATGGCCAGTTCGCGCGTGTCGTGGACGAGCTTGAATTCGATATCCATCGCGAACCATTGGTTTTCGCGCAGCGGATCCAAGATCTCGCGATAGTGGCGATGAATCGCTTCCAGATTACAGGTCAGGCGCTCGACCTCGGCTTGAGCCAACACAGGGCCGGGACTGAAGCTGCTGTGATCGTAGAAGATGGGGTTGGTGCCGAACCAGCTGACGCTGAACTCGTCGCTGCGCACGCCGGGCGCTGGGTTCGTGACCAGCGCCTCACCGAGCTGCGCGTTGATGTAGTAACGATCACTGCGCCGCGGATCCAATAGATCGCGGCTCACCGCGACGCCGTTGGCGCGTTCTGAAGGGAACGCGGGGTGCACCAACACGCCCATCGCGACGGAGGCGTGATCGATCAGATAATATTCGCGTTCGTCATAGGCGCGCAGGTTCCACAGACTGGCCCACACCGCCTTGATCGACTCCTCTGCGTCGGCCGCGTCGGCGTCGCCGTCCACCCGCAGCGACGTGTACAGCCCAGCGCCATTGAAGCCGGGCAAATCCTCCGCGTTACTGCTGCTACGAAAGCGCAGAGGGCGCCCCGGCCAGCGCTCGGAGATGGCGGCGCGCAGCTCCGCGAGCAACTCGGGCGCAAGCGGATGCTTCGCAATCAGTTGCCGCACTTCGGCGAGACCACGCCCGCGCACCGCTGAATCCGCCAAAAAAGCCGGTTCGCGCTGCAGCGCCGCCAGGCGCTCCTGCGCACCGCTGGCGACCAGATGCTCGAGCGAATAGACGACTGGCACGGCAAACGCGCGTTCGGGAATCTGCGCCCCGGCCGGGCACCACACCACGTGGTACAGCTCCGCAAATTGCGCAGCCTTGCCACCAATCGCGGGAAGATCCGCGTAGCCTCGCTGCTCCAACGCCGCCATACCACGCACTGACGTGTCCAGTCGGGCGCGAACCGGATCGCTGTTCGGGCGACGGCTCTGCCAGAACGCCAGCGCCTCCTCCGGATCTGCGGAACTGAGCGAAAACGTCGCGCCGAGCACCTCGAAACGTACGAGCTTATCCAGCAACGGCTGCACTCGCGCGTCGGAACGCGCGGCGCGCAGCGCCAGGTTCGGTGTACCGCGGCCACGGCTCAACACGTTCACGTGCGCCAGCGGCGTTTGAAACGCTTCGGTGATGAGCCCGCCGATCAAGGGGATGTCGTTCGGCACTTGATCAGTGACGACGATGTCGCGCGGGCCCAGTTGCGCAGCAGCAAGCTGAGTCGCCGGTACGAAGCGCAACGTGCCGTAGCTCACACCGGGCGCCAAAGGCTGAAACGTAAGCCCCGCGAACGGCGCGTTGCGACTCGCCAACGGCAACTGTCCAGCCAGCCCTGCAATCCGCTCGACCTGGGCATCCGTCTGCGGTCGCACCGACCAGTCCCGGGCCCTCTCCACGTGCGGCATCAACGCAAAAAACGCGGTTCTGATCTGCTCCGCGGTGATGGCGTCACCCGGGGAAAACTCCACTGTCGCGAGTTGATTGCCAGCGTGCCGCACAAACGTGCCAAGCAAGAAGCGCCGCCCTTCCGTCATGAAGTACTGCTTCTCACTGAAGGCGTACCAGCCTGCGTTGTACTCCTGGCGCTGCGCGGGATCGCAGCGATTCAGCCGCGGCAAGCCCTCGATCTTCTCGCGCACGAAGCTGTAGTGCAGGTCGTATTCTGCCGTATTCAAGAACGTGATGACGCCGCCAGCCTGCAGATCCACGACGAAGCCCACGGACTCTGTGCCTAGCTCGGCGCCAGCAGCCGCCAGGCGGCTGAAATCTCCCGGGGTCAACAGTTGATGCACCCGGTCGCCCACCGCGCGCTCGGTCACTTGGTCGCAGGTCGGATTGCGCTCACCGGGGGAAGGATTGCGACACAGCGTGTAGCCCGCGCCGCTCTCCGGATCGCGCGCGACGCTGGCAGCCTCGGGTAGCCGCATGAACACCAGACGATCGAGCGCGACGCCGTTGTCGTCGAAGACGCTGATCACACCCTCGAACTCTTCACGCTCTGCGATGGCGCCAGTGTCCGTTGCGCTGAGTTGAACGGCGTAGCGTTCGCCGGGTGCCAGCGTCTTCCGTTCCAACCGCAGCTCGACGCCTTCTCCCGGCGCGGGCAGGGCTTGCCCTGGCAGCAGCGACGTCAGCGTGAGCCGAAATCCGCTCAAGTCGAGCGACGTTTGCGTGGTATTGGCCAGCTCGATGAACGTCGCTGGTCGCAGCAGCGCCTCCGTGATGGCGAGTGCCGGGGCCTCGCTCTTCGGCCAGACGTACTCCGGGTAGGTGGTATCCGGCGGAACCGGCGGCGCTTCCGGAGGGCCGCAGCTAGGTCCGTTCAAGCTGCCGGGTGTCGCCCAAGCGCAGATCTGAAAGTTGCCCGTTCCGTCCGGCACGCGCAGGAAAGCCTGATGCTCGTCCAGCGCTGGCATCTCGGTTTGGTCGACGACCGTTGCGTCCTTGAGCGTCAGCCTGACCGGCTCGCCTTCGGAGGACAGCTTGAAATCGAGATGTCGACTACCCTGCTCGGGCGTGCCATCTGCCCATAGCAACAGCGCTGTGCGCGGCGCGATCAGCAGATTCGGTAACAGCGCCACCGTCTTACCATCCGTGAGCCGAAACTGCGCGAGCTGTGCTTCACTGTCACCGGGGTTGTACAGCTCGATGTAGTCGTCAGCCTCGCCGAACTCGTCCAGGGCCACGCCTTCGTTGTTGGAGACCAACTCGTTCAGCACGAGCTTTCCCGGATCTTTGTGCTCGAACAGCGTGCCCGAGTCCGCGCCGCACGCGATGTTCAGCGATCCCAGAACGAACCACTGCGCGGCGCGGCGGTTCAGGAGCCAAGCGAACATACGAACGCCCCGTTCGTGCACTTGCACTGCCGATTCGGCGGCGCCACCGGCGCGCCATCCGCTCCGCCGCCCCCGGCGCCGGGGAACGGTCGCTCGGGAGCAAAATTGTTCGCGCCACCGAGACCCGTCGAGACCCCAGTACACATCGGATCCTGCGGCTGACACACGTACTCAGTCGAGTCACTGCGACACAAGCAGTTCGTGAAATAGTTGTACCGACACACCAGCCCATCCGGCATGCATTTCATGGCCGACGAGGGCAGCATCGGAGGACACCCGACGTTCCCGCTGCCGCCCGCACCCGTCTTGCCCGCGGTATTGCTGCCCCCAACCCCGGTGCCACCCGCCCCCGTCGTCCCACCGGTTCCTGTCTTCCCGCCAGCACTTCCGCCAGCGCTCCCTCCCTTCCCACTCCCCCCAGCGCCGCTGGTGCTCCCGCCGCTGCTGGTGCTCCCGCCGCTGCTGGTGCTCCC
>Ga0247764_1000518_pt1 | contig 13465 bp, 13 predicted proteins | sample UWRJL051202B4_FD_179932 | JGI IMG/M metagenome (GOLD analysis project Ga0247764, IMG submission 179932) | Plant litter microbial communities from Arlington Agricultural Research Station in Wisconsin, United States - UWRJ-L051-202B-4 | ecosystem: Environmental > Terrestrial > Plant litter >...
CAACATCCAGGACCTGACCATGGTCCACATGACGCACGGCCTCTCCACCGCAGAGATCGGGGAAGACGTTACCGTCGGCCACAGCGCCGTCATTCACGGCGCCAAGGTCGGTCGAGGTGCGCTGATTGGCATGGGCTCGATCCTGCTCGACAACGCCGAGATTGGGGAGCGCGCGTTGGTGGGCGCCGGCTCGCTCGTCTCCGCGGGGAGCAAGGTGCCGCCCGGCACCCTGGTGCTGGGGCGCCCCGCCAAAGTCGTGCGCGAACTCAGCAAAGAAGAGCTGGATCAGGGCGGATTTCTGGCGGCACGTTACCTCGAGCTTGCGCGCCAACACATCGCCAGCCTCGGCCGTTAGCCGCCACCTACGAGGTGCACTACCTCGACGTGATCTTCGTTCTCCAAGATCGTGGAGGTGTGCTCCGCGCGGGGGACGACCTGCTGATTGCGCTCCACCGCCACGGGGCCGCTCGTCAGTCCGAGTAGCTCAATCAGCGCGCGGACGCTGAGGCCGTCGGGGCAATCGAACGCTTCTCCGTTGAGCAGCAGGCGCATGCCGCGGGAGGCTAGCAGCGGTCGTCCTACACGCCCGTCGCACCCCCGGAAAACGTTGACCGGAGCCGGCCTACGCCCCTAACGTGGGAGTTGAGTCAGTGGTGGTACGCGGGTCGTGTGCGCACCAAAGCTCGTGATCTGCCGCTGCCATGAAAGACAGCTTCGATTCCTTGGTCGATCTCTGGGAGCGCTCAACCGAGCGTTTCAGCAAGCGTCCTTATCTGGGGACCAAGACTGCCTCGGGCTTCAGTTGGATCACCTACGAAGAAGCGCGGCAACAAGTGGACACCTTCCGCGCCGGCTTGCGCCAGCTGGGTGTGCGCGAAGGCGACCGCGTGGCGTTGATTTCGAACAACCGCGTAGAGTGGGCCGTCGCTGCGTTCGCGACTTTGACGCTGGGTGCTTGCCTGGTCCCCATGTACGAGGCGCAGGCGTCCAGCGAATGGACGTTCATCCTGCAGGATTCAGGGGCCAAGGTCGCGCTCACCGCGACCACGGCGATCTACGAAACGGTCAAGACCGCGCAGAACAACATCCCCACGCTCGAGCGCGTGGTGTGCTTCGCCCTGCCGGAGAGCGATAAGAACTCCTACAAGGCGGCGCTGGACGCGGGCCGCGCGCAACCAACTCCCAGCATTCATCCAACCGCGGGCCAGCCCGCGGCGTATCTGTACACCTCCGGCACGACTGGCATGCCGAAGGGCGTGGTGCTCACGCACGGCAACTTGATCTCGAACCTCAACGCCTTCCGCGTGCTGTTCCCGATCACGGAGAACGATCGCTCGCTCGCATTTTTGCCGTGGTCCCACGCCTTCGGCTTGAACTGCGAGCTGAATATGCTGACCTCCGCCGGCTGCTCGCTGGCGTTGAACGACGAAGTGCCGAACCTGATCGGCAACCTGGCGCTAGTATCCCCCTCGATCCTGATCGCCGTCCCGCGCATCTTCAATCGCATCTATGACGGCGTGAACAAGCAGATCGAGGACAAGCCCGCGCCAATTCGTGCGTTGTTTCATCACGCCATCAAGGCCGCGACCCGCCGCTCACGCGGGGAAACCTTGGGCACGCGCGACAACCTCGCGCTGCTACTGGCCGACAAACTGATCTTCAAGAAGATCCGCGGACGCTTCGGCGGGCGCTTGCGTTTCGCCGTCGTGGGCAGCGCTGCGCTGAGCAAAGAAGTCGCGGAGTTCGTCGACGCACTCGGCATCCAAGTGTACGAAGGCTACGGCCTGACGGAGACGAGCCCGGTCATCGCCGTGAATTATCCTGGTCATCGCAAGTTCGGCAGCGTGGGCCTGCCGCTCTCCAACGTGCGCGTGGAGATCGACAAGGCCGTGACCGAGGATCCGGAGAACGGCGAGATCGTGTCTTACGGACCCTCGATGATGCGCAGCTATCACAACCGCCCGGACGAAACCGCGCGAACGCTCAGCGCGAGCGGCGGCTTGCGCACCGGCGACATGGGCCGCATCGACTCGGACGGCTACCTCCACATCACCGGCCGCATCAAAGAGCAATACAAGCTCGAAAACGGCAAGTACGTCGTGCCTTCCCAGCTCGAAGAGCACCTCAAGCTGTCGCCGTTCATCATCAACTCCATGCTCTACGGCGACAATAAGCCGCACAACGTGGCGCTGATCGTGCCCGACGCCGACGCCGTCAAGAAGTGGGCAAGCCAGCATGGCCGCAGCGTCAGCGACATCGAGCAAGATCCCGAGGTCCACGCGCTGATTAAGAAAGAACTCGATCGCCTGACCGAAGACTTCAAGAGCTACGAGCGCCCGAAGCGCTTCGCCATCGTCAGCGAAGACTTCACCGTCGAGAACGGCTTGCTTGGCATGTCACTCAAACTCAAGCGCCAAAAGGCGCTCGACAAGTACAAGTCCCGCATCGAAGCCCTCTATCGCGACTGATTTTGGGGTCGGTCCGTCACTGCTCGCGCCGCCCGGGCCCCACCGATCTTGGCGGCTTGAGCGCTTGAGCCCCCTCCAATTGGCGCCGGAATCGGAACGCTATTTTTTGGTGTTGCCGCCGCAGGCGCCGGGGGCACAGCCGCCCGGGGCGCAGCCGCCGGCTTTGCCGGATGCGCTGGCGCTGGGTGCCGTCAGCTCTTGAGCGCTGACGGCAGGCTTGCTGTTCACCTGTGTTTGGGCCGAAGCGCTGGGCGGTTCGGCGCTCACCGAGGGAGCGGACTTTTCGCAAGCGGTGACGCTCAAACCGGTCAGGAGCGTCAGCCAGGCTTCGCGTGAGTACTTGAAGTGCACGGGCGTAGGCATTCTCCAATCTGTGAGGCTACGCAAGCCGGCTCGGGCCATTCCTGAGCAAAACCGGGGACCACGCAGGCGCGATCCCCGGCTTGCAGCGGGTTCACTTCGGCGTTGCGGGAGCCGGTTTGGCAGGCGCTGGCGCGGCGCTCTTGGGCGCTGCGGCTGGAGCGTTGCCGGGCGGCGGATTGCCGGCCGCCTTCGGCGCAGGCGCTGGAGTCGTTGCCGGTCCCCCTGCCGCGGGTTTCGCGGGCGCGGGTGCCGGAGTCGTCGCGGGGCCGGTAGCGCTGCCCGCAGCCGGCTTCGCGGTCGGCGCGGTCGACGCAGCAGCGCCGCCAGGTGGTGTCGCGGCTTTGCCATCCGCTTTGGCCGCAGGTTTGGCTTTGTCTTCCTTGGGCGGCGGCACCAAGCCGAGCTGGTTCGCGAAGGCCAGGCCATTCGAGAACACCCATTGTTTCTTGACCTTGCCGGCATCGACACGCGCGATGGACAGGTAGTTCACTGCGACCTTCTTGCCGGTCTTCTTGTACAGCTTCATCGACGGAACCGGGCCGTCGTTGGTTCCGGAGAGCTGCCCCGTGGCAACGACGTAGTCGCCCGCGGCCCACAAGCTTGCCGGCGTCATCTTCATGTCGCTGAAGCCCTTCCAGACTTCCTTCAGGCCGCGTTCCGCCTCCTTTTTGCCGGTTAGATCGGCTGGCGCTGCTTGATCCGAATAAACGAAGTCGTCGGCCAGCACCGCGGACAGCGCCGGCGCGTCGTGCTTGTCGAGCGCTTCGCTGTACTTCTTGAAGACTTCCAGGTTGGCTTTCTCGACCTCGCTGCCCGTCGCGATCACGAGCGGCTTGTCGGCTGCGCCTTGTTCCTGAGCTTTGCGCACAGGGCCTGGTGCCAGCCCCAATTGCCCCAAGAACGTGTGCATGTCCGTGTACTGCTGCTCGCGGGTCACCTTGCCGTGCTGCGTCTCCGCGAGGTGACCAAACACGTAACCGATGCGCTTGTTCGTCGCGGGGATTTCGCCGCTCGGTCCCATCATCGGCGCCTTGTTGGTGCCGCGCACCAGCACGGCGCTCACGACGCGCGTACCGTTCACCAGCGTGAGCTGCGCTTCGCCCACGAGATCGGGGAACGCTGCTGCGAACTGCTTCACGCCACGTTCGACAATCTCTTCCTTGCCAACCAACGCGGGCATGCCGTTATCCACGGTTTCGGTCGTGGAGGTGTCGGTGTAACACTCCTTGAATTTGCCGAAGTCTTTCGCGTTCAGGCTGCTCCAACAGTCCTGATACAGCTTCGCTACTTGTTCGGCGGTTAGCTCGGTCGGCTTGGGCGCCTCCTTCGCTGTGTCCGCGGGGGCCGGCGCGGCGGCGACCGGCTGCGTTTGTGCTGCCGGCGGTGGCGCCGCAAGCGGGGCAGCGGCAGGTTCCTGCTGGCCGCAACCCAAGAGCGTGAACACGGACAAACCTAAAGCGCTGAGTGGCTTCCTCATCGTCGTTCCCCTTGTTTAGGTGGATCACCCTTCTACTCCAGGATCCCGAGGAATCGTCAGATCTTGGACACGCGTTGCGCCGTTGCGGAGCGCTCTCCGGTGTGCGTGTGGGACTGTTTTGCCTCACCCCTATCCGACTTCAGCCACGCGGTACGGCAACCTGCGATCCCAGCGGCTTTTGTTGAAGAAATCTGGCCGCTTGGCCTGTTCTTGACAAATCCGATGTATAAATGCAGATCTTCACCGCATGAAGCTTTCGAACAAGGGCCGCTACGCGGTGCGAGCGCTGTTCGACATTGCTTTTTTCAACGAAGGCCGCCCCACGCAGGTGAAAGATATCGCTGACCGCCAGGCGATTCCCCCCCGCTTTTTGGAGCAAATTTTCCAAGATCTGAAGCGCACGGGAATCGTCGGGTCCAAGCGCGGACCGCAGGGCGGTTACAGTTTGGGCCGGCGCGCCCAGGACATCCGTTTGGGCGACGTGATACGCGCCCTGGAGGGGCCGATTTCCCTGGGAGAGCGCGACTCGGCTCAGCGTAAAGTGTCGTCCGCGAACGAGGCGAAGCGCGTGACAGAGTCGGTTTTTCGTGATTTGTCGACGCGGATCGAGGGCTGTTTCGACGCCGTCTCGATCGCAGATATCTGTGAGCGGGCTGAGGAGCTCGGCCTAAAACGTCCCGGAGCCCAACGATATGTCTACGTCATCTGAGTCCGCGCTGCCGCCGCTGCCTGACCATCCGCTGGTCTTTTCGCGTTTGTTGCAACTGGTCGCGGATACACCGCTCGTGGAAGTTCGGCGCTTGGGGCGAGAGACTCCGCGCGGACGCGTTTACGGCAAGCTCGAAGCCGCCAACCCCGGCGGCTCGGTCAAAGATCGCATCTGCCTGGCGATGATCGAGCAAGCGGAGCGCGACGGCAAGCTGCGCCCCGGCGGCACAGTGGTCGAACCAACCAGCGGCAACACCGGTATCGGTTTGGCTTTGGTGTGCGCTGCGCGCGGTTACAAGTGCGTGTTGACGATGCCGGAGAGCATGAGCCTCGAGCGACGGCAGCTGCTGGAGGCCTACGGCGCCAAGGTCGTGCTCACCCCAGAGCAAGAGCAGTTGGAAGGCGCGATCCAAAAAGCTCACGAAATTGCGGCAAACACGCCGGGCGCGTTCACTCCCCAACAATTCGAGAACGCCGCCAATCCGGAGGCTCACGCGCGTCAAACGGCGCGGGAGCTGATCTTTGGCATGGGCGCTGAGCGCATCGACGCCTTCGTGGCAGCGGTCGGCACAGGCGGCACGGTGAGCGGCGTCGGACGCGTGCTGCGTGATCACTATCCAGGCTGCCGCGTGGTTGCCGTGGAACCCGACTCCTGCGCCACGATTTCCCGCGGGGAACGCGGCCCCAGCAAGATTCAGGGCATCGCCGCCGGCTTCGTGCCGAAGAACTACGACCCGAGCGTGCCCACCGAGGTGCGCACCATCAGCGACGAACGCGCTTATCACACCAAGCGCGATCTGGCCCGCACGGAAGGTTTGTTGGTTGGGATCAGCGCCGGTGCCAACGTCGCGATCTCGCTCGACCTGGCGCGTGAGCTCGGGCCGAACGCGAACATCGTCACCCTGTTTTGCGATACCGGCGAGCGCTACTTCAGCCTCGACGAGTACTTTCGTTCGTGACCTTCACTTCCCCGCCCAGTCGTTCTAGCCGCGGAGTCCTCGCCGGCAAGCGTGTGCTCGTGATCGGTGTGGGCGGGCTCGGCTCGGCCGCGCTGCTCGCGCTGGCCGATTCTGGCGCGCACTTCGTATTGTGCGACGACGATCAAGTAGAGCTCCACAACCTCCACCGCCAAACCTTGTTCGATGAGAGCGCGGTGGGCGCGGACAAGTTGGACAGCACCGTACGCGCGCTGACCCGACGCGGCGTTGCGCCAAGCAACCTGGAGCTGGTGCGCTCGCGTTTTCTGCCGGAGAACGCGCGTGAGCTCGCCCGCAGCGCGGACTTGGTGCTCGAAGGGGCCGACAATTTCGCGACCAAGTTCTTGGCAGCGGACGCCTGCTGGCTGGAGCGCCGTCCGATCGTTCACGCCGCGGCCGTACGCTTCGAAGGCACCGTCTGGTGCGTGACGGCTGCGGGGCGCCCTTGTTACCGTTGCCTGTTCGAGGACATCCCCGGCGGCGCGCAGCAGGGCTGCAGCGACGCGGGCGTGCTCGGGCCGGTGGTAGCGCTCTGCGGCGCGCTACAAGCTGAACGCGCGTTGGAATTGCTCTCGGGTGAGGATCCGGGGTACGGCGAGCTCGTGAGCTTCGATGGTCGCCGAAATCGCCTGCGTGGAGTGCGAATCGCGCCGCGCGCGGATTGCCCGCTGTGCGGAGAAGCACCAAGAATTACGGATATCGTCGAGTCACGTTACACCGCAGCCGTTTGTGCTGCCTGATTGAAGGAGAAGAGCATGGCAACCGTTCGCATTCCCACCCCGCTCCGCACGCTGACGTCCGGCGAAGAGCAAGTGACCGCAGCAGGCGAAACTGTGCGAGCGGTGATCGAGACCTTGGAGAAGAACCACCCCGGCATCCGCGATCGCCTGCTGGATGAGAAGGGCGTGCGTCGCTTCGTCAACATCTACGTGGGTGACGAAGACATCCGCTTCTTGGACGGTCTCGACACTGCGCTGAAAGCCACGGACGAAATCAGCATCGTTCCCGCCATCGCTGGAGGGCGCTGAGCCTAGGATGGACTCGGACCGCTACGACAGACAACGCCGACTGAAGGAGGTCGGTGAGCAAGGTCAGCGGCGGATCGAAGCTTCGGAGGCCCGGCTTGGCGCGGGTCCCGAAGCGTCGGTGGCGCTTTCTTACCTGTGTCGAGCGGGAGTTTCGCGTCTGATGATCGACTCGGCCCTCAGCAACGACAGCCGCCACGCGGCTTGGTTTCGTTTTTCGGGGCCGCGGGCGGTGGCTCACGGAGCCGAATGCGCCCTGGCCCACCTGCTCCACGTTCTGGAAATGCCATGACCCGTCCGCTGTACCGATCACGCAAGCTTTCCTCCATCCTGGATGCCGTCGGCAACACGCCGCTGCTGCGCCTGGAGCGCGTGGCGCGCAGTGCGCCCAGCGTGGAAGTGTACCTCAAGCTCGAGTTCGCGAACCCAGGCGGCTCGGTCAAAGATCGACCGGCGCTGCGCATGATGCTGGACGCCATCGAGAGCAAACGGCTCACGAGCGACAAGATCCTGATCGACTCGACGAGTGGTAACACCGGCGTGGCGTACTCCTTGGTCGGCGCGGCTCTCGGTTACCGCGTGCAACTGGTGATGCCGAAAAACGTGACCAAAGCGCGGAAGGACATCACGCAAGCCTTCGGCACGGAGCTGATCTTCAGCGACCCGATGGAGGGTTCGGACGGCGCGATCCGGCTGGTGAAGAAGATCGTCGCGGAGAACCCGGAGAAGTACTTTTACCCGGATCAGTACAGCAACCCTTCGAACCCCCTCGCCCACTACCATGGCACGGGCGTGGAGATCCTGGACGCGCTGGGCGACCGCATCACGCACTTCGTCACCGGTCTCGGCACGAGCGGCACCATGATGGGAACGACGCGTCGTTTGCACGAGCACACACGCCCCGTGTATTGCGTCGCCGCGGAGCCGGCCGAAGCGCTGCATGGCCTGGAAGGCTTGAAGCACATGGGCAGCTCGATCGTTCCGCCGATCTATGACGCGAGCTTGCCCGACGAGATCATGCCCGTGAAGACCGAGGACGGCTGGGACATGTCCGATCGTCTGGCCGCCGAAGAAGGGCTCCACGTCGGGCACTCCACGGGCGGCAACGTGTTTGCAGCCGTAAAAATCGCGGAGAAGCTGCACAAAGAGCAGGGCGGCGGCTGCGTCGTCACCATCGCCTGCGATCGGGGGGACCGCTACTTCGCCCCCATGAAGTGGGAACGCCGCTACTCCTGGTAGTAGCTTGTAGCTCCACCGCCAGAGGTTCTGGATGCCCTGTTAGAGCCCGAAGGCGTAGCCGGCGCTCACTTGGATGGCGCTGACGGGCAGCATGAAGCTCGCGTTGAGTGTCAACGCTGAGCGACCCGTCACCACGAATAAGAAGCCGAGCGTGGGCGCGACGAAGAAACGCGCGCCGTTGTGGTGGATGTTCATCGACACGGCGTCGGCGTTGGCCTCTGTCGGCGCCGTTTGGCACGCCGCCGTAGCTCCGGGCTTGCACGCGAGCACCGGCACGTTGGAGACCTTGTAGTCGACTTGCCCGAAGCCGGCACCGACGCCGACATACGGGCGGAAACGCTTGCCCTTCACGTTGCCGCGCAGCGAGAGCAGCGCCCGCGCTTCCGCATGCAGCGGACTGAAGCCGCGCGGGCTTCCCAGAAACGCATAACCGAAGCGCGCGCCCAGCGCGAAGTGAGAGAACCAGTGCTCGTAAGAGAGGAGCACGCGCGCCGTCGCAGCGCGAAAGCCGGCGGGAAGATCGCCTCCGTAGCCCTTCACTCGGGTCGCGGTGCCCGTGTAGCGCGTGTCGCCTTGATAACAATGAAACCCATCGTCGTCGGACGGCGACGCGCACGCGGCAGTCCCGGAGCCGTAGGCCAATTCGAACGCGCCGCTGATGCCGATCCAATCCGATGGCACCTGTCCCGAGGCGCTGGTGTCTCCACCTTCCGAGGATTTGCAGAACCCCTCGACGCACTCGCCGCCCTTGCCGCACTCGGCGTTGATGTCACAGCGCGTGGGCCGCTCACAGCTGCCAGCGACGCAGGCCAACCCTGCCTGACAATCGTCGACCGCCTTGCACGCGGCGCCCCAGCTCGCCTTGCCCACGACGGCCTTCGTGCCCGGGCACGCCGCAGAGCCCTTGAGCTCCGCAGGACAATCCTTGGGTGAATAACAACGCTGCGGCGGCTCTTGCCCGGGATAGGCGGGCGGCGCTTCGTTGCTAGCTTTCACCACCTTGATCACGATGTTCGCGATTCGCGCGACCGGCTTCTCCTTGCGGTCGAAGCCCACGATGCTGAGCTTGAATGGTCCAGTCTTTGCCAGTGCCGTACACGGTATTTGTGCTTGAAAGTCGTCTCCGACCTTCTTGAGTTTGATCTTCGACCACTTCTTGCGCGAAGGCGGCTTGAACCGGATCTCCACGCGCTCAATCTTCTTGTTGGTGGCCGCGCAGGACACCGGAATCGGACGGTTCGTCTCCACCTCCGAGATAGCTGGGCTGCACTCGATGCCCGCGCTAGTAGTGGAGTCGGCTTCGTTCGGTTCTTCGACTGGCTCCGCCTCCGGCCCCTCGATCGCCTCCGACTCGGCGTCCAAGCTGGCGGGAGTCGGGATGTCCGGATCGACCTTCTTCTTTTTGGCCCAGGCCTGCGTGGTCGCTAGCAGCACGAGCAGACACAGCAGCGAGCGAACGATCCAAGACATCCAGTGTAACCTCACGCGGCTGTTGTGGCCGCGGGCTTGATAATCTGGGCAGTTACGCTCAATGATTTGGGCTTTTCAAGCGATTTCAGAGTGAACAGCAATCTCCGGTGACTCTGATAAGTGCCGCTGTGAGACTTTGGCAGCCGCAACGCCAGCGCTGAGCTCGACGAATCCCGAAATCGGCGAGATTGCTCTCAGCTTGAGATACCCGCATTGGCAGGCGCGCTGTACTATTCGCCAAGATCCCCATGACCCTCGTCTCTGCTCAGGAAAAACCTTGGATTCTTGGCGGGCTGCGCATTCCCGCACGCGTGCTCGTCGAAGTGGAGCGCGCAGCGCGCGCGGCCTACCAGCGGGACGAAGAGGCCTGCGGCTATCTCCAAGGTTCGGCCACCGATCCGCTCAGCATCGACGGCGCGGTGGAACTCGAGAATCTCGCCAACAAGTACCACAAGGTGGATCCCGAGAATCATCCGCGGACCGGGCGAGAATACTTCAAGATCAACTCGCTCAAGTTCGAGCGCGCGCTAGCCGAAGGCGCGGCAGCCGGACGCCCCGTCAAGGTCTTCTTCCATTCGCATTTGGATTGTGGTGCCTACTTTTCGGCTGAAGACGCCGCGAGCATGACGCTCGGTGGCACCGGTGATCCGAGCTACGATCTTGCCTATTTGGTCACCGCCGTGGACAAGGGCGAAGTCACCGATCACAAGTTGTTCATCTGGGACGTTGCCACGCGCAGCTTCGTGAACGCGCCGTTCAGCAAGATCGAGGGCTAGCGTGACTCCACCCGAGCGCGCTTGGGTGGAGGGAAACGACAAGAAGCCGGCATGACAGACTTGGCTCCAAGCGGTCATCGCTCTACGCGGCCGGCTCGCTATCTTCTTGCCGCGGGCATGTACGTGTTGTCGTTCGCCAGGCCCGCGCAAGCGGATCTAGGGGACGAGGTGACCCGCCTAGTCCAGGTCTGGAGCAAGCAAGCCAAGGTCCGACGGCTCGCGCCGCGGCTGGTGGAGCGCGGCACGCCCAATGCGATTTTTCTGCCGAGTGACTTGTTGAACGGTCCCAGCGGAAGCTGCGTGAGCGTGGCGGTACTCGCGACGACCTCGACGCATTTCATGCTGCGCGCGGTGGGAGGATCCCATTGGGTGGATCCGGAGGAAGCTTTTCCGCAGGCCAGCTTGGCGGGGCTGCTGCAGTTCACTCGTTGTGGCAGCAAGCGCTCGCGCCTCGGCACGTTATTGCTAGAGCTGCGCTCGCCGCGCGCCGTCGTGGAAATCGTGGCAGCGACGTCGGCCGGGCCGGTGGAGCCGGCGCTCGATGTGCTCCCGCAGCGTGACCCGGGCCCGATCGCGCCATTTTCAGGCCTACGGCAGACGAGCGCACCCGCGGCGCTCAGCGAGCGACTGGCTGCGGCGGAGGCCAACGCGCGGCTTCTTGGTGCAGTCGAATCGACGCGCGAGAGCATACCGAACCCTCCGCGCGGCGTTGGCAGCAGCGAACGACCGATCGAACCAGGTTGTTATCGTTGGGACCTGCTCGGCGAGCCGGATCCGCAACATCCAGCCCAAGCCGAGCTGACCATCTTACCGGAGTTCGACGACGACACTGCTCTGGTTGCGCTCGATCACGGCGATGGCTTCGCGGCAGCCGCCACGTTTTGCACGGCAAGGCGCACGCTCTTGCGCCTGCGCTTTGCCGGCGCTCCAGCCAACGGCAGGTTGTGGCTGATCTCTTCACGCTTCGAGCTGTCCGAGGGTTTGCCCGAGATTTGGGGCCCGACAGGTCGCGCGCGCATGGCTGCGCTGTTGCGCCACCATGGCTTGCGAGTCCAGGGTACACCGGTCGAGCAAGCACTGGGCATCGCTGGGCCTACCTGGATGCCCCTGCGGGTGCTACCCGGAACCTGTTACGTGGCGGCCGCGGTGCCGCTGCAGGGACAGGCGCAGGGGCTCGCGCTGGGTGTTCGCGTTGGGGGCATGTCCTTGCAAAACCGAGGGCCGTTGAACCAAGGCAGCGCGCTCACGTTCTGCACTGGGCGACAAGACCTCGTCACCGTGGAGACGGACGGTCGCGGGCTTGGGTTGACCTGGCTTTTCGCGTTGTGGCCCAGCGGGCGGCTGCGAGTCGGGGAAGAGGTCACGCCATGACGACGCGCCGAAATTCGCTCGCGCTCATGGTCATGGCCTCCGTGCTCGCCTTCCCCGCGTGCGCACGGAAGACACGGCCAGTCGCCGCCGCCCGAGCCAGGCCGACCGTTACCAGCGCGCCGACTCCATTGCTGGGCGAAGATCCGACGACGACGCTGCTGGCGGTCGAACCCGGCATCGCGGGAGATCGCGTCTCGGCTTTGCTGGAGCTGCCCAGCGAGTTGTGTGGCCTCGTGATCGCCCGCGCCGGAAGCTCGGTCCAGGACCTGGATCTGGTTGCTTACGGCGACGACGGCAGCCTGATCGGGAGCGACGACCGGCCCGACAAGACACCGGCGCTATTGATCTGCCCGCCCCATCCCAAACGGATCTGGCTGTCCGCGCGCATCGCGGCAGGCAGCGGCTTGGTCGCCTTGGGCGCACAACGGCTGGCGGTCAGCGACGCGCCCGGCGCCGCGGCGCGGTTCAAAGTGAGCGACCCTTCGGCAGAAGACTCGCTCTCGCCGCAAGCAGTGATCGACGAGCACCTGCACGCTCATCGCCGCGAGATTGGGGGCGAATGGCAAACCGAACGGCGCGCATCGCTACCCTTGGATTCCAAGGTACCCTCGCGCTTCTCGGCCGCGATCGAGGCTGGCGCTTGTTTGGAGGCGCTGGTGCTGCCCTCGGGAGAGACTGCGCAACTCGAACTCACTGCGTACGATGCGCAAGGCGCCGTGCTGGGGCGCGCGCCGCAAAGCGGACGAGACCGCTATCTGGTGTTGTGCTCGCCCGCGGAGACCAACGTCGCGTTCGAGGTGCGTCCCCAAAGCGGTCGCGGCTCCGGACTCTTGCTGATCTCGCGTTCGCGACGCGGCACGGAGCACGCAATCGAAGCGGAGGGAGTGCGCATCGATACGTACGCGACGCGCGACGCCGAGGCCGAAATGCGAGACGTCGAGGGACGCAACGCCGCGCTCGGCGCGTCAAGCCCGGGACGTCGGCTCAACGGCAGCCTCACGCTGGAGGTCGGGCGGCGACAGAGTGTGCCGCTGCGTTTGACAAGCGGCTGCTCGCGCTTCGAGATCGTGGCGGGGGCGCCGCTACGCGGCATCGAAGCTTGGATCTATTCGAGTAGCGGTGCCCTGCTGAGTCATGATCGCGACGGGAAGCGCGCCACGCTGTTCGTGTGTTCGCGCGGCGGCAGCGCGCGGCTGGATCTGGAGGCCAGTCAGCGGCCGGGCCCCGCGTTGACGCTTCAGTATCACGACGCCGATGTACCCGCGCCGTTGCTCAGCTCCGAGCTTGCTGCAGCGCGGCTCCTTTCCGACGTCGTGCGCCGTGGCGTATTGCGTCGACCCAGCGAAGTCGGCCAGGTAACCGAGGTTTCGCTGAGCCCGAACCAGCTTCATACGCTGGACCTCACCGTGCCGTTCGGGCGCTGCGTGGACGTCGCCATGGCGCTGGACGGTGACGGCGCGGGCGCGGAGATCCGCCTCATCAGCGTCAAGACGGGCGCGGAGCTCGCGCGCGGGCGGGGCACGCACCACGCCAACGCGCACGTGTGTGCGGGCTCCCAAAGCAGCTTGGAAGAGAGCGCGAAGACCCGCGC
>Ga0247764_1000520_pt1 | contig 13426 bp, 7 predicted proteins | sample UWRJL051202B4_FD_179932 | JGI IMG/M metagenome (GOLD analysis project Ga0247764, IMG submission 179932) | Plant litter microbial communities from Arlington Agricultural Research Station in Wisconsin, United States - UWRJ-L051-202B-4 | ecosystem: Environmental > Terrestrial > Plant litter >...
CGTTGGCCGCCTGCAAATCGAAGTCGAACGACGCGCCGAAGCCTGCGCCCGCGCCAGCCCCCAGCGCCGCCGTGGCCCCCCGTCCGCAACCTGAACGCGTTTCGCTCGCCAGCATTCCCACGCCCGAAGACTTCGAGGAAGAAGCGGAGAAGCAAATCACGCCGGATAACCTGGAAGCCGAACTCGACAAGCTGGAGCAAGAGCTGAAAGCCCCATGATCCGCGCGCTCACCCGGTCGTTCGCGCCGGCGCTGCTGACTGCCTTCACGCTGCAGTTGGTGCTCGGCTGCGCAAAGAGCGACAAACCGAGTCCGACAGAGAGCGGTACGCCCAGCGCCAACGCGAAATCCAGCGCGTCGGCTGCGATCCCGACGCTGCCACAACCCAGCGCAGCGTCGCCGCCCGAGCCACCGCCCGCTCCGAGCGGCCCACTCAACGTCATCCTGCTCACGGTGGACAGCTTGCGTGCGGAAATGCCCTGGACGGGCTACTCGCGCCCGATCGCGCCGTATCTGACCAAGCTCGCCGAGCAAGGCGCCGTCTATACCAACGCGTACAGCATCTCCAGCTACACCGCGAAGAGCGTCGCGACCATGTTGAGTGGTCGTTATCCCTCGACGCTCTACCGTGACGGCTTGTTCTTCGCGAAGTATCCGTCTTCGAACCTGTTCATTCCGGAGCTGTTCGCCGAGCGCGGGATCCGCAGCATGGCGTGGCACGCACATTTGTATTTCGGACGCGGCAAGGGGTTGGAGCAGGGCTTCGACGAGTGGCGCTTGGTGCCCGGCATCACGTTCGATCCCGAGACCGACAAACACGTGACGAGCGACAAGATGACCGCGCTCGGCATGGAGCTTTTGGGTGACGCCAAGAACACGGGCAAGCAATTCTTCGCGTGGGCCCATTACATGGACCCACACGACCAGTACCAGCAACACAAAGAGTCACCGGAATTCGGTCGCAAAGCGCGAGATCGCTACGACTCCGAGGTTTGGTACACCGATCTTTGGCTTGGAAAGTTGCTGGATTGGGCCAAAACACAGCCGTGGTGGAGCCGCACCGTCGTGATCGTCAGCGCGGATCACGGCGAGACCTTCGGCGAGCACGATATGTACAAACACGCCTTCGAGGTGTGGGAAGTGCTCACCCGAGTGCCGTTGCTGGTGGTAGGCCCGGGCATTTCGCCGCGAAGGATCGATGAGCGTCGCTCGCACATCGACCTCGCTCCCACGATTTTGGAGCTGATGGGCGTGCCGATTCCGAGCGAATTCCAGGGTCGCTCGCTGGTGGCAGAATTGCGCGGGGGACCCGCCGAGTCGCGCGAGCCGATCGTGGTGGAGCTGGCTGAGGACAGCCATAACCCCAAGCGCCGAGGCTTGATTCTGGGCGACTACAAGATCATCGACTTCGGCCGTGGCAAGTTCCAGCTCTATAACCTGAAGAAAGATCCGGGAGAGCTTCAGGATCTGGCCAGCACGGAGAAGGACGAACTCAAGCGCATGCAAGCGCTGCTGGAAGAGAAATACTCCAAGCTCCCCACGGTCGAACCTTACGGCGGCAATAAGCTGCGCGATGGGGGTACCGCTCGCGGCCCCGTTGGTCCGAAGAAGTAGCTTCAGCCCGCGTTCTGAGAGCACGGGAATCTGTCGCAGAAGAGTTGGCGGCTCCTAGGGAGCAGGAGTGCACTTTTCAACGCAGGTGTCGGCTACTTTCTGGCAATTCTGGATACACGGAATATCGCCGTCACAGCGCAGCGCACAATCCGTCTGCACAGTTTGACAGCGTGTATTGCAACCTTGCACGCCCAGCTGTCCGCCCGATTCTGGCGCGGATACAGCGGAGAAACTGGATGAAGCGCGCGCATCCGTGGGGAATGCGCTCAGCGCAGCGGCACACCCGATCACGAACAGCGCGGCGGCGCGCAGCACGGTGTGGCTCGCGCTGCGCGTGGCTGTTGTGTTCGAACTCATGATCTTCGAATAACGGCGCTGCGGCGAAAGCCTTCAGGGGGTGTGCCTTCACGGCCCACTTTGGGCGGAGCTTGTTGTACCCTGCCCGCGATGGCAGCAACCCCTCGCCAATGGGCGCTTGGCGCCGCCCTTTGTGCTCTGGTGTGCTCAGGGCTGCCCACGGCTTGTGAAGTCCCGGAATACTCCTTCGTAGAAGGCTCGGTGGACGGCAATCAACCGCCAGCGGTGCGGCCGCGCTGCGGCAGTGACGCCGACTGCGCGCAGTTCGCCGCTACTAGCCAGTGCGATCCGCTCACCGGGCACTGCGTGGAGTGCACGCCTGGTCGCAAGGGCCAGCAGGACTCGTGTCCGTCCGGGCAGTACTGCGAGGTCAATCGCTGTCAGATCGGCTGCGACCGGGATGCTGATTGTCAGGCGCCGCTGCGCTGCGACCTCGCGGAGAAGCGCTGCGTCAACTGCACCGATGATGAGCAGTGTGGTCGCGGTAGCGCATGTCAGGATTCCGTGTGCGTCCCCAGCTGTATGGGCGACGCCGCGTGTCCGTCGGGATTTAGCTGTTGCCAGGGTGTGTGCGGCCGCGCGCTGAGCGATCCGCTGCATTGCGGTGGGTGTGGCCTGGCTTGCGCAGACGGAGAGGACTGCATCAACGGCCACTGTGGACCCGGTGACGCCTGCCCGCCGGGCTTCGCGGACTGCGACCGCAAGGTCGCCAACGGTTGTGAGGTCAACGTGCGCACCAGCCAGCAGCACTGCGGCGTGTGCGACAACGACTGCTCACCTCAATACTGCAGCGGCGGTCACTGCACCGACCTCAGCTGCCCCCAAGGTTTTGCGGACTGCGATCGCCTCGAGGCCAATGGCTGCGAAACCAACCTCGATACCGTGGAGCACTGCGGCGCGTGCGGCAAACAATGCAGTAGCATCCGCGGGGCGCCCACCTGTGACGCGGGGGAATGTGGCATCGTTTGCGACGCGGGCTTCGACGATTGCGATCTGAACTCCGCGACCGGGTGCGAGACCGATGTCAGCGCGGACGAGGCCAATTGTGGTGTTTGCGGCACCACGTGCTCCAATGCCCACGGCACCAGCGTCTGCCGCGAAGGCAGCTGCGTGCCGATCTGCGCGCAAGGCTTCGACAGCTGCGACGGCAATCCAGAGGACGGCTGCGAGACCGACATCAGGACTTCACTGCAGCATTGCGGTGCTTGCTCCGAGACCTGTCAGCTGCCGAACGCGAGCTCCAGTTGTACAGCCGGCGTCTGCAGGATCGAGCAGTGTGAAGACGGTTTTTTCGATTGCGACGGCGACACGAGCAACGGTTGTGAGGCTGATTTGTCCTCCGCTGACACTTGCGGTGACTGCCAGACGCGCTGCAGCGACGCGGGCGGCAAACCCGCATGCGAAGCCGGTCGCTGCCGGATTCAATGTGATGAAGACCGCGCGGATTGCAGCGGCGGAGTCGTCAACGGCTGCGAAACGCATACCTCCATCAGCGTGCTGCACTGCGGAGGTTGCGACACTACCTGTCCGCCACCCGCGCGCGGCCAGGCCGCCTGTATCCACGGCGAGTGCGGCGTGTCACCGTGCCGCGAACCGCTCGCAGACTGCAACAACGATTACTCCGACGCAGAGAGCGACGGTTGCGAGACCGACACCACGTCGGACCCGCTGCACTGCGGCGGCTGCGGCTCCGAGTGCGCCTATCCCAACGCCGTCGGCCGGTGCAAGGACAGCGGCTGTGAACTCCAGCGCTGCGAGCCAGGCTTCGCCGACTGCAATGAGGACGCGGAAGATGGCTGCGAAACGCGACTCGGCACCGTCAGTACCTGCGGCGCCTGCGGGGATACTTGCGTCTCGCAGCACGGCGTCAACGCCTGCAGCAAAAACAGCTGCAGCCCGACCTGCGACATCGGCTTCGGCGATTGCGACGGCAATCCCAGCAACGGCTGCGAGACCGCGCTCGATACGCTGACCGATTGCGGCGCCTGCAACGTCCAGTGCGCGCGCCGTAACGCCAGCGTGAGCTGCGAGTCCGGCAGCTGTCAGATCACCCAATGCGCGAACGGCTACGGCGACTGCGATGACGAAGCGCTTACCGTCAACGGCTGCGAGACGCGGCTCAATTCGCTGACTGACTGCGGTCGCTGCGGCGTCGAATGCGGTTTTCCGCACGCTGCAGCTTCTTGCAGCTCAGGCCAATGCGTGCAGGGCACCTGCGAAGCAGGCTTTGGTGACTGCAGCGAGTCCTTGCCGGGCTGCGAAACGCAACTGGGCAAGCCCGAGCACTGTCAGGCTTGCGACAACAGCTGCCAAAGCGTCCACGCCACCGCCAATCGTTGCGTCGGCACGTCCCCGAATTACGACTGCGAGCCAGAGTGCAACGCTGGCTACCGCAGCTGTGACGACAACCCCGACAACGGCTGCGAAACGGACATCAACACCGTAGAAAGTTGCGGTGCGTGTAACCGCGCTTGTCAACTACCTAACGCCAAGAGCTACGCCTGCGCCGGCGGGCAGTGCCAGGTGCGGAGTTGCGAACCCGGCTTTGCCCATTGCAACACGGATCACAGCGACGGCTGTGAGCGCGATGTCAGCGCAGACGTCAAAAATTGCGGCGACTGCGGGCACGCCTGCAGCACCAACAACGGCGCTCCCGGCTGCGCCAATAGCAAGTGCAGCATCGAGTGCAGCCCCGGTTACGGGGACTGTAATGCAGACGTCGCCGACGGCTGCGAGCTCGACCTCAGCGGAGATCGCTTCCATTGCGGGGCGTGCGGCGCGGCTTGCCTCGCCGGCACGCCGTTCTGTGTGGCGCAGAGCTGCCAGAAGCAGTTGGTGATCGGCGTCGTCAACTCGGCAACCAAGGCGAGTTCGGCGTCCACGGGGCTCGATCTGACCGTGACGCACAAGTTAGCCAACGGCGCGGGCGCGTACCGCGTGGTGTTGGTGGGCGTCGCCTCCAAGGGTAATGGCAGCGCCAGCCGTCCCCGCGGCGTGTCGTACGCCGGGACGCCGATGACACTGCTGCGTGAAGCAGACTCGGGCAACCAGGCCTTCGCTTCAATCTGGGCCCTGGCCGACAAAACTCTGCCCAAACAAGCCGGCAGTTATCCGGTGCTAGTTCAAGCGCGCGACGTGCAAAACAGCTATGGCTTCGTGGCGAACGTGGTGGAGCTGATGCACGTCGAGCAAGCCAGCATCGGGCTCGACGTCGCGACCTCGGCGCGTCATGGCAATTGCATCAACGATGCTCCGAACGCGAACTTGAGCCCCACGAGCACGGGCGACTTCGTCTACAGCCTGGTGGCGTTGTACGGCGGAGTGACACCAACGCTGAACATCGCGCGTAGCGGCCAAAAGGTCAGCCTGCAGGATGTTTCCGGCAGCGGACTTGGGGCGGTGGCTGGGTATTTGGAGAATGCAGGCGCTGCGATCAGCGTCGGCTGGAGTCCGAACAATTGCTCTGCCAGCGCCCACGCCGTGGTCGCGCTGCGCCCAGCCGTCACGCCGTAGCGCTTCGGCTGGGTGGCAGCTACTTCAGGACCGCGGCCAGATCCTGATCCAGCTGCTCGGCAGAGCCGGCGAGCACCTTGACGTAGGCACGCGTGTATTCGCTCTTCGCCAGGTATTCCTTGTCTGCGACTTTGTAGAGCTCGAGGAAACCCAGGCTCTTCGTGCCGGCAAAGTACTCGATACGCACCAGCGCTTGGTCGGGGGTCGGCACGCTGGTCGGCTTCTCGACGTACTCGAGCGTGCGCAGTCGCTCCAGCTTGGTGAGCCAATTCACGACGCCGTCGTCCAGCTTGGTGGGCGTGGCGGCGTCCGCCCAGCCCTCTTTCTTATCCGCCAAGCGCACGACCTCGCGGCTCTTCGCGCCTTTGCTGATGCGCAGGCGCTTGACGTCGGTGTCTTCGAAGCCGTGAAGTTCGCGCTCCATCAGGCGGGAATCAGCGAACGACAGGATTTGGACCAGATCGCCGTCGATGGCGAACACCTCGCCCGAGCTGCCATAACGCGCGTAGCGCTCGCCGCCGCCGGGCGTTTGGCCACCGATGGTCAGCACTTGCTCCTTGCCGGAGAGCTTGAGCTTGAGCGTGCCTTCCGGCTTATCCAGTCCGTAGTCCGCCAGACGCGGGCCATCCGCCTTGCCGAGGGCGCGCAAGGCCTTGAGCGATACGAGCTTGGCCATGGCCTCGTCCGCGGCTTTGACGCCCAGGAAATAAGACTTCTCTTGCTTCGGCGGCTCGGGCGCGACGGACGCGCCGCTGGCAGAAGCGCTGCTGGCCGGCTTCGGCGCGGGTGCGGGCGTTTCGCGCTCGAAGCGAATCTCGTAGTAACGCCCAAGCGCGTCCTTGCGCGGGACGAGCGTGAACTTGCGCTGCTTGCCTTCGAAGGCGACGGATTCCAGGCCGGCGACGTTGCCATCCCAGACCTGAACCAAGTCAGGCTTGTCCTTCTCCGCCTTCTCGTCTTTGGACCACACGCCGAAGGCCAACGCGGACGCCAGCACCAAGAGCCCGGCGTGGCTGAGCACGCTCTTCATCGCTTGCCTCCGCCCCTCTGCGAGCGGCGGCTCGCGAATAGACCCACGCCTAGCACCAAGCCGGGAACCCCCAGGATGGTGGCGTAAAACCAGGCTAGGTCGGCTTGTTTGGTGTGCTCGATCTTCACGTCTTCCTCGGTATTCGGCAGACCTTGCACGCTGTTTTCGCCAATCAACCAGCGCAGCGCGTCCACGAACAGGATCTGGTTGCCCGGCACCGAACCAAGCAAGAGATCCGTGAAGGCGTCCGCGTCGGCTACGGCGAAAGCGCGGAACTCTTTGGTGTCCGCCTTGGTCTTGTCGTCCTTCTTGTCGGCGGCGTCGGCGCCATCCAGCGGACGCGTCACCGCGGCAGCCATGTTGAAAACCGCCGACTTTTCTCCCGGTTTGTCCTCACGGAAGTTGCGATTGTGATCCTGGAACGTGCCGGGCTGCGAGCGCACGGTAAAGTCGACTCGCTCTTTCCCAGCGGCCTTGTCGAAGCTGCCCGCGCCGAACACCAGCACGACGTAGCGCGGCGAGTTCCGGCTCAAGGCCGTGACGGACGCATGCGAGGAGAAGCTGTACGTCCCGAGGCGCGTCCGATCCGAGTCGTTGTAACGAGCGCGTATGTGCGCCTTCTCGTGCGTCAGCACGCTGGAGTCGAACTTCAACCCGAGTAGGCCCGCCAACGCGGAGTTGAGCTCAGCGCGCGAAGCATCGGGCGGCTCGCCCGGCGCTTCGGCTCCGGCCTCGGCAGCTGCTGGTTCGGCCTGTTCCGGCGTTTTTCTGGGTCCCTCGCGCGTGACGGAGCGCACGAACTCCTGCGTAGCTTGGATATCGGGATCCAAGGCCACGAACAACCGTCCGCCACGATCGGCGTAGCGGCTGAGCGCAGCCAGCTCTTCAGTAGTGAACGGAAGCGTTGGGCCGAGCACGACCACCACCTCGGCGTCGCCCGGCACTTCGTTGGCCAACCCTTGACCGATGCCCAGATCCTTCAACGTGTAGTTCTGCTTTTGCAGCAGCGTACGCAGGATCTGCGCGGAGCGGTCGCTGGAAGCGCGCGTGGTGTCGTTGATCTCCCCGTGACCGACGGTCAAGTACACGAGCCGCTTCGACTGAGCGAGCTTGGTGAGCTGCTCCTGGAAGTCGCGATCCAGCGTCTTCAGCTTGCCGCGCGCTTGCTCGAGCTCCGTTCCGACCTGCAAGGTCTGCGTCACGCTGCCCCGCGCCAACACGATCACACCGTCTTGGGAAGCGTGCAGCTCTTGCGCCAACTTGGGCGCGAGTAGGCGATCCTTGAACTCGACTTTGACCTTGCTGGCGCCCGCGGTGGCTTCGCGCAGGTAGGCCTCGACCTCGCGCCGCACCTCGTTCACCTCGGGGAAAAATCCGACGACGCGGATCGGGTCCCCGGTCAAACCACGCGCGAGCTTTTGCGTCGACTCACTCGGTTTGGAGGTCTTGAAGAACGAGTAGTCGACTTTGAGATCGATACCGCCCGCGGCGTACACGCCGAGCGCGGCGTACAAACCCGCGAGCGCCAGGGTCAGACCGTTGCTCACGGCCGAGCGTGCGCGCCGGCTCTCCGGGCGCTCTGCGTTGCGCATTGGCAACAGTGCCGTTTCTGCGAACGCCAGCGGGATCACGCTGAGCGCGATCAGACCCAGCCAGATCACGCGCGTCAGCTCTTCGACGCGCGTCCGGCGCTCCGTCGCCAGGGACTCCAAGCCGAAGCGCGCGGCGAACGGTCCTGTCGCAAAGTAGAGCGCGAGCCCGAGCAGGCCCACCAACGACAACACAGCCAGCAGCTGCTCGATGCTGCGGCGTTCGCCACCACTCCGGAACTTGGGCGCGAAGCGCATGGCAGTCGCCGCTAGCGCTGCCAACACGCCCGCCGCCGAAAACACGACCGAAGCGCGCGGCGAGCCCGCCAGCACGCGCTCACCGATGAACACCAATAAGAGTCCCGCTGCGTACAACGGGAAGATCCACGCCGGCGCGTTGGCTGGGCGGGCCTTGGAGGCAGTCGTAGTCAGCGCCATCGGCGTGCCTCCAACACCTTGGTGGAAGCCAACAAGAAAAAGTAGGTCATGGCGACGTAGTAGGCGACGCGCCCAAACTCCAAACGCCCCAGCATGAAGGGGCGGAAATTGTCATGATGCAGCGCAAGGGCGCTGAGGAAGCGATTGAGCGGTGGATCCGCGGCACGTGCCACCTTCCACAACGCCAGGAACGACACCAGGATCACGGCCGAGATGATGATGGCGACCACTTGTGAGCGCGCGAGCGCGGAGCCGAAGATGCCGATGGCTATCGCGGCGCTGGCGAGCAACAAGAGCCCCGCGTAACCCACCAAGATGTGACCGATGCTGACTTTGCCGTTCACGAAGATCAGCGCTGGCATATAGGCCGTGAGCAACGTCAGCGCGCCGATCACGGCGAAGGCGGAGAGAAACTTACCAGCGACGATCTCCCAATCTTTGATCGGCGAGGTATTCAGCAACACCAAGGTGCCGGTCTGGCGCTCTTCGGCGAACAGCCGCATGGACAAGAACAGACTCGCGATCATGGTGGAGCCGCTGGCACCATAGAAAAACTCTCGCAGCACGTCGGCGGAGACGAGCTTCTCGGAAAGACCGAGCGCGTAGAAGTAGATGCCATCAACCAGCAGAGCGGCCGCAAGAATCACGGTGCCGAGCGGTGAACGCAGGTACGCAAACAGCTCCCTGCGCGCGATCAGTAACACTCGACTCATGACGGCTCCCCTGCACTTTCATGCTTCGACGGCGGCCCACCTTCCGGCTCTAGCTTGCGCCGGCCACGCCGGCGCTCGATTTCCTCTCCTCCGAGCAGCTTGAGCACCATGTCCTCGAGCCCGTGCCGGCGCACCAGCTCCAGCACTTGCAGATCGGCTTTGACCAATTCGCGGCAAACGGCGTCGCGCACGTCTTGGCTCGAGCCGATGCGCACGGTGACGATGCCGTCGCCGGGCTCACTCGGTGTCGTCAGCTCCGCATCCACCACGCCTTTGACGGCCTTTACCAGCGCAGCGACCTGTTGCTCGGAGCCACCACGCACGGTGACGGTGAGCTGCATGCCGCGACCGAACTTCGTGAACAGCTCCTGCTCCGTCCCGCTCCAGGCGATGCGGCCCTGTTCGATCACGAGGAGTCGGTCGCAGGTCTCGCTGAGCTCCGTGAGAATGTGGCTGGAAACGATCACGGTGTGGTCGCCGCGCAGCGCGCGGACGAGCTCTCGCATCTCCACGATTTGCACTGGATCCAGGCCCGATATCGGCTCATCCAGCACCACGAACTCTGGCCGATGCACGATGGCCTGCGCGATGCCCACGCGTTGACGAAAGCCGTGCGACAACGTGCCGATGATCTGCGAGCGCACTTCGCCAAGCTCCGTCAATTCCACGGCGTCCGCCACGCGCTTGGCAACGTCCGCCTTGGCCACGCGCCGCAACTTGGCCGCGAAACTCAAGTACTCCGTCACGCTCATGTCGTCGTAGAGCGGCGGACGGTCAGGCAGATAACCCACGCGCGCGCGCACCGCGTCCGGATCGGCCACCACGTCCGAGCCGCCGACTTTGACCGTGCCGCTGGTCGGCACCAGATCGCAGGCCAAGATGCGCAGCGTCGTGGTCTTGCCGGCGCCGTTCAAGCCCAGCAATCCAATGATCTCGCCCTTACCGATTTCCACGGAAAGCGGGCCTATCGCGCGTCGATCCCCGTAGTACTTGTAGAGTTCTTGAATCTCGATCACGACGTCATCCCAAGCTGATGGCTCACTCGGCCCGGCGGCTCGCCGTAGCCCTGGTGATACCCACGAATGGTCCCGACCCTGCCGTGGGTATTCTGGCGGTGCCGGTTACCACAAAGTTTTCGCGGGGGGGACCCGCCCGGTGAGCGATTTATTCCCTAATATCAAGAAAATCGGCGCGCAGAGTCGTAGGCGACCGTGATCTCCGCCTAGCGTCGGAAATGAGGCTAGTACTCCCCGGTTCGCATGGAAAACTCCCCAGCGTCCGAGCAGCTCGGCATCGAGTGGTTCGAGCCCGACAGCCCCGGGGCCAGCGACCGGGCCGGGCATGTCCAGCCGGCCGAGGTGCACTCGGAGCTGGCATTGGGTTCGGCGGAGTTGACTCAGCAGCTGGTTACGGAAGGTCGCGCGCTTGGTTTTGCTCGTGTGGGGGTCACTACCGCCGAACCGTTGTTTGCAGCACAGAAACGGTTGGAGCGCTTTCGCGAGCGGGGCTTCGCGGGAGGCATGTCGTATTTGGTCGAGGGAGACCGCCACGATCCACGGACGCTGCTCCCTGGCGTGAAGAGCATCGTGGTCGGCGCGTTCCCGCACGGGGATCCTAGCCTTGTCCCGCTGCGTCGCGGGCCGCTCGCAGGCGCCGTGGCCCGCTACGCGCAAGGCGAGGACTACCACATGAAGCTCAAGATGCGGCTGCAGGCGCTCGGCCGGCGGCTGGCCACGCTGCTCGGTCAGCGACTGCGCGGACGCGTGTGTGTCGACACGGCGCCGATCCTGGAGCGTGAGCTGGCCGTTCGCTCAGGGCTCGGCTTTCAGGGCAAGTCCACGTTGGTGCTAACGCCAGGCGTCGGCAGCTACGTGCTGCTCGCAGAGTTGCTGGTCGAAGTGGAGCTCGCGCCCACGACCAGCACGGCGGGCAGTTGCGGGAGCTGTCGAGCGTGTTTGGACGCGTGCCCCACGCAGGCCTTCCCGGAAGCTTACGTGCTGGATGCGCGCCGCTGCCTGTCGTACCTCACGATCGAGTTCGATGGCGTTTTTCCACGGGAATTGCGGCGAGCGCTGGGTAACCGCGTCTTTGGATGCGACGTGTGTCAGGAGGTTTGCCCCTACAACGCGTCGCCCGGTCGACCGCAGACTTCGGAGCTCGGAGCCCGCCCTGCGCTGCGCGCGCCGGATCTGGTGGGGCTGCTGAACCTCGGCTCGGCACCTTACCGCACGCTGGTGCGGCGTACGGCGCTCCGGCGCGTGAGTCGGACCACCTTGCAGCGCAACGCCGCCATCGCCCTCGGCAACAGCGACGCCGCCGAAGCGGTCGCTCCGCTGACGCAAGCCCTACGCGCACATTCACGCGCGCTGGTGCGCGCGCACGTCGCGTGGGCGCTGGGGGAACTCTGCCGTCACTGGGATGACGCCGCCGTCAGCGCGCTCAGACACGCGCAGGGTCACGACGACGATCCGCTCACGCGCGATGAAGCCGCGCTCGCGCTGGCGCGCTCCACGGCTACGGCGCGGTGAACGTGCTCGCCGGCTGCGAGGTGGTCGCGCTGTTCATGTAGAGCTTCTTCTGCATGCGTGTATCGCGAAGATCGAAATCGTCGGCTTCACGCGGGAAAATCGGGGAACGTGCGAGCAGACGCACGCCGCGCTGGACGCGCGCCGTCTGCTCGGAAGCGAAGTTCTTCGAGTCGGGGTCCGCGCCGTTCAGCTTGTACAGCTCCGGAAGCGCGGCCTCGAACGACACGAGCAACTTGTAGTCCTCCACCGGATCGACCAACCCTACCCGCACCAACAAGTCCTTCGAGGCCGAGGCAATCAGCAACGGGAAGCGCCGCGGAGGCGGCGTAGGCAATAGTTGACCGAGCAGGTCCTCACCGTGGAAGCCGGCGCCTGTGAGCGTCGGATCCATGTATCGACCTAGCGTGGGTGCGACATCCACCAACGACACCTTGTTGTTTACGCTGCGCGACCCGATTCCGGGTATGTGCAAGGCGAGCGGCACTCGGATCAGGGACTCCCAAAGAAATACGGAGTGCACCCAGAACCCATCGCGCCCCAACGCCTCCCCGTGGTCGGAGACGAACAGCAGGATGGTGTCGTCGAGCCGGCCTCGTTGCTCGAGCCCTGCGATCAGCCGCGTCAGCTGCTCGTCGATGCTGCGCGCCACCACGCGATAACGATACTTCGGTTTGAGCGGGTCCTCCGGCAGAGAGAAGGCCCGCGCCTTTGCGTCCACGTAGTCCGAATCGAGCTGCGCCCAGTTGTGTTGATCGAAGTTGAACAGCCACAGCAGGAAGGGATTGTTCCGCGGCCGATCGACGAACTCCAGCGCCGCATCCACGATCTTACCGGTGGTCGGGACCTGCGCGCCGTAGCCCCACACTTGTTGCTCCGCCGGATAGTCCGGCACAACCAAGTTGTGGTCGAAAGCAAACTCCGGTCGTAGCTTGCCCAGGAACTCGAAGGCGCTCTTGGCGATGCCAAGCGCCGTGTCGTAGTTCGCGCGCTTGGCGACGCGCAGCAAGTCGTTGTCTGGCGTGTCGAGGTAATCGTAGTTGCCGCCCGTCAGCGCCGGCAGCGAACGCAGCGTGTCGGAACCCACCGCATAGGCACGCCGAAAGTCGATCGCCCGCCTGCGAAACGCGGCCAGGCCCGGCATCGTCTCCACGTCGTCGGCGACATCTGCTCGCAGCGTATCGACGTAAAAAACGATGACGTTGTAGCGCTGCTGTCCGCCCCGCAAGCGGCGGAGCGCGTCCCAAACCTCCGGCGGCTCCGCTAGCGGAGCGCTCCACTCCGGGGCCAACGACGTATCCCTCACGGCGTACCGCGCCTTCAAGCGTTCGATGCGCGCCATGTGCATGCCCTGCCAACGCAGCGGATCGGACAGATACGCTTCGGCCACTTGAATTCGGCGCAACATGCGGCCGGCGTACACCTCCTCCAGCCAGACGTGCTTCAACGCGCGATCGAACCAGATCCGAATCGGGGCGAGCGTCAAGCAAGCCAGCAACCACACCGCGAACGCTGCCCCCAGCCAACGTACCAGGCGTTGATTCGGCAAATAACTTGCGAACCAGGCCAGCAACAACGCGTACGCCGCCCCGAACCCGAGCGCTGCCACGAACTCCAAGATGGTGTGCACGCGCGAGTACAGCGAGACG
>Ga0247764_1000522_pt1 | contig 13405 bp, 7 predicted proteins | sample UWRJL051202B4_FD_179932 | JGI IMG/M metagenome (GOLD analysis project Ga0247764, IMG submission 179932) | Plant litter microbial communities from Arlington Agricultural Research Station in Wisconsin, United States - UWRJ-L051-202B-4 | ecosystem: Environmental > Terrestrial > Plant litter >...
GTGGTTGTAGGCGTAGAGGCCGGCGTCTTTAAGCTTGGTTGCCTGCTCGGGTGTGAGCATGCCCAGTGTGCAGCATACTTCCATGCCGAGGGCATTCACTCCTTTTACCATCTCGAGTACTTTGTCAAAGTCACGGTTATCGCGTACCTCGCGCCAGGCTGCTCCCATGCAGAAGCGTGTGCTGCCGCCTTCCTGTGCTTCGATCGCCTTCTCCATCACCTCGCTCACTTCCAATAGCTTGTGCGTCTTTACGTTGGTATGGTAACGGGCGGCCTGCGGGCAGTATGAACAATCTTCAGGGCATCCACCGGTCTTTACCGACAGCAGCGTACATACCTGTACTTCCTGCGGGTCATGATGCTGGCGGTGTACGGTTGCGGCCTGGTAGATCAGCTCCAATACGGGGCGGTTGTAGATTTCCGATATCTCCTCACGGGTCCAGTTATTACGAATCGAAGTCATACTGTTTTTTGTCGTAGTTGAGTTTATATATTCCCCCGACAGCTATCGGGGTGCGTTTGCGTACGGTCTTAATCGTTCCTGCCGTCGCCGGGCTATGGCGGGGCAGAGCACAAACGTAACAATCCGGGGTCAATTAATCAATTCGCAGCTCAAAAGGCAAACGCGCCTGTGCACCCTGGTAGGTTTTTATGCGTTCCAGCTGCTGATACCAGGTATAATGTTCGCCGAGTGTACTTTTCAGGGCCTCGATCTTCGCTTCATCCTCGCGCTGCTCGAGCCACTGGGTTATGAATGATCTCTTCTTCGGATAGAATTTCAATTTATAGTCCGTTCCTACTCCGGCTGCTTCGGCGGCTATACGCACGGCATCGTTGAAGCCTCCTGTAACGTCAACCAGGTTGCGCTCTTTGGCTTGCGCGCCGGTCCATACGCGGCCCGATGCTACTTTCTTTATTTCATCTTTCGATATTCCACGGCCTTCTGCTGCCTTGCCTGTGAATGTCTCATAGTGCTCGTCGAGGTTGCGCTGCCAGAAGCTCTTCTCCGCTTCGGTGAGCGGGCGGGTTACTGTGTACATTTCGCCGAACTCGCCGGTCTTTACTTCGTCGAAGGTTACGCCGAGCTTGTTTCCGAGGAAGCCGCTCATGTCGAACATCATTCCGAAGATGCCGATAGATCCGGTAATGGTGTGCGGTTGCGCCACGATGGTATCACAGCCCATAGCCAGGTAGTAGCCACCCGATGCTGCATAGTCCGACATCGATGCTATGACGGGTTTTGCTTCCTGTGCGAGGCGCACTTCACGCCACATCATGTCTGACGAGCGGAATTCGCCACCGGGTGAGTTGATACGGAGTACGATGGCTTTGATGTCGTCGTCTTCGCGGGCTTTGCGGATCGTTTCCACGAATGTATCGGCTCCTATCACACCTTCCTGGCCTTCACTGTCGCCTGGGGTAATGGTGCCTTCGGCTACGATCACGGCGATCTCGTTGGCTGAGCTGCTGCTCGTGGTGAAGCTATCGCGGTAGCGGCCGTATTTCACGAAGGAGACCTTCTCTTCTCCTTTCAGGCCGAGGCGTGTGCGGAGCTCGGTTGTAAATTCATCTTTGTAGTACAGCTCGTCTATCAGGCCATATTCTTTGGCCAGGCGTGCATTGCGTATCAGCATCTTGTCGGAGATCTCTTCGAGCTTTTCGCGGGGTATGTTGCGGGCCTCGGAGATGCGCTGGAGCATCTGATCGTAGATAGAGTTGGTGAGCTCGGTGAGCTGGAGGCGGTTCTCGGGGCTCATCTTATCGAGCAGGAAAGGCTCTACGGCGCTCTTGAACTCGCCTACACGAAATATTTCGGGGCGGATCTCAAGCTTGTCGAATAAACGCTTGAAGAATGTTACTTCTACCGTGAGGCCATTGAATTCCACATCGCCTTCGGGGTTGAGATAGATCTTGTCGGCGGCGGTAGCCAGGTAGTATGCGCCTTCGGAGAGTACTTCTGTATAGGCCACTACCCACTTGCCGCTTTTGCGGAAGTCCAGCAGCGACTCGCGGATCTCTTCCAGCGATGCAAAGCCTGCCTGGGGATAGCTTACGTCGAGGTATATGCCTTTGATGTTGTTGTCTTCTTTTGCATGTGCGATCGCCTGCTTAAGCTGCAGCAGGCCGATGGTGGTTTCCGGAGCACCGGGGAAGGGCATGCCTGCGAGCGGGTCTTCGGCTTCCACCTCATTGATCGGCCGGTCGAGCTTGAGGTGAAGCACGGAGTTTTCTTTCACCACGACCGTCTCCTGGGCAGCGAGGCTGGCCAGAAGGCTTACCGATACTACAACCACGAGTATCGAGAACACTATTAGCGCGAGCAGAGCTGCGAAAAAGCTCTTTAAAAAGTTCATTCGGATAGGATTTAAGGTCCCAAATTACACATTCCTGATCCGATAAAAAAAGTATGTTTGCGGGGCTATTAAAACTATGACTTTCAACACTTTTCTTTCCCTGGGCAGCAACCTTGGCGACCGCATCGCCACGCTCAGGCAAGCTCATTACGAATTAGAGACTGTGGGGCGGATTCTCAACGCATCCAGCTTTTACGAGACGGCTGCCTGGGGCAAGACAGACCAGCCTGCTTTTATCAACCAGGTTCTCGAATTCCAGACCATGTTGCCCGCGCAGAAGCTGCTGGAGGTTTGTATGAACATCGAGCGATTTCTGGGACGCACGCGCGATGAAAGATGGGGTGCCCGGACGATCGATATCGATATACTTTTGTATGAGAAGGATATTATCGACACCCCTACCCTACAGGTCCCACATCCGCGGATGCATTTGCGGCGGTTTGTGCTGGTACCCATGGTGGAGCTCACAGCAGGAACTGAGATGGTGCCCGGGCTTAATAAAACGGTGAGGCAGTTGTTGGAGGAGTGTGAGGATGAGTTAGAAGTTGTCAGAACAAGATTAATGGATTAAAGGATAGACAGGATTAATAAATCAAGGCCGCCCGATCATGGATCGGGCGGCCTTTTGGTTTTTATGCATTTATCTTGTTTATCCTTAAATCCATTAATCCTGTTCTGACATTTATAAACTGGATACCTCAACTTCAGGAGCGATCTTTTTTACGAGGCCCTGGAGGACTTTGCCGGGGCCGCATTCGATGAAGGTGGTGGCGCCGTCTTTGACCATGTTTTGTACGGATTGTGTCCAGCGTACGGGGGCCGTGAGCTGGGCGATGAGGTTCTTTTTGATCTCCGTTGTATCCGTGAATGGCAGGGCATTTACGTTTTGGTATACGGGACACACCGGCGTGTTGAACGTGGTGTTTTCTATGGCAGCAGCAAGCTCTTCGCGGGCGGGCTCCATCAGCGGAGAGTGGAATGCTCCACCTACCGGCAGGGGTAGTGCACGCTTGGCTCCGGCGGCTTTCAGTTTTTCGCAGGCGATCTCGATGCCTTTCATTGTTCCGGATATTACCAGCTGGCCCGGGCAGTTATAATTAGCGGCTACCACTACATCATCTATCGAGGCGCAAACTTCTTCCACTACTTTATCGTCGAGGCCGAGGATGGCGGCCATGGTGGACGGATTCAGCTCGCAGGCGCGTTGCATGGCGATGGCGCGTTTATATACCAACCTGAGGCCGTCTTCGAACGACAATGTCTTGTTGGCTACGAGGGCAGAAAGCTCGCCCAGGGAATGGCCTGCTACCATGTCGGGGGCAAACGATGGGTTTGCCAGCGCCACGGCCACTGAATGCAGGAACACAGCGGGCTGCGTTACTTTGGTTTGCTTGAGATCATCGGCAGTGCCGGTAAACATTATATCGGTAAGGCTGAAGCCGAGTATATCGTTGGCCTGGTCGAACAGTGTTTTGGCGGTGCCGCCTGCTTCGTACAGTTCTTTACCCATGCCCGTAAACTGGGCACCCTGGCCGGGGAAAACGTATGCTTTACTCATAGTTTAGTTATTGGTTGGGGGGCAAAAATAGCAGATTTTTAAGAATTAGAGACCTGTATTATCCTCGCTCTCACGCTCACACTCACTCTGCCATGTTTCCAGGGATCGGCTCATCGAAATCGGTGAACGATGTCGTTGGGGTAAGGCCAGGAAGATTCGTGATACGAGCGGGGCAGTGCGAGTGTCAGCGTGAGAGCGAGGATGAATGCGGTTACTGGAGGAAACGGGACTTCAGGTCAGGGGTTGGGATCATGCAGGATTGGCGTTGGCCGAACCATTTGTAGCGGTTGGTGGCGACCCAGTTGTAGAGGGCGTCGCGGAGTTTTTTGGGGAGGATTTTGAATAGGGTGAGCGCGGGCCAGGGTGACGGGAGATGGCGGGCGATGTGGAGCGCGGCGTCGCTGCGTTCGTAGAGGGTGCCGTTGTGGAGAACGAGGATGCTGTAGAGGGTTGCGGGGTCTATGCCGTGGGTTTGGAGGAGCGCCTGGGCGGAGGGGGATTGCAGGGAGGCGAATTTGAAGTGTTGTTTGGGATCGCGGCGGATGATGAACTGGACGGCGCCGTTGCAGAGGTTGCAGACGCCGTCGAAGAGGATGATGATGGAGTCGGTGTGGGTGTGAGGAGATTGATTGACAAGATTCATGTTATTAGCATAAACGGGAATTGGGGTGTTTTAGTTGATTGAAGATGGGACGATATTATCGGATCAGGTGGAGCCAGCCTTTGAATTGTTTGTTTTGCTTTGATGGATCGACTACATCAAACGTGACATCGGCGATATAATAATATACTGCGGGGGTTAGGTCGGTACCCTGGGTGTCTTTGCCGTTCCAGTCGATGTAGATGTTTTGGGTTTCGCTTTGTTTACGGCCGGTGTAGGCGTATACTTCCTGGCCCCAGCGGTTGTAGACACGAAACTTTACTTCGTTTACAAAGCGGGCACAGCGGAGCTTGAGGTTGGCGGGGATGCAGTCGCCTTCTTCGCCACAGTCGAAGCCACGAGTACTGAAGGCGGAGAATGTATTGTTATAGTCGTCGTTGTTGGGGGTGAACACATTGGGGAGCTCGTAGTAGGGACAGTTGTCTACGCATAGCGGGTCGCTGAGCTCGCCGATGTTGCCGGAGCGGTCTACGGCTGCTATGGCGTAACAGCGGGCGTATGAGGGCAGGTTGCTATCGATGTAGAATGTATCGCGTACGGCGGTGGCCAGGAGTGTTAGCTTGTCGCCGGTGTGGGCGGCGGTGTATATGTTATATCCGGCGATGTCGGAGCCACAGGCTGCGCTATTGGCGCGGCTCCAGTATATGACGTTACGGAACGAAGTTTGGTCGCAGAACTTTTCGTAGTAGGCATCGCAGTTGGCGTAGTCTAGGGCGCTGCGTTGTGGCGGCTGGGGTTTGCAGGGCGGGATCGTGTCGCCGGGTTGGGCGCATACGGTTTGCGAGTAGTTCTCTAACGGTTCCTGTATACGTGGGTTGCCATAGCCGCCGCGGGTGAGCACACGGTAGCAGTAGGTTTGTCCGTCGATCAGCTCGCCGTGCCGGCCGTCGTCGGTAAAGGTGAAGCCGTTGGTGGCGTCTACGCTGCCGACCAGTTCCATGTCGGCGGGATCAGTGCCTTCGGTGCCGCGATATATGAGGTGTTGCCTGGGTTCCTGGCTGCGTTGGTTTGACCAGGGCACGTCGGCCTGCCACCGGAGTACGATGGTCTTTACCTGTGGCTCCGCTCCTATCCTTACGGACGACGCGGGTGCTGAGCTGCCAAGTGTCGCGTTGCCGGCTGCCGGTGAGTATGCGGTTATGGTATAGTTATAGGGATTGTTTTCAGTGTCGATGTTGGTATCGAGTGTTGTTGTATCGCCGGCGAGGGTGGCTATCAGCGTGGAGTCACTGCCGCGGGTGAGGCCGGTGGCACGGTACACTTTGTATGTGTAGGGCTGCGGGTAGGCCTGGCGGTTGGCATCGAAGGGTGTGCGCCAGCTGATGCGGATCCGGCCGTCGGTGGCGGCGGTCTTCTCTACGGTTACGTGTGTTATTACCGGCACATCGGCTTTTAACGGACCGACACAAAAATCCTGTGACACTAGGCTTTCAGATCCATCGGGGAATACCGCTACGAGGCGGTAACAGTATTTTGCTCCCGGGTCAAGGCCTGCTCCGTTGTTCGTATCGGTGTAGCGTGTTACCGGGCTTCCGGTGGTTGTCAGCGACACATCGGCGATATGCTCATAGCCGAGGGCGGGCATTCCTGTCTGACAATTGCCGGGCGTAAATGTTGTCTCATCTACCTTGCGCCACACCTGCATGGTGCGGGCGTTGGTACATTGATAAGCACTCCAGCGCAGCGACGCTGTGCGCCGCACCGGCTCGAGCTGTATCGTGTTCCACAAGGGCGGCGGGCCCACCACGCGGATCGACCATGTTTTATACGTTACCAGCGATGCTCCTTTATCGGGTTTATCCGATATGCGGAATACGACCTTGTAGGGCTCCTGTCGTACGTGAAGGCATTCTGTATTCCACAGGAAGTATAACATCGCGCGCGGGTCCGACGGCTGATAGACCGGCGGATCGGGCGTGACGGTGGCCGGCGATTGTGCTTTGGCCAGGTCCAGGATATCGGAATAGGCTTCGATCTTCACGTCGTCTTTGTCAGGGTCTGTGCCTATTATCGCTGCGTCTATCGTAGTGCCTGCTATGACGCAGGTATCCATTGGGACGATAAGATCGGGGCGTTTGTTATCGGAGTCGTCTACAACGATCTGCATATCGCGTCGTATATATCCAATGAGGCGCCACTCTCCATCGCGTTTGCGCCATTCGAGTATATGGAAGGCGATGTTATACTCGCCGATGGCGCCGGGTGCATCCCAGGTTATTGTGCCATCCTGTTCGTTAATTGAAAAAGTGGGGCGGGCGTTACCGGCTTCATTGCCTGTTCCGTAGTTGGTATAAAACGAAGCATCGTCGGGCGAGCGGTAGTCTGCCACTTCGGTATTGCGGTCACTGAAGGGCACGACTAATTGATAGGTGAGCCTGTCGCCGTCGGGATCTGTAGCGCTGGGGTTATGTGTCCAGATCACGCCGCGGTTTGCATGATCAATGGGCGGCACACCCAGTCGCGGTCCCTGATTGCAGCCGATGTATGCATCGATGGTGATCATGGTCTCAAGGTAGAACGGCGTGATTACTGACTGGGTCATGTTGATCACGGCTTCATTCCGGTTGTGTTCCTGGTAGCTGATAACGTACGTATCGTTTGCCGGGAATGTGTGGTATACTGTATAAGACGCGGTGGATACGGAGCCGTCGGGGTTGAGATCGAGGCGCAGAATGTTCTGCAGCATGGGAACCTCTTGTACAGGCGAGTTGTCGCCGAAGTCGATGTGGTCTCCTTCGCCACCGAAGCGGGCGTCGGTGTGGGGATTCGTATAGACTGTGACCGTTATTTTGTATTCGCGTGAGCAGCCGACGCGTTCCGTGGTGATCTCGCCGGCGCGGAGGTGGGTGGCGTGGGCGCTGTAGTTAGAGGCAAGGAGGAGAATAAGCCATGGAACAGACAGTAAATGTTTCATAGAGCTGTGGGGTTTAGTAGGGTTTGGTGTTGTAACGGGGGCTAGGATTTCGTTGCTTGCTTGGGGTAGAGACCTTGCGCCAGTCCGGTCTTATGTGAGTGTGCGTGTAGGTTGTTCGTTTGGCAGGCGTGTGCGAAGTTTGAAATGCAGTGTGGGGCGTGGGAGTGGGGTTTCAACTTCGTTGAAGGTGCAGTCGCAGACTGCGGCATAATGGGCACAAGTCACAGACTTGCGCCAATTCCCAGCCAGCCCTAACATTATGTGTAAGTAATTTTGTAACGAAGGTTTGACTTTAATGACAGTACCTTGCGCCAGCTGCTTTTCGTTAGATTAACGCTCGTTATAAGGGATGTATTGTTTGTTACACCAAGAACTATATAAAAGATAAAGCCCGTTCCGAGTATTCGGGACGGGCTTTATGCTAATTTATTAATCCTGTCTATCCCCTACATCCATTAATCTTGTTCTGACTACCTGATAAGATGCACCCACCCCTTAAACGTCTTTGTTCTCTGAGCAGGATCGACCGAATCGAAGGTTACTTCCGCTATATAGTAGTACACGGCCGGCGTAAGCTCTGATCCGCCTTTGTCGCGGCCGTTCCAGTCGATGTAGATGGAGTTATTTTCGTTGCCGACCTTACCGGTATAGGTATATACTTCCTGGCCCCACCGGTTATATACTTTGAATTGTACTGCCTGGACGAAGCGGGCGCACTTGAGCTTGAGCAGCTCGGGCACTACACATTCCTCGCATGATTCGTAATCGCGGATGCTGTAGGCGCTGAAGAGGTCGTTATAGCCGTCGGTGTTCGGTGTGAATACGTTGGGCAGCTCGTAGTACGGACAGTTATCGATACAGATCTCCTGGCTGAGCGGGCCTACGTTGCCGGACCTGTCTACGGCGGCTATCTTATAGCAGCGCGCATACGACGGGAGGTTGCTGTCTATGTAGAACGTATCTCTTACGTTGGTGGCGAGCAGGAATACGCTGTCTCCTTTGGTTGAAGCTGCGTAGACGTTGAAACTGGCGATGTCGGCGCGGCACTGGGCATCTTCGGGGCGGTTCCAGAAGATCACGTTGCGGTAATTATCGCGTGAGCAGTATTTAGCAAAGTAGTCGTCGCAGTCTATATAATCCACGGTGCTGCGTGCCGGTGGTCCGGGCTGACACGGTGGTATGGTGTCGCCGGGCTGCGCACAGATGATCTGGGAATAGTTTTCCAGCGGCTGGAGTATCTTCGGGTTGCCATAGCCGCCGCGTGTCATGACGCGGTAGCAATAGGTTTGTCCGTCCTGCAGCTCGCCGTGCTGGCCTTCGTCCACAAAGGTGAAGCCATTCGCATTGGCATCGACACTGTCTATCAGCACGAGCTGGTCCTCAGGGGCATTTTCGCCGCCGCGGAAGATCAGGTGTTTGTTCGGTATGGTCTGGACCTGGTTGGACCATGGCACTTCTGCCTGCCAGGTCAGCGAGATTTTTTTCACCTGTGAGTTTGTGCTTAGCCGTACGGTCGACGCGGGCGCGGATGCTCCGAGGTATGGAGGTTCTCCGCCGCCGACTGCCGGTGAGTATGCCGATATCGAATAGTTGTAGATATTCTCTTCGGTGTTGATGTTACGGTCTATGAATGTTGTGTCTTTTGCCTGGCCGATGTCTGTGCTATTGATCTTTGAATCGACTATGGTTCCCACGAGCGTAGAGTCGGCGCCACGGGTGAAGCCTACGGCACGATATATCTTATACGTGTATGGCGGCGGGAACTGGGCAGGGTCTACCTCGAAGGGGCGGCGCCAGCGTACAGTTACGCGGCCTTTGCTGACGTCGGTGGTATCGATCGTTACGTTTGTTATGACCGGCACGTCGGCCAGTATGGGGCCGACACAGATGTCTTCCGATACATAGCTCTCGCCACCGTTTGGCGCGGGGAACTCGGCTACGAGGCGGTAACAGTATTTAGCACCGGGCGCCAGGCCACGGCCGTTGTTGGTGTCGTTATAGGTGCTTGTCGTGATGGGCACGGTGGCGATGAGGGTGTAGCCCAGGTCGGGCATACCGGTCTGGCAATTGTCAGGCTCGAAGTCCGCCCCGTCTACCTTGCGCCACACCTGCATACTTTGCGCATTGGCACAGACGTAGGGTTTCCACTTGAGCGCCACGGATCGTTTGGGCGCGTTGAGGTTGGCCGTCTCCCATATCGGTTTCGGCCCTACCACGGTTATTGCCCACGTCTTGAACGTTACGAGCGATGGCCCCTTTTTGCGGGGCTTGTCGGATACTTTGAATACTACCTGATATGGCTGCTGACGTACGTGCAGGCATTCTGTTTGCCATGTGAAGTGCAGCTTGGCAGAATCGGGTGTTGTAGGTTGGAATACCGGGGGATCGGGCGTGTATGTAGCCGGTGATTGGGCATTGGCAAACTGGAACACTTCGGAGAATGCTTCGATCTTCACGTCGTCGTGGTCGGGGTCTATGCCGTAGATCGTCTCTACGAGCTTGCTTCCGGCTTCCACGCAGGTATCCTTGGGTACGATGAGGTCGGGGCGTTTGTTATCGCAGTCTTCGACGATGATCTGCATGTCGCGGCGTACAAAGCCCATCCTGTACCACTCGCCCTTTATCTGTCGCCATTCGATGATAAGGAAGGCGATGTTGTATTCGCCGGAGGCTCCGGGCGAATCCCACGTTATGGTACCTGTTGTTCCGTCGATAGAGAAGGTCGGCGGGCCGTTATTCGCTTCGTTGGCGTTATTGTAGCCTGAATAAAATTCGGGGACGTTGGGATCTCTGTAGTTTGTTACTTCTGTACCACGGTTTGCGAAAGGCACCACCATTTCGTAAGTCAGGCGGTCGCCGTTAGGATCGCTGGCGCCGGGGTTGTGGGTAAACAGCACGTGAGGGCATGCGCGGTCGATAGGCGGTACGCTCAGTGTCGGGCTGCTGTTACAGCCGAGGAAGGGATCGATGCTTACGGAGGTTTCGATGTAGAAGGTTGTGTTCACCGAGTTGTCCATGTTCAGTACGCCTTCGTTACGGTTAGGCTCGCGGTAGCTGATCACATAGTTACCGGGTCCTGCGTAGGTGTGATAGGTGGTGAACGAAGCAGTGGCCACGCTGCCGTCGGGGTTGAGGTCGCGACGGATGGTGTTTTGTGTTTCGGGCACCAGCTGTATAGGGGTGCCGTCACCGAAGTTCAGCTCGTCCTGCTCGCCGCCGAAAAGGACTGTTGAATTTGCGTTGGTATATACGGTGATGGTGATCTTGAACGTTAAGCTGTTACAGTTGAGCCGCTCGACGATGATCTCCCCTGCACGAAGGTGAGTGGCGTTTGCCACCTGGATACTTGCAACGATGAAAAGCACGCCTGACACGCACGTTTTCCATAAATTCCGCAAAAAAGACGTGTACTTCATAGTGGTCGCATTACTGGTTCTCCAGTACCTCTGAACGGGAAAAGTATAATACCTACAATATACTAAAACCTTATACCCGATCCTGAAAATTCCCTCCAATTAAACGCTTATAAAAGGGATTTTAGTCTGAAAGGTGAAAAAATGTTTTAAATCTTACAGGGGGAACACATCAATACGCCGACACCCTCAAATGGTAAATGGTTTAAATCGGCACTTAATTTATGACAGGCGGTCGTGGCGGAGTTTCGTCTGTTCTGCTTACCTTCGCTATCAGACCTAAACCCTGTGTCTGCGAAAGTAGTCTATGAATCCCGAGTCTAAGGCTTTAAAAGCTTCCCTCCAGAAGCGAGAGATGGAAATATTGCGTTTGATCCGTCAAATGAAATTAGATCAGCTTCATCGCAGTCCCGTTTATAAGAATTTAAAAGACGAGCTTGAGAAGGTGCAAACTCAGTTGGTAAAGCAGGAGTAGTTGTAATCATAAAAGCCTTACCTTCGCCAACGCAATACCCTCAAGAGTCAAATGCGTATCGTCGGCGAAATACCTCATTCTCAATGTAAGATCACGCTGTATGCGTGGAATAACCGCTACCTTGTCAAGCTGGAACAGGGGTACCTGGAACAGACGTTTAAGATCGATCAGTATGATCTGACGTCGGAAGCAGACCTCCAGGCTATCGTCAATGAAGATTTCATTAAAGTGGCGCTCAGGCGTTTTGATGAAATGGGCGAAGCGTGGGGCAAAGCCGTGCGCGATTTTGTGTAATACCTTGATTGTCCGGTTTTTAGAAGCCTGGCAGTGGCATGCCTTTTTTAAAGCAATTCTGTGTCATGGATTTTGTATTACTTTGCAGCCCCGATGGAAGTCGTAGAAAAGAAAAACAAGAATAAAAAATATAAACCCATCCTGGATGGTATTCCCGACTGGCCTGTTTATCAGCTGAGTAAGAACCGGAAGGAGTTTATTGAAGAGGTTGCAAAAAAGACTTTTGCACGTGTAAAAGAATCGCGCCCTTCTACCAAGCAGCTCACTGACGAGCTGGAAGCTACTGTTTACCGCGAGCAACAGCGCATGAAGCGCAACCGCTGGCGCGTAGACCCCACGGACGAGCCCCGTTTCTGGGCCGACGTTAAAGAAGAGCTTGTAGCCCTTGCCGGAAAATCGCCGGAAGAGGTCCAGACCAAAGCCGATGCGCTGCTCATGCGTATCGTAACCCGCTATGCCAACGAAATCGCGGGCAACTTCAAACCCAGCTCCTATCGCGTAACCCGCGAGATCGTAAAGTTCTGGTTTGCACGCCTGCTGAACGGCGCCCGTGTAAAGAAATTCGGTGCTTTCTTCCGCACCCGCTATACGCTGCGCGATAAGATCCATATTGTAGGTAAAGTAAAACAGCTCAGAACGCTGGCCAAGGAAGGTACCGTGATCATGGTGCCTACTCACTTCAGCAACCTGGACTCTATACTTATCGGTTGGGTGATCCACTCGCTGGGCCTGCCCGCATTCATTTACGGTGCCGGACTGAACCTGTTCAATATCAAAATCTTCGCTTACTTCATGAACAGCCTTGGCGCATACAAGGTAGACCGTCGTAAGAAGAACGTGCCTTACCTGGAAGCGCTGAAGATGTACTCCACGCTGGCTATTCAGAAAGGCGCGCACAGCCTCTTTTTCCCAGGCGGCGGACGCTCGCGCTCGGGTATGCTCGAGAAGCAGCTGAAGCTCGGCCTGCTCGCCTCCACCATAGACGCACAACGAAACCTCTACAGGGAAACTCCTCCCGGCGAGGAAGTACGCAAGATCTTTATCGTTCCCGTTACGCTGAACTATCACTTTGTTCTGGAAGCTCCAGACCTGATCGACGATTACCTCTCTGTAAAAGGCCAGGAACGTTATCTGCCCGAGCAAGACAAATACGGCAGCTGGCAGCTTATTCAATTCCTGTTCAAGTTCTTTACCAAAGGCTCTAATATTTCGGTATCCATCGGACGCGGCCTTGATGTTATGGGCAACTATGTTGACGAGACTGGCAACAGCCTCGATGCCCAGGGACGCGTGATCGATACACGCGACTACTTCGTAAGCAACGGCGAGGTTACTACCGACAAGCAGCGCGAGGACGAATACACGCGTATGCTGAGCCATACTATCGTCAAGGAATATCACCGGATCAACCGTGTATTCGCGAGCCACCTGGTGGCATTCGTGGCGTTTGAACTCTGGCAGAAGAAGCACCCCAAGCTGGATCTGTTCGGCTTGCTGCGGTTACCCGAGGAAGACGAGGTTATATCATACGAAGAATTCCGCGAGGCATGCAAGCGCGTACGCAAGCAGATCTACCGCCTGAAAGAAGACGACAAGGTTTACCATGCCACTCACCTGAAAGGCAAGATCGACATTGTTATACGCCGCGGCCTGGATAACGTAGGAATCTTTCACCTGAAACGCCCCTTGCTGATGAACAAGGAGGGCAACATTATCACGAAAGATTTCAATACCCTG